>Ga0182024_10000878_pt1 | contig 77682 bp, 75 predicted proteins | sample P32metaG_FD_120480 | JGI IMG/M metagenome (GOLD analysis project Ga0182024, IMG submission 120480) | Permafrost microbial communities from Stordalen Mire, Sweden - P3-2 metaG (Illumina Assembly) | ecosystem: Environmental > Terrestrial > Soil > Wetlands > Permafrost | place: Sweden: Stordalen...
GTCATCGTCTGCTTGCACAACCCGATCTCTTTGCCGATCGCCACCAGCTCCTCGCCGTCGTAGTAGCGCTTCACCACCAGCCGCTCGCGTTCGTCGAGACACTCCATCGCCTCGGCCGCCCGTGCCGCTTTCCGCGCCGCATCGAACATCGCCGGCGGAGTCTGCCGGTCGTCCTCGATCCCGATGAATTCCACCTTCAGCTCCAGGTGCTTCATCTCCACCCAGTTCCGCCGCCGCACCAGGTCGAACATCGCGCCCCGCACCGCGAGGCGCGCATAAGCCGATAAAGCGATGCCCCGCTTAGCATCGAACTTCCCCGCCGCGATCACCAGCGCCAGGTAACCCGCGTCGGCCAGGTCCTGCTGGTCCACCTGCGGCGGCATCGTCGCCGCGATCGACGCCGCATTGCGCGCCACCATCGGCATCGCCGCCAGAATGAGAACGTCCAGCGCCGCCTTTGCCGTCGCCGCTACCCGCGCCCTCGCGTCTTCGGCGAATGCGGCGCGCCGCCGTGCTCCCCCGAGTGCCACCAATACCAGTCGATGTTTGTGAGTCAGTTAACCGCCGCGTCAGCGAGTTTAGTCAGAGCCTCGAGACTAAGGGTCTTTTTCGCTGGAGGTTCGGGCCGTACCGCCTGCCGACCTGCCGTCAATAACTGCGTCAAGCATTTTACACCAGTCAGCCGCGCGTAATGATCCGCGCCCAGCAGCACCGCCAAGCCCTTATCGTCGACGCCCCACCGCTCCGCTTCGAACGATCCACCCACCACCGCCAGGCCTTTTACAAACAACTCCCTGATGGTGTCGCGCTCCGCTTCCACCAGCGAGGTGATGAGGAGCTGCACTTCCGGAGAATTGGCCGTCTTCGAAGCCGTAGCGCGCGATACGCCTTCTTCCTTGGCGATGCGCGTCACCGTCTTCCCCGCCACCAGCGAAGCCGCCACGCGCGCCCGCCGGGCTGTCTTCCCTGGAGCCTGCCGCCTGGCGCGCGGCGCCGCTTTTTTCTTAGCTGCCACTCTCCACACTATCGGCGGCACCAGCGCCCCGGTATGCTCAATTCAGATCAGAGCAACCCTTATTTTTCGCCTCTTGATCGCGACCGACACGCGTCGTATTCTGTCGTCATGGCTACAGCGTTAGAGATGAAGCAGGAATGGATTCCGAAAGCCGAAGCCGCGCAGATGCTCGGCGTCAGCACTCGCGAGATTGAGCGCAAAGCCGCCGCCGGCCGCATTCAAATGAAGAAGGTGCGCCTGCCAGGCGATAAAACGGATCGTGCCGTCTACCTAACGGACGACATCGACCGCGTGAAGCAGGAACGTGAAGCCGGCGCCATGCAGCTCACAGTGGCGCAGGGCCATGCCCTGCCGTCCGCAGTCCCCGCGTGGCTCGCCGCCGTGCTCCAGCCGCGCACCGAGCCCATTAACAAAGCCTGGCTCACTCTCGACGAGGCAGCCGCCTACTCAGGCCTGCCAGCCCCGGAGATCTCACGCCTTGTCCGCGGACTAAACGTCCACGCTATCGGCCACGGCCATAAGACCTGGCGCATCCAGCGCGAGTCTTTAGACGAGTGGGGGCGCATGGTCCACGTCCACCAGATCCCCAAGGAAATCGGGAGCCGCCGTTAGCCGCCATTTCTGGCTACTGGCTACTGGCTACTTCTTCGCTCACCCCCCCGCCCGCTGTGTCTTCGCCTTTGCAGCCGGCTCCGGAGCCGGCAGTGGCTCCGGATGCGCCGTGAACCATGCCGCTAGCTTCGGAAACGAGTTGATCGTCCCCAGCACCCCCGGCGGCATCTTCAGCGCCTTCCAGTTTTTTCCGGCCATCGCCAGCGCCGGCGCGATCTTATTCACTCCGGCGACAAGATCCTTGTGCACCATCTGTTTTTCCATGAACGTGATTCTCCTTTAAACCGAGCCTACGCGCCTTTCGGTGATGCGTCAACCGGAAAACGCTTTCGCCAATCGCGTCAAATCGTCCGCTGACCAGAATTTACGCACCGGATGCCCCATGCGCTTCTGAAAGCTTCGCCGCGACTCCAACACCTCCATGCGGTGTTCCGATGGCGGAAATGAATACCGCGTACCCCGGTCCTCTCCCTGAATGGTCCACGCTTCGTACTCGTCGCGCCCGATCGCCACCCGCAGCCCTCCGCCGTCCGTCAACAGAAATTCCTCGAAGTACTCTGAGCCCTGCCCGTCTTCGATCAGGAAGCACGCGCGCGCCGTGTGTCTAAACAGGAACCGCCCTTTCACCTGATCCCCGCCCGAGCTCCTCAGCGTCACCGTTTCGTCTGCATATAGGTCCCAATGTTTCATATCCCCTCCGCCGCCTCACCACGCTGCTTTTCGCGGCGCTGCTTCTCAAACTCCGCGAGTAACTCTTTGGCTACCATCTCCTTCAGAAGCTGGCGACCATTCTCCGCGTAGTGCGCGTACACTTCCCGCAACAGTCCCGCCGCGCGCAGCAGTTCGCACTTCGTCGCATCCGGTTCCGTCCCGAGCGAAGTCTCCATCACACACGGCGCGAACGACCGCACGATAATCGCGCACTGATTGCCGCTCTGACCGACAATCTCAGGGATCACCAACCCCGCGTACTTCCCATAGAACGGGCAGCTCATGACCGCGCCTCCGCCATCGCGTCGCGAGCAATCGCGGCGATCCGCAACCACCGCCGCGCCCGCGCCACTCTGCGCAGCAGCCCTATCCAAACGATCCTGCGGCCCCTCACCGCTCGCATCGCCTCAATCACCCCCGTGTCGGTGATCGAGCAGCAGGGAATTTGCACGCAGCGGTTTTTCATCACGACACACGTTCTCCCCGCGCCTCGCCGATCCGTATCCCGAAGTTCAGTCCCAGCACGAAGACCGTTTTGAGCACCGTATACAGCCGTGACGGAGACGACCGCGATACTGTGTCCACCATCTCCGAAATCACCCCATGCAGCCCTGGATGACTGTCCACCAACCAAGCAAGCGCGATAGGGCCATCCGTCAGCACCTTTTCACCGGCTCGATCGACTTCTTCTAACGTCGGCGCCGTCACGCGCGCGCCTCTTGCCGCAGAAATGTGTTCAGCTCGCCCTCGGAGTATACGCACACCAGCGGATCATCCCCTACCGGCTCCGCCTTCGCCGCGCAGAAATCGCACAGGCCCGCCGGCTTAACCCCCGAGCATTTACGGCCTTCGTTATCGACGCATGGATCGGACTGCGTGCAGCCACAGCCGTCGCACACAGTCACCCTCAACGAGCTCCGCTCCTCGCTCTCCGGGTTATCCTCAGCGTCGATCTCCGCCATCAGCCGGCGTACGTCCGCGATGTTGCAGTCGACGCACAGTAGATCGTCGCCGCACGTCGCGCATTCCGGCTCGCTGGTCAGATACCGCACCACCTCGCGCCATCCGTCACGCTCGCTTTCGAGCAGATGCTCAAATGCCGGCCGAGTCCTGTGGATGCGGCTCGCCCAAATGTCGTACGCCAGTTTCGCCGCCGTCTCCAGGGCATTCCGAGCCTCCGCCCCTTCCTGCAACCGCACGTCGAGAGCCCGCGCGCTCACTTGGCACACTCCCTAATCGGGTCCGGATGAATCAGATCCGGATGCGTGTACTTTCCGTCACCGCCCAGACCGTGCCCGTGCAGCGGATGGTGCTTCCACTCTTCGTCGGTGTGCACCCTCTGCTCCTTGCAGGCCGGGCACGCCGCCCCGACGAACATGTCCCCGTCTCCGTTCAGCTTCGCGTTCGTCATGCCGTCCGCCTCCTCAGTACCTTTTTGTCCCGCGCCCGGTCCTCCCAAAACTCCGCCCTCAGCTGCCGAGCGTCGGCATCGCTTGAGCCGCCCCGCCGCCAACTCCCGCGAGATCGCCCTGAACCTGCGAGTGCGAAGCGACTCCGCGTTCTTCAGCCGCATGGCGGCAGCGTGCCGTTCGACCCTCCTGTACATCATGACGTCACGTCGTACGGGGTCCAGTCCGGATTACTCTCGTTGATCGCATTCGCCAGTCGCAGCACGAAGTCGCCGTCAATGGGGCCCCCTGACCTCGCATCCGCGGCAGTCCACGCGAACCCGAGCAACATCAGAAGATTGGTGAAATCGTCCTCCGAAATATCGATCAGCACGCGGCCGCACTCGCGCCGCATCATGCTGGTTCAGTGCCCCCAGGGAGGCCACACGATTACGGCCCCCTCTAAAACGCACTGTCCGGACGGGTTGTACTGCGTGGGCGGGGTGCAAGTAGTGTTTTCAGGTGACCTAGCCCCCTGGCAAGGAACGGGCACAAGGTTCCAACTGCAAGTTTCGGCGCACGGCATGGACGTCCACCCCACCAGCACAGTGCCGTTGTAAATATAAGCCGTGCACATCTGCGGCGGCGGCGGCGGAGACTTCCCCGGCCCTTGCGCCGCGGCGAACACGCTGCACATCACCATCAGGCAGACAATCTGAAAAACTCGCTTCATTCGTTTTCTCCTTTTGCTCGAAACTTACTGCACCGCCATCTCCGGAAACTCCACTTCGCACGCCGGCAGCCGCGCTCCCAGGTGATACGCGACACACTCCGCGCAATGCAGCTGCAACACGCACGCCACCCGGTTCAGCCGCGTCCAGTCTCCCGACAGCTCATCGTCCTCGCACCGCGCGCACACGATGAATCCCAGCTCACTCTCCGTCGGCGCGTAATGCCGCCGCGCATCCGCCCCGCGCGAAACATGGATGCACACCGCATACCCCAATTTCCGGTCGCCGTGCACCTCGCACTTCACTAGCGGATAGTCGTACCCCAGCAGCACCGCATCCGTTCGTCGAAGTTTTTCGTGTTGTTCCTGCATCCCGATTTAAAGGGCGGCTATCTGGCGTTGACCAGCCTCACTCGTTCGCCGCCCCGCTTCCTACGTGGTTTGATTTGAATAATTTCTCGGCCGTCAGCGCGGCCCGTCCGCGCGTAATGAACTCCCGCAACAGTTCGAGCTCGGCAATTCTCTTATCGATCGCACCGAGCAGCGCGACACTACGAATCTCCGCCGCGTTAGCTGGCGCCTGGCGCGTAGCGCCTGACGCCTTCTTCACGCAGCCTTCCTCGGCACCACCGCCATAATTTCGTCCTCGTGCACGATCGTGTACTCCACTCCGTCGACCTTCAGGTCGGTCCCCGAGTAACGCCCCATCAGCACCACATCGCCCACGTTGACGCTCAGCGGCACGCGCTTCCCGAACGACAGCCCGATCTTTTCGATCGCCTCCAGCCCATCCCCCATCTCCTCGAACGACAGGAACGACAGCGCGGCCGCGATCTGGCTCCGCGTCGGACCTTCGCTCCAGATCCGCCCCGCGCCCACCGCCATCACCTCGAACTCCAGCCCCTTCTCGCGAGCCGTCTCCGGCATGTACACACCGGCATCCGTCTGCTCGCGCTCCGCGATGCGCTTGATCACCACCCGGTCGCCCAACGGTTTCAGGTTCACGCCGCTTTCTCCGGCACTTTGAAGATCACCCGTTTCACCCCCACGTCCAGCTCCCGCGCGATCGCGCGAATCGAATCCGCGTACTCGTGCTCGAACCACTCCATTGAAATCGAGTCCGGCACGAACACCACCAGGTCGCCATGCTCCATCGAGCTGAACTCCGAGCGCTCGATCCAGTTCTCGTACTGCGTCGCACTCATGCGTTTCCGCAGCTCCCGCCGGATTCGCATCCACACGCTCGGCACTGGCGTGTCTTCCGCTTCGCGCGGATATGGAGGCACCGCACCACCCGGCGCCGCGCCCCCTTTTTCACCTGGGCCTTCGGCGTCGAGCGCCCTCCCTTGCGCAGCCCAGCCTTTCAGAATTTCGGGTACCGTGCTCACCAGCAGTCCCGGCCCGTTCATCCGCCGAATGTTCTCGCTATACGACAGCGTCACCGCCGCCGCCAATACGTAATCGGAAACCCCCGCCAGATCCTTCAGCGACCACAACACTGTCAGTAGCCGCATCAGCAGCCCGACGCCGGCGCTCGCAAATCCCGCCCGTATCGCCGCCAGAGTTTTGACCCACTTCACCTCCGGGTCTTCCTGTTGCGTGGAGCCGCCTGCCATATCGCGATCCGGCGTGGTCGGAGGAACCGGCGCCGGAGGCGGTAGGGTTTTGGGCAGATCGGCCCCACGTAACACGTCCGGAGATGTCACCTCCGGCAAAACTGGTTTTGAAATTTGTATTGCCGTAAAAGGAGTTATCGCAAACAGCGATTTCCTGATCGCCATTTCTTCGCGTTCCATGGCGCACCCGCTTTTGCACTCCGGATGCACCTTCGGCGCCGCCTGCTTCGTCGGTCCGCGCCCCGCCGTCCGCGTCTCCGCTGGATCCGCATGCCGTGCCCACCCGATAAATCCGCGCACGTCTAACCGGCCCTGCGGGAGCATCAGCTGCTTCTCCCTCAGCCCCTTCTCGGCGTTGCGCATCGACTGGCCCGTCATCGCAACCTTGTCGGCCCATAGCGCCTCACTGACAACCGCGGCGTGCCCAGCGTTGCCGTAGCGAAACGCGACCAGCGCCAAAAAGGCTTCAGCGGGTGTGAGCTTCGCCAGATTGTCGGCGATCGCGTTGGGGCAGTGAAACCACCCACCGGGAATCTGAACCTGTTGCGGAGAGGAATAAGCCGGCGCCGCGCTCATCGACCCGCGTCCCCCGGGAGTTGACAATAAGTTTCCGTTTTATACGTTATCGGAAGTTGGATTGCCCTCTTCTCCCCACAGCCCATTTCCAAGCGGCCCGCGCACGTGATAAGTTTACGCCGCTGATTACACCCAACATTTGCCAACCGAACAATAGATCCTTGAGAAATCTCACCTTGCCTCCGCGCACCATCAAGGTACTGTTGCGGCGGCGTTCGGCCCGACAAGCGAGAACGCTAACCGGATGAGCCTACAAAGGAAACGAGTTTATCGATGGATGTGAAAGTTGCGGAAATACGGATTGATCGCGACCGCCATCGCCAGGCATTGGTGACTCTCGCAGGTGCTTCCCGCTGCCTGGAAAATCGTCGATGCCTGCGCGAAGATTCCTGAATCCCGCACTCCCGATGCCAGCGCTTGGTTGATCGTGTCGACCGCCGCCTCGACCTGATTATCTCTGTATAAAGCCCAGGCGAGCGCTGCCTGCGTAGAGAAATTCTCCCTCAGCGCGATATCCTTCCGCGCCCATGAGAGCGCCTCCTTGGCATCCTCGCGGACGTCCGAGAAAAAATGGCTCAAATGATGACCATAGCGAGCGTCGCTCCGGCGCGCAAAATCAAGGTATCCAGCGAGAGCAACATTCAGCCAAGGATCCGCCTGCGCGGGTTTTCCCAGGAACAGGTAAAGTTCTCCGAGCGCCTGCCGCAGTTCCGGCTTCGGAACACGAGCCACCAAACTCTGATAGAGCGCAAGCGCTTCGCTGAACTTGCCGCGCGCGGCCAGCAGCTCGGCGATATGCTCGTCGACCACCCAGTAGCCGGAGTAGGCGCGGCGGGCGCGATCGTAATGTCCGGCTGCATGCTCATAGTGTCCCCGAGAGAGATCGAGGACCCCTCTTTGCAATTCGATCCATGCGAAGGATCGCATTTCCTTGGCGGTCAGTTGGTCCTCTGCGTCGAAGTACAGCTCGTCGGCTTCTTCCATCTCGCCCATTTTGCTCTTGAAATGGGCGAGCCGCGCGAGATTATCCCAGGTGGGATTCTCTTCGATCAGCCGCTCGTATTCCGACTTCGCCTGGCCGTATCTGCCTTCCTGAAAATCGACCTCGGCTTGCAATGCCCTGCCCTCGAATCGACCGGCCAGAGCTGGGGCCATCGCCAGATCGCGTTTCACGGCATCCAGCCGGTGAAGTTGAAAATCGAGATGCGCTTTGAGGAAACACAAGTCTTCCTGGGGGCCGAATCGAAGAATTGTCTTATCGATCTCGGCTTCCGCTCTGTCGAAAGCGGCCGGATCACCGCACAGCGTTGCGCGATGATAAAGGCGGAAAAGGTAACTGGTCCTTTTGTCGAGATCACCCGAGCCGCTCTCAAACCGGGCGATATCCCCCTCCGTTCGCTCTAGTTCGAGCTCGAAATCACTCAACATTGCTCGACTTACAGCCGGACTTACGCCTGCCATGGCGCCGCCAGATAGGGGAAGTTCGGCGAAAATGCCGCGTCGTTTTTGAGCGGATTTGGAGGCGTCTTGGGAACAATCGGCGCGTTGTCCCACAAGCTTTGATCGTTGAGGAGTTCGATGTGGTACTTCTTGCCGTTAAACTCCGCTTCCATATCGAGGAACATCGCCAGAAACCTCGTGGCAACCTGATCCTCCAGGCGCCGTCCGAAGGGCCACGTGCCCGTCGTATCCATGTCGATCCCGCAGACATTCGGAACGAAGATCTCAAACGGCCTGCGGAATGGAATATCGAGTCCCTTGGGATTCCATGTGTTATCGGGCAGCCTGAGTTGTTGGAACAGAGTTTTCTTGACGCGCGGAAAGGCGGCGGCCGCGAGCGCATAGGTCTTGTGGACCGAAACCGGCGAGTTGTCGTGATCGAACGATGTTTTCAGCCCCAGTGCGCTGATCGATGGTCCGAAACCCCAGCCCAGATGGGCCAGACGCTTCACGAAATGCGGACCGAGCCAAAAATTATTCGCTCCCAGTTGACGATTGTCCTCGCGTTCGCTTAAAGCGGCATCCGCGAAGGGCTGACCGTCGGTATCCACCAGTTTGTACTTCTTCAACTCTTCGTCGAGCGTGATGGAATCGAGCAGCGCCAAGGGATGCTCCAGCCAGAATGGATGATCCGGAATCGATTCGATTTTGTGCGCGGCTTTCAGCACCCAGCTCTCGCCCCAGGTATTGACGACGCGGTTTGTTTCGGGCGCCCCGGTGATGAACGCGAGCGGAATCTCCAGAATGATCGCATTGATGTTCTTGCCCGCCTGCGCATCGATCCCGCTGTATACGAATCGGAAATTCCCATTGGCGTCTTTTTTGAACTTGTTGCCTTTCCATGTCCAAGGACCCGGCGGAAGATCCAGCTTCACGCCGTTGCCGTGATTCGGATTGGCGGGGTTGAAGTTGAAAAGATCGTTCCCATCGAGTTCGAGCAGCGTTTTCGGGATCGGCAGCTCCCTCGCCTCGGTCATCGTGTGAGGCACGTGATAGAACTGCGGCGCATAGTTGATGGAGCGGAAGAAGCCGGGCAAATCGTTGAAGAATGCGTCGTCGCGGCCGCCGATGAAGGCTTGAATCGCGTGCCGGTCGGGACAATCGATGGTCACCACCTTGTTCAGATCCACCACGGTTGAAAAAGGCCCCGCGGGGAAATTGATGAACCTGACGGTCGCACGCTGCGCCTTGTCGATGGTGACGCGAATCTCCGACGATTTCAGCTCGCCCGTATACTTCACCTTGGCCTGTTCCACGTATTGAAGCAACGCGTCGAGCGTTGGTTCTCCCTTAGCGGGCCAAACCGTTCTCGGATGCGCCGCCATGCGTATGCGATACAGCATGTCGCTATCGAGCACGCCCGCCTCAGGCACCGACGCGAACGTCAGGGCGATCACTACCTTTTCGCCGCCATCGGTATTCGCGCTCGGGAATCCGAACAGATCGTACAGATCGGCCGCGTTATGATCGATGTCCGAGAAGATCGAATTGACCGCATTAGGATCGTTATGGTCTGCCATGAGTTCCTCCTCTAAGGTTTCGTGCGCAAAGCCGGCGCTTCAGGCGTAACAGTGGGCGTGGCGCGAAGTTGCGGAGCCATTTTTTTCATCATGTCTGGCCTCTTGTTTAGAAACGCATAAAGTAACGCGTCAAACTCGGGGCGGAAGATGTTGGTGTGGTCCGGCACGAACTCCACCGGCATTTGCATCGCCCAGTAAGGCGTCGTGTTCTTTGCTCCCGCCTTTTGGCTGACCGTGTAGGTCTTCCCGCCGGGAATCGTCGCACAGGTATAAACACCGGGCTTCGCGCAATCGACGGCCGGGTTCGGTGTCGGTGCGATGACGTGGCTTTGCAGTGCTTCCGTATTTGCCGTGGTGTGCAAATAGTAAGAGGTTTGATCGGTGATACCGAATTCGTCGCCCGGCGGATCGTACTTGCGCAGATCCACTTTCAGGAGCGACAGAGCCTGTCCACCCGGGAACGCGAGATGGGTCGCGGTATCGCCTTCCGAAGTCATCGAAAGCAGCAGCGGATGTTGCTCGCCACCTCTGGTAGAGAATCCCAAATGTTCGCGCCATAGAAGGTCCAGCAGTTGTTTGGCCTCCAGCGCGGGTCCGGCTTCGTTCAAAAAAACCACGAGGTCGGCGGGAAACTGAATGCCATCTCCGCCTGCGCCCGCTTGGGCGATACGCTCCACCAGCGCCTGTGTTACGGCACGTTCCAACACCAGCCCGCCGAAGGAATGTCCCACTACAATCAGCGTAGCGTCTCCCTTTCCGTCGCTCCCCTTAGTCTCGCGCATGATTTGCGTGATCGCGCCCGTCATGTGAGCTCCCGGAATCCGCGCCGCCGCCGTCATACGATTCGCGAACGTCAGATTCTTGAGCGTATCGCCACGAACAATGTCGCCACGCCATCCCAGATAGACCCCGATTACCGGCCGGCCCAAGGGATTCAATTCGTTCGCGATTCTGCCCAGCTCGCAGCGAAAGCCCCACACGTTCCCCGACTGGTCGGAAGCGTTATTTTTCCAGCCATGAATGAAAATCAGAACCAGGGGAGCTTTCCCTTTCGCGCTTTTGATGGCAGCGATGGCGCTGTCCAATTCCTTTGCCGACCAGAGTTCGCCCATGTCGTCGAACTCAATGAAACTGAGTGTGAACTGGCCGTTCGCGGCCGGACAGTAAGCAGGCGGCGTCTCGCGCAGAACCGGATTCGCGACGCGGTACTGCTGGTTGGGGATGCAGGAAGTTAAACCGACGATCAGTGGAAGGAGGGCGGCGTGACGCTTCATTTGGCTTTCCCCCGTCCGAAGATCCGGCCTGCGAAGTTGAAAATATCCGTCTGAAATTCGGAGAAGACGCTGGCCGCGACATCCCCGCCAAAAGCGGTTCCGCTGCGTATAAACGACTCACTTACGGTATTGCCGGGTGAGGGCGTCCATGCCATTCCAACAAAGCCGCTGCTGAACGCCCCCGCAAAATGGGAAAATGCGATTCCATCGCTGCAGTTGTCGCGATGGGCCCAAACCACCCGCAATAACGCGCTGCCCGTTCGCGGGAGAAACCCAGTTTTCCGCGCGTGAGCGCGACAGAAATCGCAATTGGGATTCTGCGGCGGGTGCGGCCGCGGATCTTCATGATTGAGCGCACCCACCACGAATGCGCCCGTACTCTTCACCATTCCCTGCGCATACCGTGTGCCGAATCGACGGCCGAATCCGTCGGCTCCCAAAGGCCATTGGGCGGGATCCTTCTGCCATTGGGCGAGCCCCGCAAAAAACGCCGCTCCGAACAGTGCCGACCCGGTAAAAAGCTGGCTCCCGTAGTAGCAGGCCTTGCGCTTAAACCCCAGTTCCGGCATGAACTGCATGGTGTAGGCGTCGCAACCGGGATCGGGCGGAGGCTTAAACGCAGGTTCCCCTTCCGAAGTTTGACCGAAAGTGCTTACCGCAAGACCGCACAGAAACAGCCCCATCAGGCGCACACCGCACCTCCTGTTAAGCACAGTGAAGCTCAGGACGAAAGTGTTGCATCGGACCGTAAATTAAAAATGAAACGCTTAAACGATTGAGATTCACTCTGATTAGAACTGGATTATGCTCGATTAAAGGCATCAGCCTGGAGGTGAGAATGATTCGAATCGGAATCCGGACTTTTGTGCCGATCTGTTTCCTGTTGCTTACCGCTTGCAACCCCGACCAGCCCCAGTCCGGCCACGTGCAGGACGAGGCTCTACAGGCGGGTCGCAACGCTGCATCGCTGCCGGCGGCGGGTGAAGATTATTTTCACGATATGGACGGAGGCATTGCACTGAGCCCCAATGAGATCAAAGGGCGCAATACCTGGATCGTCTGGACGGGCGGCAACGATCGCTTCTGGGATACCATTTCCGTCTCCAGTGCGGGCGCGCTCGATTTTCTGAAGACCGTCTCGAATCATCCGGCGCTCAAATGCCCAAGCTGGTATAAAGGCGGCAACTGCACCATCAATCGCGACATTCGCTGGGAGTATCTCGGTCTTTCCAACGAGCCTTGTTTCGAGAAAGCCACCGGTCCCGATCCCAACCGGTACGGTTTGTGGCTTGATAAGCGAGTGGTGGGTCCCGGCTGCCCAGCCGATCCATTTGAAGACGCGACAAAATATCCCGGCGTCGCCATCGGTGCGCGCGGCAAGAATATTCCGGCCGGATCGTTCTACGGATACGGCTCCGGTATTGTCGGGCTGCGGCTCTTTCCAAATCCCGCTTTTGACGAAAAAGCGGCCAAGACATGGAACGCTGAAAAATACTATACCGACCCCGGTTACTACAATTCCAAAGATCTGGTGAAACCGTATCGCGTCGGCATGTCATGCGCGTTCTGCCACGTTGGACCGAATCCGGTCAAGCCTCCCGACGATCCCGATCATCCGAAGTGGGAAAACCTGAGTTCGAACGTCGGCGCACAGTATTTCTGGATCGATCGAATTTTCGACTGGGATGCCGATGCGAGCAGTTTTATTTACCAGTTGTTCCACGCCTCGAATCCCGGAACGCTCGATACGTCGCTGGTATCGACCGATAACATCGACAATCCGCGCACCATGAATGCCGTCTATTATCTGCGTCCCCGCCTCGAGAGAGCGCTGTTGTCGGGCAAGGAAACCATCGCGGGCGGAGGATTGAATAATAAACAGTTCAACGAGTTCGTCAAGCCGGACGACCCTCAAAATGGCTGGCTTACTCAGTTTTTCACATCGCCCGACACCGTGTGGTCGCCCCGCGTGCTGAAAGACGGTTCGGATTCGGTGGGCGGCCTCGGCGCGCTGAACCGCGTGTACCTGAACATCGGCCTGTTCAGTGAAGAATGGCTACTCCATTTCAACGCGCTCGTTGGCGGCAAGAGAACGAGCCCCATTGAGATTGCCGTGGCACGCAAGAACTCTACCTATTGGGTGGCCACCGAGTCGCAAACCGTCGATGTGGCGCTCTTCTTCCTGAAGAGCACCGATCCGCACAAGCTGAAGGACGCTCCCGGCGGCGACGCCCTCTTGACCAAGGACCAGCCAACACTCCTACATGGCAAGGAAGTTTTCGCCGAACGCTGCGCCCGTTGCCATTCGAGCAAGCTGCCGGACATTGCCCCCGAGGTGAATCCGGGCTCCTGCGCCGGCCCGAGTTACCTGGGGTGCTGGAATAAGTACTGGGCTTGGACCAAGACCGACGAGTTCAAGAAAAAGATACACGATATCGTATTGAAAGACGATTTCTTGAACGGGAATTTCCTGGCCAGCGAGTTCCGCGTGCCGGTAACGTTATTGCAAACCAACGCCTGTAGTCCGCTCGCGACCAATGCCATTCGCGATAACATCTGGGACAATTTCTCGTCCGAGACGTATAAACAGCTCCCTTCAGCCGGGGATTTCACCTGGTATCATCCCTACACCGGCCAGCCCACTACCTGGACTTTGCCCGCGGGAGGACGAGGCTACACCCGCCCCGCATCGCTCGTAAGCCTCTGGTCCACCGCGCCGTTCCTGCTCAACAACAGCGTCGGAAAATTTCAGGAACAACCGTCCGTCGCCGCGCGCATGACCTCGTTTAACGATTCGATTGAACAGATGCTGTGGCCCGAGAAGCGCGATAAGGACCCGATCATCGGCAATATGATGCCGGAGGCACAACCCGGCATGCGTTTGCCCAGCGCCATCGCACGCACCACCCAGCCAAGCTACTTGCGAGTACCCAAAGGCTACTTGCCGGACAACCTGCAAGCCTTGATCGGTCCGCTCGAAAAGCTCTTTCCGTTCCTGCTGAAGAACGGCATGATCGAAATCGGACCCATCCCGACAGGAACGCCGGTAAACCTGCTCGCGAATCTCGATCTATTGGGCGAAGCCACCACGCCCGAGGCGAAGCTGAAACATGACGCCGACGTCATCGCGCTACTGCAAGCCGTGAAGCACGACCTCAACGCTCTGCCAAAGGGTGCGACCGACGCCCAGGCCGAAAAAGTTCTCGCAAATCTAGTGCCCCGCCTGCTCACTCTCAGCAAGTGTCCGGATTTCATCGTCAACCGCGGCCACTACTTCGGCACCAGTTATTTCAAAGAAGAGCCCGGCTTGAGTGACGCCGACAAGCGTGCCCTGATAGAGTTCCTCAAGACCTTTTGAACGGGAGAGAACGAATGGCAGACTGCGAATATGTAGTGGTGGGCTCGGGAGCCGGCGGCGGAACGGTAGCCGCGCGACTCGCGCAAGCCGGAAAGAACGTTGTCCTTCTCGAAGCGGGAGGAGATCCCCGCACGCTCTCGGGCGGCGACGCCATCGATCCCAATAATCGTCTGCCGGATGACTACGACGTCCCCGTGTTTCATGCCCTCTCTGCCGAAAACACGGCCATGAAGTGGGATTTCTTCGTGCGCCACTACGCCGACCTCGCGCAGCAGCAGCGCGACGACAAATTCCTCCCGGCCCGCGATGGCGTGCTCTATCCCCGCGCCGGAACCCTGGGCGGATGCACCGCGCACAACGCCATGATTACCGTCTATCCGCACAATGCCGACTGGGACAACATCGCCCAGCTAACCGGCGATCCATCCTGGGGCGACTCCAATATGCGCAAGTATTTTGAGCTGTTGGAAAATTGCAATTACCGCGAGCTCGACCGCGCCCTGGCCCTTACCGGCCTGAATCCTTCGCGCCACGGATTTCACGGCTGGCTCTCTACGGAAAAAGCGCTCCCCGAATCCGCTCTCGGCGATCAGCACCTGGTCGAAGTAATCCTCGAATCGGCCTTCAAAGCCCTCGTAAACATCGGCCAGGCTCCGGACCCCGTACGCTATCTGTTTGAGAGCCAGCTCGATCCCAACGATTGGCGAGTGGTCACCAGGAACGACTCCGGCATCCACTACGCGCCCCTCGCCACTTCGAATCATCAGCGCAACGGAACCAGGGAACGCGTCCTCGAAGCTCAGCAAAAGTATGGCCTGAGAGTGGAAACAGACGCCCTCGCCACCAAAGTCCTGTTCGACGATACCGGCAAGCGCGCCATTGGCGTCGAGTACTTAAAGGGCGCCCGCCTGTATCGCGCCTTCGCTCCCCCCTCAACCGACTCCGGCCAGGTGAAACAAATAACAGCCTCCCGCGAAGTGATCCTCTCGGGCGGCGCGTTCAACACGCCCCAACTGCTGATGCTTTCGGGCATCGGACCCGCGGACCACCTGACCGCCATGGGCATTCCTATCCGCGCGGACCTTCCCGTCGGCAAGAACCTCCAGGATCGCTATGAAGTCGGCGTAGTCAATCGCATGCGGGAGGACTGGCAGGTGCTGACCGGCGCGAAGTTTGCCCCCGGCGATCCTCAATACCAGCAATGGGCGAATGGACGCAAAGGCGTTTACACTACCAACGGCGCCGTCATCACCGTGCGAAAGAAATCGGTCGACACCCAGCCTCTGCCGGATCTGTTCTGCTTCGCCCTCCTCGGACTCTTTAAAGGATATTTCCCCGGGTATTCAGCGTTGTTTCCCCAGCATCTCAACTACCTCACCTGGGCGATCCTCAAAGCGCACACCGTCAATCAAGGCGGCGAGGTTACCTTGCGAACCACCGATCCCCGCGATCCACCGGCGGTCGATTTCCATTACTTCGAGGAAGGCACCGACAAACTCGGTGAAGACCTCGACGCCGTAATCGACGGCATCAAGTTCGTTCGCACCATGACGGCCGATCTCAAGAAACAGAAACTGATTGTCGCCGAAGAGTTACCGGGAGACGACGTCCAGACCGACGACGATCTCCGCCAATTCGTGCGCGATAACGCCTGGGGCCATCACGCGTCCTGCACCTGTCCCATCGGAACCGTTCTCGGCAGCGATTTCAAAGTCCTCGGCACCGAGGGCCTGCGCGTCGTCGATGCCTCGGTATTCCCCCGCATCCCCGGCTTCTTCATCGTCACCGCCATCTATATGATCGGAGAGAAAGCCGCCGACGTAATCCTCTCCTCTTCTGATTAAGGAATCGGCGGAAACTTCAGCCGGCGCTCATCCTTCCGAGCCGCGCCGTAGGAAGCGGTTTCTGATCCGCCAGTTGCCGCGAATACGAAGTTCATCCCCTTCCCTTCCTCAACCGCGCATGCGCCGAATCGAGCATCCGCTCCACGCGCTCCCGGTTTTCCTCCGTAACATCCTCCGGAAAGGTCTTCGGCAAGCTATTCCACTCCGGCGCCTGCTCCACCGGACATTGTCCCTCGACGATCATCGCGTCCAGCACCCGCCGCGCAAGACCCATCATGCGCAGGTGCTCTTGCACCCGAAAATAAGCGAGCTTCGCATCCGCCTTCCGCACCACAGCTATCCCAACCGTCAGCCGCGTCATGTCGGCGTGCGGCGGATCGGGACGCTTCACCAAAATGTCAAACCTGTAGAATTCGTATTCCGGCCCGAACTTTCCTGCCCGTAGCAGTTCCACTTCCCGGTAATTCAGACTCGAATCGTCCACTTCGCTCAGCTTCGCAATCGCGATTCGCCCTGTTGTATTGAGGCCGAGCTCCAGTTTGTACTCGCAAAAACTGCGGAACCGCGCGCCATAGCAACTCGAGCTGATCACCCACGTCGCGCGGAACATCGACGACCACGCCCAGTGCCGGAACAGATTCATCCATCCCGCGTTGTCCGGATGCTCGCTCTCCTCTCCCAGGTTCAGATCCAGATACACGTCTTCCATCAGTTGCACCAGCGCATTGCAGAAGTAAAAACCTGCGCGTCTCTCCTGCGCCGTCTCGGGAAGACCATCGTTGATGGAAGGCGGGTCCGTGGCGCCGCTCATCAGCCGCTCCCATTCCGGAGTCATCTGGGTATCGAGAAACGTCAGATCCCGATCCTCGCGCCAGCGCTGCATTAACTTCGCCAGCGTTTCAGCGTGACGCGTGAAGGAACCGGCGGTCTTTGGACTCGAAGCGAGCCAGCGCCACCGTAGCTCCGAAAAGAAACCCGCCCGGTCGCTATCCAGCTTCCACTCCCGGTTGTTTTCCGTGGCTTGGATCCGCTCGAAAATTTCGCCGAAGGTCGATTTGCCGATGTGATATCCCAGCTTGCGATAACTTTCAAACTGCGATTCTTCGAAGAATTGATTCGTGGTCGATTGGTGTGGAAACTCCGGATTCAGCGCCGCATATTCCAGGATGTCCGCGGGTTCATCGCCGCTCAGGGAAGCTTTCAGATACACCAGCGTTCCGCGCGACGCATCGGGATAGAAGATCGATCCCACCGCACAGTGTGCCGCGCTCCTTATTTTCCCGCCGTCCGTTTCTTGCGGACGAATCGCGCTCAAATCGATGTCGATCTCAATACCGAAATCGGCGCGGCACTTCCGGATCGCGTTCCCCAGATCCTCGAATGAAAAGTTTTCGTCCTGTCCCCCGTCGCAAGCGATAATGTAGCGGCAGCGGCGATGAACCAGTTCGTAAATCCCAAGATTTTCGAAATGCCCTCCGTCGGAAAGATACACGTATTTACTCTTGCCGTCCGCCGATCCCGCCAGTTCCACCAGCAGATACGCCAGCCCGTTCCGCGGACCCGAATAATGCCAGCAAGTCTGGTGGCGTGGATTTCCGATCCACCACCCGAGACGCACATTGAACACCGTCAGCAAAAACGCTACCGCCGACGATGTGTGATAGCCCCAGTTGGGACTCACCGCCGCCCCGGAAATGGCCGTCGCCCGTCCCAATCGGATGCCGCCTGGAAACGCATACTCGCACGTCGGACGGTAGCCGTACAATCCCACATCCCCTTTCGTTTTGGGTCCGCTGATTCTTTCCTCGGTCGGCGTTGCCGCGAATCCGCTGAATAGCGGACTGAAAAAGAACGACTCCGCTTTCCGCTCCTGCCAGGCGAGCTCTTCCCCACTCACCAGGTTCAGCGCCGTATTCACAATCGGATAAGGGCCGCTATAGCCCGGCGTCCCATCCTCCCCGGGCGGCGTCAGTGTCGCGATGGAAAAATCGTCTTCGGGATCGAACCCGGTGAAGCGGTTCGGCTTCCGGTGGGGACGCCCCGCGCCCATATAGCATCGCACCAGCCGATTCTCATAAAAATTGTGCATGGAGAATTCATTCAGGTCCACGCGCCCGCCTAGATAGTAAGCCACGCTGAGCAGCACGATGCACGCGATCCAGGCCTCGGCAGGCTCCCACCAGTTCAGTACCTCGTAGTATTTACTCCGCAACGCCTCGGCATCCAAAACTCCAAAGCCCATCAATTGCACCGTGACTATATAAACCCCGAGCGATACCAGCAGCAGCAGGCCGGCCACGAACACGGGCGGAGCGATTTTGGACAATAAATCCGACCCGGTGTTGCCGGTCTTTGGGCCCGTTGAATCCCCTCGCGCCTTCACCACACCCGCCAGCGTAGTGCCCACCCAGGCGAGAACGGTTCCAGCAGCCGGCCACTTGTAAGTCGACAAATTGAGCAGCAGCAGAGGACCATAAATCGCCGTGCCCCCCAGGGCCGCCCAAGTGATCAGCCAGATCCCCAGGATCGCTCCCGTGCGGCTCCACCACTCCCTGCGATCATCGGGGAGATTACGCCCGAACATCCCCAAATGGACGATGATGACGACGGAATACGCCATCGCCACGGCGACCGTGCCCCACACCAGGTGATGCCACTTTTCGCCCGGTCCGCTCCCATACCCGAAAAGGCCTCGAATCACCAGAATCAGAACTCCGCCGATCGCGGCCGCCACCGCGTTGAACCACAGCGTAGCGACAACATATTTCACCGATTCCAGGGAATTACGCGGCGGCCTTCCCTCGAAGAAGCACTTATGATAGCCGCCTAGAAACGACACGAAGCAGAGCAACCCGAAGAACCCCACCGAAACCATTGCAACGGCGTAATCGAGGCGCGCGCCAAACCGGGAGACCTCGGAAAGCCACGCCGCCACCAGCATGCCCGAGAGCAGAATCGGCAGAGCCACTCCCAGATGAATATAAAGCTGGCGGAATTTCCTCTCATCTTTGCGGGTCTCCGTTTCGCCAAAGGAGCGCAGGTTCTGCTGAATCACGAAGAGCGCGGCAGCCAGCGGAAACAGCGGAATCACCCACGCCCAACGTGTTTTATGGACCAAATCGAAAACCGCCAACATACCGCGCGGAACCATCAGTGCCGACGCGAGCGCCAGCACGATCACCGTCATATTTAGAAGCGTATTGCGAACCCAAATGGTGAAAATGCTCCAGGTGTCGGCGCTCAGGAAACCGAGCCTTGGCGCCAGGTAGTTGCTATAAGTGCGCAGCCACTTGATCGGATGAGCGATCGTCAGTTCCGGGTTGGGCGAAGCCTTCGGCGAAAGCCCCTCGCGAACCTCTTTAGGACCCTTTTCGTGAGTCCACGCGTGCAGCCAGCTTCCCAGGTAGCCGCCGCCCGAAACAGTGGAAAGATAGTCGATATAGCGAAGCAGATTCAACTCACCAAGCGCCTGCAAAATTCCCAGGTTTAACGTAGCGGAACGGATTCCCCCGCCTGAAAGAGCCAAACCCATCAGCAACGCACGATCTGTATCGCTTACGTCCTGCGGTTGGACTTCGCGCGCGATTCTGGAGCGTCCAATCGCGTCCAGTTCTAATAGCAATGCTATGGGAAACGGCAGCGGCTCGCCAAACGCGAGCGCGATCTTCGCGGCCTCGCGCTGATGAAGATACAATGCCACCTCGATCGTGCCCAGGTCCTTCGTCGTCCCCACCAGATTCTGGACTCGCGCGATCGCCGCCCCGATGCGCGCGTCGTCCGGCATCGGCATCCGGTACAGCTTCTTCAACCATTGGATTGTCTTCTTGATCTTCCCGTCCGGAGGCTGTCCGTCCAGGCGCAATTTGATTCTTTCGGCCAACTCTTTGAACAGAGGAGCGAAAGTAAGCGTCAAATGCTGCTCTTCGATGGCCTTTCCGAATTCCGGATCCTTCGCGAGCTTCTTACAAAGAAACTCATGTATCGAGTCGACTGAGCCCAAATCGGTCGCCGGGACCCCAGCAAGTCTGGCGAAAGCATCGCCGGTGCGAACCGCATCCGGCGTCCAAAGCTTCCCGTCTCCGAGCCCTTGGTTAAGTTGCGCTCTCCGGTACAGAAGATTCGCACCGAGTTCGGCAATACTAATGATTTCAAGTGCCATTTTCTGGAAAATTATACACCTGAATCGCCGGATTTTACGACTATTTCCGATCACAGATTCAACAGTGTGTAATTATTCATCCCTCCCAGTCTGTGTGATTAGCCGTCTACCGCTCCCGCCCTCAGGGTTATAACCCCGTCCCGCAAGGGCGGGGATTCGGCGAACCGTGTGCTGCGAACAAGATCGCCCGGGCATATCGACTCCGCCAACTGCCATGCTCTTCTGTTGACAGCCATGCGTCGTTATCCCATAATAGGGAGTCGCCCGCGCCGCTGATCGAAGTGCGCGGATTCGGAGGATCAAAAATGAAATCTCGTTTTCTTCTCGTCGTTTTTGCTGCCGGCGCGTTGCTCGCGCGAGCGGGAACTATCGTCCAGTACACCGCAGGTACGACGCCTGGCAGTGGGCTCGCCTGGGGCGAGTCATTAATGACCCCTGTGGGCGGTCCTTGGAACAACATTACCTTCAACTTCTACTCGGATGCGCCGGCCGTGACCCCGGCCGCTGCCGGAAATGCATTCCTGCTCACCCAAGAGTATCTGGGTACTCCCGCAGCGCTGAGTTCATCGACTCCGGGTTTTCTCGCGGAATCGGTGAGTAACGCGGGAGGTGTGTATACGTTCAATTCCGGAGTCGTCATCAATCCCGGGACAGAGTATTGGATTTATGAAGATGCGGTGATGTCACTGACCGGTTCTAATGTTGACGGCTCCGCGACCGAAGATTTATACGATTCAGTTGCAGCGACCACCAATTTCGCTTCATTCTCAGCAGGCGTAGTCGCAAATTTCACCTTGAGCGGCACTGCCGCGGTACCTGAGCCAGGTACTTTGTACCTCTCTATTTGTGCACTCATTTTTGCGTTGATCCCTGTCTATATTAGCCGCAAGAAGTCCTCGTTAAAACACGCGAGCGGTCACCGCTAGGGCGCGAACTCTGTAGCGCAGCGTGCCTTCTTTTTGCCGCTCTACTTAACTACCCGAATCGCCCAAAAATCATCCGCCAGATTCGCATCCGTCAAGTATGCATAAGGAATTGTGAAATACCCGCCTATTCCCCATGCGCTTCCCCACGAATTGCGAACCAGGAATCTTTGCGACGCGTCGTCGTACCCCACCGCCATCACCGCATGCCCGCCCAGCACCGTCTCCGTAGCGGTTGGCACTGCCACAATCCCCGTCTTCGCGACGGCATCTGATTCAAAACTCTCATACACCGTGAACCCGAATACGAACGGATAACCCGCTGCTAGAATCGCCTTCAGCTGTCCCGCATTCTGAGCCAGCCGCGCATATTGCACCGCCGGATGCAGCTTCGCGTATTTGTAGCACGGCGCCGGCGGACGGTTCGCGAAGCTAGCCTCCACGTAGGGCCACATCGGCTCCGGGCAAGCCCCTTGCGACGCCACGGTTTTGATGCCGTCTCGAATCTGCGCGCCGCTATCGGTATCAATGGTCCCTCCGAGCGCTCTCTCGTTGTAGTAAATGAACAACCGCGACGGCACAGCGTAAGGCAGCTTCTGTTTGATCTGGTCGAACTCAATCGCCGCCCCGATGGCGTTAGCGGTACAACTGCCTAGGTCGCCCTGATCGTAAACCACGGGGCACCCGGCCCTCAAATCGGCCGAAGGCGGCAGCGCTCCAGCCTTTTTCGGCAACTGATAAACACGGTCGCGAGCATCGGGCAGATCTGGAATCCAGCCGTAACGGCCAAAAGTACGTGGCATAAGTCCTCGGCCACATCCTAGGGCAACCCCGGTAACCTATCCCGCGACTGAAAGTCGTACTCGGTTGAGAATACTGGGACTAAGCCACCACTACTCCATCGGTGACCCTCTCAATGGCATCCTCCAGGTCGATATGGCCCGTAATGAGCCGTTTCGCCCGTTTGAACGGCGGACCCGTCCGCATTTGGGCTCCTCCCGAAAGCCCTTTTCGCATCGAGTACTCCCCCGCCCTGCTCCGGGAGTTACGCATCGCCAACTCCGGAGTCGACGCTTTCGGCATGCTGTATGGCATTCGCCATGGCCAGACGATCCGCCTGGTCGCGACCCGGGGACGTGCCGGACTCGACCCGCTCGGCATCTTTGCAGCCCGCGTACGCGGCGAAATCTTTCTTACCGAAGAAGATCTCGAGCGATTCGAAAAAGCCGACGCGTGCGTTGCACTGGTAATCAGCGGCGAAACCGGCGGATTTTTCGTCCGCGATGCCACCGAGGCCATCGAAGCCGTCCGCAGCTACCAGGAGTTCTCCATCCACGCCCCCGCGCCCCCGCCGGTCAAAGTCATAAAGCGAAAATGGTCCTGGGCCTGGTGCCACGTGCTGCTTCCGCTGCTGTACTTCATTCCGCGGCATTCGCAGCCCCCCCTCGCGGTAACCTTGCGCGAGGATTCCGGACAACTGTTCATTTCGTGGAGCGTTCCCACAAAATCAACGCTGGCAATCCTCGATGGCGTCGACCGAACCTCCATCGCAATCGCCCCGGGGTTATCATCTCTTACCTATGCCCGCCGCTCCGGCGATGTGACCGTCGCAATCGGTCCCGCGCAGGCACGATTTGTCGGACCCCCTTTGCCTCCCACGGAAATCGAGCGGGACCGCGCCGGCGTGGAGGCGCTCGAATCGCAAGTCACGTCGCTGCGCGCTACGCAGGCGGCCGGACAAGTTAAACTCGCCGGGCTGAGAAGACGTTTACAATGAAACGTCTGCATGCAAATCGATGCTTCCCGAATCGCCAAGGAACTCTACGGAGTCGACGCCACCGCAACACGCCTGAATGGCGAATTTGACGACAACTTCCACCTGAAGGGAAATTCCGAATACATCCTTAAATTGATGCGTCCGGGATGCGATCGGGAGTTCGTTGAAATGCAGGTCGCGGCCATGGAACATCTGGGCGAATCGCGCGTCGCCGGAGGGATTCGCGAATACGACGGCCGCCTCGTTTGGATGCTCCACTGGCTCCCCGGAAAATTGCTGGCCGACACGAAATTTCACTCCGCGCGATTATTGCGAAATTTAGGTCGATTATTAGCTGCTCAAAGCGCAAAACTAGCAACTTTTGATCATTTAAGGGCTCATAGCGAGCTGAAATGGGACCTGAAACGCGCTTCCTGGATCCGCGACTACCTGCATCTGACCGCCGACCCAGCCTTGATCGAAAAGGTCCTCGCGATGGCCCCCGATATAGCCCCGCTGCGCCATAGCGTGATTCACGGCGACGCGAACGACCACAACATTATTGTGAATGGCGATGAAGTCGCCATTATCGATTTCGGCGATCTCCACTACACGGCGACCATCTGCGATCTCGCCGTCTGCTGCGCCTATGTAGCTCTAAATAAGAAAGATCCACTCACCGCGATCGCCCATGTGGTTTCCGGTTACCATGCTCTTGAAGAACCCGAAATCGAGGCTCTGTTCCCTTTGATTCTGCTGCGCCTCGCGGTTAGCATCGTAAACTCGGCGCATCGCAAAACCCTGCATCCAAACGACGCGTACATCACGATCAGCGAAAAACCCGCGTGGGAGGCGCTGCGAACGCTTGCAAAAATCGATCCGCGGCTAGCGACGTATGTTTTTCGGAATCCTTCTAAAGAGGAAACACTGGCTGGACGCCGCGCGCACCTGGGAGGAAACCTCAGCATCAGCTACGACCAGCCGCTCAAGATCGTAAAAGGATGGAAGCAATTTCTTTACGACGAGACCGGCCGCGAATTTCTCGACGTCTATAACAATGTTCCGCTGGTGGGACATTCCCATCCACGCGTGGTGGAAGCGATCCAGAAGCAGATCGCGCTGCTTAACACGAACACCCGTTACCTGCACGACAATATCGTGCTTTATGCGGAAAAACTGACTGATAAATTGCCTGCGCCGTTGACGATCTGCTACTTCCTCAACTCGGCGAGCGAAGCGAACGAGCTGGCATTGAGAATGGCGCGCGCCCATACCGGGCGCGAAGACATCATCGTGCTGGAGCACGCGTATCACGGCAACACGACGACGCTCATCGACATCAGTCCTTACAAATTCAACGGTCCCGGAGGCACAGGAAAAAAGCCGTGGGTGCATATCGCGCCGATCCCGGACGATTACCGCGGGCCCTATAAACGCCACGATCCCGAGGCAGGTCCCAAGTATGCGCGGCACGTCGACGAGATTCTCAATCGCGTGAAGCCGGCCGCGTACATTGCCGAAAGTCTTCCCAGCGTGGGAGGACAAATCGTATTTCCTCCGGGTTATCTGAGCGAGGTCTATAAAAACGTTCGCGCGGCCGGAGGATTGTGTATTGCGGATGAGGTGCAAGTCGGATTTGGGCGTCTGGGCTCGTATTTCTGGGGGTTCGAGATGCAGAGGCGCGAGGCGCCAGGCGCCGGGCGCCAGGACGAAGTCACGCCCGATATTATTGTGCTCGGGAAGCCGATCGGCAACGGGTTTCCCTTGGCGGCGGTGATTACAACGGCTGAGATCGCGGCGTCCTTCGACAATGGAATGGAATTTTTCTCGACGTTTGGAGGCAATCCGGTGGCGTGTGCGGCCGGGCTCGCGGTGCTGGAAGTATTGGAAGCGGAACGTTTGCAGGAGAACGCTCTCCACGTCGGGAATTATTTGTTGAACGCTCTGCGGGCGCTGGATCACGAAATCATCGGCGACGTCCGCGGGTCGGGATTATTTCTCGGCATCGAACTGGTGCGGGACCGTGTGACGCTGGAGCCGGCGTCGACCGAAGCCTCTCGCGTAGTGAACGCGATGCGCGAGCTGGGAATTCTGGCCGGGACGGACGGTCCACACCACAACGTGATCAAGCTGCGTCCGCCGTTGTGTTTTACGAGGGAAGACGCGGATCGGTTTGTCGAGGTGTTGGATGAGGTTATCTAAGCTACGATGAAATAGACGGAGAATTCGGCCATGCAATTAAACGTCCCTCCAGACCTTGAAACGCTGATCAACAAGCGCCTTTCGAGCGGCGGCTATACAAACGCTGAAGATGTCTTGCGTCGCGCCCTTGAAGCTCAGGACGCCCAGGAAAACTGGACAGATGAGGAACGCCAGGCACTGTCGGCGCATATCGAGGAAGGCTATCTGCAGGCCGAGCGTGGAAAACTCATGGACGAGACACAAGCTCGCCGGGACATTGAGGTTATGAAGGACAATTGGCGCTTAACGAAGCGATGAGCGTTTATCTTCTGACGCCTCTTGCCAAAGCGGATATTTTCGATATCTGGTCTCATATCGCCGATGACAGCGAAGATGCAGCCCAACGAGTAGAACACAATTTACGATGCCTGTGCGTTTCTTGCCGAAGGGCCAATGCGCGGCCACCTCCGCCCCGACCTGACAAGCCGATCGCTTCGGTTCTGGACCCTGACCCGATATCCCAATTATGCAATCGTGTACCGGCAGGAGACAACTCGATTCAGATCGTTGCCGTCCTGCACGGAAAGAGAAATATCCAACGTATCTTGAAACAGCGGCGGTGAGGCATTCACCCGAAGTTCACGCCGATTGAAAGTAACTGGTTCAGTCTTCCGCTACCGATTCCTCCAACAAAGCGATAGCGGCTTCGGCGTCCTCCGCATGGACTTGCAACCTCGTTCCCCGACTCACCCGCCATTCGAGTCTCGCGATATTTTCATCCGCCAGAAAAGTTTCGATGCCAGCGGAGTTAAGGCAACCCTGCGCCAGCAGCGCTTCCGACATGTCGCCGAATTCGCGGATGGTTACGAGTTCCATTAGACGCCACTCCGCGCAGCTACCAGATAGTCGATCCATTCGCGCATCCCCATCCCCTTCTTGGCCGACACTTCGAACACGCGTATCTCCGGCTGCACCGCGCGAATATTGGCGATCGCCGTAGCGCGATCGAAATCGCACGCCTCCGCCAGATCCATTTTTGTGACGATCGCAACCTGCGCGGAATGGAACATCGACGGATACTTCAGAGGCTTGTCTTCGCCCTCCGTCACCGACAGCAGCGCCACGCGAATGTCTTCGCCCAGGTCGTAATTCGCCGGGCACACCAGATTGCCGACGTTCTCGATGAATAGAAAATCGAACTCATTCAGATCCCAGCCTTCGAGATGCGACGAAACCATGCCCGCTTCCAGATGACAGCACCCATGCGTCTGAATCTGCTTCACCGGCGCTCCGCTCTCCGCCAGCCGGCGGGCGTCGTTATCCGTTTCGAGATCCCCCACCAGCGCCGCCACCCGGTGCCCGCCCGCACGCAGTTCCATCAGCGTCTTTTGCAGCAGAGCCGTCTTGCCCGTACCGGGGCTCGATACCAGATTCAGCGTGAATACATGGGCGGCGCGCAGACGCGCGCGCAAACCGCGGGCCAGCTCATCGTTCTTGCTCAATACTTTTTTGCGGACCTCGATGATCTGCGGCGCCATGGCTAACTCTTACGGTAACTCAACACGTCACTCAACACGTCACTCAACTTCGAGCGACCCGATCTCCAGCTCCTTGCCTTGCCGCACATCGCCGCTGGGAGTATCGCACACAGGGCAGCGGAATCGCTGAATGTTGGGCAACACCCGGTCCTCCTGACAATTCGAGCAGTGAATGATGACCGGGAGGATTTCAATCTCCAGGCTCGAACCTTCGAGCAGCGTGTCCCGCGTGCTGAAGTCGTAGCAAAACAGCAGCGAGTCCTTGACGATGCCGGAGAGCGCGCCCAGCCGCAGCCGCACTTTCGTAACCCGCGAGGCATTCGCCTTCAAGGCAGACTCCGTGACGGTGTCGACGATCGAGGAAACGATGGAAAGCTCATGCATGAGGCGGCTTCACCTCCGAGGGTAGCGCTTTCGCATCGATAAAGTAATTCCCGCGAAACGCCGATTTATGTGATCGTGGGCTTCGGTCTCGATATTATCGGCGCTTTCCTGTTTGTGAGCGGGTTCCTATACTTGATCCTGAGCGGCCGGCTCCGGAACATGTTTCGCGATCGCGCACCTAAGCCTCTCCTGCTGATCGCATTGATCACGGGCTTGGCTTTTTATCACTGGGCAACGATTCTGTTTGAGCCCGGAAGCCAGCCCGAATCAGCGCCGCCGAAGCCCCACGCCGCGGTTCCCGAAACACTGCCTGCGCCGCCCGTGCCTGTCAAGCGCCTCGCCCGAGCTCCGACGCCCCTTCCTGGTCCGGTGCGAGCTGCTGAACATGAGCCTCAGCATGAACATTGGAAGACCGTCGTCATTGACGAAGGGACGCCTGTCCAGGTCTTCGTCCCGCAAGCGACCGACCCCGCGCCGGCGCCGCTACCGGCGCGTTCCGGTCCCGATCCCTACGAGCCTAAAGCGAAACGCGGCATCAGAGCGGTTGGGAAATTCCTTCATCTCCGAAAGACGGAGCAATGACTATAGCAAAACAGCAACGATTCCTTTCGGCACGCGAAGCGTACCGGTCTTAGGAGCGGACTCGGTGACCGCATCGACGATCAATTGGACAATCGAGAGTTCGTGCATCGTCGTGTAGGGCGGACGCCTCGTCCGCGCCGGACCCCTGGTCCGGCTTTCTGACGCACTGCACTAATCGAGAAAGGAATGTCTCCCGCTTGTCAGCCAGCTACACCGTACCGTGAGCCTCTTCATTCTTGGCGCCATCGCTCGGCTTGGGAGCCTTCTCAGTCTTCTCTAAGTTTGTCTTCTCTAGATTCGCGGCGGACCGGCGCGCCAGGAAGCCGTTCCAACTTCCAACCGCGCGACTCCACAGACCCACGGCCTGGAGCACTCCGACGCAAGTGGCCACCACAACAAACACGTTCAGAATCGCCTTGATGCTTTCGGCCATCGGAACGTAGGTATTTATGAGCCAGAGAAATATTCCCACGACGATCAGGGCTAGCACCACGTTAATAAACGGCCGCATGTTCTCCGGCATCCGGGCGGAAGTATTGACGAGCTGTGCCAGCGCCGCCACGATAATCAGCGCGAGCACGACGTAAAGTAACGGCATTCCGTAAGCACCTCTCAGAAGATACAGAGCAATCGCTGTGCCATTGGCGGTTCCAATATCGTCCCTGGAATCAGTGGAAAGACTGGAATTGAGGGGCGCGGAATCGCAATATTTGCCGCATCACGGTTGAATGGTGCGAAGGATCAATGCCTGTGCGGTTTGTTCATTAAACACTGGCGGAGTATGAGTAGGAACGCACCCAACCCCAAAAGCGCCCAAGTCGACGGTTCTGGGGCCGATGACCCGCCGACAGGCTGCATGGACACGGTTCCTCCGCAGCTCGTCGCGGACAGCGTGCTCTGTCCGTATTGAAAGCAGTTTCCCGAAGCCCCGGAGTTCCCGCTGGTGTAGTAGACCTGCGGGTAGGTAGGGAACCAGTAGGTCCAAGCGTATTCGGTGGGGCTGGATACGTTGATATACCAGGCCGTTATGTTCCCGCTTCCGTCCGTAGCGATGTTGAAGAAGTCGTTACCGCTGACGTTCGAGTTGGTGATCTGAAGGCCGGTCCCGTCGGTAAACATGAAGCTGGTGATGTAGGGTTCAATGTTCCCCCCGGTTCCGGTGTTCAGCGGCCCCTGAGTGAATGTAAGGTTGTCCACATTGGTTGCGGAAGGCACGTCGAACGTCACCGCCAGCGAGTAGGGTCCGCCGGTGCAGTATAGCCCGCCGCAGGAGGTGTAAACGTCGTTCGAGATCGTGTACTGAATGCTGCCGGCGCGAGCGAGGGCGGTGGTAATAAACACCAGAGCTGCTAGTCTTTGTAACATCTTAAGAATTCCTCCGATAGGGCATTATTCTCGACGCTGAGCTTTTTTGCCCGGAAAAAGTGCGGAAGAAATTCGGAAGATTTTCTTACGGTGGTCCGAATATGCTGAAAGTGCAGCCGTCGATGACGGAATAGCGGCTAAAAAAAATCCGGATTACCCTCGGGTCATTCGCCGCCCCTGTCCAGGACTCTCAGATACTCCATCATGGTCGCGTCCAGTCGCTCATATAGCAACTGGTCGAAGCTCTCGCTTCCCAGCCCTGCCCGCGCTTGCTGCAACGCCCGAATGTAGCCGGTCCGATCCTCCGGGCGAACGGCAATAGGCGGATACCCGCCACGGATGAGAACGAGATTCATCAGCAGCCGCGCCGTACGTCCGTTGCCATCGTTGAACGGGTGAACGTCCACCAGCCGGCGATGCGCCGTAAATGCGGACGGAGGCGTCAGCGGGGCCGCGCCCATCCATCTACCGAAGTCTCCCATCAGCGCCGGGATTTCAGCCGGTGAGGGAAATTCGTAGCGTCCGGTTTCCGTGCGAACGTAGCGGGCCAGGTCCGCGTACTTACCGGCGATGTCAGGCCGGGAACGTTGCACGACAAGCCGGTGAAGATTGCGAACGTCGCCTTCCGTCAAAGGAGTGTTTTCGCGGGCCAGCTCGCGGACGTACCGTATAGCGTCGTAGTGATCGGGGCTTCGAGATGATCCTTGAGCGGCTTTCCCCCGATCGTGACGCCCTGCTCGATCACCAGAGTGGTTTCAACCGCACTGAGGGTGTTGCCCTCGATTGCGTTCGACGTGTATGTGATTTCCACGTCGTAATAGTGCTCAAGTTTGCTCAACGCCTCCGGCGACAGCGGGCGCAGCCGGTCAAGGCGGGCCTTCTTGTCGGCGATGGCATCTGATAACTTCATGAAGATATCAAAATTGAAAGTACCAGATTAGCTAGTGGCCCGTATCAGCGAAACAGTTAGCACCGTTGTCGCCTTGTAGGGCGGCCAATATTGGCTGCGGCCTGCCTTTGGGCAGGCCTTCGACGTTCGACAAAAGCCGCCTGAAATACGGCTGCAGCCAATATTGGCCGCCCTACAAGAGGGATCGACGACATGCCAATGTTTTGGCTGATACGGGCCACTAGGCGGCTATCGCGCCTTCCCTGTCATGATGCGATTGATAACAACACCGTGCCAGCGCTTCCCGGTTCTGGTGGGAACCCGATCCTCGTTCAACCGCGCCGCGATGCGATCAAACCCTAGCCTCAGCGTCCCGGCACCCACCGGCAAGCGCACCGCTCGTGCTGGATGAGCGGGAACAGCGGTTAAAGGAGGAAGGGGTTGCTGTCCCTGGTTCCTCGGGTTACTGATTTTCCGTTTCGCATGGTTCGTCGGATGCGCACCATTCGCGGAATCGTCGTACAAGAACCTGTATAGGTGCTTCAGCGCAAAGGTGGCGGAGCGCCCTGCCCGCACGACGGACAGTTATAGACGGTTGCGCCGGGCCGCGCCGAGGAAATATACATCGAGACCTCACCGCACTTTTCGCACCGGATGCAGTTCGCAGTTGTGTCGTCTTCCGACTGATAGCCTACGGCGTGATTGTAGAGTCGTCCATGCACGACACAGGCAAAAACGGCGTCGGGAAATGGCTGTAGAGTCCCGTCCTTCATGCGGACGTTATAAATGCCTTTTTCAACGCATATATCACAGATCGGAGCTTCGTGCATCTGGCTCGAAATCTAACATGATAGGATAGCTCGATGCAAACTGAATCAATCGTCGCACTTCTTATCGCAGAGCGCGACAATCTCAACAAAGCCGTTCTCGGCCCTCCAGGCGGGAGGAACGGAAACGGGAAACCCTGGAAAGCCGAAGCACCGAAAAAGCGGATCCCGAGCGCAGCAGCTCGGCGTAAAATGGCGCTGGGACAAAAGAAGCAATGGGCGGCTCTAAAGGTAGCGAAGGGTTGAAAAAAGGGATTAGTCTCGAAGACTACACCCCTGAGAAAGTCGCGGTAAGAATCGAAGAATACCGCCAACATATACGCGACGAGCTACGTCCAGGCACGCGCGGGCACCCCGATGAATCGCTCGTTGTTGCTTTTATCGATTACCTCGATAACCAAGCAAAACGATTTGCCGAAACGCTGATCGAACCGATGGACCTTCTCGCACTCACCTGCCGAAACCTCCTAGAGCTGCGATATCTGGTCGTCGAAGTATTTTCTACGCTGGAATCGCGCAATCTCTTCATCGGTGAAATGTATTTGGACTCAGAGGAAATTCGAATGCGCGCTCAACGTATGGGGATTCCCGAGCACATGCTCAATACCGAGCCGCCCGATTGGGACACGATTCCCGATAAGCGATTCACCATCAAGAGAGACGTGTATGACGACTACATGTTCAAATTATCCTCGAAGTGCATCCACCCCACTGCTGTTTCGATTCTCGCGCCCCCCGCCATGCCCGGAACCTTCATATTCTATTTGTTCGGATTAAACTGCCTTGGAAGATCCTATAATTTCCTGAGCACCCAGGTATTCCCCAACGAAGAATCTTGGAAAGCTTTCGTCGCCCAGCAACCATGAGCATGCATTGGTGGTCGTTTCAGATTTTCTCCATTATGACTTCGCGCCGGGTTTCTTCGATTTGGGGGCCCGAGGGGGGGCCCGAGGGACAGCCTGAGTAGTCACGGTCATAAATTTCGCTTTGGGACACCCCCGTTGCCATTTTATGCAGACAATGCGATTTCGTGCCCGCCCACGGCCGGTGCGTCGACTCCATTGACGGCGAGACGTGGGCGAGACGGGCGAGACGGACGGGCGAGACGGGCGAGACGGGCGAGACGGGACAGCCCGCCTGTTTCCCAATTACTACAAGGTGAATGGTGAGCCGGGCGGGGCTCGAACCCGCGACCACCGCATTAGAAGTGCGATGCTCTACCAACTGAGCTACCGGCTCGAGGTGTGGAATTTCTATTGTAGCGCGCGCGGCTCAGAATGCGCCAATAACCCTGTAAACCACGTAGTGGGAATTGCTGAATTCGGGCTGTTTCGTGGGGATCGCATATTCTTTCCGCAGCACCACGAAATCGATCTTCTTTTCGGCTAGGTCCTGAAAGTCTTGCGGACCCACCAGCCAATGGCCTTCGCGCACGTCTCTCCATCGCCGCGCCCATTCCGCCGAAAACGCGGGGAAGTAGTTCACCAGCGCCCGGCCCTCGTAATCCACATATATGGACCGCAAGGCTCGCGCGCGGAACGGTCCGGTGCCGCCATTGCGGCCCTCGTCCGCGAACAGAAACACAGCGGATTCGTCGGTCGTCGCCTTCGCCCACGTTGCGAGCTGATTCAGTTCCGGTGAGTCTACGGGAACCGGGGGAGAAACCAAACGCGAGGCGGGAAAGGCGAGGAACGGCAGAATTCCCGCCGCCACCAGCGTCCTGCCGCGAGTGCGGCCCGCCAACCATGCTGCCAGTGTGCTGACTCCCGCCAGAGCCAGAACTAGGACAATCAGCCACGCATTCACAAACCACGTGGCCAGAAAGTCTCTCACCGGTAGCGCCAGCGCGATCGTGAACCATACCGCCGCTTCCCACCAAAGGCCATTTCGGGCGGAGAATATCCCGCACGCCGCGGACAACAGAATGGCCAGCAGAGTCAGGTAAAGCAGCGCGCGGGTTGGGTCCCACGGTGCCGCCATCGCCCAATGCAATTGGTCCAGGACAATCCAGGAAAAGGGAATGCTCAATACGGCAATCGCCGCAAATCCCAAAAGCCACTCGCGCAGAGGAGGCCGCAGACGGTCGCGAATCCGCCAGAAACCCGCGCCCACCAGCGCGATTTGAAGCAGGAAACCGCCAATCCTCTTGGCATCCCATTCAGAGACAAAGCTGAAGGACATATACCTTCGCTGCAGGGTCTCCTGGAATGCATCGAGTCTTCGGAAAAAATCGATTGGCTCCGTTCCACCCGTCTGGAAGTGCATCAGTAGCAGCAGGACAACGGCCGCGGGCAGCAACGGTGCCAGCAGGATCGGCCGAGCCGCTCGCCGCGCCACTACAAAAATGGCAACGCCATAAAAGGGCGCCATGGTCGTGGGATGAATGAGAAATCCCAATCCGGCGGCCGTTCCCGCCGCTAAGTAACGCCCCTCGAGAGCGAGTCCAACACCCACAAGCAGCAACCCCAAGGCGAACGAGCGGGCTACCGGCTCCGGCTCCGTGATACCCGCGTTAAGGATCGCCGCGCCTGTCACGAAGAAGGCTCCCGGGAGTGCCAAGCCAAGCCGAAGAGCAATCAGAAGAAGACCGGCCGCCGCGCAGGCGCGAAATACCGCTTGCTGGAATTTCAAACCGCGCTCGAAATTGAGCCCCGCGTAGTTTCGCAAGCCGATGGCGATCTCGTCGTATGCGGTCAGCGCCAGGTACGGACGCGTAATCATGGGATCGTTCAAAAACAGAGCGGGATTATAGATCCGCTCCATCATGGGAACGTAGATTTGCGTGTCCACCTGAAGATAGGTGTGGCCCGGGAACAAGTATCCCAGGCCGGTAAGCAGAATCACGGATCCCCAGAAACCAGCGGATTTGAGCAACCAGCTATTGTAGCGCGCGCCCTATCGCCGAAGCGAGGATTGCCAGTCCCGCGCCAACATCGGCGCCCAGGTGAATTCGCAATGCTCTCCGCCCGCGCTCCACCAGCACCTGAAGATCGCCGCGCGCCTGCGCCGCTTTCACGACGCCGAACGTGTACTTCTGCCCGGGAACCTGCAAATCCTCGGCGTCATCGGCCGTGATCTGAAGAAACACTCCGCTATTGGGGCCGCCTTTATATGCCTGCCCGGTCGAATGCAAAAATCTCGGCCCGAATCCAAGGCAGGTGGCGACGCGTTTCTTGTCGCGAATCGAGGTACGGATCGCCTGCAGCGCCGCTTCGTGTTCTTCGTTCATCTGGATATACGCCAGCAAGGCGAAATAATCGCCGGTTTTGAGCGAATTAAGGTGCGTTACGAGGCTACTTTCGAGTGTTTTTGCCTCATTAAGGCCGAATAAGGAGACGCCATCTTCGATCAAGATGGGTGTTTCAGCCGGAAGCGATCCCTTTTCCTCGAATTCCGCAACCAGTTTTTTGGTCGCGATTTTGCTCGCTTCGACATCCGGCTGGTTGAAGGCGTTAATGCCCAGAATCGACCCGGCAACGGCCGTCGCAACCTCCCAGCGGAAAAACTCCTGACCTAAGTCATAGGGACTATTAAGGTTAATACGAATGACCGGCTGGCCGGACGCGGCCAGTGCGTCGACGCCTGCATCCTGCGCTGCGTCCGGTGCGGAGTCGAGCCGTGCATAAACAATAACCCTATCTTTTCCATACACTTCCGGCGCTCCGAGCTGTTCCCGGTCGACCGGAACCAGCCCCTTGCCTTCCTTACCCGTCGATTCCGCGAGCAATTGTTCCAGCCACGCGCCCAGATCGTGGATCCCCGGCGACGCGATAATGGTGACCTTGTCCCGGCCACCCTTGGCTAGCGTCCCGAGCAGTATCCCTAACAAAACACCAGGGTTCTTCTCGACACTCGCACAGGACGAACACGCCAGTTCCATGTTGGCCGCGCCTTCGAGGAACTTGGTGGTATCGATTCCCATCACCGCTCCGGGAACCATTCCGAAATCCGACAGCGCCGAATAGCGCCCGCCAATGGACGGTAAACCGAAGAAAACACTGCGGAAATGGTCAGCCTCGGCCACCTTTTGCATGTTCGAGCCGGGGTCCGTAACGGCGAAAAACTGGCTGCCCTCTCCACCGGCGCGCTCGTAAAAATATTGCTTAAAGATGTTCGGCTCAAGCGTCGATCCCGACTTGCTGGACACGATAAACAGTGTCTTTGCAACATCTAGCTGCGCTTCGATGGCCCGAATCTGCGCAGGATCGGTGGAATCGAGCACGTGCATTTTCGGAAATCCCGGCTGGTCGCCGAACGACAACTTCAGCACCTCGACGCACAGGCTCGAACCGCCCATCCCCAGCAGCAGCGCGTGGGTGAAGCCCGCCTCCTTGATATCCTTGGCGATTTGCTCAAACTGTTGACGCTGCGCAAGTTGAATGTCGGTGACCGACAGCCAGCCGAGCCATTTATCCTCGTCGTTGCCGGTCCATAACGATGCATCGTGAGCCCACAATCGGCGTGTCTTTCCGCCGATGCTCCAACTCTCAATCGCCGCGTGCACCGCCTCGGCCTCCTCGTAGGCCAGCGTATAGGTCATGGAATTGACCGGTCCCAGCAGAAGTTTGCATTGGGGGTCCACTGTATTCAGCAACTTGTCGAACGGCTCGGCGAAAAGCTTGACGCCTTGCGTCACCAGATCGGCTGTAATCTTATCCATCAAAATCCCAGCCGCGGCAAGCTGCGCCATCACCGCTTTCGCCTCCTCAATCCCCGATTCGAGCGAGGCCCGCACTTCGCCGTGATCGCGGAAGGCGTCGAGCGTTGCCGGAGGAATGGTATTCACCGTATCCGGTCCAATAAGCTCCTCGACATAAACAACATCGCGCATTTTCGCGCTCTTCGTCGATGTGCTGGCCCAGAGAACGCGCTGGGTCATGGCGCCGCGCGCTTCAAGGGCCTCCCATTTCGGCCCCGAAAAAATTTCCAAATACCTTTGATACGCCAGCTTGGCGTTCGCAATCGCAACCTTGCCGCTGAGCGACGCTAACGCCGGATCGCCCTTGATATATCCCTCCACCGCCGTGTCTATGCGGCTGACGAAGAAGCTGGCGACGCTGGCCACGTGCGACGGATCGGCGCATTTTTCGAGGCCGCGAATGTAGGCCTGCGCGACTTGGACATAAACATCCTGCGAAAACAGCAGGGTCACGTTGACGTTGATTCCTTCGGAAATAGCCGTCTCAATCGCGGGGATGCCGGCGGAGGTGCCGGGAATCTTGATCATGAGATTGGGACGGTTGACCGTCTTCCACAGACGACGCGCCTCCTCGATGGTTGCTTTCGTTTCGTTGGCAAGAAACGGAGAAACTTCGAGGCTGACATAACCGTCCCTGCGCTTGGTGCGATCGTAGACGACGCGCAGCACGTCGGCCGCGTCCTGAATATCGCGAATCGCGATGCGTTCGTAAATTGCCTTGGCGTCGAGATCCTTGTTCTTCTGGAGCTCGGCGAGAATATCCGCATAATCGTTCGAGCCGACAATCGCTTTTTCGAAAATGGCGGGGTTGGAAGTGACACCACCGAGGCCATCCTGTTGCACCATGCGCGCAAGCTCGCCCGTGGTGAGAAGATCGCGGCGGATGTTATCGAGCCAAACGGATTGACCGAGTTGTTCGAGTTCGGTAAGACGATTCGCAACGTGCGTGGAAGGATTCATAGTGTCTCTCTTCCAGTGTAGAGCGATTTCTTTACGCTAAGGTTTCAGGGTTTGCGCCGCTGGTTGCACGGATTCGTGCGGCGCGGGGTCTGCGCGGAGCAGGATTTGCCGTGGCCGCCCGCCGGCTTCGATCTTTTGGCGTGGGAGTGTGAATGGGAGTGCCCGTGAGACCCTTTGGCGGATGCGGGCAAAATCGTCACGGCGAAAATGAAAATTGCCACTAAGATCCGCTTCATCGTTAGTTATCGTTTGGCGAACTTTTGCCGGCGCACCCGCGCGGCTCGTTTGCTGGAGGTTGCTGATTTTGTGCGATGACGCGTCGACTTGCGGAGTGAGGTCGACTTCCGGCCGCGAGCGAACGAATGTTTTTGACGATGCGCCTTTATTGCCGCCGTGGCGGGCAGGATCAATGCGGCGAGAAGAAAAAACAACAAAAAGATGCGCTTGGTCATGGTCGGATAAAAGCATTATCGCACCATTTTGTGAAATCCTGTGGCCCGAAGGCCGGGCCCACAAGAAGACTGAATTCTCTAATGGTGTGAAAAGACGATTGCGATTTTAGTGGAACAATCGCCCTCGCAACTGCGCCGCCGTGAAGCCACTCCCTCGCACGAAGTCGAGCAGCGCGCGCTCTTTCGAAAGGATCTGCTCAACCAGAGCGGGCAAGGTTTCGCGGCCGGATTCGGGGACGGTGATCAGGCCGTTCTCATCGGCGTGGAGCATATCGCCGGTGCGGATGGTGACGCCGGTGATTTCGACCGGAACGCCGGTGCGAACGATGCGGTAGCTGGCATGGCTCGCGACTGCGCCGCGCGCGAAATAATGAAAACCCATTTTACGAACAGCGGTAAGGTCGCGCACGCCGCAATCGCTTACCAGGCCGATCCCGCCGAGCCGGGTGAAGATGGTCGCCATCATTTCACCCGCATGCGTGGCACGGTCGCGATCGCCGCCGATTTCCTGCAGCACGACGACGGCGGGTTTCGGCGAGCGCTCCACCGCCTCGAACAACTCGACGAACGCTTCTTCCGTTTTCGGAGAGCCGAGCGTCACGGTTTCCGCTTGCGCGGTCACGGCGTAGCCGCACATGGGACCGAACTCCGGGAACAGGCATTTCAAATCGAGCGAGGCGTAGCCTTCCGAACGCGGGCGCAGGTTCAGCAACTCGATCGCGTTGGCGAGGGTGGCCGTATCGACGGTCTTCAGAAATGAGATCAACTCTGAGTTTGTATTTGCCATATATCCTTTTTCACGAAAAACGCCGCGAGCAACAGCAACGCGCAGGCTAGCAGGTAAACGGCAGAGGCGGCGGTGATGCCCGCGCTCAATCCGCGATCGCGGGCGATGTATCCGACGGCCACCGGCGCCCATCCGCCGCCAATCCAGCCCATCGAATTGATGAATCCCGCAGCGGTTCCGCGGGCCTCCGGACGCACCACGTCGAATAGCGACGCGAAGATGTTCGCGTCGTACATGCCCTTGCAGAATCCCCAGGCGGTGAGTGCGAGGATGAGCGACATCACCGAGCGAGTGATGCCGCACCATGCTACAAACGGGGCACCGCACAGCACGCCCGCAGCCTGGACCAGAATGCGTCCGCGAGGCGTTCGCGCGCGTAAAGCATCCGCCAGCCAGCCGCCCGTAAGCGATCCCAGCACGCTGGCGAGTTGCACGAAGATCGTCGCCGTCAATCCAGCCACCGCCAATCCCATGTGGAACTGGTCGTAAAGAAATTTCGGCATCCACGTCAGCAGCACGAGCGCCACGAAGTTCGAACAGGCGAACGCGCCCGTCAGGCACAGCATCGTCGGCGTGCGGCGGAGTAGCTGAAGGAATTGCCCGAAGGTCAGGGAGGCTTCCGCCGATGCCGCCAAGTCGGCGTGTCCTCGGCGCGGCTCGCGCAGAAAACGGTTCAAGACGAATCCCAGCAGGATTCCCAGGCCTCCGAAAACGATGAAGGACCATCGCCAGCCGTAGTGCTGCCCGATCAATCCCGCGAAAAATCCTCCCGCGATTGTTCCCGCGTACACGCTGGTTTGATGAACGCCGATGGCTCGCGAGCGAGTTTCCTGGCCATGATAATCGCTGACCATCGACATCGATGCCGGATAGTAGATGGTTTCGCCGAGCCCTTCGGCCGCGCGCAACACGAACAGCGCGCGAAAGCCTTGGGAGAACGCGGTCGACATACAGATGATGCTCCACGCATAGAGTCCGGCTAGAATTGCTTTCTTGCGGGAGATGCGATCGACCACGAATCCCGCAAAAAACCCGCTGAACCCGTATATCCACGCGAACGCGCTGCCGAGCAGACCTAGTTGCACCATGCTCAATCCGAGTTCACTTTGGATGAGCGGCAAAACGGAGTTGATCGCCTGGCGATCGGCATAGTTGAAAAACGAGATGCACCAGAGCATCGCCACGATGGACCAGCGGTAGCTCATCTAGTAATCACTTTGCCACCTTGATCAGCCAGACTTCGGAAACCTGCGTGCCCCGGCCATTTCCGCCGAGCCCGGGCGTCCGGGTCCATTCGAGCGTCAAGCTACCGCTTGCGGTCGCCTGTTGCGGAATGTCGAACTCCACCGGCTCCGGCGTCGGGCCCTTTTCGCGGAATGGATGGACCTCGATCGAATTTGCGGTCAGGCGCACGGCCGTCCTTCGAGAATCGCCTCCATAAGAGATGCGCACTTTGTAATGCGCCGACGGATCGATTTCGGTGTAGCGCATACGCAGCGGCCGATCCTGAATAATTTCGCTGTCCGCGGCCTGCGTCGTCCTCCAGCCTCTTTGCGGGGAAGTACCGAAAGAGATCAACGGCGACTTCAGAAAATCCGGGTCCTGCGCGTACGATTCGCCAGGCACTAAGTGAGGCCGCCAGTTAACGAATCCCAGCGCGTCGTAATATCCGCCCGGACCGGGATTGGTCCAGTTGAGCAGCTCGTCGATCTTCGCAATGCGGTCGGCCTCCGACGGGGTCGCACGAATATCGTTGAAGCGATTTTCAAGCCATACGCGATTGTTCAGCGCGAAGTCGATGGTGTCCAAGCTGGCTCCGCGATCGATCGAAATGGCTTTGTAGCGGTCGACGCTCAGTTGCATATGGATGCTCTGGTAGAGCGCCTCGGCAAGCTCGAAGACGCGAGCGCGGTATTCGCGAGCGTCCGGTGTGCGAGCGTCCGCATCGAGAATCGATTCCGCTTCTTCCATCGCCTTGAGGGAGCCTGTTGAGATCAGCGGCCAGTTTCGTTTCGCCTTGGCGAGCGCCGCCATGGCCATCTCTTCCTGCCGATTATCGGCGAGCAGGCGGCTGTGAATATACGCGTCGTAATAAGCGCGATACAGCGCTTCATTGAAACGCCAGTTGAGCTTCTGCCGCGGCGTCGCGCGCCGTTCCATATCTTTAAACTGCGCGAGCGTCACCTCGACCTGCCGGTTCGACGCGAGAGGTCCGCGCCAGTTCTGCTCCAGCGCCAGTAAGCCGCTGGCGAAGTTATCGGCCACATCGTCGCCGATGAAAAAACGGCTATAGTCGACGAGAATACTCTTGGTCGAGGCGTCGGGATTCCATCCCAGGCCGCTCCAGATAAATTTGTTGACGTCGTCGTTGCAGCCTTCCGAATACGTCACAAATCCGTCGGCGAAGCTCGCGTAGCGATGAAAAATGGCCGCTTCGTCGACAGGCCTCGGGTTGATCACTTCGCGCGCTTCCGTGGTCGCGTACGCTAAATCCCAATCGGGGACCGGAAACTCAGCGTGTGTGCTGTGCGTGATATCGGGATAAAAACGAATCGAAAAACGCTTCGGCGTCAGTGCGCGAAATTCTTCCAGAGTGCCGTAAACCTGCGGCCCAAACACCAACCCCGACAGCCATGGAGGATTCGCCGCCATCAGCCCCCAGAACTCGTCGCGCCACTCTTTGGTGAAGCCCTGTGGCGAAAGCCACATCTTCGCTCTGGGATGATAGCGGTGCAAACTCGCCGTCTGTTTTTCCAGCAGCGCGAACAAATACTTCGGCTGCGTATGCCCCGGATCGCCGCCGGGAACGAAAATCGCGTCGATGCGGGGGAGCCTGCGGAACACCTCCGTCCATTCCTTCAACGCGAACTCCACCTGCGCCGGATCTGAATAATCTTTATCCATCGCCGGATACCAGACCGATACATCGAGCCCGTATTCATTGGCGATGCGCGACATCTCCACCATCATCTCGATCTTCGGGAGAGGAAAATGCGGACTGTCGTCATTGTCGTCGGAGCGCGGAGGAATCAGCTCAATGGTGTTGTTGCCGAATATCGCCAGCTCGCGAATGTACTGCTCCCACATCGGCACACTCCATGCATCGTAAGCGTTGGTCTTGGGGCGATAGCCGAGCTGTTGCCCTCGGATCGCGACCTTGGGCGCAGTGGCGATGTTCAGATTTGCATCGAGCTCCAGCCTCTGGCGCGACATCTGAAACTGCCGCAGCAGGTAGCCCGTGCCGAAGACGACTCCTCGATCGTCCGCGCCGGCAACGACGACGCTGGCGCCCGTCGATGTTAGCGTGAAACTCTCCGGCTTGCCGCCGCCGGCTACCTTTATGTAGATCGCAGGAACGCCCGCGGCAGCATCGGTCGCAACTTTGAGGCGCAACTGGGTCCGCTTCTCAATTTCCTCCACCAACATCTGCGCGGCTTTCTTCTGCGGAGTGGTGGCGGAGCCCGCCAGAACGACGACCGCATTTTCGAAGTGAGCGCCAAAGAGGGCGGAAGCGCCGAGAACTGCGAGACAAGGCAGTTTCAATTTACGCATGTTCGTCTATCAAAGCATAAAAGTACAATGGAAAACAGATGCACTTACCATTGCGCGGGATCCTGACCCCGCTGGCCACGCCGCTCGCCGCGTCCGATCGAGCGGAACCCTCTCTCGATGCCGCCGCGCTGGAGCGATTGATCGACCACGTGATCGGCGGCGGAGTCCACGGAATCTTCCTGCTGGGTTCGACCGGCGAATTTTCCTCGCTCGGCCTGGAGATGAGGCAGGAGGTCATTCGGCGCACTTGCACGCTGGTGAACCGGCGCGTGCCGGTGCTGGTGAACATCGCGGATACCGCGATCTCGGAAACGCTGCGTCTCGCCGAAACGTCGGCCGAAGCGGGCGCCGATGCCGTGGTCCTGGCGGCGCCTTACTATTTCGAGCATTCGCAGGGCGACCTGCTGCGGTACCTCGAACAAATCGCGGCGAGACTCTCGTTGCCGCTGTTTCTCTACAATATTCCGCACCTCACCAAGACGTCATTCGAGCCGGAAACGGTTCGGCGCGCCGCCGATATACGCGGAGTGGTCGGGATTAAGGACAGCACCGGCGATTTAAAGTATCTGGAAAAAACGGTGGCGGCGCTGCACGATCGCCCGGAATTTAGCGTGTTGATCGGCCCCGAAGAATTGCTGCTGGAGTGTATGAAACGCGGCGCGATCGGAGGTGTGTGCGGCGGCTCGAACTTAAATCCGAAACTGTTCGTCGAACTCTACAATGCGATCTCGAGCGGCGACACCAGTCGCGCGGAAATACTGCAACAGCAGGTTAATCAGATGGGCCGGGCGCTCTATCACGTCGGTTTTCGCGGAAGCAGTTACCTGCGTGGGATCAAGGCCGCATTATCGCTCGCTGGACTTTGCCGGGCTGAGCCTGCGCCTCCGTTCGCGCCATTTTCCGAAGAAGAATACGCGCTGCTGGGAAAAGGCTATCGGACGTTGTGACTGGCTTTCTTGATTCGATAAATCAAGTGCTCAAGAATTGCTCCGCGATAAGCCACGTCTTTTCGGCCTGAAACAATGCTGCCGATCTTCTCCAGATCAGCGGGTCTGAAGCCGCGCGGCAAACAAGCCTTGCCAATCTTCCGGTCGAAGAGGCCGGAGCTCAAGCTCGCCAACTAAATGGGGTTGCAGTTCCACTAATTCCGCGCCGGCAGCGTCCAGGAAAACAGCACGCCGCCCGCGCTGGTCACGACATATTGCCGGCCGTCGAGCTCGTACGTGATGGGCGAGCTTTGCATCGGCGAGCCCGCGCCGGCGTGCCATAACGTTTTTCCATCGCCGGTTCGCAAAGCCAGAACATTGCCCAGCGCGTCGCCGGTGAAGATCAACCCCGAATCCGTGGTGAGCACGCCCGCGCCCGCGCCGTTGGGACCCAGCTCGTGGCTCCAGCGAATTTTCCCGGTCTGATAATCGATGGCGTCGAGTTCGGCCTTTGCCCAGACATCGTAGTCCGCGCCGGCCCATCCGAAAGTTCCGTCGCCAGGCTTGGCGAAATAGATGCCCCAGCTGGGGTGCGCGTCGACGATGAACAGTCCGGTTTTCGGATCGAAACTGGGCGACCGGTAATTGGTGAGACCGCCTTCATTCGGAGCGATCAGACGCCCGTCCGGTGCTGGTTCTTTCGCCGGATTCGGAATCGGCTGACCCTTTTTATCGACACCGCTGCTCCAATTCACCGGACCGAAGGTGGTCGTGAGAAGACTTTCTCCGTTGGTTCGATCGAGCACAAAAAAGTAACCGTTGCGCGATGTCTGCATCAGCATTTTGCGCGGCTTTCCTCCGAAATTCGCATCGACCAGCACCGGAGTCTCTACCGCGTCCCAATCGTGCGTATCGTGCGGCGAAGCCTGGAACGCCCACGACAATTTCCCGGTATCGGGGTTCAACGCGACAATGCTGCACGTATAAAGATCGTCGCCGGGGCGAGCTTTTCCGTTCAGCACCGGCGTCGGATTGCCGGTGCCCCAATAAACCAAATTCAGCGCCGGATCGTACGTTCCCGTCATCCAGGTCATGCCGCCGGTGGTCGCGTCGGGCGTCCCCGCGGGTGGAGTGCTGTCCCATCTCCACTGCGTTTTGCCGGTTTCGGGGTCGACCGATTTTAGAAACCCAGTGAGGTTATCGAAGTCGCCGGATACGCCCACAATCACGTGATTGCGCACGATTAGCGGCGACATGGTGGTCCAGTAGCCTTTCTGCGAATCGGCCACCACCACATTCCATCGCACCTTGCCGTCGCTCGCGTTGAGACAGATCAGATGCGAATCGGGCGTCATGAAATAGAGCCAGTCCTTGTACATCGAGACGCCGCGGGAACCGATGTGAAAACCTTTATTTGGCGGATAGGTATAATGCCAGATCTGATGCCCCGACCTCGCGTCGACCGCGTAAACATTATCGGTGACGGTGATGTAGAGCACCCCGTCGACCAGCAGCGGCGAGCACTTGATCTGCTGCGCCTGCCCTGTCTGATACGCCCATGCGAGCCCCAGTTGTCCCACGTTTTCCGGAGTGATCTGCGAGAGCGCGCTGTGACGGCGGCCCGAATAATCGCCGTGATACGCAGGCCAGGTATCGGCTGGCGGATTCAACAGCATGGCGGGATCGACTCCCTGAGCGGCGGCAGCGCCGGCAACGAAAACGAATTGAATGAGACGTGTCATATGAGTTCTAGCGCAAAGTTTGCATGTAGGCCATCAGGTTGTGAATATCGTCGTCGGTATACTTCGGCAGCAGGTCGGCGTGCGCCTCCGCCGGTGCGTCGATCGAGAATTTCACCTGGCTCGCCGGCCATGACCGGTAGTGATGCTCGCTGTCCCGTAGCCCGATGGTGAACTCGTCCCGATAGGCTAGTTCTCCCGTCAATGTTTTCCCCGATGGAAGAGTGACCTTGACCTTGGCCTTCGCTCCTTTCGGATAAAGCATCTGTTGTTCCAGCTTCAATCCTTCAAACCGCCTGGCGAGGCCGGATAGATCGCCTGTGGGCGAATGGCATGACGAGCACTTCCCCGCCCCGTTGAAATACTGTTTGCCCGCCTCGGCGTTGCCGGTTTGAAGATCCGCGACATCGACGCCGCGACGACCGCCGACCAAGGCCTCCGCCTTCGTCTTCGCATCGTGGATGAAGGCGACCAGCGCCGCTAGCTCGGAATCGGAGACAGAGAACCGCGGCATCCCTTTTTCGGGACGCCCCTCGCGGATGACAGGAGCGATTTTGTCTCCGGCGACATCTCCAGCCACCAGTTTGGAGCGCGTCAAATCGGGTCCGTCCTCGCCCCCGCCGGCATCGCGCCCGTGGCAAAACGCGCATTGCTGAATAAACAGCGGCCCACCGCGTTCCGCCAACACTTTCTGATCGGCGACGCTTTGAGCGGCCGCAACCGAGATCGCGCCCAGCAGAACGAGCAGACAATTTGAAAAACAGGGCATAAAGATCGAGGCTACCACGCCTCACACGAAATCTGAACAACCCATGAAGTATCCGCAGCGTTCGCAAATCAGCTTACAACCGCGATCCAACATGCGCGCATCGCAGTTGGGACAAATCAAATGAAGATTTTCCGCCGCCGGCTCCGGCGGGCTGGATTCGTCCGGATCGACCTGAGACATATTTCCTTAGTGTAAGCTCGGCCGTATGAACATCGTGGAAGCTCATTACGCCGAGCCAGGGTTGTGGGAGCGCGTGAGAGAAGCGCTCCGCCAAAGCGGTCTGAACCCGGATCGCCTTGACCAGGCAGACTTGGCGAGGCTCGACCAGTTCCACGTCGGGGGCATGGATGCAACGAATCGGCTCGCTCATTTGGCGGGGATTCAGCAAAGCGATCGCGTGCTCGATCTAGGCTCGGGAATCGGCGGACCCTCGCGGCATCTTGCGGCCACCGTGGGCTGCCACGTGACCGGGCTCGATCTGACAGCCGAGTATTGCGAAGTCGCGTCGATGCTGGCACGCTCGACCGGACGAGCGCATCTGGTCGGCTACCAACAGGGCGATGCCCTTCACGCGCCGTTTGAAGACCAGGCGTTCGACGTGGTGTGGACACAGCACGCGTCGATGAACATCGAAGACAAACCCGCGCTCTATCGCGAGATATTTCGTCTGCTCAAGAAAGGCGGCCGCTTGGCGGTGCACGACGTAGTGGCTGGGGCTGGCGTGGTGCACTATCCAGTGCCGTGGGCAAGGCGTCCGGAATTAAGCTTTCTCATTTCCCACGAAGAAATGCGCAGCGCGTTTACAGCCACGGGATTTCGAGCCGTTGTTTCCCAGGACGTGACCTATGAGGGCATCGAAGCCCTTCGCCAGGTCGCATCGCGGGCCAGTTCATCCGCCTTCGGGATCCAGACCCTGATGGGGGTGCAGTTTCCGCTTATGATCGCAAATCTCTCCGCCAATCTTCAGAGCGGGAGTTGCCGTCTGGTACAGGCGACTTGCGTGAATATGTAGGTGCGTGAATATGTAGCTTGACCTGGTCTTTTGGCGGATATATAATCCCCGAATGATTATAAAACGTGTTCTAACCCCCATCATTGCTTCCCTGCTGCTTATCGGAGGTATCGCGATCGCCCAACCACCCGCCCAGAATGTTTCCAAGGGCAAACATCCCAACATCGCAGCGGCCCAGCGCCTCTGCGTCCAGGCCTACGAGAAAATTACCGCGGCTCAGGAAGCGAATGAATGGGACATGCAGGGACACGCAAAGAAGGCGAAAGAACTGCTGGACGAGGTAAACAAGGAACTGAAACAAGCGGCGCAAGCGGCAAATAAGAACAAGTAACCAGGCGCTGCAATTCCACTGTGTGCAGGGGGCGGCGCCATGCGCTGCCTCCTCGTTCCCCTTGACAGACTAGGAGAACGCGGTTATGCTCTTCCTAGATCCTCTAGGAGACCAAACCTTTGCCCAAGCCCCTCGATCTGTTGCAAGGCACGCTGGACCTGCTCATCTTGAAGGCCGTCTCGCTCGGCCCCCTGCATGGCTATGGCATTTTGCTGCGCATTCAGCAAATCTCCAAGGACCGCCTTGAAATTCAGCAAGGCTCCCTCTACCCTGCCCTCTATCGGCTGGAGCGTCAAGGCTCCATCGCAAGCGAGTGGGGCGAGTCCGATAACAATCGCAAAGCCAAGTATTACCACCTTACCGCCGCAGGCAAGCGTCAGCTTCAATTGGAAGCGCAGAAATGGAACCGCATGGCCGACGTCATCGGCGGCATCCTCAGCGCGGCTCCGGAGGAACTATGAGTCTCTTTTCCTGGCTCACTCAGCGCCGCCGCATGGAATCCGAAATGGACGCCGAGCTTCAATTCCATATCCAGAGCTTCGCCGACGACCTGGTCCGGCAAGGCGCGACCCGCGAGGAAGCCCTGCGCCGCGCCCGCCTGGAGTTCGGCGGAATCGAGGTTCACAAAGAGGAGTGCCGCGAATCTCTCGGCCTCCGACTCTGGGACGAGCTGCGCGGCGACTGCCGCTATGCCCTGCGCATGATGAAGCAGAACCCCGGATTCACGGCGGTTGCCGTCATTTCGCTCGGCCTTGGGATCGGCGCGAACACCGCGATTTTCACATTCGCCAAAGAAATCCTGCTGACCGCCATGCCCGTACCTCAGGCCGAGCGCCTGCGCGTATTTTATTGGGATTCCGGCCCGAAAATGGGTTTTACCGGCCACTCCTGGGGAAGCTTCGGGCCGGGACTGGCCTCTCCATTTCCTTATGCTGTTTATCTGGAAATGCGTCGTCACAATGATCTGCTGGACGACCTCGTCGCCTTCAAAGACGTCTACCGGTTGACCGCAACGGTGAACGGTCAAGCGGAATCGGTCGACGGAATGCTGGTTTCTGGAAACTTCTATCGGAGCCTCGCACCCAGGCTGATCGCCGGACGCCCCATCACACCCGAGGACGATTCCCCGTCGGCGAATCCCGTAGCCATGATCAGCGACGCCTATTGGGCCCGCCGTTTCGGCCGCTCCGCCGATGCCATCGGCACAACCATCAATCTGAATCGAGTGTCTGTCACCATCATTGGAGTCAACGCGCCGGAGTTCAACGGCCCTAAGGCGGGAGGCACTTTTGAGATCTTTTTCCCGCTAAGCCTTCAGCCGCAAATCATTCCCAACCAAAAAGGATCCCTCCTTGCAGCGACCGATTTTTCGTGGCTGATGATTATGGGGCGCCTCAAACCGGGTGTTACGGACCGGGCTGCCAACACGGCGCTGAACCTGACGTTCCGAAACGCGGTTCATACCACCAATCCTCAGTTGAAGGACAGCGATATTCCGCGATTTTCGCTGCTCCCAGGCGCCCGTGGCCTGGACCATCGCACACGGGAGTTTTCCAAACCCATCTACCTCCTGCTCGCCCTCGCCGGCCTCGTTCTGTTGATCGCCTGCGCCAATCTTGCGAATCTTCTGCTCGCCCGTTCCTCCACCCGTCAGCGCGAAATGAGTCTCCGCCTCGCCATGGGCGCCAGCCGTTCCCGCGTGATGCGGCAAGTCCTCACGGAGGCCATGCTGCTCGCCCTCCTCGGCGGAGCCGCCGGTTTGCTCCTCGGCTATTGGGGCCGGCATTTCATCCCCGGCCTCTTCGAAGATTCCTGGCATCCCACCTGGATCGATCCTCAAATGGATTGGCGCGTATTCGCCTTCGCCTTCGTCATCACGATGATCACCGGCTTGTTGTTCGGCGTCGCACCCGCATGGCGCTGCACCCGGGCCGATGTGAATTCCGGCCTCAAGGAAACCGGTCGCATGAGTACCAGCCGCCCCAAGGCGCTTCTTGGCAAAGCGCTGGTCGTAATGCAGGTCTCGCTTTCTCTTCTTCTGCTGGTCGGCGCCGGCCTGTTCGTCCGAACGTTGATAAATCTCCGCACCGCCGAAATCGGTTTCAACCCCGAACACATTCTTCTGTTCGATCTCCATCCGCCGCGCTCCAGCTATCCTGCGCAGCGGCGCGTACCCCTCTACCGCCAAATCGAGGAGAAGATGGCCGCGCTTCCCGGCGTCCGGTCCGCAACCCTCTCCGCCGAGCCTCTGCTCGCGAACTCGATGAGCAATGATTGTTTTCATCCCACAGCGAGGCCCGCCGGCGCGCACGACGGTCCCTGGACCAACAGTGTCGGATCCACGTTCTTCGAAACCATGGGGATCCCCATCGTCGCCGGACGCGGCTTCACCTCGCGCGACAATCAGCATGCACCCAAAGTCGCCATCGTCAATCAGCGACTGGCGAGAGATTTTTTCCCGAATGCCAATCCCATCGGCCAGACCGTGATTTCATGTGACCCCGGCGCGCCTCGCATCGAGATTATCGGCGTCAGCGCCGACGCGAAATACGACGAAATCCGCACCCCCGTCCCGCCGACGCTCTATCTTCCCTATCTTCAGGTCGACAACGCCGACGACGGCGGCCACATGAGCTTCGAATTGAAGACCGCCGCCAACGTGCCCAGCATCACAGCCGAGATTCGCGAAGCCGTCCGCTCCGTCGACAAGGATCTGCCCCTCCTCGACGTCCGCACTCAGACCCAGCAGATCGAGGCGACCCTTTCCCAGGAACGCGTCTTCGCGACTCTGACCTCAGGCTTCGGCGTGCTTGCCCTCATCCTCGCCAGCATCGGCATCTACGGCATCATGGCCTACACCGTCTCGCGCCGCACCCATGAAATCGGCATCCGCATGGCGTTAGGAGCCCGCTCCACCGCGGTCCTCGCGATGGTCGTTCGCGAAACATTGCTGCTCGCACTCATCGGCATAGTCTTCGGGCTCGCCGCGGCAGCCGCCCTGACCCGCCTCGCGGCTTCCATGCTTTACGAGCTCAAACCGACCGATCCTCTCACTTTCGGCTCCGCAGCCCTGCTGCTTCTCGTCATCGCCCTCGCCGCCGGATTCACTCCCGCCCGCCGAGCCGCCAGCGTCGACCCGATGCACGCCCTTCGTCACGAATGACCATCCAGATCTTCGGCGTAAAAAATTCGCAAGCTACCCGCGCCGCCGAACGCTTTTTCAAGGAGCGCCGCGCCACCATTCAACTCATCGATCTGACTAAGAAACCCATGGCCCCCGGCGAAATCAAACGATTCATCGACCGCTTCACTCTCACCGGCCTGGTCGACCGCGAAAATCCCTCCATCAAATATCTCAAGCTGACCGACGCCGACCTCCTGGCCAAAATCGAGCGCGAGCCCAAGCTGCTGCACCTGCCCCTGGTCCGCGCCGCGAATCGCCTCAGCATCGGCCACGACGAAGCCTCCTGGAAAGCAATGCTGGCCTGATTTGCGTTTTCTCAGGTATATGATTATGACTATGGACGTCACCCGCCGCAAGTTCTTCACCCAATCCCTTACCGTTGCCGCCGCCGCCGCCGCGCTGCATGCCGGAGTTCCCCGCGAGGCCGGCGTTAAATTGAAGCTCGCCCTCAACGCCTACTCTTTCGACAAGCCTCTGATGGCCCACTCCATGACGCTCGACGACGTCGTCCACTTCTGCGCGCAACATCGGGTCGAGGCCCTCGACGCCACCGGCTACTACTTCCCTGGCTATCCCAAGGCTCCTCCCGACGACTACATCTACAACCTCAAAAAGACAGCCTTCCTCAACGGCGTGCAACTCAGCGGCACCGGCGTCCGCAACGATTTCGCCGTCGCCGATGCCGCCCTTCGCAAGCGCGACGTGCAAATGGTCAAGGATTGGATCGAAGTCGCCAGTAAACTTGGCGCACCTGTCCTACGCGTCTTCTCGGGCAAAGCGCGTCCCGAAGGCCACACCTTCGATCAGGCCCTGGCCTGGATGATCGCCGATTTTAAGGAGTGCGCAGAATACGGCGGCCGTCACGGCGTCATCCTCGGCCTGCAACAGCACAACGACTTTCTAAAGACCGCCGGCGAAACCATTCGCGTAATCGAAGCCGTCAACTCCCCGTGGTTCGGAGACATCCTGGACGTCGGAAGCCTCCGCGCCAACGACCCTTATCAGGAGATAGAAAAACTAGTCCCCTACGCGGTCTCCTGGCAAATCAAGGAAAAGGTCGGCGACGCCGATATCGACCTCGCGAAGCTGAAAGCGATCATCGATAGAGTAGGCTACCGAGGCGTCCTCCCCTTCGAAGCCCTGGGCTCCGGAGATCCCCGTGAAAGAGTGGCAAACTTCCTGGAGCGCATCCGCACCGCCTTCGCCCTCTAATTTCGTTCGCATGCGATGTGGCGCGCCCCCAGGCCTTTACTTAGTTTTCCGTGGGGACCCGCTCCACATGATCCACCACGACCATCTCAACAGGAACTTTTTGCGCCTGCAAACGTAGGCCCAGTGTCTCTTGAAGCGCGGTAAACAGCGAAGACGCCGCGTCGGCGTCGCTTCCACTGGCGTTCTGATCGTCGCTGGTCCAGCGGAGTTCGAAGTCGTAAACGCCTTTAATGCCGGTTCTGTCGACCACCATCTCACCCAAATTGCGAGCCATCAGATCGGCCAGGAAGGCCATGGAGGTCTTCTTCGCCGTCAGCGTTCGCACCCGCCCCCCGTTTGTGTTGGTATCGGACCCGCCTGATTCCACCGGCTGGAGCTTGAAACCGCGCTTCGCCACTACTAGCGCATATCCGGGCATGTCTTTCGATTCGCGATGCACCGCCAGCTTGAAGCGTTCTTCGAGCAGCGTGCGCAGCATGGGGGAGCGGTCGTCGTCCTGCGTGTCCGTCGGATACTTCGCGACAATGTCGAACCGGATATTTTCCATCCAATCCGGCCCGGTCACCTGAAACGACTTGACGTCATAGGCCCGCTCGATCAGGCGCTTCAGTGTCAGGTTGGTGAAGACGATCTGGCCCTTGGACCCTTTCGAGGAGCTGTTGCCGCCGCCGGACGCGTTTGGTTTGACGGACGCAGCTTCGTAAGTGGGCCGCGCTTCCTGCGCGTGAGCGAGAACGGCGGCGGCTGCGAGAAGGTGGATCACTCGTTTCATGCCCTTATGACGAGTTTCCCCCGCCTCCCGTTGGCAGGCTTTTTTCCAAGCTCACGATCGGGGATTCAACGGAGATCTACGGCACCTTTGACGTATCGTCAAAACTGATCGTCACTTTGGTGACCTTTCCAGGCGTGACGGAAATAGGGTCTGGCTTTGGCGGAGCCTTACTGTACATCCCGACCGACGTTCCCGACGGGGGCGGGCCGGAAGCGCCGTCCCACTGGCCGGTCGGGTCGAAAGCTACGGTCACATAAACCGGTGCCGTGCCGACATGTGAGAACGTGACTGTCCCGTCCTTCGAGCTCGCGGATTGAACGTCAGCGGGCGGCCCGCCGGCATGGAAATCGGGTGAGTCCCACAGACCGACAAACATCTTATGCGTCGCGTCAACGGTTCCAGCTCCCGTGTAGTGAAGCTGAACCTGAAGACCCTGCGCCGCTGCGATCGATCCAACGCCAAGCAGAACGCCGAACAAAACAAATAGGCGTTTCATCGTGAACAATTCCTCCTTTGCCATTAACGCTCTAACTGCGCCGTGACGCAAACGGGCGCCAGGCTTATGCAACAATCTCTAGAAAGGACGCATACCGATGGCTGGTGGTTCATGGAAACGAGTGGGATTCGCAGCTTTTTTTTCGCCGCCACTCTCGGGGCCCCAACCGCCGGTCCGGTGGAATACTGGGTAGTGGACCACATCGATCCGCCGACAGATAATTGAGTCGGCTTTCTCATGCTGTCGCGCCGGTAGACCTTCCATGCAGTGAGCGCCGTCAATGTTCACGTGGCTTCGGCGCATGGCTTAACCTCTGTGAAACGCCGTGGAACTGATCCGAGCCCGCAAGCCAGCGCACATCCTGTCAATATAGACCTGCATGTCCCGCGACTTCGACATAATCCTCTACGGAGCCACCGGCTTCACCGGACGCCAATCCGTTGCGTACTTTGCGAAACACGCCCCCGCATCCCTCCGCTGGGCCATCGCCGGACGCAATCGCGAAAAACTCGAAGCCCTCCACTCAGCGGCACCCGCGCTGATAGCCGACTCCGCCGACCAATCCGCCATCGACGCAATCGTGTCGCGCACCCGGGTTCTGCTCACCACCGCCGGCCCATTCGCCCTCTACGGCACCAACATCGTCGATGCCTGCGTCCGCTTCGGTACCGACTACGTCGATATCGCGGGCGAGACGCCCTGGGTCCGCATGCTCATCGATCGCTATCACTTGAAAGCTTCGACCGACGGCACGCGCATCATTCCGTGCTGCGGATTCGATTCCATCCCCTCCGACCTGGGCGCCATGCTGATCGCCCAGGCGCTAGGTCCGGAAACGGCCGAAGTGAAAACTTTTTTTGAGATGCGAGGCGGCCTCAACGGCGGAACATTAGCCTCCGCCCTGAACATGTATGAATCGGGCGCGGACAAAACGGCGGCAGATTTATTTCTCCTGAGTCCCGCCGTTACCCGCCCGCCGCGAGCCTTGGAGCAGGACCCCGTCAAAGCGATCTACGACGCGGACGTCCACACCTGGACCGCGCCCTTCGTGATGAGCGGAATCAACACACGCGTAGTTCGCCGCAGTTGCCAGATCCGCGGCGTCGAAGTCGCGTATCAGGAATATACCAAGGTCGGCGGCCATTTCGCCGCGTCAGCCATGGCAACCGCCGGCGCTCTGTTCGCACGTTCGCTGCGTTCATCGACCATCCGCGCGCTGCTGCGAAAAGTTTCTCCTGCCCCGGGCGAGGGTCCATCGCAACAAACCATGGACAACGGCTGGTTCCGATGCACTCTCTTCGGCAAGACGTCGGACGGCCGCACCGCGCAAGGACTCATCAGCGATAAAGGAGACCCCGGAAACCGCGTCACCGTAAAGTGCCTGTGCGAATCCGCGCTAGCGCTAGCTCTCGATAAGTTACCCGATCGCGCTGGCGTGTTGACGCCGTCCACCGGAATCGGCGATGCGCTGGTAAACCGTCTCCGCGCCCAAGGCATGACCCTTACCGCAACCACGCAGTAGGTGAGGTGACCTTCCACCGGCTATAAGAACTGGCCTACTTAAGCTCCGCCATCATGCCGGGCAGGCTCCACTGCATCGGCACACTGCCGGCGACCCAGCCGAACTCCGCGGTCATGACCTTGCCGACTTCTTCCTGAGACTTGCCGCCGCGAATCAGCCCCTGGACGCGATTGCGCAGCTTCTCCACGTTATCGCGATACGTTTTCAACCCGGCTTTATTGGTCACGCCGCCATGCCCCGGAATCACCGTATCGAAGTCCAGCGCCAGCGCGCCGTCGAGCGTTTTCGTCCATTCGACCACGCTGCCTCCGCCGCCGTAATCGATCAGTGGCGTCGTCCCCGCCATCAGGTCGCCCGTGTGAATGGTCTTCAGGGCGGGAAAATAAATCACTGCGTCACCGTTGGTATGCCCGCGTCCGAAATATCGCGCGCGCACTTCCTTGCCGCCCAAATATACCGCGGTCTCGTCGGTGAACGTGATTCGCGCAGGCGCCATGTCCGCGGGCGCGCCCGGCTGCTTATGTTCGACGATATTGGCGCGCGCGTTCGCCGTCGAGATAATCTCGACCGTCGGCAGGAACTTCACGTTGCCGCCGCTGTGATCCGAGTGATGATGCGTGCTGAGAATATACTTGATCGGCTGCGGCGTCACGCTCTTCACCTTCGCCACGATTTGATCGTAGTCCTGCTCGAACTTGTCGTCGACCAGGATGACGCCCTCGCTCGTGACGTAGACCGCGACATTGCCTCCGTCGCCTACGATCTGATAGAGGTCCTCCTTCACCTTGCTGATCGTCAACTGCCCGGCCGGCGGATTCTGCGTGTACGCGACCCAGGAACCAAGGAGGAAGAGAATCCCTCCGCAAAGACGTACGAGTGTTGTGCGGCTCATTGGGAAAACTATATCAGTTTAAATGCTTCTCAAACCACTCGAGCTGCCGCCCCACCAAATCGATCTGATGATTCGGCTCCGTAATCCCGTGCCCTTCGCGCGGATAGCGGACAAAGATCGCCTCGACTCCGTTGCCGATCAGCCCGCGATAATATTCCTCGGCCTGCTGAATCGCGACGCGGCGATCCTGCTCGCCGTGCGTGATCATGATCGGCGTCTTCACTTTGTCGACATACGTGATCGGCGAATACTTGCGATAGGTCGCCGTAGCCTTCCACGGCTGCCCCGCGAACCCGTACGCCATCAGGCCCGGGATGTCGCTCTGGCCGTAGAAACTGTACCAGTCGCTGATGCCGGCGTGTCCGATCGCGGCCTTGAATCTATTGGTCTGTGTGATGGTCCAGAAGGTCATGAAGCCTCCGTAGCTGCCGCCCATCACCAGCAATTTGTTCGGATCGGCGACGCCCTTCGCGATCATCGCATCGACGCCGGCCATCAGATCGCCGAAATCCTTGCCACCCCAATCGGCGACATTCGCCTGCTCGATTTTCGTGCCATAGCCGGTCGACCCGCGAGGATTCGGAGCCAGTACCGCGTATCCATGCGCCGCGAAAATCTGCGCCCGTGCATCGAAGCGCGCGGTATTTGCGCCGTACGGTCCGCCGTGGATGTTCAAAATCATCGAGACTTTTTTCCCCGCTTGATAATCGAGCGGATACGTCAGCCATCCCTCGACCTCGAAATTGTCCGGACCCTTCCACCGCACCGCCTCCGACTTCGCCACCGCGAAATCGTCGAATTGCGGATTGGCATGCGATAAGCGCGTGCGGCCGCTGCCACTTATGTTAACGATCCAAATCTCGGCCGGACTCATCGAATTATCGACCGTGCTCGCCATACGTGTGCCGTCGGGCGACAAATCGAAATCCGCGTAAATCATCTCTCCCTCCGTGATGTGGACAATCTTTCCGCCCGACACCGGCACGCGGAAAATATGACGGCGCACGCCTTCCTCGGCATCCCAATAGATGTTCTTTCCATCAGGCGACCACTTCGCTCCAGTCGCCGAATCTGGAAAATCCTTCGTCAAATCCTTCGGCGCGCCCCCGGAGGCGGGCATCACCACTACGTCGACCTTCTCCGCCCAGGATCGCGGATCCATCGCGCTCAAATACGCAATCTCGGAACCGTCGGGCGACCATGTGGGATTCGTATCCGGACCTGGGTTCGATGTCAGCCGCTTCGGCGCGCCACCCTCCGCGCTCACTACGTAAATGTCGCTGTTGCGATCCGCATTCAGATCGAAGAACGAGCTTTCCTGCTTCCCCATGCCGGACTGCGCATACGCGATCGATTTCGAATCGGGCGACCAGCGCGGCGTCGACGTCGTGAACGCGCCTTCCGTCACGCGCTTCTTCGCTTTCCCGTCGAGCTCGATGGTCCACAAGTGCGAGTAGTTGTAATCGGCGTCGACCAGGATCGCATCGAACTTGTCTTTCTTGCGCTTCTCGCGATCCGTTTTGTCCTTGCGCTCATCGGCCGTCACGAATGCGATGCGCTTGCCGTTCGGAGCCCATTGAAACTCGCTGATGGCGCCTTCTTCCGACGTCAATTTCTCCGCTTCGCCGCCGTCCGGACGAATGATCCAGATCTGATTACCGTTCTTCGCATCGGCGGCGCCGCGATCGGCTAAGAAAGCGATGCGCGATCCGTCAGGAGCCCATTGCGGCGCGGTTTCGCCCTTCTCCCCGGAAGTCAATTTCACGGGTCCGGCGCCACCGCTCGCGCGTCCCACCCAGATGTGAGAAACCTGGCGATCGCCCTTGCGGTCCCACTCGGTTTCCGTGTAAAGAATCCAGTTCCCGTCGGGCGAAAACTTCGGTCCCGCCACGCGATGGATGGCGAGCGAATCCTCGACGGTCATCTTCTTCGTTCCAGCTTGTGCCGCGACGACAGCGCATAACAGCAATAGAGAAATTTTGGTTCGCATTCCGTTCTCCCGAAGAAATGAGCATAATACAAAGAGACCAGATGATGTTGCTCGTCTTCGTTCTCGAACTAGCCGCGTCAGTGAATCGAACCGGCGATTTCTCGCCTCCGAAAGTCTTGCATCGGGTCGATCCCCGCTATACCCGCGAGGCGCGCGCCCACGGAATCCAGGGCACCGTCCTGCTCGAAGTCGCCGTCGATGACACTGGAAAGCCCGAAAAGATCACCATTCTTAGTCCGATCGGTTTTGGACTCGATAGCCGCGCGGTGGACGCGGTTTGGCAATGGACTTTTCAACCCGCCATGTCGGGCGGCAAACCTGTCAAAGGCGCGGCCACGGTCGAGGTGAAATTCCGCATCTTCCATCGCCGCTTCGATCCGGCTGCCGAGGAACGTCGCAATTCTTTCAATCTTGCGGTGGACGCGATTCAGCGAAAAAACCAGACGCCGGAAACCTGCGAAACCATTCGCAAGCTGGCGCAGCGGAAATATCCACCTGCGATGTATCTCTACGGCAAACTGCTCGAAGCGGGCGACGGAGTTCCGCAGGATCGGGACCACGCATTCCGGCTGATCGTCGAGGCGGCGAAGGAGAGCTATCCGTCGGCGATGTTCGACACCGGCCGCATGATGATGGAAGGCCGCCGCGTCGCGAAGGACCCGGAAAGAGGCTTGGAACTGGTGCGCAACGCCGCTGTCTTAGGAAACCGCCGCGCGCAATTTTTCCTCGGCGTCGCATATTTGAGCGGCTACGGCGTGCCCCAGGATATGGAGCGCGCGCACCAGAATTTCCGCCTCTGCGCCACCGTTGGGGAGACGCCGTGCCAGGTCCGTTTGGCGAAGCTGCTGCTCGACAATGCCCCGCGTGAAGAGCGCGATTTCCTACAGGCGATCGCGTGGCTCGAACTGGCCGCCGAAGGTCGCAACGACGAAGCGAAACTGCTTCTCGACCAGGAGCGCACGCCACTCTCGCCGGAACAACTTTCCTGGGTGAAGAAATTGAAAACGCAGCTAGTGCAGCGCCAGTAAGTAAGACTTTTCACGCAAAGGCGCGAAGCTCGCCAGGATTTCTTGTTCTTCGCGAGCTTTGCGCCACCGCGTGAATCACTTCCATTGCAACTTCTCCCGCGCCTCAATTTTCGCGTCGTCGAATTCGATCCCATAACCCGGAGCATCCGTCAATTCGAAGTGCGCCCTCTGCGGAACCGGAGCGTGTTTTTCGAAGTGATAATACGACCTCATTTTGAGAATCAAATATTCCGCCAGTGGACAAACCGCCGGAGACTGGCTCGCAATCAGGTGCAGAGCCGCGTGCAGGCTGTGCCCGTGAGGGATCACCGGCACGTCGAAGATCGATGCGAGTGTGCAAATTTTCACTAGCTCCGATGTGCCGCCGCACCACTCCGGATCGCACTGCACCACGCTGAGCGCGCCTGCTTTCAGATAATCGTAAACCTCCCATCGCCCTTGAATGTGCTCTCCCGAAGCGATCGGGATTGACGTGCCCTTGCGCAACTCGGCGAAGCTGTCGATCTTCTCCGCCTGGGTGGCCTCTTCAATCCAGCGCGGTCGGTATCGCTCCACTTGCTTGGCCCATTCGAGCGTGTAGCTCAGGTCCCAGCCGCTGTAAACGTCGAACATCAGCTCGACGTCCTCGCCCACCGCGTCGCGCAGCACGCGAACCAAATCGACGTTCTTTCGCAACCCCTCCGGCCCATCGCCCGGCCCGTATGCGAGAAACCATTTCTGATAGCGATAGCCGTCACTTTTAATCTGCACCGCCCGCGCCTGCGCCTTATCCAGCTCCACTGAATAACCCAGGCAGCTCGCATAAGCTTCTACCGATTTGCGCGTCGGCCCGCCCAGCAGCCGGTATACTGGAGCCTTGAAATAACGTCCGCGCAGATCCCACAACGCATTATCGACGGCGCTGATCGCCATCAGAAAATACCCGCGCCGCGCGTGGCGATTCGACCGGTACATCTGGTCCCACAACTTTTCCTGAGCGAGTCCATCCTTGCCGATCAGAAACGGCCGCAGTTGTTCGTCGACCACGATCGCGACCTCTTTATCGATCGGCCCGTACAGTGCTTCGAGTCCTGCGTCGGTGACAATCTTCAAATAGAGCGCCGTAATCGGCGATGAGGTCGTGACAGGATTCGCGTCGCGATAAGGCTGATGCCGCAGCTCTTCATAAATGTCGAGTGGGTTCACTTGATACTGCTGATCGACTCCGCGCACGGCATCGCGGTGCCCGCGCAGCTCCCAAATCTCAACGCCGGTAATTTTCAATACCGGAGCCTGCGCAAGCGCCGTCGCGACAGGCAAAGCCGCCAAAAACCGCCTTCTCGATAGCATCTTTACTGGTTCGCTGCTCCTTCCACAGCCCTGAACCGCCTGGCGCCAGCATGCGGACCGCGCTAATTCGATCCCTTCCTGTATCACGTCCCCTTATCCATGCTCTACCGAGCCGCGACCGCAGGGAGTCGATCCGCCCAAGTCCCCTGAACCGCCATGCGTCAGCATGCGGACAGACGCTCAACTCTATTTCCCCAAGCTCGACTCCGCCATATTCAAAAAAACATTCCGCAAACTGTCCGTGCCTCCCTCCGCGCGTTGAATCAGCAGAATCGAAATCAGCCCGTTTGATGGATCGATCCATCCCTGCGTCCCAAACGCGCCTCCGTGCCCGTAGGTTCCCAACCTATGCCCGGCCGATTCACCCAGCGGATCGGTCACCACTTCCCATGCCAGCCCGTAATCCGCCCCGCGCATCCAACCTACCGGATGAATCCCCTTGGTGTGCGCCTCCGTCATCAGGTGGACCGAAAACGGCGACAGATACCTCCGGCCCTCATAGGAGCCGTTGTCCAGCATCATGAGATAGAGTCGCAGCAGGTCTTCCGCCGTCGAGTAAAGACCCCAGCCGGGCGCGGGAAACACCGCTCCCTTCCTGTAATTCGCCGGATCTCCTCCCAGAATCGTCCCTGGCGCGCGCACCAGTTTCCCGTCCCTCTGCACATACACCATTGCGATCCGCGCGATTTTGTTGGCCGGCGGATAGAAGAACGTGTCCTTCATTCCCAGCGGCTTCAAAATGCGGTCGCCGATAAAATCCTCATACTTCTGGCCCGAGCACACCTCAATCAAACGCCCGAGAATTTCGATCCCCGGGCTGCTATAGCTCCACTGGGTCCCGGGCTGAAACAGAAGCGGTTGTTTGGCGAGCTGACGAACCACTTCGTCCAGAGGCGCGTTCATCGACTGCTGATAATCGTGAATCGCCGCCGGCGCAGGGTCCTGAATTCCCGCCGTGTGTGTCAGCAGATCTCGAATCGTGATCGGATGGTCGGGCATCCGCAATCGCGCCGCATCGGGACCGACGTTCGACGCCACCTGCTGTCCGCGAAACTCCGGCAGATACTGCTCGACGGGATCGCGCAGTGCAAGCTTCCCTTCCTCGGCCAGCATCATGATCCCGATCGCGGTGACGGGTTTCGTCATCGACATGATCTGGAAAATCGTGTCTTTCTGCATCTGCCGCCCGGCTTCGATGTCAGCCATGCCGAGCGCGTGAAACTCCATCACCTTGGGGCCCTGCGCCACCAGCGTGACCGTTCCCGCCACCGTTTTGTCGGCGATGAAGTGCTCCATGCGCTCCGGGATTTGAGCAACAGCCGCCGGAATCAGGATGAGGAAAATAGCAAAAATACGTCGCACGGTTATCCAGCATACATGATCCGCTAGAATAGCGAATATATGCCTGCCAGGTGGAAAACTTACGCGAGCCACATCGCCGCCCTCGCTGTCGCCCTTTTATTCCTGACCGCTGGAATCTGGAAAATGACCCAGCCGTTCCAATGGGCCCGGCTGGTTGAGGATTTGCGGGTTCCTTATCAACTCAGCTTGGCCGCCACTCTCGCGCTCGCCATCTCCGAAACACTGGCCGGCGCGCTGATTCTGATTCCTCGATTCCGGCGCTGGGGGGCATCCCTTGCAGCGCTGCTTCTGGTTGTTTTTATGATCTATATCGGAGTCAATTATTCGGCGCTGCTGGGCAAGGAATGCAGTTGTTTTCCGTGGGTTAAGCGCACCATCGGGCCGGGTTTTTTCGAAGGGGATGCGCTGATGCTTCTGGCTGCATTGATTGCCGGCTGGTGGGCGCGACCTTCGGCCGGGATCCGCAATGCTTTCATGATCTTCCTGCTGGTGGCCGCCCTCACGGCGGGAAACTTCGGCTTTGCCACCACGCGCCTCAGCGGCACCAAAGCTCCTGATTCTATTACTGTTGACGGGAAGCCGGCTTCGCTTCAGAAAGGGCGGATCTTCCTGTTCTTTTACGATCCGCAGTGCGGGCACTGCGAAGCGGCGGCGAAGCATATGTCTAAATACAACTGGAAAAAGGATGTTACGGTCATCGCCATCCCTACGCAGCAGCCGCAATGGGCCGGATCGTTTCTACACGACACCGGATTCCAGGCGAAAACTTCGCTCGATCTCGATCTGCTCAAGAAAACTTTTCCGTTTGGCGACCCTCCTTACGGAGTGTTCATCGAGAACGGCCGGCAGCAGGCGCCGGTGCCCCATTATGACGAGCCGGAGCCGTCTGAAACCTTGAAGAAACTTGGACTTATCGAGTAATGCGATCCCAGGACACGGTGCAATCGCCTATAGTGGCTTTTTGCTTATAGATGCTGGGCAGGTCCAGGAAGTCTTTGGCCGTCTTTTCGTCATCTTCGCAGGTAGCGACGGTATCGTAGACTCCGGCTTTCACGCGCCGGGTTCTTTCTTCCTTGGAAAATACGTGAAGTTGCGCCGATAACTCCTTGGATAGACGCAACTTATGCGTGTCCTCGTATTCCATCCCGGAGGGCGGCATGCGGCGTGTAATGAAAAAGACGGCCTCGTCGGCATCGATCATTCCACCTGGGGGCGTCACCTCATTGACTTTTTTGGCTAGTTTCTCCCAATCGGACCACCGGTAATCGCCTTTGCCGCCATTAAGTGTTCGGCCCACACCAAGGCACAGGATCGCAACCAGCAAGAGCATGATGGGAAAAGGCTTAGCGGGCCTACCGATGGTGATTCCCGCATAATAGAAGCCAACGGTTGATATTATCGCTAGAAACGGCACAATAAAAAGGAAGTAGCGAGGGAACGTCGGCCTTACGTAGAGGAGGTATGCTCCCTCGACAGCGGACAGCCAGATGCACAATCGCAACTCCCGGCGAAGGGTGAGAGGAACGTCGTTACGGGCCAAAAATACCAGCGCGAGCAGCACCAGCAGAAGCATAACCATTGCATGAGGTGATTCCATCCAACCGAATGCAACGTCGGCATTTTGCTTCGTAGAGTCGGACCAGTCGACGGTCCGGTAAAAGAGGTGGTATTTCACGGCTCCAAAGAACACGATTTTGGGGGATTGGAGGAAAAGACGCAGCAGAGGCAGGAACGGGATCAAACCACCCGCGACAAATGCCAGTATTCTCTTCAACCTAGCGCCTGGGGCGCGCAGCATCCAGACGAAGAAGACCGGGCCCATGGGCGCAGTCAAAAGAGAGGATGCCGCAGCAACGCCGGCAAAGAATCCGGCGCCCATCGCGAAGCGGGCGTCATCCCGTTTCACATTGGCGACGGTGAACCGGAATGCTGCCACGACGGCCAGCAGGCAGATTCCGTAGCCTTGGCCAATGGTTGCGAATTGAACAACTTGCGAGTTCAAGCCGGTCAGAAGAACGGCGGCTGCAGCCATTGGCAATCGCCAATTCGGACGCCAGACGCCACCGTGGAATCTATCGAAGACGTAGCTGCCGGTCAGCCAGAGAGCGAGGGTGGTCGAAACGGCCGAAACGGCGTGGGCGGTGCGCCATGTATCATTGAACATCCTCATCCAAAAGGAGTTCCAGTACGCGTAAAGAGGGGTTTGGGCGTGGAAAAAGTCGATGTAGGGGCGCATTCCCCTGAGGATCAACTGGGCCGCGAGCAGGTGGAAACCTTCGTCCCAGGCGAATGCCCAGGTCTGGGCGTAGACCATTAATCCGGCGCCGAGGAGCGCTACTAAACCTAGGAGTTCTCTGCGTTCGCGAGTCAAGTTTACATTCTCGCATGCTTAAACGACCATAAACGACACGAATCGGAGCTCTAAGAAGGCCTAAATGACCATAAAAGAGCCCCCGCGTTGTGGACGGGGCGAAAGCCGGGACAGACCGCTCTGTCCACCGGCGGTGGGGGTGAGGGGTCTGGGTGGGGATTGAGGCGCCTTGGGACGGAGTGGTCAGTCCCGGTTTTCGCACGGTGTGGCGTTGAATGCGCGGAGTCATGTTTTCTTGCGCCAGTGGGATCGGTCTAGAATGGTCCGTATGAGGACTCAGCCTTCGGACGCGCTGGTTTTTTTCGGTGCGACAGGGGATCTCGCGTTTAAACAGATCTTCCCCGCCCTGCTCGCGTTGGTCGAGCGGCACGGCTTGAACATTCCGATTGTGGGAGTGGCGAAGGCGGGCTGGAACCTGGATCAATTCAAGCAGCGCGCGCTCGACAGCGTGAAGGCGAGCGGGCCTTATGATGAGGCGGCGTTCGCGAAACTGCTGCAGTTGCTGCGATACGTGGACGGGGATTACAGGGAGCCGAAGACGTTCGCCGATTTGCGCACCGCCATGAACGGAGCCAAGCGACCGCTGCACTATCTGGCAATTCCTCCGGCGTTTTTCGCAACGGTGGTGGAGGGACTCGAGAGTTCAGGCTCCGCCGCGGATGCGCGGGTGGTCGTCGAGAAACCGTTTGGGCGCGACCTGGCTTCGGCACAGGAGCTGAATGCGATTCTGGAAAAGAGTTTTCCCGAGTCCGCCATTTTTCGGATCGATCATTTCCTAGGCAAGGAGCCGGTGCAGAACATTCTGTACACGCGCTTCGCTAATTTTTTCTTCGAGCCGGTCTGGAACCGCACCTATGTCAACGCCGTGCAGATCACGATGGCGGAAAATTTCGGAGTGAAGGGGCGCGGCGCCTTTTACGATGAAGCCGGCTGCATCCGCGACGTGGTGCAGAATCACCTGTTGCAAGTGCTGGCCTGCCTGACGATGGACCCTCCACGCTTGCAGGTTCCCGACTCCATTCGCGAAGAGAAATCGCGCGTGCTGAAGGCCGTTCGACCGCTGGCGCCCGACGACCTGGTGCGCGGCCAGTTTAACGGCTACCGGAAGGAGCCGGGGGTGGCCGCGGACTCGGACGTGGAGACGTACGCCGCAGTGCGGCTGTTCATCGATACGTGGAGATGGGCCGACGTGCCGTTCTTCATTCGCGCGGGAAAATGCCTGCCGGTGACGGCGACGGAAGTGATCGTGGATTTCAAGAGGCCTCCGCGCGAAACGTTCGGCGAGGCGTTGACGGGACTGGGCGATCATCTGCGTTTTCGATTGGACCCGGAGGTTGTGATCGCATTGGGTATGCGCGTGAAGGTGCCCGGCGAGCACATGGCGGGTGAAGATGTCGAACTGATCGCCACACATCGGAAGGGGAGCGAAATGGCTCCTTACGAGCGGCTGCTGGGGGATGCGTTGAAAGGCGACCAAACGCTGTTTGCGAGCGAGGAGACGGTGGAGGCGCAGTGGAGAATTGTCGATCCGGTGTTGACGTCGCCGGCGCTGGTTTTGCCGTATGAGCCGGGGAGCTGGGGTCCGGCGGAGGCGGCGCGGCTGACTGCGGATTTTGAGGGGTGGATCGATCCGAAGGCGACGGCAGTGGGGACGTGAACGAGCACCCTCAGAGCGCTTCCGGAGTAGTTCGGGGTGACAAAAATGCAGGGTTGGGGCGAAAAAATGGGGACAGTCCGCTCTGTCCACCCGGCGACAAAGAGCACGATGCTTTCGCGAGCGAGAGTGGCGCCTTGGGACAGAGTGGACTGTCCCCATTTTTACGCAGACTGTGAAACGCGCGGGAGCGCCTGAGGCGACTTTCTCGAAGCCGCTTCCCGCAGTCGCGGCCCGGTAACGCCGGGGCAGCACGAAGCCGCCTGAAGACGGCCGCGGGGGTAGAGGCAGTAGAAAGAGCCGGGCTCTCAAGTCGTCAGTGTCTTCGGTCCGGAGGGTAATGAATGCCGGCCAACGGGAGCGCTTAAGTTTGTACCGCTGGTCGCCCAATTCTGCGATGCCGCTGGAGCCGGTTACTTGAAGGGACGCCACGAACTCGGAGCCCCTTCGCAATTCATGGTAGTTGCTCCACCAATGCTCGCGAACCCATCGATATTCGAAGGCGGCATCGCTGTCGAAATCCATTTTTCTCCAAGAGGAGATGATATAACAGTTATATACAGGTGCGCTTCGAATACGATCAAAAGAAGAGCCGGGACGTCAAGAGAAAACACGGCGTTGGGTTGGAAGAAGCGCAAGAGATTTTTGATCAGGTCTATCTTGTTGACCAACGAAGCGACGACTCGGAGCAGTTTCGCGCGATTGGATGGAGTTGCGGGCGCCTCTGTTCCGTGATCTTCGAGATCAGACATGACGCGGACGGCGAATATTACCACTTGGTGACAGCCTGGAAAGCAACCGAAGAAGAGGAACGAAGCTATGCCGAAAATGTCTAAGACGTCGCTGAGCGCGGACCAGATCGCGGAAAAGGCTTCGCGGGGCGAGGATGTGTCGGCGCATTTCACCAACAAATTTACTGTGGTCAGACCGGTGCGACGCGTCAATGTCGACTTGACGGCCGGGTTGCTGCGGGAGCTTGATCAGAGGGCCGCGCGATTGAACATCAGCCGGCAGGCGGTCATCAAGACGTTGCTGTGGCGGGCGCTGAACGAAGAGGGGTCTACTCATGGGCGACGCGGCAGCAAATGAATTTTCTCCGACGGGGCGATCGGTGGCGGGGACACTGGGGCTGGTGGCGCTTGCCATTGTGGCTCTGTCGATCGTCGATGCGTATCTGGCGCGGACGGAACGGCTGGAGAATCGCTCCGAAGCAGACCGGCTGGTAGCGGCGGGACGCGGACTGATGGCGAAGGGGCGTCCGCTGGATGCGGTGTCGCAGTTCAAAACGGCGCTCGAGATGGAGCGCGAAAATTCCGGAGACTGGCTGGCGCTGGGTCAGGCGCAGCTGGCCGCGGATCGGCTTTCCGATGCGGAAACGACGCTGTCCGAACTGCTGCGGCGCGATTCGACGGCAGGAGCGGCGAACCTGGCGCTGGCTCGGGTGCTGGTAAAAGAGAAACGAATCACGGACGCGGTGTCGACCTATCATCGGGCGATCTACGGGCACTGGGACCAGGATGCGGAAAAGAATCGCGTGAGCGTGCGCTTCGAGCTGGTGAATCTGCTGGCGCAACAGGGGTCGAAAGAAGAGTTGCTGGCGGAGTTGTTGCCGCTGCTGGATGTGGCTCCGGACGACCTGGCGGTGCGCGAACATCTGGGGCATTTGTTTCTTGCGGCCGGGTCCGCGCCGCGGGCGGGCGAGATTTTTCGCGAGATTCTGCGGGATCATCCGGCTGACGCGGACGCCTATGCGGGGCTGGGCGAGTCGGAATTCGCGCGGGGGAATTATCAGACGGCGCACTCCGATTTTCAAACGGCGTCGAGCCTGCGGCCGTTCGACACCGACATTCTAGGGCGACTGGAGCTAGCGACGAAGGTGCTGGCGCTGGATCCGATGCGGCGCGGGATCGGTCCGGAAGAGCAATACCGGCGTAGCGTCGAGATGCTGGCATTGGCTAGCACGGCTGTTACACGATGCGGGGGCGCGATTTCGGCGGGGGAGCAGGATACGGTCGATAGCGCTCAAGGGGCGATGAAGAGTCACAATCGTCTTGTTAAGTTGAGCGAGGCGGTGGAGAGCAACTTGAATCTGGCGGAAGAGATGTGGAAGATCCGGCAGTCGATTTGCAAGCAGGCGACGTCGGCGGAGGAAGAGCCGCTGCGGTTGGTGCTGGCGAAGATTGCGCAGTAAGACGCTATAACACGCTTTTTTTGGCATTTGTCCGGATGCTTAGGCATGGCGGTTCAGGGCGAAAAGGGCTTGGGGCGACGACGCTCTCGGACCAAGCGCCAAGAGCACCGCTCCCTGTGGTCACGGCAGAGCAGCGGTGGTGTCACGAAGATTGCGGCATGGCTGGGCGCGGCTGAGCTTGAGAAGGGCACGCTATACTTTTCTGCATGAGAATGGTTCTCGGGCTGCTGCTGCTGATCGCACCGGCGTTTGCCGACGGCATTGCGCGGGAGGAGTATCAGGCGCGGCGGACGCAGCTTCGTAAATCGCTGGACGGGGTGCTGGTGCTGTTCGCCAAGGCCGATGACAATCTGCGGGATTATATTCAAGAGCCGAATTTTCTATATCTCACTGGCTGGCGCGATCCGGGCGCGGTGCTTATGATGACGGCGGACGATGAGATTTTATTTTTACCGCTGCGCAACAAGACTTCGGAGATTTTCTACGGGCGCACGATCGATCCGAACGATAAAGACGTTTTCGAAAAGACCGGATTCAAGACGGTGCTGCCGCGGTCGGCGATTGAGACTACATTTCTACGGCTGATTGAGACCGCTCCTAAAATATATTCCGAGCGGGCCGACGCGCAGGCGGAGAAATTGAAAGCGCTCGCGCCGCTGCATGAAGAAGGGGGCGCGACGGCGCTGATCGCGAGGCTGCGGGAGTTCAAGTCGCCGGCGGAATTGACGCTGATCCAGAAGGCGACGGACGCGACGGTGGCGGCTCACCTGGCGGCTTGGCATGCGATGAAGAGCGGGAAGCACGAGTATGAAATCGCGGCGGTGATGACGAACAGTTATTTCAGCATGGGGTGCGAGCGGAGCGCTTACGCGCCGATTGTGGGGAGCGGTCCCAATAGCGTGATTCTGCATTATTCCGCGAATCATCGAAAGATGGATGCGGGCGAGGTGGTGGTGATGGACGTGGGCGCCGAGTGCGGCGATTACGCGACCGATGTGACGCGCACGGTTCCGGTGAATGGAAAATTCACGGCGCGGCAGCGGGAGATTTATGAGATCGTGCTAGGCGCGCAGAAGGCGGCGATCGCGGCGGTGAAGCCGGGGATGAAGGCGGGGCGCGGCGAGGACAAGGGCACTTTGTATCGAATCGCGTACGACTATATCAACACGCACGGAAAAGATTCGCATGGAGAAGCGCTCGGCAAGTATTTTACGCATGGGCTGAGCCATCACGTGGGGCTGGATGTTCACGATCCGTCGGAACACGACGTGGAGCTGAAGGCCGGCATGGTGATCACGATCGAGCCGGGGATCTATATTCCGGAAGAGAATCTGGGGGTGCGGATTGAGGATACGATACTGGTGACGGAGCACGGATCGAAAGTGCTGAGCGGGGCGCTGCCGAAGGAAGTGGAAGAAATCGAGAGGCTGGTTGCGAAGTAACACAGGCGCCAGGCGCCAGGCGCCAGGCGGCAGAAAAAACACGGTTCTTTATATCGCGATCCTCGCGGGGTGCTTCGCGCTGGGTTTCGGGGTCGGGTTGACCTCTATCGGCTTACGGATCGACGATCATGTCTACGATGTGCTGACGAACAATTCGTCCAGCGTCGAGGCGGCCTCCTTGAAAACGTCCGCGGTGGTTGTTGCGATCGACGAAGCTACGCTGCTGCAACGGGGCGGCACGCGGAATGTCAGGCAAATTCTGGCGGGGGCTTTGGACCAGCTTAAGGACGCGGGGCCGAGACTGGTCGCCATCGACGTGGTGCTGGCAGACGAGACGGATCAAGCAGACGATGCGCGATTGGCGGCGTCGCTGCTGGCGACGAGGAATCTGATTCTTCCCTGCGAACTGATCGGCAAACAGTGGGAGGATCCATTGCCGGCGTTCAAGCGGAGCGCGATGGCGCTGGGGCATGTTCACCTGGAGGAAGAATCCGTCGATGGCGTCAATCGTCAGATTCCCCTTGAAAAGAAGGGTGGAGGCGATCGCCGGTGGGCTCTGTCGCTGGAAGCGTTCGCCGCCTTTACCGGGCAGCAGATCGTCGAATCGACGGACGATCCGAGTCTCGAGATCGGCAAGACGGTGATCCCCGAGCGAAAGAGCGCGATCGCGCGGCCGATGACGGTCCGGTATCTGCCGGCGGGAACGATCCCGATTATTTCGGTGCTGGATATCGATAAGAATCGCCCGAGGATTCACGACTCGGCGGTGTTTTTGGGCATCACGGCTCTTTCGGCGGCGCACGACCGGCTGACGAATTCCTATGACGAGAGCGTTCCCGGGGTGGAGGTTCACGCGCAAGCGTTCGAGACCATGAAGCGCGGCCGTTTCATGATACCGGCGCCCGCCGAGTACGTGCTGGCGCTGTGCCTGGCGTTCGCGGTGGCGGCTGGATTGATCTTCGTGTTCATACCCGGTTGGTGGGCGTATGCTGTGGACGCGTTGCTGCTGGGCGCGGCTTTTTGGATTCCCTATCAGTCGTTTCACCATGCCATCGTGTTCCCATTTTTCGGACCGGTCGCTGTGGCATGGCTTGCCAGCGCCAGCGCGGCCACGTTCCAATATTTCTTTGTACGGCGGCAACTGCGGACTTCGGAGTCGGAGAAATCGCGGTATCAGCAGGCGATTCACTGGGTGGCTCACGAGATGCGGACGCCGCTGACGGCGATTCAAGGGTCGAGCGAAATTATGACTCGCTACAAATTGCCGGAGGAAAAAGGCAAACAATTAAGCGAAATGATCAATTCCGAGTCAAAGAGACTGGCTCGAATGATTCAGACATTTTTGGATGTCGAGCGGCTGGCCGACGGTCAGATGGAGTTGAAAAAGGAATCGTTTGCGGCGGGCGATGTGGTGGAAGCCTGTCTGAAGCGCGTGCGGCCTATTGCGGAGCGGAAGAGCATTGAGATTATTCTCGACACTCCGGTGGAAGCGGTGGTGATCGGCGATCGGGAGCTGATGGAGTACGCATTTTACAATCTGCTGACGAATGCGGTGAAGTATTCGGCGGCGGAGACTCAGATTCATGTTTTTGCGGGGGTTTCCGGCGGGGAATTAAGATTGTCCGTGCGAGACCAAGGCATCGGGATGGACGCGCAGGAGCTGAAAAGCATCTTCAAGAAGTTTTACCGGACGAAGCGGGCGGAGGCGTCGGGAGAAGTTGGTACCGGAATCGGGCTATCTATCGTCGAACAGATTGTGGCGCATCACAATGGGCGTATGGAAGTGACGAGCGAGCCTGGAAAAGGAAGTTGTTTTACTATTATAGTGTCCGCGTCCAATCCAAAGGTTCCGCCGGCGGCGGAAAATCCCGCCGATTCTCACAATGCAGAAACTTCTAATCGTTGAGGATGACGCGTCCGTTCGCAGCACGATGGTGACGGTGCTTGAACTGGAGGGGTACACGGTGGACGCTGTCGCCTCGACGCGGGAGGCGATTCACCGGCTGGAGGAGAGCCCGTATCCGATTGTCATATCGGATATTTATCTGGACGACCGTACGGGGATCGACGTTCTGAAAACGGCGCGGCTGCATAATCCGGACGGCGCGGTGATCCTGATGTCGGGGCGAGGCAGCATGGAGACGGTGATGGCGGCGACCTCCGGCGGGGCGTTCGATTATCTGGCCAAGCCGTTCGAAATGTCGCAAATGATCGACACGATTAAACGCGCCGAGAAATCGTTCGCCGGCGAGGAAGAGGACGAGGCGGCGGCGATCGAGGATCTGCCGGAGACGGAAATGATCGGCAGCTCGCCGCGCATGATCGATATTTATAAACAAATTTCCAAAGTCGCGCCAACCGATGCGACGGTGCTGATCGAGGGCGAGACGGGGACCGGCAAAGACCTGATCGCGCGCATGATTCATCGCAACAGCAAGCGCGCGGCGCAGCCTTTTGTACCGGTGGATTGCGGGGCGATCGCGCCATCGTTGCTGGAAAGCGAATTGTTCGGGACGTTGAAGGGCGCCTACACGGGAGCGGATCGCGACCGCATGGGAGTGTTCGAAGCGGCCAATAACGGGACGATTTTTCTTGATGAAATCGGCGATATTGAGTTTGGATTTCAACTAAAATTGCTGCGTTTTTTGCAGGAGCGGGAGATTCGTCCGCTGGGTTCGCCTCGGGCGAAGAAGGTGGATGTACGGGTGGTGGCGGCGACCAATCGCGATATGCAGAAGATGGTCGACGAGCAGAAATTCCGCGAGGACCTGTGGTATCGGCTGAACACGGTGCGCATCAGCGTGCCGCCTTTGTGCGAGAGGGCGAGCGACATCCCGCTGCTGGTCCACTATTTCCTGAACCGCTACAACGAGCGTTATTCGCTCGATACCAAGCTGACGGAATCCGGCCTGAAGGCGATGGAAGAGTATAGCTGGCCGGGGAACATCCGGCAGCTCCAGCATATGATGGAGCGGCTGACGATCCTTGCGCCGGGTTACCGCATCGACGCTGCAGGGGTAAAGCAAGCGATCGAGCAAATGGATTCGCGCGACGGGGCGAGCGAATCGCTGGCGGATACGGAGACGGAACAGATCCGGAGAGTGCTGGCGGCGACGAATGGCAATAAGAGTAAGGCGGCGAAGATTCTCGGGATCGAGAGGAAGACGCTGTATCGGAAGCTGGAGCGGATGGGGTTGTAGGTTTAGCGTCGCCTTCAGGCGGCAACGGGCTCACTGGCCGCTTGTTCCAGGCCCTGGGCGAGGTTCGTTGCTACCGTAAGGCGGGTGGATTTTTCCAGGCGGGCCAGCATCTTTTCTCGTCCCTCGGGAAAGCCCCAAATGCCGGCCATGATCCTTACGTCGGGAAAGCGGGTTCGAAGGTGGGCGCAGAGTTTTGCCGCCGCGGCGAACGCGAAGGGCGGCAAGGCGGACACGCAGATGATATCGGCGGCCGAGGGTTGGAGCATTGCCAATTCCTCGGTCGATCCCTGCGGCAAGGAAATCGCGACATAGCCATCGAGTTCCAGCAATTGTGCGAATAGGGCGGCGGCGACTTCGTCGGCGGCGTCCTTGGCGGGGATCAGCAGGACGCGTCCGCTGCGGATGACGTTCTCTTTGGGCGGCTCATGCTCGGCAAGCTCGGCAATGATTTCGCTGAGGCACAGGAAGATGAACTCCTCGCGGCTGGCCTCCAATGTGCCGCGATGCCGCTCCTGCTCCGTGAGGATCAGCGCGGGAATGATTACTTCCTGATAGAGATCGAGCAATGGCCGGTCTTTCAGGAATTCATGCACCACTTCGAGCGCCTCGGCCTGATCCCCCGCGAGCATTCGCTGATAGAGGTGGATTTCTGTGGATAGAACATCTTCGTCGCCCAACACGATGTGCAGGAACGAAAGCTGTGGAACATAGCGGCCCAACACGACTACGCACACGGTGAGAGGTGTGGAAAGAATCAAGCCGGGATAGCCCCACAGGATGGTCCAGAAAATGGCGCTGACGAGGAGGCCGAGCGAGGAAATGCCGGTGTGGGCGCCGTAGAGCCAAGGCTCGACAAAATTGCCGACGATCATTTCGAGCACGAAAAATAGCAGCAGCACCAGCGCGGGACGCAGCCATCCGTCGAACACAGCGAGCGCAAGCGCGAACGGCATCATCGCAGCGCAAACAATTCCGAGATACGGAACGAGACGCAGGAAGGCGGCAATGATTCCCCATAGCGCGGCGTAAGGCACGCCCATCAGTTCGAGACCGATCCCGATAGCCATGCCCATCAGGGCGTTCACCAGAAACTGAAGCACAAGATACCGGCTGATGCGCTGCGTCGCATCATCGAGCGCCTGCGTGGTGGCGTGCAACTGGCTGACGCCCACCAGGCGCAAGAGGCGGTTCCGCAAGTCTTCGCGCTTAATCAGAATGAAAACGGTGAGAATCAGCACGAAGCCGAACATACCGATGGGTAGCAGGAACGGCTGCATCAAATCCCGCAGCGAAGCCAGAGGACCTGGCTCAGGCGTCACCACCTGCACGGGAAGCGGATTATCCGGCGTCGCCTGCGGACGGCGTCCGCGACCAGCCGCGGCCGTTTCAGGGCCTGCGAGTTCCTTGCCGATGGCCGCAACGCTCTTCTCGACGCGGCCCAATGCACCGGTCGACGGCGCCCGCAGCCCTTGCATCTTGGTCCGGATATGCTCGCTATAAGACGGCAGGTTATTCACTACATCGATCAATTGTTTGCCAACCATCCAGCTCACCGCGCCGGTGAGCGCGACTACGGCAAACATCACGATCATAACGGAAGGAACCCGGCCCAAATGGATTCGCTGGAGCCCTTGCGCCAGCGGCGTCAGCATGAAGCTGAGGGCCAAGGCGAAGGCGAGCGGAATGAAGATTTCCCGGGCGAGATAAAGAACGGCAAGGGTCGCGACCAGGGTTCCGATCACAACCAGAGTGGACCATTCCTCCACCACACGCCGTCCGTTCGGCTGGGCGAGTCGCTGGTTTCTGAGCATTGCAACGACCATGTGCAGTCAATGGGCCAAACCCGAATAACCGCCATTTGGCGGGGAAGATTATGCAAGAAATGCGCTCAACGGTAAGATTAGGGGGCTTTCTTTCCTCTATAAATAGGTGTATGCTTCCCCTAGCTCTAGATCGAACCGTGTTCCAACGTCATATTTTTCAGGGGAGGTACCCATGTTCGATAGCCTCGACGATCAGATGCGCAAAGACGAGGATCGCGTCAGTACCAGCAAGGGACGCATGATGCGATGGGCTCTGGTTGTACTCGCCGCCGGGGTGGTGTTCGGCGGATTGATTTTCGGCGTCCACTACATGAATTGACCGGCTCCTGCTTCGTTCCCCGATAACGTCCTATTGCTTGGGATCGGCGCTCGCCTGCGCTTTCGTCTCCGCGGCAAGGAGGACGATCTCATTTCTCGGGAAGGCGAATTTGTGTCCCGTTTCATCGATCACGTTGACCTGGGAAATGTATTGTCCAGCGGCGAGCTTCGCAAGCGGAATTTGAAAGCTGAACTGCGCCACCCCAGGCCGCTTATCGGCGAGTTTGTTTTGCCGTACTGGAGCCGATGTGAACACGCGGCGCCCGCCGGAGATCAGTTCCACCTCAGCGGTGAGGCTCGGCACCTTTCGATCGGGATCCATGCCGGGATCGTAGACTTCGAAAAAGACGTACATCGTCTGATCCTTGCGGAACACGCGGGTGATGCTCGGCACGGTCTTCTGCCCGTCCTGAATCAAGGGATGGGCCGCTAGCAGCTTCTTGCTATTTTCGGCCGCGCCCACTGTCGCTGCGATGGGCTCCTTCTGATTGCTCCAGATCACGGAGCTGAGGCGAAGGGTCTTTTCGGAGCTCAAATCCGGGATGGTGAATTTCTCCTCGAACGTCCCCATTTTGCCCGTAGTGTTCTCGCGGGCGAGGAAGTGCAGGGTATAAGTTCCCGGCGCGAGCGTCAGTACGGTGTCATATTGCAGATGTCTCCGGCCGATGGCCGCGGCGTCGCCTTCGCCCAGCTTTACGGTGATTCCGTCTTTGGTGCCGGTGATCAATTTGTTCGAAGCGTCGCGAATCTGGGTGATGAAATCGAGATCGGCGGTCTGTTTCGCGCCCTTCTTTTGCAATCCGATCGCCGAGCCGGGGATCTTCACCGAAACCGGGACGGAGTAGCGATTGTTCGCCACGCGGAAATAGTCGACTTCGAGCGCGAGCGGCAGCTCGCTCACCGGATCGCCCAGCATCAGAGCCTCTTCCAGCTGTCGTTCTTTATCGGAGGCGTTGAATTTCGCGAACGTCTTGTTGGCATAGTACGCCTTGCGGAAATCGAGCTTGGCGTTGAGAGTCCTGTTGACCAGACGCACATCGATGCGGCGCATCTTGCCATCGTCGGCGGAATTTTTCGGAGAGTAGGCGATGATGTAGTAGCTGTTAATGTCGTCCTGCGCCTGCCGGATGCCCATGGTCAGATCGTTGGTATCGAGCATGGCCTTGCCGCCCGTATCTGCCGAGAGCGTGGTCAAGGTCTCCTGGGAATTCTGAAAGCTTGCCTTGATGCCCGCCTGCTTGGTTCCGGTGATGATACCCGTGCCGCGAGGAGATGCCTGCGACGCGTCGCCACCGGGAGGATTCGCGACCAGGCCGCGCGCGTCGATGGAGTAAATGGCGACGTTCGCGCGTACCGCCGCGTTGGTGGTTGCCTTGATCTGAGATTGATTTTCGACGCCGGTTTTACCCACGCCGCTTGAAAAATAAATCAGCGCCTTTTTCTCGGGAAACGCGCCGAGCTTTTTGGCGGCGTCTTCGAGCGCGCTCAGCTTGCGGTCGGTGTTGAAGATGTTGAACTCGGTATCGTCGGCCGCGAAGCTGCCGCTGTCGTCGCCTTCATCCGCGCTGGTCGACGCCATGTCGGCGAAGTCCGAGCCGGCGCCCACCGTCAGTTTCTTGAGCGACGTGATGAGGCGCTCGCGATCCGCTGTGAATTCCTCGACAACCTTGATGTTCGAGTTGAACGTCATGATCTCGACCAGATCGTTCGAGGTCATCTGCGTTTCGAGAAACTTGATGGCGGCTTCCTGTGCGCGCAGTTGCTCCGGCGGCTGCATGGAGGTCATATCGAAGAGCAGGCACAGCAGGCGGCGATCCTGATACTTGATCACGCTGTTTTTGGCGGGCTCGACGTAGGCTTTTCCGGGCTCGACCTTGACCTTTTCCTCGATCGTATGCGGCTTGGCGGGCGTGTCGGAGATGGCGGGCAGGGATTCCCCATCGAGCTTCTGAAGCTCGAAAACTTTAATATCCTGCTTGACGCCGTCTTCGTAAACCTCGATGTCCTCTTTCTTGAGCGTCAGGATCGGCCGGCCCGACTTGTCTTTCGCCGAAAGATTCACAATCACGAGGCGAGCGTCCGCTGTGAATTGCGCCGACAGGGACATCACGGCAATCGAGCCGATAATCAGCGCCAGCAGGGACTTCTTCATAATTTAGAACCTTAACCTAAGGGTAGCCGTAACCGCGCGCATCGCGCCCGCGCCGGTGATCTCGCCATATTGCGAGGAGTTCACCACGGTGATCAAGCCGGACGGATTGACGTGATTCAAAAAATTATTCGTGTCGATGCGGAACTCCAGGCGTCTCCGCTCCGACTTTAAGTTGATGCTGCGCGCCAGCGATAAATTCAGCACGACAGATCCGGGACCGATGATGGTATCGCGCCCGGCATCGCCGAAGGTTCCCGGACCAGGGACCGTGAATGCGGCGGCATTGAACCAGCCCGTGCCCCCATTCTCCGGTAGGCCCGTGGCGTTCGCACGAAGGGCCGCGCTCGATCCCGTTCCGTCGAGGTTGCCGCTGACGGTGGCGGTTAAGGGCGCGCCGGTCTGCGCCGATACCGATCCCGAAAGCGTCCAGTCCTTCAGCGCCTTGGCAAGGAACGCCGGATGGGAAAGAAATCCCTTGGTGGCATCGACGGGCGAAGCGAGCACAAAACTCAGCGCCACCACGTGCGTATGATTGTAAGTCGAGAGTGCGCGCTCCGCCGCCTGATTGTAGAAATTCTGAGCCAGCACCGCGTCGTCCATCGCCTTGGAGTAGGTGTACAGCAGGTTGGTCGAGATTCCTTTAGCGAAGCGCCTGGTGAGCCGCAGTTGTCCCGCCTCATAAAACGAGTTGCCCACCGGAGTGTCGTAGATGAAATTGCCGACATTGGGGATCGGATAGCGCTGCTCGGAGTTCAACGAGGACCCCAGCGCGGCCTGATTTGGCGATTCCGGCACGTCGAGGCGCGTACCCTTGGAGCCCTGGTAGCTGGCTTCGAATACAAATATCCGGTTTATGTCCCTCTGCGCATCCACGTTCCAGGTCTGAATGTAGGAATCGACATAATTGAGCTCAGCCGCATAGGTATTGGTAACCGACTTGCCCGCCGTTTGCAAAAGCCCATTGGAAAGAAAAAGCGGGGCCGCGGTACTGGTGGTGACGCTGTTGGTTACCGCGAAGGGCGGCTGCTGGGCGAGGCTGGTTTCGAATTTATTGTATTGGTTCGGCATGTAATACCAGCCGTAACCGGCGCGGATCAGCAGCTTGCCTTTGGGATTCGGTTTCCAGGCCAAGGCAAGTCTCGGCGCGAAGTTATTCTTATCCGGTTTGATCAGCGCCGCCGGATACGTTACACCAAACGCCATTTGTCGTGGCTGCACCGTTTGCACGGCCGCGAAATCCGGCGCTACAGCCAGATTGGCGGCATGGCCGTATTTTTCCGCCCAAGGCTCGAAAAACTCATAGCGGATTCCTAAGTTCAGGCTGAGGCCGGTCGACACACGATAATCGTCCACTGTATATCCGTTGAACGCGTTGCTGCGGTAATAAGTGCTGTTATTCCCGTTCAGTCCATAGCGGATGGACGCGGTTTCAGGCAGTCCCAGCAGGAAATCCGCGAAGTCGTATCCGGTGCCGGGGACCGCCACGCCGTTCACATACTGGGCGGTCTCGAGGCCGGAGAAACTGAACGCGCCACGGCCGTTGGGGTCTGTCGTCAGATTATTCAGATAATGCGTGACGCCGCCGCCGAACGTGAAATTGTGCTTGCCCTTATGCATCGTGAGACTGTCGGCGATGCCGAAATTTTCCACCGCCTGGCGCTTCGCGACCCCGTCGTTCAGGGAGCTGAAATTCGTGAAACTCAGCGCCGACGGACCGTAGTTGGCGGGGGATTGAGTGCCACCGACGTTTATTCCCACCAGCGCGTCGACGGGCTGTCCCAGCGTTTCGAAGTACGGGGTGGCGATGGACGTCTGCCGGTTGAAACTCAGTATGACCGATTCGAAACTGCGCGTGCCAAGACGGTGCCGCCAGGTTGCGGTCCCATTGAATCCGTTTCCGCTCGACGCATCGCAGCAGCCGAAAAACTGATCAGTCGACGAGTGGTTGCCTTGCCAGTTGACGACGAAGGCCAGATTGTCCTTCGGAGTGACGGTCGCATTCAGCCTGGTGTTGAGCGCCTGCGTCGTGACCGGATTGGCCGCGATCAACCGGTAGTTCTGATTAATCGTCCCGACGGATTGATTCGGCAGAGGCAGGAACGACGGCATGAACGAGAGCAGTTTCAGCGCGACTGGACTGATATCGCCCAGCGGAATGACGTTGTTTGGAAAGGGCACAAGCCCTGGACCGGCCAGATTGTTGGGGTCGTAAATCGGGGAACTGACCGACGAGAAATCGCCCATGCGCATGGCTTGCGTCGGTACGCTTGAGGGCTGATCGACACCATTGCGCAGCAGGTTGCCGGTGTAGTTGAAGAACCAGGTAATCTTCTCGAAGTTGAATAATTTCGGGATGGCCAGTGGTCCGCCGGCGGAGACTCCGAACCTGTTCTGGGAGTACGCGGCCTTGGGCGCAACCAGTCCGTCGACCGAAAACGGTCGCGCATTCAGCGCCGAATTGCCGAAGGTGTAAAACAGCGATCCGGTGATGCGGTTATTGTTGCTGCGCCGGTTCCCGATAAAGGCCGAATTGCCATTGCGATCGCGCGGCACACCTCTTCCACCGCCGCCACGTCCACCACCGCCGCCACGTCCACCGCCGCCTCCGCGTCCACCACCACCGCCGCCGAATCCTCCGGGACCGCCGCCAGGGCCACCACCGGGTCCGCCGCCAGCCACCTGTGGACCGCCCGGTCCGCCCTGTCCGCCGGGTCCACCAAATCCTCCGCCGCCCCGACCGAATCCGCCGGGACCATCGCCGGGCTGAAA
>Ga0182024_10000879_pt1 | contig 77636 bp, 56 predicted proteins | sample P32metaG_FD_120480 | JGI IMG/M metagenome (GOLD analysis project Ga0182024, IMG submission 120480) | Permafrost microbial communities from Stordalen Mire, Sweden - P3-2 metaG (Illumina Assembly) | ecosystem: Environmental > Terrestrial > Soil > Wetlands > Permafrost | place: Sweden: Stordalen...
CGATGAAACGCTGGTGGTGGTGATGAGCGAAATGGGCCGGACGCCGAAGATCAACCCCAGCGGCGGGCGCGATCACTGGACGTTCTGCTACTCGATCCTCCTGGCGGGGGCCGGCATCAAAGGCGGCACGGTCTACGGAGCCACCGACGCCATCGGGCTGAAGGCGATCGAAAAACCCGTCCATTTTCGAGATTTGCACACTACGATCCTGTACCAGCTCGGTCTGAATCAGGACGCGTTAAGCTACATGCATCTGGGTCGCAAAGAACGCCTGACCGAAGTTCGAGGGGACGTCATTCCCGATTTGGTGGTATAGCGGACCACTAACAGTCTTTGTGAAAACTCCGGCTCTGACCGCTCCCGCTGGTCGCGGCTCTGTTCGAGCCTTGAGGATTCATCAAAATAGCGGTCAGCACCGGAGTTTTCACCACGGCATTTGCCGATTCGTATATTTGCGCCCGATTTCGGCCGTCGCCTCGCTCGCCGGGCCTACCATAACCCCTTCCTTAATCAGCTCGATCACGTCGGTGGGACCGAACGAGTTCAGAAAAAAGACATGGCTCGCTTTGCATGCGGCAAAAACCTTGCCTCGCGCCTTCACCATTGCCGGATCCTTTACCGCCGCGCCGCCGGTAGCCCGAATTCCCAGCGACAAGGCCATATCCCCGGGACCCCATTCGGCGAAAGCGATCCCCGGCACCTTCAGATTCGCTTCCGCGTTGGCCAGCGCGTATTTGTCTTCCAACTTCAGGCCCAGCAGCAGCTCGCCATTGGGATTCAGCGGCCAGACGTCGGCTTTATCCCAATACTCCTGCTCGCTTATGCCCCAGATCTTCGCGGCAGTTGGCACGCCGTGAACCCCTCGCCGCCCTTCGTCAAGGCCCGCGCCGACTCCTTGTTTGTGAATCGGAAAGCGGACCGCTTCCACGAATGCCCGCACCGCTCCCGGCGTATCGGCGTGTGTCAGCAGCACGCCATGAACGCCTGTAGCGAGTACCTGCTGGAACATCCACGCATTGGCGCGCACCGATGCTTCGTCGATCCCGTTTACGGGCACGTTCACGATCACGGCCGGAGTCCGATGGCCGCTGCGCGTCGGTCCGCCGGCAGCCAGGCCTCTCATATATTCCGACAGCCCCCTGACGTCGTAGGGGGCGTGCTCCATGTCGTAGCTGATGTAATCGGCCCAGGTTTGCGCGTCTTTCTTGCCCTGCTCATAAGTACCTTCAGTGCCGGAGTGTGAGCCGGTATAGTAGATCGGCTGCCCTTCGGCCAGCAGTTCGATGGCGCGATTAATCCGCTTCGGCTTGGACGTTTGAGCTACAGCCGCAAGGCTCAGCGCCAGAACGGTGAATCTCAGGATTTGTGTCATTTCGCAATTCCTCCCATCCGGAATAGTAAGGCAATGCGCGGCCGAAGGCACGCAATTTTTCTTGACTTTAGATGAATCCCCTGTTACGCTCCGGTCTATAAACTTGAGGGGTGTTGCTTTGTATGCAACAGTCTTGCGCGCCTCGAAGCTGTCTCGACGCCGATCTACCAGCCTGGCATGGCGCGGACGCTCTATCCCTGGCGCGACTCTCTCGCCACGAATTACATTCGGACTTATTCATGCGTCGATTGAGGTGTTTCTGAAGCCATAACTCCAGGACGAGGTGAAAGTAGTATGCGAACCAAGCTATTTGTTGCCATATCTTTGCTGTTTGCCCTGCCTTTAATGGGTCAGACCCTGGGCGAGATCACCGGACGAATCAGCGATCCCAGCGGCGCCGGCGTCCCGGATGCGGCCTTGACGCTAACCAGCACCGCCACAAATGCCGCCCGTCAAACCAGATCCACCACGGATGGGGACTATTCCTTCCCCCTGGTGCCTCCCGGCGTTTACAAGTTGAAAGCAGAGCATCCCGGTTTCAAGATCGAGACCAACAACAGCATTGAGGTCCAGGTGCAACAAACCGTGCGTCTGGATTTCACGCTCCAGGTTGGCGATGTAACCCAAACGGTCGAAATTTCGGCCAACGCGAATATGTTGCAGGCCGAAAACGCGACCCTCGGCAGCGTGGTCTCGAACACCAGCATCGTCCAGCTACCTCTGAACGGCCGCGAGTACCTGAACCTGGTGGCCCTGAATGCCAACGTCAATACGCTTTCGCCGCCGGCAGGCCAATCCCAGTCGCGGCAAGGGGGGGATCGTTCGAACGAATCGATCTCCGCCGGCGGGAACCGTATCTTTTTCGATTACTTCACCCTCGACGGGGTCAATAACACCGACGTCGACTTCAACACCTACATCGTGCTTCCCTCCATCGACGCCATTCAGGAATTCAAGGTGCAGACGGGCGTCTATCCGGCCGAATTCGGCCACGGCGCGACGCAGATCAACGTGCTCACCAAATCCGGGGGCAATCTGTATCATGGTTCGCTGTTCGAGTTCCTGCGCAACGACGATATGGACGCCAACAATTCGTATGCCTTCACGGCCAATCGTCCCATCAAGTCGCCCTTCCGATGGAACGATTATGGGTACGAGCTCGACGGCCCGGTCCGCATTCCGAAGCTGTTCGACGGCCGGAACAAGCTTTTCTTCATGTCTAATTTTGAAACCCTGGTCCAGGCGCAGAGTGCGCAAGCCGTCTACTCCGTGCCGACAGCCGCCATGCAGCAGGGCAACTACAGCGCCTGGCCGACCACCATCTACCAGCCGAACTCGGGTGGCGTGCCTTATCCCGGAAACATCATCCCCGCCAGCCAGCTGAGTCCCACCTCGCAGACGCTGTTGAAGTACTACGATGCCGCCACGCTGCCGGGCTTTGTGAACAATTACACCCAGTACAACCAATCACCGTTCGTCCGCGACGGATTCATCATCCGCATGGATTTCGTGGAATCCGCGAAATCGCAGTGGAGCGGCCGTTATAGCTGGGGTAGCGAGGTTCAGAAAAGCGGCGGCCTGAGCATCACGGGAAGCAAGATCACCACCGGATATGAGCAGTACCTCGGTTCGAACACGCGCATTCTTTCGCCCAATCTCGTGAACGAAGCGCGCTTCGGTTACTCCCGCATCTTCAACGCCATCAGCACCGCCGACGCGTTCAGCGTTAACACCGTGGGCTCGCTGGGCATTCCCAATCTGACCGCGGGTCCGGCGGTCCAATGGGGCGTACCCGCCGTTTCTTTCAGCGGAGACGGTTTCAGCTCCCTCGGCGACAACAGCGACGACCCCTATCAGATCTCCGACAACACCACCCAGTTGGTCGATAACCTGTCCTGGATCAAGGGCAAGCATACCTTCAAATTCGGGTTCGAATACAACCGCCAGAACTTCGACCAGTACGGCAATCAATTCCTGCGCGGCCAATTCACCTTCTCGGCCAACGCCACGCAGAGCCCGACCCACACCGCCGGCGACGCTTTCGCCGAATTTCTGCTGGGCGACTTTTTTCAATCCACGGTCGCCTTCCAGGCCGCCAATGCAAATTACCAGCGCAATGTCGAGGCTGCGTTCATCGACGATACCTGGAAGATCACGCCCAAACTAACGTTGTCCCTGGGCTTGCGGTATGAGCTGACGCCGCCCTTTTACGACACGAGCAACAACCTGTTCCAGATCGTGATCCCGCAAATATTGGCCGTCTCCGCCGTGCCGCAGTCCTCCGGACTCTGGCCTTACATGATCCGGCAGGGCAACTGCTCAAACCCATACACGGCCAGCCCTGCCATTCCCTTCATCTGGGCCCAGACGCCCGCCGTCTGTAGCAACGGCCTGGAGGATGGCCAGCTCATGAAAGTCAGGTACAACGACTTCGCACCCCGCCTCGGCATTGCCTGGTCGCCCGATTCCAAGACCGTGGTGCGCGCGGCCGTGGGAGAGTTCTTCGTGCAGGATAACGGCAACTCCATGTACTTTGACCCGGCCCGCAATATCGGAGTCCGTCTCACCCTGACCGACAACATCGGCGGGACCACCTGGGCCGCGGGATCGGGAGTCGAGTCGGGGCTGCCGGCCACCTACGCGAACGCCGTCACTCCCCCCGGCGCCGGAGGATCGCCGACGCCGTTCCCGCCGCCTTACGGCTATGTCGCCGCCTACAGCCACCATACGTCTTACACCACCCAATACCTGCTGAACGTGCAGCGCCAGCTCAGCGCGAACTGGTCGGTCGAGGTCGGCTACCTGGGGTCGGAGAGCCATCACCTTTACGGCTTCTTCAACGCCAACAACGGCATTCCTGGAACCGTGGGTTCCAGCATATCGCGTCTTCCGTTCGCCGATTTCGGCGTCATCCAGCTGGTCGCCGACGGCATCAACGCCGAGTACAACTCGCTGTCCTTCAAGGTCACCAAGCGTTTCAGCCAGGGCCTGAGCGTCCTCACCAACTACACCTACTCCCGCTCGATTGACGACTCCAGCGGCATTCGCGTGCAGGGCTACGACTCCCTGTTCCCGCAGAACAGCTATTGCATACAGTGCGAGCGCGGCCCCTCCGCCTTCAATGTGCCGCAACGCTGGGTCACTTCCGTCCTCTATGAATTGCCGGTCGGCAAGGGCAAGCCTCTGAACATTACCAACGGTGTCCTGAATGCCATCGTCGGTGGCTGGCAAACCGGCGGCACCATGACCGTTATGGATGGCCTGCCGGTCAGCCTGACCATCGGCGGCGTGGACAACTCGGAAACGGACGAGGCCTATGACCGGCCCACCTATGTGGGTGGTCCGGTGAACGCCTCGACCCAGATTCCCGCGCACTGGTACAACCCCTCGGCATTCGTCGAAGCGCCTGCCGGCACTTTCGGCAATGTCGGACGCAACACTATGCTTTCTCCAGGGATTTTCGTGATCGATACCGAACTGCACAAGGACTGGGTCATGCCCTACAGCGACCATCACCGCCTGCAACTCCGCTTCGAAGCCTTCAACGTACTGAACCATCCGAATTTTGGGGAACCCAGTCCCAACATTCTCGCCGGCGCAGCTATCCCCGGCGCGCCAGCCGGGAGCGCGCACGCCGGATTCGGAGTCATCGGCGGTCTGGCCGCCGGAACCACCATGCGCCAATTGCAAATCGCCTTGAAGTACACTTTCTAGGGAGAAAGTTGTTGTCACGTGGTCCATTGTGGGGCGGGCTGCCAGCCCGCAGCCGCCTACCAGGCGGCTTTCCGACAGATCACCCAGTCCCCGCCCTTACGGGACGGGGTTATAACCCCTGGCGTCAGTCAGGGGACGCTTCGCAGCTTACTATGAATCGCAGATCTTTTCTAAAATCGTCCGCGGGAATGCTGGCGCTGCCCTCGATATCCTACGCGGTGCAGTCCGCCGGCACTCCCTACCGCAGGCCGAAACTCAAAATCACGGAGATCCGCACCGCCGAGGTTCGCGTCCACGGTTACCAGGTCCACGTCCGCGTTTATACCGACCAGGGAATCGTCGGCCAGGGCGAATCGACGGACGCCGCGCAGGGCAACGTCCCTCTCATTCGCTCCTTCGCGCGACTTCTGGTAGGCCAGGATCCGCTCAACATCGACGCCGCTTTTGAGCGCATCCGCACCGCCGGCGTCTTCGCGGGCGCGCAGGCCGGCCAGTACGTCACCGCGCTGACCGCCGTCGAAACCGCGCTTTGGGATATCGCCGGCAAGGCGCTCGGGCTCCCCGTGTATCAGCTCTTAGGCGGCAAAGTTCGCGACCGCGTGCGCATCTATTGCGATTCCGGCAGCCGCGAAATGATTCCCGGCGACGAAAAATCCATCGCCCGCATGCGCGAGATTCAGGAAATGGGTTTCACCGCCGCCAAAATCGACATCGACGACGCCACCGACCCCTCTCGCTTCGACCGCGTCAACTGGACCGCCAACAACAACGAAATCGACCACATGCTCGCCAAAATCGCCTTCACGCGCGAACACTATCCGAAGAATTTCGACCTCGCCGTCGATATGCACGCCCGCTACGACGCCACCACCGGCAAGCGGGTGGCGAAAGAAGTGGAGCCCTTCAAATTAATGTGGCTGGAAGAACCGGTCCCGGCGGAAAACATCGACGCCATGCGCGACATCCGCGCTTCCACTACCACCCCCATCTGCTGCGGCGAGAACATCTACATGCGCTGGGGATTCCGCGAAATTCTGGAGAAGCGCGCCGCCGACATCATCATGCCGGATTTTCAAAAAACCGGAGGCCTGCTCGAATCGCGCAAAATCGCCGACATGGCCCACGCCTATTACGTGCCGGTGGCCCCTCACGCGGTGACGTCGCCCATCGGCATGATGGCGTCGGCCCACGTCTGCGCCGCGATCCCGAATTTCTTGGTTCAGGAATGGCACTGGATCGATTCGCCGGACTTGTGGCGCAACTGGGTCAAGGAAGGCGAAATCATTCAGAAAGGCTACATCACTCCACCCGAACGCGCCGGCCTGGGCGTCGAAATGAACGACGACGGAGCCCGCAAGGCGCAAGTGCCCGGAACACCATGGTTTGAAAAAGTATGACGGAAAAAATATGAAGAACATCATCTTTCTGTCCCTCACCGCCGCATTCGCTTCCGCCCAGCCCGGCATTCTTACTAAGGATCTGCTCATCAAGTACACCCCGGACTGGAAAGGCGAGCGCTTCGCCGACGGCCGCCCCAAGGTGCCCGATGCAATTCTGAAGCGTCTCCAAACCGTGACTCTCGAAGAAGCGTGGGCCGTCGTAAAACAAGCCGGCTTTCCTCACGAGTACGAAGACAACTGGCTAACAATCCATCCCGAAAAGATCCTGGTGGGCCGCGCCCTGACCGCGCAATGGCTCCCTGGCCGTCCCGACGTCCACAAAGTAATCCAGGAGCAAGGGAAGGTCGACGGACGCATCGGCGGCCAGAACGCGTGGCCCGTCGACATGCTGCAACCCGGCGACGTCTACGTCTGCGACCATTTCGGACTCAAGGAAGACGGCCCGTCCATCGGCGACAACGTCGGCAACGCGATCTACGCGAAGAGCGGTACGGGAATCGTCTACGACGGCGCGGTGCGCGACATCAACGGCCTGAAGGAACTGGAAAATTTCACATCCTTCGTCCGCTTCTACGATCCCTCCCACCACTACAGCAACCTCTCGGCCGGCGATAAGCTCAATTCGACGATGATCGGAATCAACATTCCCATCCGCATCGGCCATTCCACCGTGATGCCGGGAGACGTAGTGCTCGGCCGCGACGGAGGAGTGATGTTCATTCCTCCGCAACTGGCCGAGAGCGTCGCCAAATATTCGGAAATCACGCAGCTGCGCGACCATTTCGGCCACCAGAGGCTGCGCGAAGGAAAATACACCGCAGGGCAAATCGATACGCGATGGACGGACCCGATCGAAGCCGATTTCACGCAGTGGCTGAAAGATAACAAGGACAAACTTTCTGTCGCCAGGGAACAAGTGGAAGAGATCATTAAGACGCGTTCGAAATGAGGAGAAAGATCTGGGGCAATCTTCCGGCGTTCGCTCCGCAGTCCCCTCCCACCGACAAGCGAGCCATCGCGAATCTCCGCGGCTGGCGTTTGCGCGAACCATCCTCCGGCCGCCGCTATACGGTTCTGCGTCTCGAAACCCGCGAGGGCCTGGTGGGATATGGCGAAGGGGGCCCCGCCTCGCACGCGGAAATCCTCGAAGCCCGCGCAGCCGCCGTCGGTCACCGGCCAAACGAAACCGAGTTCATCCGGCATCGCCTCTCGGCCTTCCCAGCGATGGAAGCGGCTGTCAATAACGCATTTCTCGATCTCCTGGCCAAAGCCGCGAACGTGCCCGTCTATCAGTTTCTGGGCGGCCCCACGCGATTCAAGGCTCGCGTACTCGCTTCTCTGGATAGCCAGAAAATGGACGTGCTGGAAGCTCAAGCGAAACGCGCCATGCAAAGCGGTTTTAGAGCCTGCACGATGCCGATTCCCGCCCGCGATTCGATGCCGCGAATGCAATCCGATGTGGACGCGGTCCGCGCGTCGATCGACCGGATGCGCAGCGTGACCGGTCCGGATCTGGAATTCGTGCTGGACGCCGCCGCGTCCCTGACCCCAGGGGATGCAGCGCTGCTGGCAACCGCGCTGGAAAAAGATCATCTCATGTGGCTCGATGAGCCGACATCGGTTCTGACCAGCGATGGCCTCGCGAAAATAACCCAGGAAAGTGTCATGCCGGTCGGCCTCGGCCGTTTTGTGCACGACATCGGAACGTTCCAGGAACTGCTGCGCTGGGGCGCAATCGACTTGCTGCGCCCCAGCCTGGGCCTCAATAGCATTTCCAAGTGCCGGCGCATGGCGGCTATCGCGGAAACCCACTACGTGGCCATCGCCCCCTATCACGACGGCGGACCCATTGCCACCGCCAGCGGCATTCATCTCGCGGCAAGCCTTCCGAATTTCTTCATTCAGCAAATGCCTTTCCCAAGCGCGGAGCCAGATGCGGCCATGCGCGCGGAACTGGCCTCACCCAGTCCCGAAATTGTAAAAGACGGCTTCGCGCCGCTGGTGAACAAGCCCGGCTTCGGCATCGAAGTTCACGACGCCGCGCTTGACCGCTACAGCGAGGAAAAAGTATGAGACGCCGCGACATGCTTGGCGGCTTGTTGGGAATGACGGCCGCGGGCGCGATGCCGGGCTCATCGCGAAAACGGGATCTGGGCTGCGACTGCGCGCTGGCGCCTCAATCCGCCCTCCCTCCCGGCTCCACAGTATTCAAAGACGTTGGCTCCAAACTGCGCATCACCGGCATGCAGGTGTTCGGCGTCACTCTCGATGAAAAAATCGGGCGCGCGGACCGTCCTTACGTGTTCGTGAAGCTCGAAACCAACCAGGGCGTGGTTGGCTGGGGAGAAGCGACGCTCGAAGGAAAAGCCAGCGCCGCCATGGCCTGCGTGAACGACCTGCGGGACTTCATCATCGGCAGCGACCCGATGCAATCCGAGCATCTGTACCAGTTGATGTACATCGGCAGCTTTTATCGCGGAGGACCCGTGCTCGGATCGGCGATCTCCGGTATCGATCAGGCGATCTGGGATATTCGCGGCAAAGTGCTGGGCATGCCGGTTTACGAACTGCTTGGCGGACCTATCGATCCGCGCGGCGTGCGCGGTTATTATCACGCCACGGCCTGGACTCTCGACGATGCCCGGGCGCTGGGCGACCGCACCCGGCAAGCCGGCGTGACCACGCTCAAATTCCAGCTGCCCGATCTGCTCGAATGGGTCGAAACCGGCCGTAAACTGACACGCGCCATCAAGCATATGGAGACCTTGCGCCACGGCCTGGGGCCCGACATCGACTTCGCGGTGGATTTTCACGCGCGCCCAAGCCCAACAGTCGCCGCCGTCATCTTGCGCGAAATCGAGCCCTTTCATTTGTTCTTCGCCGAAGAGATTTGCCCTCCGGAAAACGTTCGCGCCATGCAAAGGGCCGCGCGCAAATCGACCACCCCGCTGGCAACCGGCGAACGCCTCATCGCCGCCTACGGATTTAACGAATTGATCGATCTGGGCGTTGTCGATGTGTTGCAACCCGACATCGCCCACGTCGGCGGGATAACGGCCCTCTGGAAAGTGGCGGCCGCCGCCGACGCTTCCGGCATCCGCATGGCGCCGCACGCCTGTGAAGGGCCCGTCGGCGGCATCGCGAGTCTCCATGTGGACGCCGCGATTCCAAATATGCTGGCCCAGGAAATCTGCGGCCTGGTCGACGCCGGCGAGATGAATCGCGTATGGGAAGACCTGCTCGGTTTCCCCGCCATGCGCATGATCGACGGCCGTTACCCTCTGCCCGTCAAACCCGGCCTGGGTTTTGAAGTAAGTGAAGCCGCGCTGAAGAAGTACCCGTTCCAAGGCACCCGCCCATTCCCGCCGGCTTTTCACGAAGACGGCTCGATCGCATCGTTATAGAAGCGGCAGTCAGATCGTTACCTTATCCCCTCCATTGCTGTCGGGTTCCGCACCAGATCTATGGAACCCGACAGTGATGGAGGGGATGACTTGCGACACCAGTTGTGTACCGGGAGTGCGCCGATCATTGCCGCAATATGGGGCGGCATTCTTCACTGACCGGGACACCCTAGCCGCCGCCTGACATCCGGCAGCCGAGCCCGAACCGCTGCCTCGCAGAGATCTCTCGTCACAATTTCGCAGGAAGGATTCAAAGTCGGTCCGTGCGGACCTGCCTTGACCGCGCAGCCCTTCGAATCGACGCCGCTCTGATACAGCTTCAACAATTCATCGAGAAGCCCACGGTCGCCGGACAAAAACATTCCCTCGGCTAGAGCGATGGCTGCGTCCTCGCCCCGACCCAGCGCATAATACGCGTCGGCGATCTCGTCATACACGCCCGCGTTCGCCGGTTCGATCGTTTGCGCCTCCAGCGCCGCGGCCAAGGCTGGCGGCTGCTCATCCAAATGCAGATAAGCCGAGGCCAGCGTCCGGTAAGCGTCGGCCGCGCTCGCTGGAACCGGGCTCTTTATCCCGTGCCGGCGATCGTACTCCGCCCGCGATGCCGCGTTGATCGCGATCGAGCGCTGGGCTAGCCTGACCGTCACTTCATACTGCGCCCGCGCCTGGTCTTTCGGAAGTGTGTCGCCCTTGGCGCGATGGCACACCGCCGCCAGATTCCAAGGAGCCGGCGAATCCAGAGCGTCCGGAAGCGGCGCGAGGATCGCAACGCTTCGATCGGCCTCCGCCACAGCGCGGTCGATTTCACGATCGGACAGAAGCGTCGCCGCCAGCAATTGATGGACCTTGAAGCTCCCTGGACTGGTTAGAACGCTCTCCAGCGCCATGGTTTTGTCATCGGCCCAATCGGCGTTGCGCATCCAGGTTCGGACGGCGAATCCAATGGCGATGACAGCCACAACAATCGAGAATGCGCGAGAGCGCGGGGTGAGGAGGACCACCGCCGCCACCAATCCCACCAGCGGCAGATACAATAACCTCTCCGCCATAATCGTGCCGATAGGGAACAACAGATTCGACGCCGGCAACAGGTTGAGAAACGCAAAAACGACGAAGAAAAACGACAGTTGGCTGCTTTTCCAGAGGATTACCGCAAGGACCAATGCGGTTGCGACGGCACACCAGCAAACCCAGTCCTCCAAACTGCCGCGGACCAGCGGAATCTCAGAATACGAGTAATCCGAGGAAAGTTTCGTTGGCCAGAACACAACCCAGAGATAGCGCGCCAGAACCTTAATGGCGGTCAGACGCCCGATCCAGAACCCAGCGCCGGCGATGGGATTATCGACGAATGGATATTCCGCTGGAAGCGACGACCCGAGGACCACCGCGCGCTGCCACAGCATCAAGCCGACCGGCACAAGCGTTGCCGCCAAGCCCTCCAACATTCGCCGCCATCGTTTCCCGCAAGCCAGTTCGTAGACCACGATCACAGCCGGCAGCACGACCGCGCTTTCCTTCGAAAACACTCCGACTGCTGTGAGAATCGCCAATCCCGCAAGCGATGCGGCGCGTCGCCACCCCGTGTGTGTGTATTGCAGATACAAGAAAAAGCCGCTCAGAACCGCGAAGCCGGCCAGCAGATCGGCGCGTCCCACAATGTTCGTCACCGACTCCGTCAACACTGGGTGAACGGCCCAGAGCATGGCAATGAAAAAGGCCGTCCACAGGGACCGGATTAAACGCAACATCAGCGCGAAAACCAGAAATACGTTGGCCAGATGCAGGAAAAAATTAATCCAGTGATACCCGGCCGGGCGAGTTCCGTTCCCCAGAATGGCGTAGTTAAAAAGGTATGACAACGTGGTGAAGGGCCGGTACAGGCCGCTCTCCCCGTTCGGCCACCAATAAGTGTGGCCGGCAATCAGCGCGATGTTGGAGGCGGTCGCGGCCTGAATGCGCGTGTCTCCTAAAATCAGCATCCGGTTATCCAGCGCGAACCCAGTCGAAAAAGAGTTTGAAAACGCGAGCAGTGTCAACAAGCCCAGCGCCACGGCAGCAAGAAGAACATGGTTTCGCGGCATAGCCGCCGGCGGCCGCGCCTGGAGCTCACGCCTGCTCTTCCGCTTCATCGCGCTCATCTTAACAGCTTCCATGAAGCGGACAATTCAGGCTTTATGAAAGTGATTGAGGCTGCCTCATTCGAGGCCGATCCGCTGCAACAGGTGGTCGAATCGGGCATCTCCGCGCAATGGGTCGTAACGCGGTTCGACTTTGAGCCAGACCAGCCAGGCCTCGCGGTTCTCGTATGCTTCGTCAAGTGACTCGAAGGCCGCGTCCCATGCTCCAAGTGCGGTATTTACGATAGCGAGCCAATACCGGGGCACATTGCGCGCGGATGACGTTCCCTTGATTTGGTCCAGGAACATCTCGGCCTCGGCTCGTCTCCCGGCGATCGCGAGAGCATGCGCGAGCGCCGCCTGCGCCGCGGGATGATCTCCCGAACATGCCCGCGCGTTATCCAGCTCCACGATGGCCTCCTCGATCATCCCCAGTTGCTGATACGCGAGTCCAAGGGTGTTTTGCGCCGGCGCAAACCGCGGTTCCATCGCCAGAGTCTTCCAGGACTGTTCGGCAGCTCCCTGAAAATCGCCCGCAATATAGAGAATCCAGGCCATTTCCATGTTAATGACCAAGGAAAGCGGATCCAGCTCTTGTGCCGTGGCGATTTCTCTCAGAGCTTCCTTGGAGCGCCCCATGGTCGAAAGATAATCGGCGTAGAGGCGATGCGCACGCGGGTCGTTGAAATTCAACTCCAGCGCGCGGCGATAGGCGGCCTCGGCGCCGGTCCAGTCCCAGTCGCAATAGCGTTTCACTCCGGCTATCGAAGCGTGGGTCTCCGCCAGGCGGTCGTCGATTCGCAATGCAGCTTCGGCAAACTTCTTCGCATGCGCAAAGGACTCTTGGGCTGGAAGCATTCCCTGAAACGCGAACTGGATATACGTATCGGCGAGGCCAGTATAGGCCGGCGCATAGCCCGGATCGCGCGCAAGAGCCGATTCGAAGTGGGCGATGCTCTTGTGGAGATCCTCCGCGGTCAGCTTGTTCGAAAAATACCGGCCTTTGAGATAATCCCGATGCGCCTCGCTGCTTCGCTGCCGGAAGCGATCTGCGATAGGGGCTGTTTGAACATGCTCGACCTGCGCAATGAATCTATATCCAAAACCCTGCCGGGACTCGATAAACCGCGGGTTTCGCCCCGCGTCGCCCAGCGCGCGCCGAAGCGCGTTCACCGCGGTATTCAGGCTGCGGTCAAAGAGCACATGCAGATCCGGCCATAGAACCCGTGCGAGTTCCTCTCTGCTCACAAACTCGCCGGGGGTTTCGAGCAAACGGTGGAGAATTTGAAACGGTTTTTGTTGCAGCTTAACGCGCAGTCCGAACTTACGCAGCTCACGTTCCCGCAGATTGACTTCAAAGACGCCGAACTGAATCCGCACAGAAATCACAACGTCGCTTAACTCGTCCCATGTCTTCCACTTAGATCCTGACAACAAATTGATCTCCTGCTGAGGTGCGATCGGCTTCTTGTTTCGTCTTCTTGATTGACGAAGAAAAAGACTGAAAGGTTCGAAATGAACCCCGAATTGAACGCAATTATAAGGAGAACACCGATGTTGAATATGAAGTGGACACTGAGTGCCGCGATCTTGGCGGCCGCGATCGCTGGAACTGCGCCGCAAGCGAGCGCTCAGTCGCAGAACTACCGTGGTACATTCGAGCTGCCCTTTGAGGCGCGTTTCGGCAAGGTCATTTTGCAGCCGGGCAGCTACACGGTTTCGACGCTAGGAGGAGCCAAAGGAATCCGCATTACCGGCGATAAAGGAAAAGTTTCCCTTCTCGCCGCCGGCGACGACCTCAAGCCACAAACGGAGAAGACCAGGATGGTCTTCGTAGACTCAGGCGGTATGTACGCGCTGGAGAGCTTCGAATCCAGAACCATGGACAAGGCGCTTCACTTTCTTGTCGGGAAGAATCCGCGTGAGGCCATCGACCGCGCCGCGGCTAAACCTGCAATTGAAGTGGGTATGCAATAGATCGCCGTCCGTTTTCGCGTCTACCCGCATGCTCACGCATGGCGGCTCAGTATCGACCCGGAGCCGCGACCGTCAGGAAGCGGGTAGGCGCGGAAAATAGTCTTAAGGCGTCCGAGGCGGCCCGTTGACCTCAGGACGCCGCTATCTCCCTCACTTAGAATGCCGGCGGCGTCATTGCGGTTACCCGATCGCCGATCAATGTCACGCTCCCTTTGAGCGGCGAAGTGGAGCTCGCGTCTGGCGCGTAAAGCAGAATCCGCTTGTCGATTGAGGAATCCACGCTGGTGGGCGGGCCCAGGATTCCCACAACCTGCGATTCCGACATGCCGCTCTTGATTTGAGTCCAGTTGGACGCCCGATGCCAGGCAGGCGTCTCCGATGGGATGGGCGCCGGCATCGGCGCCGCGGCCGACTGCAAAGACTTCACGGCCTTCTCCAGTTCCGCGATCCTCCCGTCTTGATCGGCGATCCGGCGCTTGAGCTGCGCCGTCTCCCTGGTTAATTCGTCGATCCTCGGATCGCGAGTCTGGGCCATCGCCGTGCCGCCCATCAGCAGCGCAATACCCGCGGTGGCGCCCGCCAAGAGTCTGGTCATGGTATTTCCTCCCGATTACAACCAGCAAGCCGGGGGCCAACAAGCTAGGAAGGAGGAGCTATCCAAGGGTGCGTTCGTTAAACACACCGCGCTCGTCAATCCAGCAACGATACTTGGTCTGCACCCCATTGCTGTTCCTGGAGCAGGCATCGGACTGGAGCATGAGGGTTCTGTCGGATTCCAGCACTGTCTGTTTAGCCCGGTCGATGGCTTGACCGAGCGCAGCACACGCCACGTCCGGATAGAGCCGCTTCACCAGCGGCGCCAAGCTGCGTCGTCCTTCCTTGCGAACATCACTCGTGCGAAAGAAGTACTGCACTTGGAACCTCTGCTACCAGCATAGCAGGGCCGCGCCTCTCTAATTTGACCGGCTTCGGTTAAACTCGGCCACTCCGGCTCTCTTCGCTTCGTTGAAGGATCGATTGAGCGTCCCAGCGACGCTGCCAATGGTCTTGGACGCTCCTTCAACCTTGGCCGTAAAACGGTCGGCCCCTTTTTCGGCCAGCCGCGCGGTCCATGCGAATACCGCCGGTACGATCAGCGCCGCGCCCACGATGCTCAATCCGATGCCCGCCACGACCAGCCCGGAGCCGGCAATCGCCATCTTTTGCTTGGTTTCCATTTTCGCGACCTCCTCAACTCCATTGGACCACGATGCGCCGGTCTTTACAACGCAGCAAGGGATCATCGCTCCATGCACCAAATGCGATTCGCTGAGGCAGTGACGTTTGAGCCACAGGCGAGAGGGCTAAGTGTGTAGACAGCGAGCAATTGTGCAGGTTGTCGGCTAGATTTTCTCCACGTAATGATAAGTTCGACGGCGGCATCGGGATTCAGACGATAGGCGCCAGCATCGTGCCTGCCAAGTTCTCGGAGCGGTATACGCGCGCGCTTTCTGATGAACTAAGGTCCGACCACCAGGACGACGCCGCTCTGCGATGTCGCACCATTGGCGGTGATCGTGAACGGATAATTGCCCGCGGCCAGACCCGCCGGCACGGTGAAATTGATCTGATAGTAGCCCGCGCCGATCTGTCCAGTGAAGGAAGGAGTCACGGTGCTGGAGCCGATCTTGATGGTCACCGCCGAGGCGAATGGGATTGGCGTGGCGATGACCGTCCCGGACTGGGTGACGCCGAGTCCGGTGGCGTACATCTGAATCTGATTGCCGGGAAGGGCTTTCTTCACCAGGCTGCCGAAGACAGCCGGATCGCCCACGATAGTGGTGTTCCCGGCAAACTGGGCTGACGGATAGAAGGTGACGTAATCGGCCGAGTACGCGATCACGCCCGGGGAAGTATTTACAACATTGACGGTTGCGGGGCTGCTGGCCACGCCGTTGTGAACCACAGACACGGTTGCCGTTCCGGCGATGTTCGTGGGCGCCTGAAAATTAACCTGCCCGGGGAACGCGTACCACACGGGCGCAGGACTGCCGTTCACCATCACCTGCACGCCGGCAACGGACGTGGGTAGAGCACCGGCGGAAAAATTCTGATCGCTCCAATCCTTGGTGATGTCCGCGAAGTTCGCGCCGTACACCGACACCCATTCCCCCGGCACGATCTGGTTCCGGTTGTTCACCGCGTCCTGCACCGGACTGCTGGATCGCAGCACAGGGGCGCCGTTATTGGCCGGCCCTCCGGCGGACGCAATCGCCTGGTAGGCCGTAGCCACTTGGGAGCCGACGACTGTCAGCTGACTTCCCGTGATGAGATTGGTGTTGTCAAAATACGCCAGCGGCATGTAATGGGTCTGCGCGTAGGTGCTGATGTTGGCGTGGTATGGCTGGCTGTCGTTGCAGCCGCCCCATTCCAGGATCGCCGCGGCATGACCGACCTGCTGCGCATAGGTCACCAGTGGGTCGAGGTTTTTCGACCAGTTGGCGTAGCGCGGCGATGCGGCCGTGGCGCAGGTGCCGGCGGGTCCGGCGTACAAATGAAAATTCCACACGATGTTTGGCCAAGATAGGTCCGGCAGCGTACCGGCGACGATCGATTCGAAGGCCCCTGCACTGATACCCTGGCCGGCGGTCGTGTCCTCGACGAAAATGAGCGCCTGCGGATTGTAGGTGCGGATGGCGGCGATCAATTGATTCTGGCCGTCGCTCCAGGTACCGGGGTCCGTGGTCATGTCTTCCCAGGTGTCGTAAAGCACGGCCGGATCGGCCGCGTACTTCTCGGCGAAAGCGCTCCAGAAAGTGAAGGCGGTATCGATGGTCGCGCCGCTGGTGCTCTGGGCGGAGCATAAAGGAGCGTTCGCCTGGCAGTTCAGATCGCCTTGATTGGGCGCGGGGCAGTTCAGGCCGGAGGCGCCGCAGGGAGCGTCCGGAAACTGACCGGCCTTGAGGATCACCACGTAGTTGGCGCGCTGAATCAGCGTGTCGATGTACGTCTGATAGTTCTGCTTGGCGATCGGAACTGGAACGTTCGAATTCCACTACGCGGCGTTGACGAAGATCCGCACCAGATTCATGGAGAGCAGATTGTTCTGCGCCGCATAATCCGCGTCCGTCGAGTTGGCGTCGGCATTCCCGCTGCCTGTTCCGCTCCGGTTGAGCCCTCGCAGCAGGACCGGATTGCCCGAATTATCCACGACGATGCCGACAGGAAATACATGGAGAGGATGAAAGGTTTGCGCCGGGGCGGCGGCCGCCAGAAGAAGCAACGCGACGAATCTCATTGCGACGACGAATCTCATTGAAGGGTCACCCACATGGGGCTCACCCACACGATCGCGCCCGTGACTTGCCCCGTCATCGGCTGTTGCGTGCCGCGAACGTAATACTAACTGATCTTGCCCTTCGTGGCGGTGGTGTCCTGCCAGGTGAACGACACAACGACACCCAATGCGGACTATCCGACGGGCCAGATCGATGTATGCCGCAAGTCGATCCCTAATAAAGTGCCTCTCTTGATTCCGGGTGCGCTCAAGAACTCTTCTGACACGGCAACCGGGCTCGCGACTGATCGTGGACGATTACGGACTGGCGCGGAAGACACAAGCGTCCGCCGCTCAGCGCGCTGATTGAGAGTCAGTAGGACTGTCGGCCATTCGACATGAGTGTCGGTCTCAGCTTGAGATTCTCGCACCAAATCGGCTTAAGACCCCGTCGATGCCGCCTGCGAGATAGAATGGTGCCCTGGAAACCTCGCGTGCTCTGAAATCTGGGCTAAGGAGGCGTCGTGAGAGAAACATCCGGCCATAATTGGCGAGGCGGTGCGCGAAGCGCCCTGATCGGCTGCTTGCTAGCCGCGACTGCGTTCGCTGAGCCCTCTTGGAGCCCAACCAGCATTTTCGCGCCTCTGTCTACTCCCGCGCAGTCGATCTTTGACCTGTCTCTCTTCGTGCTGATGGTCACGGGAGCGATCTTCATCGTGGTTTTTAGCCTGCTTGCCTACGCGGTCGTCAAGTTCAGGAAGCGAGGAGCCGACTCCAGCGAACCGGCGCAGGTTTACGGAAGCAGTCAGGTGGAGCTTGCTTGGACGGTGATTCCTATCCTGATCGTTGTGGTCCTGTTCCTGGCAACGGCGCGGGTGATTGCCGGTATCCAGAACGCTCCGCGGCCAAGCAACGCCCTTGAAGTGACTGTGATCGGGCACCAGTTCTGGTGGGAGTATCGATATCCGTCGCTGAAGGTAGTGACCGCAAATGAACTGCACCTCCCGGTGGGCGAGCCGGCCTTTCTCACGCTCCTTTCCGCCGACACAGACCATAGCTTCTGGGTTCCACGGCTGGGTGGAAAAACCGACCTGATACCGAATCATCCGAATAGCATGTGGATGGATCCGCGTGAGACCGGCCTTTACCTGGGGCAGTGCGCGCAATATTGCGGAACCCAACACGCCAAGATGCTGCTGCGCGTCTATGTCCAGACGCGCGAGGAGTTTGACCGCTGGATTCAGGAGCAAAGCCGGCCTGCCGCCGCCAGCGTCTCCGACGGCCAGCGGATCTTCGAAAATTTATCCTGCGTCAACTGCCACACCGTGGCGGGCACCACAGCCGAGGGGCGCTTCGGCCCCGATCTAACTCACCTGATGAGCCGCGAGACGATTGCCTCCGGCGCGGCCTCGAACACGCCCGAAAATCTGCGGCGCTGGATGCAGGATCCGGGCGTCATCAAACCTGGATCGAAAATGCCGGCGATGGGGCTCAGCGATCCGGAACTGGACGCACTAACCGCGTATCTGGAGACCCTTCGTTGATGTCGACGAAATCCATTGCCTGGCCCATACCCGACGCGGCGCCACGTCGTCCCCTGGTGGAACAGCTTCACGAATGGGTGACCACCGTCGATCACAAACGTCTGGGCATCCTGTACATCACCTACTCGCTGGTATTTCTTGTCATCGGGGGAATCGAAGCGACCATCATGCGGATCCAGCTGATGCGTCCGCACAACGATTTCGTTTCCCCGCAAGTGTTCAACAGGATGTTTACGATGCATGGGACGACCATGATTTTCTTCGTCGCCATGCCGCTTGTGTTTGGATTCGCGAACTATTTGGTTCCACTGATGATCGGCGCGCGCGACATGGCGTTTCCCCGTCTCAACGCGTTCAGCTTCTGGATGACGGCCTTTGGCGGGCTGCTGCTCTATTTCAGCTTTGTCGGCGGCGACGGGCTCTACGGGGCCGGCAACGCTCCCGACGTTGGATGGTTCGCCTACGCGCCGCTCACCTCTCAGACGTTTTCGCGTGGGCATAGTACGGACTTCTGGATCCTGTCGCTGCTGATTTCCGGCTTCGGCAGCGTCGGAACGGCGATCAATATCATCGCCACCATTCTATGCATGCGCTGCCCGGGAATGACGCTCGGCAGGATGCCGCTTCTCGCGTGGCTGAATCTCACCATGGCCGGTCTGGTGATTCTCGCCGTCAGCCCCCTCACAGCCGCGCAGGCCATGTTGCTGATCGACCGCTATCTAGGTGCGCATTTCTTCGATACCCAGGCCGGAGGCTCGGCGGTGATCTGGATGCATTTCTTCTGGATCTTCGGCCATCCCGAAGTTTATGTGCTGGTCATTCCGGCTTTTGCCTTCGCCTCCGAAATCATTCCCGTTTTCTCACGTAAACCGATTTTCGGGTATCCCGTGATGGTGGCCGCCACGCTCTGCATTGGATTTATCGGCATGAGCGTCTGGGCGCACCACATGTTCACCGTTGGAATGAGTGCGGGGGCGAACACGTTTTTCGTGCTGTCGACGATGGCTATTGCCGTGCCCACCGGAATCAAAATTTTCAACTGGCTTGCGACCATGTGGGGAGGACAGATTCACTTCAAGGCTCCGATGCTGTTTTGCACCGCCTTTCTATTTCAGTTCCTAATCGCGGGCCTAACGGGAATCATGCTGAGCGTCGCGCCGTTTAACTGGCAGCTCAGTGGTTCGTACTTCGTCGTCGCGCACTTTCACTACGTGATCGTGGGCGCCATTCTCTTCACCACCTTCGGCGCCTTCTACTACTGGTTCCCGAAGATGTCCGGAAGAATGTACAACGAGTCGCTGGGCAAACTGCACTTCTGGCTTTTCATCATCGGATTTCATTTGACTTTCGATTTCATGCATATTCCGGGCATTCTCGGGATGCCCCGCCGGATTTATACCTACGAACCCGGTCGTGGCTGGGAACTCTGGAACGTCATCGTGACGATTGGGACATTTTTCCAAGCACTGGGAATCTTGATTTTCGTCGCCAACCTGGTTTGGTCCTACTTCAAAGGACCGCTTGCCGGAAGCGATCCATGGGACGCATGGACGCTCGAATGGTCCACGACTTCTCCGCCGCCGAGTTATAACTTCGCGAAGTTACCCGAAGTTAAGAGCCGTCGCCCGCTCTGGGATCTGAAGCACCCCGAGGACCCCGACTGGAGATACGAGTGAGCACGCCCTCTGTCACCATCCCCGAGGCCGAGGTCCGCTGGGAGCTTCCCGCGCGCGGACCGGTGGGGATGTATTGCCTGATTGCGGCTGAGGCGGCCATATTCACGATCTTTGTCGTCGCCTATATCTTCTATATCGGTAAGAGCGTGGCCGGACCGCAGCCGCGCGACGTCCTCCACGTCCCGATATTCTTCACGATTTGTCTGCTCTCCAGCAGTATCACCATTCACTTTGCAGTCAACTCACTGAGGAACGGCAGCGTGGGTTCCTTCTCCTTGTGGTGGCTGCTGACCATCGTCCTGGGAGCGCTTTTCCTCGGGGGCACGGCTCAGGAGTGGCGCCACTTGATTTACGACGAGGGTCTCACGATCCAAACCAATTTATTCGGGACCACCTACTACTCGCTGGTTGGTCTACACGCGTTTCACGTAACCGTGGGTCTGCTTGCTCTTGCCACAGTATCGCTGCTCACGATGCTTGGTTATGTGCGAGAGGAACACGCAGAGCGTGCCGAGGTTTTGTCGATGTACTGGCATTTCGTCGATGCGGTGTGGGTAGTGGTTTTCATCGTCGTGTACGTTGTAGGGCGCTAAGGAGGGAAACGGAATGTCTGACGAACTCAACCAAACCAGTGATCGTCTACCGGATACTGTCCAGATGCCGGCGCCAACGGCATGGCCGATCGCGCTTGCCTTCGGAGTCACTCTTCTGTTTGCAGGACTGGTCACCAGCGAAGCCGTCAGCGCGCTCGGAGCGATCGTCTCTCTCGTAGCAGCCATCGGCTGGTTTCGCGACGTTCTGCCGCATGAGGCGCACGAGCCAATGGTGGTAGCCCGGGAAATTCCAGACGTCGTGACCACGCGCCGCGAAGTCGGCCGAGTAGTAGTCGCTCCCGAACTGCAGCGCGCCTATCTGCCACTGGAGATTTATCCAATTTCGGCTGGAATCAAGGGCGGCCTGGCTGGAAGCGTGGCTATGGCCGGGCTGGCAATGCTTTACGGTATTCTCAGCCAGCACAGCATCTGGTATCCCATCAATCTGCTGGCCGCGGGCTTCCTGCCGGCCAAGATGACGGAGACCACAACGGAGCTTGCCGCATTTCATCTGGACATTTTCGTGATCGCCGTTCCGATCCACTTGATCACGTCACTCCTCGTCGGGTTGCTCTATGGCGCAATGCTACCGATGCTTCCGCGACGGCCGATCCTACTGGGAGGTTTCATCGGACCCATCCTTTGGACCGGCCTGATTCACGGCATTCTCGGAATTGTGAATCCGGTGATGAATCAGCGCATCCACTGGGTTTGGTTCGTAATCTCGCAGTTGGGATTCGGGATCGTGGCGGGCATCGTCGTTTCCCGGCAGGAGCGGATTCGCACCTGGCAGCACCTGCCCTTCTCCGTACGCTCGGGGATGGAAGCATCCGGAATGAAGGACGAGAAAGAATGAAGCGGCTGCTGTCTGTCGCAATGTGTTTGTCAATCGCCTCGGCGTGTCGCGAGAGCCCCGTGGATTCGCCGCTGATCCCTCCCGGCAAGGTCTCAGCCTTCACGTTCCTCTACGCCAGAAACTGCGCCGGATGCCATGGCACGGATGGGAAGGGGGGCGTGGCAGTCAGCCTGGCCGACCCGGTTTACCTCGCCATCGCCGACGATGCGACCATCCACCGCGTCGCCGCAGACGGAGTTCCAGGCACCTCCATGCCGGCCTTTGCCCAACACTCCGGCGGCATGCTGACCGACGATCAGATCCAAGTCATCACGCGCGGCATTCGAGCCTGGGCTAAACCGGATACCTTGCGCGATGCGAATCCGCCCCCGTATGCCGCGCAGGATCGGGGTGATCCGGCCCGCGGCGCAGCCGTCTATGACGTGTACTGCAAGTCATGCCACGGCGTCGCCGGGCGTGGAGGCCGCGCGAGCTCTATCGTAGATACTTCCTATCTCGCGCTTGTCAGCGACCAGAACCTTCGCACTACGGTCATCGTCGGACGCCCCGAAATGTTCGCGCCGGATTGGCGCGGCAACGTACCGGGCCAACCGATGTCGCCCCAGGAGGTCTCCGATGTCGTGGCCTGGCTCTCCGCGCGGCGCGCGCAGCCGAAACTGGAAGGAGCAATTCGATGAATCAGGACCAGCCATCGCGACGGGGGATGTTGCTGAAGCTCGGAATCTTCTTTAACGCGGCCGCCGGTGCGATCCTTGCCGTGCCGATCGTCCGCTACCTCCTTTCTCCAGTGATTCGCGAGCGCGAAACGGGGTCCGAGTCGTGGCTTGTCCTTGGCCCGCTCGATCGGTTTCCGGCCGGCCAGACGCGCCTGGCTACCTATCGAAACCCCGCTGCGAATCCGTCCGATGGAGACACCGCAAACATTCCCTGCTGGGTCCGCAACGTGGACGGGGAAAAGTTCCAGGTTTTCGCCATCAATTGCGCGCATCTCGGTTGCCCTGTCCGCTGGTTCCCTCAGTCCGGCCTGTTCATGTGCCCATGCCACGGCGGCGTGTACTATTCAGACGGATCCCGCGCCTCCGGACCGCCGGAGAGGGGCTTGTTTGAATACTCGTATAAGGTCGAGCAAGGCAGGCTGCTCATCCAAGCGGGCGCACTCCCGACTCCCGGCGCGCCCAACCTTACCAACATCTCTATAAGGAAGTCACCGTGCGCTTGATCAGAGTAGTCGGAGAATGGTTCGAGCAGCGCATCCAACTTGCCGCGCCCATCCGAGAGACAATGGAGCATCCCGTTCCCCGCCAAACCGCAAGCTGGGCTTACGTTTTTGGCAGCGCCGCATTGACCGTGTTCATGCTCCAACTCGTCACCGGCATTCTGCTCGCTCTAATTTACGTGCCCTCCGCCGGAGAAGCCTGGAACAGCCTCCAAATCCTCAATCACGATGTCACGCTCGGCTGGTTCATTCGAGCTCTCCACGGCTGGGGCTCAAATTTTATGGTCGCGATTGTACTCATCCATATGGTGCAGGTGTTCCTATTCGGAGCCTACAAATTCCCGCGGGAACTGACCTGGCTCGTCGGCGTTCTCCTGCTCCTGTTGACGCTCGGAATGGCCTTTACTGGTCAGATCCTTCGATTCGATCAGGACGCCTATTGGGGCCTGGGTATCGGAGCGTCCATCTCCAGCCGCATTCCCGTCCTCGGCCCTTGGATTGTGAAGCTCCTGTTAGGGGGCCCGATCATCGCCGGCGCGACGCTCTCGAGGTTCTTCGCGTTGCACGTTTTCGTAATTCCGGGATCTCTGCTCGCGTTCGTCGGTCTGCATCTGCTCTTGGTTCTGAAGCTCGGAATCAACGAATGGCCGATGCCGGGACGAATCGTGCGGCGCGCGACCTACATGAACGAGTATCGCGAGCTCACACATAAAGACGGCATTCCGTTCGTCCCCGGCGCCATCGCGAAGGACCTGCTTTTCTCCGGTTTCATTCTTCTGTCGATCGCGGCGTGTGCCCTGTATTTCGGCCCATACGGACCCAGCGGACAGCCGGACCCCACGATTATCCAGACGGTGCCGAAGCCGGATTACTTCTTCCTATGGCTCTACGCGGTGCTGTCTCTGCTTCCGCCATCGATGGAAACTCCGGTTCTGATTATCGGACCGGTGATTGCGCTGGGCGTGCTTTTCGCGCTCCCATTTTTCTCGGGCGAGGGCGAGAAGAGCTGGAAGCGCCGGCCCATCGCGGTTCTGACGATTCTTCTGGTGGCAGTGGCCCTGGGAACCTTCACTCGTCTGGCCGCCAATTCGCCATGGAGCCCGGTAATGGATGCCTGGAGCGGCGAGCCGATCCCCACGCAATACCTGAAAGGGCGCACGGCCCTCCAGCGCCAGGGAGCGCTCGTCTTTCAAGCGAAGCAATGCCATAATTGCCACGCACTCGGCGGAGTGGGAGGGCAGCGCGGACCGGAGCTGGATCGCGTCGCTGTTACCCTCACCGAAGATCAGCTCGTTCGCCAGGTGATCCAAGGCGGCGGCAACATGCCCGCCTATGGAAAGAACCTAAGTCCCGCGGAGACGACGGCGCTGGTCGCCTTCCTCGAAACGCTGAGTCCGGCTGGACAAGCGCCGGCGCGCGATGCTTCCCGCCCATAAAATGTGGGCCCTCGCTGGCGGAGTGCTAGCACTATGGGTCGTCGTCGCATCTCCACTCGCCGTCCTCGACCATCAGCTACTCACCGCGCACATGGTGCAGCATCTTCTCCTGATGATGATCGCGGCGCCGTTGATTCTGCTGGGAGCGCCTGTAATCAGACCGCGCATCCACCCCGTGTTTTGCTGGTTAGCCTCCACCGCCGTCGTGATCGGATGGCACGTTCCCGCCTTGTTCGAACTGGGGATGCAATCGAAATCGTGGCACGCGTTAGAACAAGCGAGCTTTTTCGCCGCCGGTCTTCTGTTCTGGTGGCCCGTGATTGGGCGCGAACCCCGGTGGTCCGTTCCGCTGTACCTGTTCTTGGCCACCTTACCGTGCGATGCGCTCTCCGCGTTTCTCACGTTTTGCGGCCACGTGATCTATCCCCACTATCTGCACGCGCCCCTCGCGCTTCGAGACCAGGAACTTGCCGGCGCACTGATGTGGACCGTCGTCACGTTCGCCTATCTCGGCCCGGCAGCCGCCGTTACGATTCAGTTGCTCACCCCCAGCCGAGTCACCGCAACAAATTCGTCTTCGCCAATTCGACGATCTCACTCGCTTGGCCATTAAGGATCGCCTTCAGCATGTAGAGCGTGAAACCCTTCGCCATGGTCGCTGTGATCTTTGGTGGAATGGACAGCTCCGACCGATTGACCACGGCGTCGACTAAAACCGGCCCATTGTGCGCAAGCGCATCCGAGATCGCAGCTTCGACGTCGCCAGGCTGTTCGACACGGATGCCACGAATTCCCATTGCTTCCGCCATAGCGGCAAAATTGGGGTTCTTCAATTCGGTGCCCGTGCTCAGGAATCCGGATGCTCGCTGCTCAAGCTCGACAAAACTCAACGCCCCATTATTGAAGACGACCACCTTTACTGGTAACCCGAGTTGCACAAGGCTGATAAAATCGCCCATCAACATCGTGAACCCACCATCGCCCGAGAAGGAGATCACCTGGCGGTTTGGAAAAGCTTTTTGCGCCCCAATCGCCTGTGCCATCGCGCAAGCCATGGAGCCATGCAGGAACGAACCGATCAATCTGCGCTCGCCGTTCATATCGAGATAGCGCGCCGCCCACACGGTAGGAAGCCCCACGTCGCAAGTGAAGATGGCATCCTCGGCAGCCAGCCGGTTAACCGCCTTGGCCACAGACTGCGGATGAATGGGTGGATGGGAGGAAACTTCCGCCAAATCGTCCAACTCGCGCCGCGCCTGTTGATAGTGCGCAACCGCCTTCCTTAAGAAGGAATCATCCGCCTTCGATTGAAGCTGCGGGAGCAGCAGCGTCAACGTCGAGGAAATGTCGCCCACAACTCCTAAGCTGAGGCGTGTCCGCCGCCCAAGATTTTCTGGACGGACATCCACTTGGACAATCTGCGCGTCCTCGGATTCCGGGAAGAACTGCCGGTACGGAAAGTCCGTGCCCAGCATCAGCAGCAGATCGCATTCCCGCATCGCGTGATACCCGGACGACATTCCGATAAGCCCGGTCAGTCCGACCTGGTAAGGATTATTGCCTTCCAGGTGCTCTTTTCCCTTCAGAGCCATTACCATCGGCGCCTTCAGCTTTTCCGCGAGCTGTAGTAGCTGGCCGTGCGCCCCCGCGCAGCCCGAGCCGCACAGCAGTGTGATGCGACTGTTAACATTGAGCAGATCAGCCAGACGATTGACGTCGTTCATTGCCGGAACGACCGCCGGACTGTGAAACAGGAGGTCGGACGGCTGAGAATTTCCGTTCACCGCAGGCTGGAGCGCCACGTCGCCGGGGATCACGATAACCGAAACGCCTCGTTTCCCGATCGCTTCACGAATAGCAATCTCCAAAACTCGCGGCATCTGGTTTGCTCCGGAAACCAACTCGCAGTAATGGCTGCACTCGCGGAACAGATCTTGCGGGTGAGTCTCCTGAAAGTAACCCGAACCAATCTCCTCCGAAGGGATTTGGGCCGCGATGGCAAGCACCGGGACTCGATTGCGATGGCAGTCGAAGAGCCCGTTAATCAGATGTAAATTGCCCGGTCCGCAACTGCCGGCACATACTGCAAGTGCATTCGTGAGGTGAGCCTCGGCGCCCGCTGCGAACGCAGCCACCTCTTCGTGCCTGACGTGAACCCATTCGATGCCGCTGTTCCTGAGCGCATCGGTAATCCCGTTGAGACTGTCTCCGACAATTCCATAGATACGCTTCACACCCGCTGCTTTAAGCGTCTCGACCATTTGGTTAGCAACCAGTGTGCTCATAAAACTCCGTTAAGTGGATGGGTCATGTCCTCCGGGCGCACCCATAGGTCAAACTGCTCCGCAGTGACAAGACCGAGCTTGACAGCCGCCTCGCGCAAGCTGATGTCCTCCCGAAATGCGGAAAGCGCGATCTTCGCCGCCTTCTCATAGCCAATGTGCGGATTGAGTGCTGTCACCAGCATAAGGGAATTGTCGAGATGTTCTTTGATCCGTTTTTCGTCCGGCTCAAGTCCTTCCGCACAGCGCTCCGAGAAGGAGCGGCAGGCATCCGAGAGAAGTTCGACGGATACCAGGACATTGTGCAGTATCACCGGCTTGTAGACATTGAGCTGGAAGTTGCCCTGCGAGCCCGCGAACGCGACGGCATGATCATTGCCGAACACCTGGACCGCGACCATCGTGAGCGCCTCGCACTGCGTGGGGTTGATCTTCCCCGGCATGATGGAGGAGCCGGGTTCGTTCGTCGGAATCTTCAGTTCGCCGAAACCGGCCCGAGGACCGCAAGCATACCAACGCACGTCGTTACCGATCTTCATCAGCGCGCCGGCCAGCGTGCGGAGCATCCCACTCACGCTCACCATGCCATCGTGCGCCGAGAGCGCCGCGAACTTGTTGGGAGCCGAGACAAATGGCCTGCCGGTCTCCTCGGCGATTCGACGGGCGGTCGTTTCGCCAAACCTTGGATCGGCGTTGAGCCCGGTGCCGACGGCAGTGCCTCCGATGGCCAGCGCATACACTCCGGGAAGCGATTGGCGAATGCCGTCAAGTGCCTGGTCAAGCTGCGCGACCCAACCCGAAATGACTTGCCCGAGTGTCAGCGGCGTCGCATCCTGAAGATGGGTCCGTCCTATCATTACGAGGTCGCGATAAGCTCTCGCCTTCACGTCAAGCGTATGGCAGAGCTCGCGGACGGCGGGAAACAGGGTGTCCTCGATGACCTCCACCGTGGCGATGTGCATCGCCGTTGGGAACGTATCGTTCGACGATTGGCTGTGATTCACATCGTCGTTGGGATGAATCGGCTTCTTCGAGCCAACCACTCCGCCGGCAAGTTGAATCGCGCGGTTGGAGATCACCTCGTTCGCGTTCATGTTGGTCTGCGTGCCGGAGCCGGTCTGAAACACTACCAGTGGAAACTCGTTGTCCCATCGGCCGTCAATTACCTCCTGGGACGCGCGCACAATCAGGTCAACCTTCTCCTTGGGAAGCTGGCCCAGTTCGCCATTGGCCAAAGCCGCACATTTCTTCAGGATTCCAAGCGCCCGGATGGCCGGCCGGCCCCAGCGGAAACGCTCGACCCCAATTGGGAAGTTGGTGTAAGCGCGTTGGGTCTGCGCGCCCCATAAATGGTCGGCCGGAACCTGCACGTCTCCCAGGGAGTCCTCCTCAACGCGGAATTGCTTCGCCTTCGTCTCACTGATCGCCATATTTCAGGTCCTCCAATTCAGAATAACCACCGACCCCAAAGGAATGTCCCCCAAGGACGGCAATCGCGAGGAACACCACCAGGAAAATCGCACCGAAAATCGTACCGAGCCGCCAGTAGTCTTGAGACGGAATATACCCGCTGTTGGCATAAATCGGGCTCGCCGCATCCGCGAGCGGCGTAATGATTCCCATAATTCCCAGTTCCATGCTCAAGAGCAGGGCGAATTCCTTGACCGGAATTCCCGGAATTGAAATGCAGTCAAGAGAATAACCGATAGCAAGGCAGTGGTATACGCATCCACGCTGGCGAATAAATAATGCGTTATGAAAAAGACGGCCTGCAGAATGACCATCGCCAGGTGCGGCGAGAGACGTTTCATGTGCGAGGCGACACCATCGGCGAACTACTTGACGAAGCCGACGCGGGTGAGTCCATCGCACAGAGCGATGAGCGCGCCAAGCCAGGCGAACGTACATCAAACTGGCCGCGATGAGGGCAACGGTTGCTGCGCTGAAGAAGGCGCCGCCTGCAATCCACAGAAACAGCGCGAACGCTACAATCAGTGCCAAGAGGACCTCGCGGTTGCTCAGACGTCCAATCTTTTGTAACTCCACGGCTGCCCACTGAGCCACATCCGCGGAGTGCTTGACCTCCGGAGGATAAAGCCAGTAGGTCAGCAAGGGAACAAGAATTAACAACGGAATAATGGGAGCGGAGCTGCCGTAGTGAACCAGTCTGTCCAACGCAAGTCTGCTTGGATGAGTTTCTCGACTAATCCCGCAGCCAGCAGATTAAATGATGCTCCAGTGAGGGAATGTGAGCTTGTCACGCACGTCGTGGCGATGGCCACCCACATGAGATAAGACCCGACTCGGCGTGACGAGACGTCGTTTGGCTTGGATCCATACACCGAAGCCAAGTCGCTCACAATCGGGAAAATGATTCCACCGCTGCGCGTGGTTGGGGAGGGTATGAAGGGCGCCATGATCGTGTCCGCCAAGGTAACCCCGCAGCCGAGCGAGAGAGTGTTCTTTCCCAGCCATTTGACCAAGACCAGGGCGATGCGGTTACCTAGTCCCGTTCGTTCGTGGCCCATCGCAAGAATAAATACGCCGAGAATGAGCCACGCCGTCGGGCTGTTGTATCCCCGTAGCGCCCAGTTGATCGCCGCACTCGGCCAAGCTACAGAGAATCCGCAACGCACGGGAAGGCCCCATCGGGCCCGACTCGTACAAACTTTGTCCTGCGAGGTCCGATGAACGGTCGTTAAAAGATCACTGCGAAGGTGCCGTCGGCACGCGCGAAAGCTGCCACGAGGCCCCAGGCCGGAACGCCCTCTGCCTTTCCCCCGGCGCCCTCCGGCTGCAGGTCCCTGTCATACGACTGCCACCGAGCCGAGCCGCCCTTTTTCCATGCCATATCCTCGGTCCAGACAAGCAGTGTCTCGCCGCGCGCGTTCGACGCGAGGGCCGGGTATTTTCGGTTGTTGCCCATCCCCGGGGCACCGACCTGCGCCACCACCTTGTTTGTATCTGCCAATAGACGCCCGAAGTAAATCTGCTTTTCCGCCTCCCAACCCGCGAGAACGCCCTTAGGCGATGAAAGCAGCGCGGCCGAGCTCATCACGCAAGCACCCACATTCCACTGCGATATGTCTGATCCGCGGAAAAACGAGCCACCATCAACCGACGACAGCAACCAGATGTCGCGGTGCACGACCTGGCTCGCGGAACGAAACAGGACATACAAGGAACCGTTCGGGCTCGCGAGCGCTCGCGCGCCGCAGCATCCGCAAACACCCGTACCCTCGCCGAACACCACCGTCTCCTTTGCAAAGTTCCGTCCGCCGTTCACCGACTTCGCCATCCACAGCCTGCGGTCACCTTCGTCCTTGCCTCCCGGCGGCTGGGCATGCCAGAACACGTAGACGTTGTTGAAAGAATCCGCGGCCAGCGTTCCACCATCAGGTCCCCGAGACAGATCGCTGACGCTCAGCTGCGGTTCGAATGCGGTGCCGGCATCATTGAGACGTGTGTACAGAACCGGCGCGGAACCCGAAACGCCGCGGGGCTGCGCGTTTCGCGACCCGATCCACGCTATATGAACCCGTCCCTTCGCACCCAGTGCGATCTGCCCGCCGCGAATGTTACCCATCGCCATTGCGCTTCCCGGCTCGCTGTTGACGCGCAGCGGTTTTGAAAAGGTGCGCCCGTAGTCTCGTGAGCGCACGTAGCTGAGATCGCCGCCAGCCGCATCGCCCGTGAAATACAGGAGGTGAACGACGCCGTCCTTCTCTACAACCTGCGGCTGCAGGCCATCCTCCGGCACTCGCAACACGGATACGACCGGCCCATCGATTCTCGGGCTTCCGGCCCAGAGTTGCGCGGCGATCAAAGCGGCGGGTAGAAAAAGAAAATGCATCTTGACACGATTGTCGGACGCCTCGCACCCTGAGTCAACCTGCCGGTATTGTGTCTTGTCGAAAACTCTCAGTCGTTTCTGTTGCATGCAAGAAACGGGAAACCAAGCGCGCACGTTGTGGACGTTTGCTTCGCGAGTCCACGACCCGGATTTCGACTTCGACAGTCGCCTCTATCAATCTGGCTGCAAGGAAGATAACTTGGACGCTCGTCGGGGTGGCTGCTGACGGCAACTGTTGCGATTGCCGTGGGAATACCCGTCACGTGCAGATCGATGTGGCGCGCGGCCGGTCCTTCGCGACGGTGTGAAGGCTATTTGCGGACATAGCCATGGGCCGCGGTTCTCTGCCCGCCCTCGCGGTGCGCTTCATCGGATAGCGCGTGAACTCCCGAGGCGTCGATCCAGCGGTTGTAGAAATTAAACAGGGCGCACACGGTGATGGCGTAATAAATGGCGTCGTCGCCCCATCCGGCATGGAACAACGCCTTCATATCCTCCGTTGTGATCGACGGTGAATCAGCGTTGACCTTCGAAACGAATCGCAGTAGCGCCTTTTCCCGTTCCGGCAAGGCCGACGACTCCAGATCGTGCAGGACGCCTTCGACCAACTCCTCGCTTCCCAACAGTTCCGCCGCGACCGCAGCGTGGGACTTGATTCAAAACGGGCAGTGATTCTCGGTCGATGTGTACGCCGCGATCAGCTCACGCAGACCGGGCGTAAGCGGTGCGTCGCCGTGCATCATCTCCTGCGTGAAGCGCGCCAGGTGAGCGGTCGCCTCTTGGCGAAAGGCAAACAGGTGCCAGATCTGCGGATATTCCTTCCCGGCGTCCCTCATCATGCGGATCATTTCGGCATAAGGCCCCGCCTGCGGATTCGCCTCGACGCCGGGCAGAAACATCGGTTCCATGGCCATTGATAGAGAGAGTAACCCGCCGCGCCGCTTCCGGCAATAATGAAAACCTATTATCTCCTCCACGTCCGGCTTGTCACCGCCTTACTCCCCTCGGTCAATCCGATCGTCCGGTTGGCCGCAACGTTAGACCAGCTCTCGGTCTCGCCCGACGGCCAGCGCACTTTTAAGATGTCTAAGGTGTCCGATTTTCCCAGCCCGAAATAGAGTGTCAACGCATTCTGCGAAAAGTAGCTGCTGCCGCTCACTACTTCGGCCGACTGCCGGCGCCCGCCGGCTTCAATCGTGCAGCGCGCGCCAATAGCGCTCCGGTTCGACCGCGTCCCCGTCAGTGTGATCGCGATCGCGTTCTGCCGCGGACCCGTGTTTTTCAAGAGTGTCGGCCGCTCGTTCATATTAACGATCACGATCTCCGGTCGCCCGTCTCCATCCAGGTCGCCGACGGCCAGCCCACGCGAAGGCCTGCGCGGAACCAATCCCGGTCCCGCGGCCTCTGTGATGTCGGCGAATCGCCCATTGCCCAGATTCCGGTACAGCAACGTTTTCTGCCGGTACGTCTCCCCTAAAGCCGACCGGTCGATCTCCGGATAAACGTGTCCGTTGGCCATTATAAGGTCCGGCCATCCGTCTTCGTCCACGTCCAGAAACGCTATTCCCCATCCCAGCAGCAGATTTCTTCCCAGGCCTGCCATTTCCGAAACATCTTCAAAGAAACGCCCGTCTTCGCTTTTATAAAGCGAAGGCCGGTCGCCCGAAAAATTGGTCTTAGCGATATCCAGAAACCCGTTGCCGTCGTAATCCGCCACCGCGATCCCCATGCCTGCCTGCAACTGCCCGTCGGCATTGTAGGCGACGCCGGCCGCATCGCCTCGCTCCTCAAAAGTTCCGTCGTGCTTATTGCGATAGAGCAGGCTGGGCGTCTGGTCGCAGGCGACGTAAATATCCGGCCAGCCGTCGTTGTCGAAATCCGCCGACACCACCCCCAGCCCGTAGCGACCTCCGGGAGCCAGAATGCCCGCTTTTTCCGAAACGTCGGTAAACGTTCCGTCTCCATTGTTGTGATAGAGAACGTTGTGCGCCGCGCGCAGTCCGTGCGGACCGCACCACACCACCATCCCTTTCCAGTCGCAATTTTTTGGCATCTTCTCAAGGTCCAGGTCGACGTAGTTGGCGACGAAAATATCCAGCCGGCCATCGCGATCGTAATCGAGAAACGCGCAACCCGATCCCCATCGCGTTCCGGTCACCGGCAGCCCGGCGCGCTCCGTAATGTCCTCGAACTTTCCGTTTCCCAGATTCCTGTAGAGCGTGTTGTGGCCGTAATAGGTGACGAAAAGATCGGGATGGCCGTCGTTGTCGAAATCGCCCACGCAGGCAGCCTGCGCCCATCCGGTGCGCGTCAAACCGGCTTGCTGGCCGACCTCGGTGAAATGTCCTCTGCCGTCGTTTTTATAAAGCTGCGACCGCGACGGCGGGCCATTGGCGATAAAAATGTCGTTCGCGCCGTCGCCGTCGAAATCGAAAATCGCCGCTCCGGTTCCGGTGCTTTCGAGAATAGAATCCTTCTTCTCCCTGCCGCCGAACGTATTGGGAATGGTCAATCCCGCCTGAGCCGCGATATCGACAAAATGGACTACGGGCGCATCGGCGCCCACCGCGACCATCGCCGCCACTAGAAAGAGCCGCATCACCTAAGTGTAGTGTCTTCATCCGCGTTCATCCGCGTTCATCGGCGGCCAATTTATTTTTTCATATCGCAGACGTCCCTCGACGCTTGACCGACGGTAGAAGCATGACGAATGGTAAAGAGTTTTTATAAAGATATATTGGCCGCCGATGAACGCAGATGAACGCGGATAAGACCAATTACCGGACCCCCAGCTCCCGCATCGCCTGTTCCGCCTGCCGTGCGACCGCCGCGTCGCTTCCCTTCGCCGCTTGCCGGAAATGCGCAATCGCTCCCTCCCGGTCGCCTTCGGCCGCGAGCACCGTTCCCAGCCTCAACTGCACCCGCGCCAGATCCGGTTTCAACGCCGCCGCGACCTGGTATTCCCTGGCCGCCTCGCGCCACTCTTTCTTGCGCGCATGGAGACCGCCCAGCAGTTCGTGTGCTTCCACCAGATCCGCGTCGGCCACTACCGCCTTTTCCGCCTGGTTGTGCGCGTCCTCGAAGCGATCCGCCCGCACCAGCGCCAGGGCGTAATTATAACGATACTGCCCCGACGGCCGAAGCCTTATCGCGCGCTCGAAGTCGAACCACGCACCGGCGAAATTTCCCTTCTCCGCCAGGATCCGCCCGCCCAGATCCCAGGCCGCGTCGTCGAACGGATCGGTTCTCAGCGCTTCTTTCAGGGCGGCCTCCGAATGCGTCACCTCGGCCAGCCTGCGCGACTGATCCGGAAGCCATGGATCGAGTGCGATCGCTTTCTGGATCCTCTCGGCCGACGCCGTCAGCACCCCGTATCGAAACCACGATTCCGGATCGTTCGGCGCGATTTCGACCGCGCGCGTCAGAATCTGTTCGGCACGCTCAGCGTCGACCGAGGCCAACGCCCGCATCGCGCTGGTCGACCCTGGCTCCCGTTCCAGCGCCTGGCGATAGGCGGCGGCGGCCTCCCGAAGCTTTCCGGCACTCTTCCAACCGTCGCCCAGGACCATATAAAACTCGGCTTCCTTGGGCTTGATTTCATCGATCAGCCGCACCAGTTCCGGCAGCCCTGCAGCCAGATTGTTTTCGAGTCCCACCTGCGCCACCGCGCGATACAAATTGCTCAGCGGAGTCTGCGGCAATGGTGCGGGATAGTATGGCACCACCTCTCCGCGATACTCTTCCGCAGGGCGTTCCGCGAACTCGGCCAGCGCGTTGGCGGGCGCGCGCCGCTGAATCAGATGATCGGTCATGATCACATGCGGAGCGTCGTCCACGCGCCGCTTCGGCATGTGACAGCTCACGCAGTCCGCCTGGACCGCGACATCAGCGGCATGAGCCACCGACGCATGGCATCGCATGCAAACGCCCGAATAGTGCCGCGCCGCCTCTTCCCCCAGCGGAATGGAGTGCGGATCATGGCAGGTGGCGCACTCCAGCTTTCCTTTGCTCTCCAGGAAACAACGAGATTGCTTCAGCCGGTAAACGGAGCTGACCGCTTCGAATTTCCCCTCATGCCCGGTGCCCGGCGCATGATCGAAGGAAATCGCGAAGTCTTCGAGAGGCTGCCCTGGAAGATACGAAAATGTGCCCCGGTCGAAGCGCTGCAACACCGCCGGAATCCGGCCGCTGGTGGTTTCCAGATGGCATTGCATGCACACCTCCATCCGCCTTTCCGGACTCAGCCGCGCCGGATTCACAATCTTCGTCCGGTCGCCCGTGCGGGCGTGCTCGGCCCCCGGACCATGGCATCGCTGGCAGTCGATCCCGTTGGGCAGTTCCCCGACGAACACCGGCTCACTGCCCGCCGACGTGTTTCCGGCCGGGGTCTGCGGGTAGCCGTTGTGGCAGAACATGCATTTATAGGAAATGAACCGTCGCGTCTGCGGATGCGGGATGTCGGAGCCGGGAACCATACCCCACGCGCCGCCTTTGTCCGGATACCAACCCAAGGGCAGCTCGATCAGCATCCCTCGCTCGGTCCGGTGCAGGTAGGAACGCGCGTGGTTTCCCGAACCCATCACGTAATCGATCTTCAACTCCTCGACGTTGATCTCTTTGCCCGCGCCGTCCAATTGCCAGCGGCGCTCGAAGTATTCTCCGTTTCGGATGGTCATTGCATAGTGGCTGTCGGAAAGGGCGTGATAATACTCTGGAGCTTTTGCGTAATCCTCAATCGTGTTCACCGGTCCCGGCCGGAAGAAGGATCGGGCCATTCCGGTGCGTGCGTAAGCGGCGGCGATTTCGCGATGGCACGTCGCGCAGATGTTCGGGTTCGCAAACGCGTTTTCCGTTAGCGCCCTCGGGCCTGTCTGCGCCCACAGGGTCCCCGAACCTACCAGCAGCACCGCCGCCACTTGGTAAATGAGCCTCATTCGCTCTGATTCTACGCCGGTTCCGGGTCCGATGGTCAAGGAATTGCCTTCCAGGCCGCCGTTTTGCCGGTCCGACGCCTGGCGCACGCAAACGTTTACGTCTTTTGTAAAACCTGTTGACCGGGCGATAGCCTAGTGTTAATATACTACCCAGTTTGACCTGCCTCGTGGCAGTTAGGAGGGGTATATGTGTAACCTCAAAGGGCTCAGGATTGCCCTGCTGATTCTCGCTGGTGCGGCAACTTTGTTTGCCCAACGCGACCTTGCAACTCTCGCCGGCACCATCACCGACGCCTCAGGCGGTGTCGTGGCGAACGCCAAAGTCACCATCACGGAAGACGCCACCGGTGAATCGTACGTAATGACCACCAATAACCTGGGTGAGTTTGTCCGCCCGGCCTTGAAGGCGTCCACTTATAGCATCAGCGTCAGCGCCGCGGGATTCAAAAAATCGGAGCAGAAGAACGTACTTCTGCAAGCTGGCGAGCGAACCGGTGTTACCATCGCCCTCACCGTCGGCGACATCACGCAGACGGTCGACGTCACCGCCTCGGCCACCATCCTTCAAACGGAAAGCACGCAAGTCGGCGCTGCTCTGGACACCAAAACAGTTACCGACGTGCCGTTGGGCGGGCAGCGCAATTTGACTTATCTGGCGCGTCTGTCGCCCGGCGTTGTGCCTGCCGAATCTGGTGCGCGCGACTCGGCCAACGGTGGTTTTTCCGCCAACGGCGTCCGCTCGAACGGCCAGAATAACTTTCTTCTGAACGGAGTCGACAACAACATCAACACCATCGACTTCCTGAACCAGACCTCCTATGCCATCGGACCGGCCATTGACGCGGTCAGCGAGATCAGTATTCAGACCAACGGGTATAATGCCGAATACGGCCGCGCGGCCGGCGGCGTGATCAACGTCACGCTCAAGTCCGGAACCAATGCGCTCCATGCCAGCGCCTTCGAATACCTTCAGAACCGCGATCTGGACGCCAACACGTGGCAAGGAAATCGAGCAGGTACCAACGCAACCACCGGACTTCCGGTGTCGCCCCGTGGCCCCTTCGTGCAGAATCAGTTCGGCGTCACCGCCGGCGGCCCGATCCTCAAGAACAAGCTGTTTATCTTTGGCGACTATCAGGGAACACGCATCGCCGATTCCGGCGGATCGGTCACCAACCTCGGCTACTCGGGATACACCACGGTTCCCACCGCGGCGATGAAGACGGGCAATTTCTCCAGCCTCCTGGGACCGTCCTATACCGGAACCGACGTGAACGGCGCTCCGATCAACATCCAAAAAGGCGCGATTTACGATCCGGCATCGACTACTTACCAGACCAACTCGTCCGGCTTCCAGATTCCCGTTTCCCGCGTCCAGTTCCCCGGCAACATCATTCCCCTCACTCGCATGGATCCGGCTTGGGCGAAAATCATTCAGCTCTATCCCAATCCCAATCAGACAGTGATCACAGGCAACGCGCCGACCAACGATTACTACTACAACACCACCGGCTCCCTGGTTACCGATCAGGGCGATGCGCGCGTCGATTACCGCCTCAGCGATAAGGACAGCCTGTTCGGATCGTTAAGCTGGTCGAACACTTCCAAAACCGACGGCGCTCCTCTCCCCGGTGCGCTCGACGATACCGGGTTTAACGGCGCCGGCGAAATCGATCTCAGCCGCAACGCGCAGATGAGCTACGCCCGCGTGTGGAGCCCCAGCCTGGTGACGGAAAGCCGCATCGGATTCACCCGCCTGGTAACCTCACGCATCGGCGCGAACCCCTCCACCGACCTTTTTACGCAGTTCGGCATCGGCGGATACGATCCCACCACCGCTACCGCCAATAACGGCGGATTGCCGCAGATCGGCTTCTCGAATGGCTATCCCACCGTCGGCGCCACCGACTGGGTTCCCACCAAAGAATTCAACAACGTGTGGGACTTCGTGCAAAACGTCGCCCTCAGCAAGGGCGCGCACGCTTATAAGTTCGGCTTCGAGTTCCGCTCCGTGAAATTCCCCTTCTTCCAGGTTCCCGACCCTCACGGCAACATCGGCTTCAGCAACAACGAGACGGCGTTCCCGTCCGGCAACAACGCGTCCAACGGATCGAGCATCGCGGGCCTCACCGGTGACGCCATGGCTTCAGCGTTGTTAGGTCAGGTCGACAGCGGCGCCATCTCCACCACCAACTTCGTTTCGTCGCAGAAAATCGCCTACGCCGGTTACGCCCAGGACGATTGGAAAGTCAACTCAAGACTAACCCTGAACCTCGGCGTGCGCTATGAATTGTGGTCGCCCATCGGTGAGCAGTGGGGCCGGCAGGCGAACTTCAACCTGCAAACCAACACGCTCTACATCCCGCAGGGAGGCAACTGCAACGAGGCGCTGCCGCCGAACTTCGGCGCCCTGTTCCCGACCGTGACCGTCAGCCGCTGCCAGGTTTCGAATTATCTGACTCCCTGGGATAAGACGGATTTCGGACCGCGTATCGGAATCGCCTATAGGCTCTTCAACAAGACGGTTCTGCGCATCGGCTACGGCATCTTCTACGGCGGCGAAGAAAACCAGGGCGGCAGCCCGAACCGCGGTGAAGGCGTGCCTTTCAATGAAACGGTGAACCTGTCCCGCTACCAGGGCAACAGCCCCTATGTCGGTATCAACCAGTCCCAGTGCCTTAACTGCGATTTCATGCCCGGCGGTTTTGCGGGCGGTTATCCGGCAAGTCCGTTTACGCTGAACGCCGGCGTTTCCATGCGCGGCGTGCAGCCGGACTTCCGCAACCCCCTGGTTCACAAGTATAATGTCGTGATCCAGCGAGAGTTGCCTTCCAGCATGGCGTTCGAAGTGGGTTACGATGGCAACCACTCCGCCCATCAGTTGATTCTCTGGAATTCCGATCCTTACCCGAACCTGGGCACCTTCAACACCGCCATCAGTTCGGCGAACTTGCAGGAAATTCAGCCTGCGTGCTCTACCTGCCAGTCGGTGGGCAACGGTCTTTCCATGACGTCGACCTTCTCCTTCGGCAACTACGACGCGATGCATGTGAAGATGGAAAAGCGGTACAGCCATGGGCTGCAATTCCTGACGTCCTATACCTGGAGCCACGCCTGGGCTGTCGGCAACACGCCGTTGAGCGGCAATACGTCGATTCTCGATCAGACCAACTACAGCACGTCCTACACCAACGCTTCGTGGGACATCCGCCACAGCTTCACCACCAGCTTCAACTACGAATTGCCGGTCGGTAGAGGAAGGCAGTTCGGCGCCAATATCAACAAAGTTGCCGATCTGCTCATCGGCGGCTGGCAGACCAACGGCATTCTGACGCTGCGCACCGGCATCCCCTTCACCATGTCCGGCACCAACTGCCACGGCGTCTGGAGCAAGTGCATGCCGGATTATGTCTCCGGCTATGACGGGCCCGCCAACCAGGCTCCCTCTGCCGGACGCACTCCCAACGAATGGTTCAATATCAACAACTACACGGTCGCCTATTCGAACCCCGCGACAGGCCAGGCCACCGGCGGCGACGTCGGTCTCGAGTCGCTGTACGGTCCGCCCACCTACACCCTCGACTTCTCCATCTTCAAGAACTTCAGGATGACCGAGAAATACAATCTTCAGTTCCGCGGAGAGGCCATCAACCTGCTTAACTTCGCGGTGTTGAACACTCCCGACGCGAGCCTCGGCGACGCCAAGGCGTTCGGCGGAAACGGCAACTTCGGCGTAATCACCGGCAGCGCGTTGGGAACCGAGCGTCACCTGCAATTCTCGCTCCGCTTCTGGTTCTAGTTTTTCGCGCCTGCCCGCTCCATGACGGTCGCGGCTCAGTGTCCGTGCTGAGCCGCCATGCGTAAACATGCGGGCAGGCGCAACAACTCACCTCTGCCGAATCCCGACGATTCTATCCACCCGCAGATCCGTCTCCACCTGCCGCCCACCTCCCGGCCACGCGACCTCCACTTTGTCTACCTTCACCGCACTTCCCAACCCGAAGTGCAGCCGCAAATCGCTCTGCGACAGATAACTACCTCCGCTCCGAACCTCGGCCGTCTGCACCAGGCCACCCGCGGCCGTGACCCGCACCCGAGATCCAATGGCGCTCCGGTTCGCCGTCACCCCTTCGAGCTTCAACTCGATCCAGTGGTTTGCCGGCCTCTCCGATAACCTCAGCAGCGAAGGCGGCTCGTTTTGGTTGTTCACCACCGCCTTCACCGATCCGTCATTGTCGTAATCCGCAAACGCCAGCCCGCGCGACGGGTGTTTTTCCAGAATCCCCGATCCCGCCGACTCCGAAATATCGACAAACTTGCCATGATCGTTGCGGTACAGAATGGCGCGGTCGCGATAATGGATATCGATCTTCAACCGGTCGACCTCCGGGAAGGCATGGCCGTTCACCAGCAGCAGGTCGGGCCAGCCGTCGTTGTCGAAATCGAAGAAACCGCATCCCCAGCCCACGAAGCGCGTGTTCCTCCCCAACCCGGCCTCGATGCTCACGTCCTGAAACTCGCCCTTGCCCTGATTGCGATACAGCGTCTCCAACTCGTCGGAAAAATTGGTCCGGAAAATCGACTCGAGGCCATCGTGCAGATAATCGGCGGCGGCCACGCCCATGCCGGATAAAGCTTTGCCGTTGTCGTCCAGCGCCGCGCCGCGCATCAGCGCCTCGTCCGTGAACTTCCCGTTCCCCTGATTGATATAGAGAATGGACGGCGTCTGGTCGCAGGCGACGTAAATATCGGTGAGCCCGTCGCCATTGAAATCGCCCGTGAGAACGCCCAGCGAGTAATTGGCGTCCGGCTTCGAAATGCCGCTCTCGTCGGAGACGTCGCGAAACACGCCTCCCTCGTTGTGATAGAGGATGTTGCGATCGAAGGGCAGCCCGCGCGGTCCGCAATTCACCGCGATGCCGCGATAGAAGCAGTACGGATTGACGCCGGGCTTCGGCGTCGTCTCAAAATCGAACTTCAGATAATTGGCGACGAACAGGTCCAGCTTGCCGTCGTTATCGTAGTCGATAAAGGCGCAGCCGGTGTTGTAGCGGACGCGATCCTGCGTGAGATGAACCTTGGCCGTGACGTCCTCGAAGCGGCGTCCGCCGATGTTGCGATAGAGCGCGTTCTGGCCCCAGTAGGTGACGAATAGATCGGTGTAGCCGTCGTTATCGAAATCCCCCGCACACACTCCCTGCGCCCAGCCTTGGCGGGTAAAGCCCAGCGATTCCGATACATCGCGAAATTTTCCGCCGCCTTCGTTGTGATACATCCGGCTAGGCGATCCGGGCCCGGAGGCGACAAAAATATCGGCCAGTCCGTCGTTGTCGTAATCGATAAATGCCACGCCGCTGCCAGTGGTCTCGAGAATGAATTCCTTCGACACCGCGCCGCCGTTGGGAACGGCCGCAGCCAGTCCCGCCTGCCGCGCGACATTACGGAAATCGGGATGAAATCTGGGGCTTTGCGCGGCCAGGCTCGCGCACACCAGCGCCAGCGTTCTCTTCACTTTTTGTCTCTCTCGGTCACTTTTTGTCCCCCAGGCGTTTCAGAAAATCGGTGAACTCGCCTTCGGGAGGCTTTTGCAGCCGGTCGAGCTCCGCTTTTTCGCGTTGCGCGTCGGCTTCGCGCCCTGCGCTGTGATATGCCGTCATGAGGCCATAGTGCGCGGTTTCGTTGCGCGGCTGAAGCTTCACCGCCCGTTCCAGGAGCGCGATCGCCTCCGGATATCGCTTGGCATCGCGCCGCAGTTTCGCTACCGCGATGAGAGCCTCCGGAAAATCGGGACGCAGCGTCATCGCCCGTTCAAAGTGAGCCGCGGCGTCAGCGGCCTTTTGCTGCGCGGTGAGCACTTGCCCCACCTGATACTCGGCAACGGCATCCGATGGATTCAGTGCCAGTTCCGCCTCGAACTCCTTTCGCGCCTGGTCCAGAATCGCGGGATCGTGCGACTGCTGCAACAGCGCGCGCCCCAGCCGGTAGTGCAGATTAATCGCTTTCGGATTCTTGGCGATGGCCTTGCGGTACTCAGCGACCGCCTCTGTCCACTTGCTCTGCGTTTCAAAAACCTCGGCCGACAACTCGTCCACTCGATAGGAAGCCGGCGCCTTTTGATACATGCGGTAAATAGCGTCGTTCCAGGCTTTCATGTGGTAATTCGCGGATACATAAAGCACGTCCGCATCGTTCGGAAAATCTTTTTCGAGCTGCGCCAGCACAACTCCCGCCTCGGCGAAGCGTTTTGATGCGATGTGGCACTGCGCCAGCGCGAGGCCGGCGAGCCTCTTTTGATCGCCGCCCAGAAATCCTTTGCTCAACTCCAGCAGCGCCGCATCGCATTCGCCCGTCGCGGCCTTCGTAAACGCCAGAAACAGCCGGGCTTGCGGATTGTTAGGCGATTTCTCCAGGTACTGTCGCGCGGCTTTATAATCCCCGCGATGAAACGCCGCGATACCGTCCGCGACCTGGCCGTAAACAAGCGCGGCGGTAAAGAAGAAGAGCCAGATCGTCAGCACGCTCTTTCCGTAGAAAATACGACTAGGGAAGGCCTGTGGCGCACGCCCGTGGCGTGCGCCACAAACCGCCATTCCTGATCGTCGCGGCTTTCCACTAATGGCCGGCATCGTCCGTCATCAACCCCAGGTTGCCGAATCGGCCCCGGTCGGCTGCGTCGAAATAGCGGAAGCTCAGCACCGGCGGAGCGCCGGGCGCGAGCATCATGGGAGGCGACAGCCGTTCCGACGGCGGTTCGCTCATGCTCGTCACGCGTCCCGATAGCGCGATGAGTTCTATCAGCAGACCGAGCAGTGGAATCATCTTGCCTCCAGTTCCCGCAGAGCCTTGGTCGCGACGGCGTTTCCCGGCTTCCGTTCCATCAATTCGTTCAGCACGGCCCGAGCCTTCTCCCGCTCGCCCATCGTAACGTAAATCCGCGCCAGATTCAGATACAATTCGTCGTCGTCCGGATTCATTTTGATCCCGTAGCGAAACGCGGCGATGGAATCGTTGGGTTGGCCCGTTTTCGCGTACAGCACGCCCAGATTGTTGATCGCCCCGGAGTGATCCCTTTGCGCTTCGATGGCGCGTTGGAACCACTGGCGCGCGTCAAGGAAATCGTTCGTACCCGCCGCCAGCAATCCGAGTTGGTTCATCGCGTCCGCGCACCTCGGATCGATCTCCACCGCGCGGTCGAACATACGCCGCGCATTTACCCGATCTTCGAGCTTCGCGTAAACTTCGCCCGCTCCCACATACGCGGGCGGATAGTCGCGCCTCATCTCGATTAATTGTTTGAAAGAGCGGAGCGCGTCCTGGTTGCGTCCCAGTTCCATTTGAATGCGCGCCACCGCTTGCACAGCTTTCCAGTTCGCCGGATGCGCGCGCAGCGTTTCTTCGAGATAGGGCAGCGCCCGCTCCGGATAACCGGCCCAATAAAACGCCGCGCCCAGCTTGAAATAATTGCGCCGCGGGCTCAGATAGTATTTGCCCGGGAAAGGCAGCGCCAGCGCATGGCTCTGGTCCATCCGCGCGAGGTCGGCGCGCATCGCCGCAGTCGTTGGAACCTCGGCATAAACCTTCCGCACCCGGCTACCTTCGTCGATCAGCAGCACCAGAGGAACCGTAAGATCCCTGCGGTATTCGAAAATGTATCGCCGGAGCAGCGAATAGGCGGCGGCTACATCCGGCTTCTCTTTGCTCAAATCGACCAGCTCAACTGGCACGCCCACGGGCATTTGCGGACGCTCGCCCGCGTGCAACATCACGAATCCAGGCTTCCGTCGATCGGGCGTCGGCACCGGATCCAGCAGCCAGGTATCGCCGAATTCGGGATCGTTCTTGCCATGGATTGCGGAGGCAGGCAGAGGCTTGCGTGCGCGAAACGCCGTACGTGTCGGTTCTTTGGAACCTTCCGCGATCGAGTACACGTAGCCCGGTTCCAGTCCGTTGAACTGCGCGATCGCGCCCGACGGCCACGTGATCTTCACGTGCGCCAACGGCTTCCCGGCCATCCCAAAGTGAAGCTTCTTAGAGTGTTGCGATAAAAACCCGCTGCCCGCGCTCAGGAACTGCACTTGCCCGTTCACATCGACGCGTGCGCCAATGGCGTCGCGATTCGATTCGGTTCCCGTCAAGCGGATCGCAATTGCTGGCCGCGCACTCGAACAATCGTTCTGCATGGCCCGGATCTGCGGACCCAGGCGATTCTTTAGTATCAGATCCGGAACGCCGTCGCCATCGAAATCGGTTACCGCGAAGGTCCTCGTGTCGTCGGCGAAATCGAGCCCGCTCACGCCAGACGCGTCGCGATAGCGTCCGCCGCTCTTCACGTAAAAAACATTCGGCTCGCGCCCATTCCAGCTATAATCCTCGCGGATGAGCTGATTCAGCGCGTTCCATCCATTTTCGTAATCGGCCGCCGCGCGCTGCTTCTCCGGTGTCTTGGCCACCACCTGCCGCCAGAAAAAGCTGTTCAGATCGACGCTGGATTTATTGGTCACCATCCCCGCGCCGATCAGAATCTCGGGCGTGCCGTCCAGATCCCAATCGAATCCGCCGGAACTCCACGCCCAGCGGCCCATCTCGACTCCTTCGGCCGCGCTCGTCTCCTCGAACGTCCCGTCGCCCTTGTTGCGATACAGGCAGTTGCCCTTGGTGTGGCGGCGGAACGCATCCCTGTCTCGCGACGCCGGCTCGAACGCAGGATCCTGAATCAGGCGCTGCCCCGGCGCGGTCCACATATCGGAGACGTAGAGGTCCGGCAAGCCATCACCGTTGTAATCGAACCACGCCGCGCTCATGCCCGGCCCCGCGCCGTCGAGCCCTGCCTTGGCCGCCTCGTCGCGGAAATATCCGTTGTGATTGCGATACAGATTGCCTCGTCCGAAATCGTTGGCGACGTACAGATCGGGCCATCCGTCGCCATCGAAATCGCACCAGGCGGGCGCGAAGCTGAACCGGTCGTTGTTGTCGTTCATGCCGGTTTCCGCGGTGACGTCCTCGAAGCGCACCGCGCCCCCCAGCATGGCGCGATTACGGAACAGAAAGTTCGGTGGTCCGTTGCGCGCGTCCTGATACGGCGCGGGATATTGATATTGATCCTCGCTTTGAAAGTAGATGTAGCAGCAAAGATAGAGGTCCAGGCGGCCGTCGCGGTCGTAATCGGCCGCGGCCATTCCGGTGAAGGACCCTTGCGGCGTGGTTTTGAACGCGAACGCGTCGTGCTGTTCCAAGAACGTGCCGTCGCCGCGATTCACGAAATAGAGCGGCCCGGATGAACGAAGGATCACAGCATCCTGGCGGCCTAGGTTCCGGAAATCGGCGAACAGCGCGCAGGTCGTTTCATCCAGCACGCCGAGCCCGGAGCGCTCCGTAATATCCTCGGCCGTCCCGTCGACGCGAATCCTGTACAAGCGGTTCGGCAGGCCGCCTGGCTGGCACACGTAAATCTCGTCTAAGGTGTCGTTATCGATATCGGCCACGGCGATTCCCTGGTTCCCGTATACGTCGATGCCGCACGCCGAATCGAGCCGCGCCCGCCAGTAGGGATTTCCGGGAATGAGCTGTTCGCGGAACGAATGGACCGCTCCGAACACGTGGCCTGTGACGTCGCGAAAATACGGCTTCGTTGCGCTGATCGCCTCCGTGGTCTCGACCTCAAAATCCGGCAGCCGCCAGACGCCTGTATGATACCCGCCATCGGTCTTGAGCTCGAAACGCACCCGCGCACCGGGCACGGCAAAAAATCTCGCCGCGCGTATATCGCCGATTTCGAGCCACGTGCGCAGGCCCGCGGGCGCGGGTTCCTGCCTGGCGAAAATGCGCTGGAGGCGCGCTTCCAGCTCCACGGCCTCTCTTTCGGCCTTAAACTGATCGCTTCCGGGCTCGATGTATCGCAGCACCGCGTCATACGGATTCGGTTTGGCGTAGTGAACTGGAAAAGGTTTCGCGCCGGACGCCTTTTCGACGAGCCCCGCAGCGCCTACGGCTGCCATAAACTCGCGGCGAGTCATCGAATTGCCTTCACGAGCTGCGCGTGCTTTTCACGCTCCGCCTGCGCCGCTTCGTGCTTGCCGATGCGGTCGAAATCACGAGCCAGCCGGTAGTGCGCGGCCGGATCGGAAGGAGCGAGCTGAGCGGCCTTTTGAAACTCCTCTGCCGCCTCTTTGAAGCGCTCCAATCGATCGAGAACCGTGCCCAGTTCAAAATGTGCCAAGGCGTCTTCGGAATTGAGAGCAATCGATTTCTCCAGCAGTCGCAACGCCCGTTCCGGCTCTATCGATTGCGCGTCCAACGCTTTGGCGTGGAGCAGATATCCCGTCGCGATTTGGGGATGCGCCGATTCGTATTCGGCGAACCGCTTTGTTACCTCCGGCAGTCGGCTCGGAATCTGGTCCAGAAAACGCCCCAGAAACAGGTAGGGTTGCTCGGTTTCCGGGGCGATCTCGATGGTTCGTAGAAAGGAATCCGCAGCGTCGTCAAAGCGCCGCAATCCGTAATTGGCCACGCCAAGGGCGAGCGAGAGCTGCGCGCTGTTGGGCAATCGTGCGGCGCCTTCTTTTAAAATTGGGAGCGCTTCGAGGAATTTCTGCTGGTCGAGCAGAGGCCGCGCCGCGTCAAAATAAAGCTCCGCCGCATGTTCGCGAGCGTTGGGGACCTTCGCCTCCACCCGCGCCGCCTTCAGCGTTTGATTCGTCTCGGCGTAATAAATCGCCAGGCTGTGAAGCACCACCGGATCCTCGGGCGCTAAAGTCGCGGCTTTGCCCGCGGCATCCTCTGCCTCGGCGTTCCGATGGAGCCTCCAATACGTCTGCGAGAGCGCGACCCAGACGCGTCCGTCGCGCGGGGCGAGCTTGCTCGCTTGCTCCAGATTGCTGCGCGCCGACTGCAAGTCGCCGCGCTCGAGCGCGATCAATCCAGTGCGGAACGAATCGTCGACCAGCAGCAGTAATAAAGCGAGAAGCACAAACTCCCACCTATTCTATCCCGTCGGCTCTGACCGCTCCCGGTGGTCGCGGCTCCATGAGCGCGTTAGCGCGATTCCCGCGTTTTTAGAGCCGCGACCAGCGGGAGCGGTTAGCTTACGCGATTCTCGCGATCAGCTCGGCCAGTTCGACGGGCGCGTCCGACCGCTTGCCTCGCTCCATCCCCGGCGAGATGGCGACCGCTTCCGGATGGTCTTCAAACCAGGCCAGAAACGCCGAGTTTTCCTCTCCCGGAAGCCTCTGTTGATTGAGCCAGGTGTAATACGCGCCCATGTCGGCGTCAATGAGTGAGCCTTGCGGATCGAGCTCCGGCTTGCGCTGATGTTCGGCCAACAGCTCGTTCATCTGGTTCTCGCGCTGGCGTGGCGCGAAGCGGGCGAAAATTGTCAGCGGCTGGGCGCGGCGCAGCGCTTCCCTGGCCGCCCATTGAACGAAAGTGGTTGAAAAAACCTGGGTCCCCGAACCCTCGGTCAACAAGCTGAGCGCGAAGCGGTTGAGCACGGCGTCGCCGCCGGCGAGCCCTGCTTCTTCCGGCTTGAGCTGCGCCAGCATGGTGCGAAACGCTTCCGGATCGAACACCGCCGCCTCGTAGGTCTTCTGCATGCGATTCTGGAGCGTTGCGCGCGGCCCGGAGAGCGCCTGGTAGGAAATCTGCGTGACGCCGGCGGGCGCTGGAAGATTCGCGCCGCCATCGATATACCAATGGCCGTAGGGCATCGGATGCGATTTCGATCGAGTCACCACCGCGTCGAGCAGCGCCTCGATAGAGCCATTCACGCGCGTGAAATAGGTCCCCTGCTCGCGCAGCTTTCGAAACAGGCGGTAATCGTTCTTCGCTACGCCCTGCCCCACCACCGCGATGCCCAGCCGGTGCGTCGGCAGTGGCGGATCGGGCGCGGATGCCGAGACCTTTCGCACATACTCCACGGCGGCGGCGCGAAACGTGTCGATCTGATGCGTGGCCCAGAGATGAGCCGAGAGCTGCTCGGAAAAGATGGCCGGCGAGTTCACCCAATCGGTCTGCTCTAGCTGCTTCGTTAATTTGAGTTGCGCGAAGGCGGACATGGAATCACCGCTTACGCTTGCAAGATAAGTGAACTGGCGCACTAGTTCCGCGCGTTCCGATGGAAATTTCAAGTCGTACACGATCAGCTCGCGCAGCAGCAGCGGAACGAAGGCGAGCGGCAGGCGCGTCAGCAGCGGGATGTTTTTTTCTGCCAGTTGGCGCGCTTCCGGAGGGTATTGGCTGAAACTGGACGCGGTTAACTGGCTCGGAAGCATGGCTTACACCACCTCCGGAATCGGTTTGCCGGTGGAGAAACGAGCGTCGAAGCCGAAGTACGCGCCGAGCGTCGGAATCAGGTCAGTTGACTGGACGCGCCGGTCGACTACGACGTTCTGCTTCACGTCCGGCCCCAGAGCCATCATCCAAGTAGTGCGCGAAACGGCGTCGCCGGTGCGATGATGCTGAAACCCGTTGCCCCCGGATTCGATGTCGGAGTCGCGGCCGAAATCCGGCAGAATGAACATGGTCGTCTTGTTCGCGTATTCGGGATTCGTTTGAATAGACTGCCAGAGTTCGGCGCACAAACGGTCGGAGCGCCGGATTCCGTCGAGATAGAGCGAGAAGGTGCCGGAGTGCGCGATGTCGATGTCGTGCAAAGTGATCCACAGCAGGCTGGGCGCAAGCTGGCGCATCAACTGTTTGGCGATGTAGACGGACAATTCGTCGGGGCTGGCCAGGCTGCGCGCGTGGGCGGCGAAATCGTCGACCGATAGCTTCAGAACCTCGGCCATCTGATCGAGCTCAATCTGGCGGCCGGCGAGCGAGGGCGCGTAGAGGGGCGTTTCGTAGTTGTCGCGCAGCAGGTGTTGGTAGCGCGCGCCGTCGGCCGACTTGGAGAGCGCGGCGGACAAAAGGCGCTTGGGCAGAATCACGCCCGCTCCCAGGCCTGGTCCGTACAATTTGTTCGCGCTTTCCCCGATGCGCGCGAAACCGTTGCTGGGCGCGACCACCCAGGCGTCGGTGGCGGGCCGCTTCAGGTCCTTGCGGAAATACTCGAACACGGTTGGATTGTCGGGCGAGACGGCGGCGAAGTTGTTGAACGTCTCATAGACGCCGGTAACGATGCTGGCGGTGGCGACGTAGTGCCCGAGGATGCCCTGATTGACGACATTGGTCAAGAAGGTCGCCTGCGGGATCAGCTCGTTCAGCAGGTGAGGGATGTTCTCCTGCCCGTCCGGCATGAACGTTTCGTCGTCGCGCGCGCCGCCTCCGAAGGTGACGACGACAGCCTTGCGATTTTTGTTCGGGGCCATCCCTCGTGCCGCGGAAGAGCCGAGCAAGGCCGCGCCGGTCGCCGCGCGAAGAAAATTGCGGCGGTTCAGCGAAATTTCCCGCGAATTGCGCATAGGCTATTTGGGCTTACAGTTTATTCTACTGCCGAAAGCGGCGGCGCTGGCGCTAACCCCTCCGCTGGATAGTGTGGTTAAATCGTCTTGACTCGATGCGCCTCTGCCTGATCCTTGCCTTGGCCTGCGCTCTGTGCGCACAGGACACCGCGATCCGGGTCGACGTCCAGCAGGTGCTGGTTCCGGTGGTGGTTACGGACAAAAAAGGCCATTACGTGAGCGGACTGCATTCCTCGGATTTTCATATTTTTGAAGACGGCGTGCGGCAGGAGATTGCGTCGTTTTCCGGCAGCGCCGAGCCTGCCGCGCGGCACACATTCGTGATCTGCATCGACACGCTGCATGCATCGGCCAAGGGCGCGGTCCGCATCAAAGAAGCGCTCGAAAATGTTCTTGAAAAAGAAAAGCCAGGCGAGGCACAATATGTTTTAATCGGCATCGGGCGCCAGTTGCAGGTGCTGCAACCGGCGACGTCCAATCCGACGGCCATGCTGGTGAAGCTTCGCAGCGCCGCGTTTCAAAACGCAATGGCCGGGATGGACGCCGCGGCGCTGGCGGCACAGTTGCAGCAAGTCAGAAGCCGGATGACCGAGTTTTGCAGGCAGTGTTCCTGCGGGACGAAGGCCGGCCAGGCGAACTGCGAATCGCAGATCGACGCGCTGAAACAGAGCATCGACGCGGAGGCGGAACGGTGGGCCGCTCCCACCTTGCTCGACCAGTTCAAGAGCGTGGTGGAGGAACTCGCCAAGCTGCCGACAGGACGCACGCTGGTCCTGATTTCGGATGGATTCGAGGTCAATCCCAGGCGCGAGTTTTACGACGCGGTATCCGCGTATCTGCCGAATCGTCCGCAGTTCAAAATCGAGGATTCGACCAGCAGTCTGCGGGAGGTGTTGCAAGCCGCGTCGGACCGGAATGTGGTGATTTTCACGATCGATTCGCGCGGTGGAGCGCGGGCCTCGCTCGAAAGCTCGGGCGGGATGGACGCGGCGCGTTCGCTGGGGAATGGCGGCGGAAATCCCGCCGGTATCGGCACACGGAATCGCGGGCAGGCTCCGGCGGCGATCCCGACCGGCGCGAGTACGTTCGCAAACGAAGCGAGCGTTGGGATGGAGCAACTGGCGAGATCGACCGGGGGCGTTTACTCCCACGATAACGGCGCGATGGCGAAGCAGATTCACGCCGCGCTGGCCGATGGCCGCCAGTCTTACCTGCTCTCCTATGTGCCCACAAACAGCGCGCATGACGGCAAGTTCCGAGTGATTACAGTGGAGGCAAACGACAAAAAGCTGAGTGTGCGCGCGAAGGCCGGCTACTGGGCGGTTGCGGCCCAGTAACCTCGCTTGGCGTTGACATTCACTTTGCGACCGCGCGTCTCGACTTTAATGGCGCGGAATTTTCCGTCGAGGCTTTCATTGGTCGAAACATAGGCCAGCGTATAGTAATCGCGGCCGTCGGCGAAGGCGCGCTGGAGGCCGCTCAACAGATTATTGTTGTCGTGAAAATTCGTTCCGCCCGTCGCCGCTGCGATTTCGGCGAGCGTATTGCCCTTCGACGAGGCCTCGTTCCTCTCGGCGCGTCCGACCGCACCGTCGACATTTATAGGATTTCCGGCACTCGAGGCGTCGAAGCCGGATTGCCCGTATAGTCCTCTCGAATCGATGGTGTCGATCACGACGTTGCTTCGCGCGGCGAGTTGCAGAATCGGCTCAAATTCATCACTCTGGCGGACCGGCGTGACATCGCTCTTGATGCACCGCATGGCGGATGGCCCCTGCGAGGGTACCAGGCAGTGCGACGCGAACGGGAAATACGCATCCATCAGCGTCGCGGCTTCGCGGCCGGGTTCGACGCTGAAACCGTCCGAAATCAGGACCACGGTTCGGCGGTCCCGGGCGCGCGCGAGCTGCGAAATCAGGGCGCTGAACTGGCGCAGGAATTCGATGGTGAGCGTGCGCTCCATTTCCGCGATCTGCTGCACCTGCATGCTCAACCGCGACATCCCGCTTTCGCATTGCGGCACCATCGGTGGATCGGATGCGGCCGAATTGCATCCATTGCGCACGATCAAAAGATCGCGCCGGAATCTCTCCATGTCGGCGTTGACGGAGCCTTGTTGGCCGTCTAGAAAGACCTTCTGCAAACGCTTACTCTGAAAAATCGCCAGCACCGCGGCGGGATCGCGTGTGACCTGCACCACCATTTCCGCCGACACGCCGAGCGCCACGACAACATATTGCGAATCGCCGGCGCGCTCCTGTGCGAAAAGATTCACCAGCGCCTCCCTCACGGCCGCAAAGTTCTTGAAGGCCGAATGCAGGGTGTCGATGCAGATCATATACGTGCGGCGCACAGGCGTTGGCTGCGCGGCGGCCTGATTCGGCGCGGATCGGGGGAGGTCGGCCTTTTGCGGAATCTCTGCCTGCAACCCGCCCGAGGTTTCTACGCTGAACGCGGTGATCTGCTGTTCCACGCCGTCTTCGAAGACCCGGAAATCCGCCTGGGTCAGGCCCGTCACATGATGTCCCTCGGCGTCCGTGACGACGACCGGCACCAGCACTTGCCGGACGTCGACCTTGATGGTGGTTTCGATGCCCTGAAGCAAGCGCGCGAGGCCCGCGTCGGAGGGATCGAGGCTGGAGGCGACTCGCAGTTGTTCCACGGCGCCCCGGCTGTCGCCCGTCCGCGCCATGGCCTCGCCCAGATTGAAATGCGCGTTCGGATCCTTGGGAGCCAGCGCCGCCGCGGCGCGAAACTCCTCCAGCGCGGCCTTGGCGTCGCCCAATTGAAACAGCACGATGCCCAGTTGATTATGCGCCGGAGCGGAATCGGGCGCGCGGCGAACCGCCTCGCGCAGTTCGACCTCCGCCTCTGCCGCGTCGCCGATGGCGTACAGCGCCCGACCGAGTTCGTAGGGCAACGAGGGGAGTTCGGGATCGAGGCGGAGCGCCTGCTGGAGCAGCTTCACGGCCTCGGCCGGTTTGGTGGGCATCAGCTGGACGGCGCGCGCGAGCAGCTCATGCGGATCGGTGTTTTGGGCCCTGAGGACGACGGCGATGAAGAGCGCGCAGCGAAGACTCATGCGTGCGAAGACTCCAGTGCTGGCCGCTCCGCTGAATTGACGCCGGCTGAAGCCGACGCTGCAAGCTGAAGCTCGCGCCACCAAGGTACCGGTGAGATTCAGGGCTGTGCCGCTCCGCCCGCTAGTTTCTCAAGACGCGCCAGCTCGTCCTTGGCCTGCGCCGCATCCGGCGCGTTGGGTGCGAGCTTAATATAGGTTGCCAGCTCCGCCGCCGCGCCGGGATAATCCTTCTTCTCGGTGAGGATAAGGCCGAGCAGGTAACTGGAGCGCGGGTTGACGTGCCTGGGGTCCAGCTTCACGGCCGCGCGGGCGGCTTTTTCCGCGGCATCGTATTTAGCGAGGTTGAAGTTCGCGACGGCGTCGGCGTACCATGCCTGCGGAAAATCGACCGGATCGAGCTCGACGGCGCGATCCAGATATTTTCCGGAGTCCTGCCAGTTGCCGTCCTTGGCGGCGAGCAGGCCCAGCTCCATGTAGGGCGCCACCAGCTTAGGATCGCATTCCATGGCTTTTTTCAGCGCCTCGCGCGCCGTGGCGACGGTGTCGTGCTCCAGACGGAGTTTGCCCAAACTCACCCACGCGTCGGCGTATTGGGGATACAGGCTAACCGCTTTCTCAAAATCCTTTCGCGCGTCGTCGGGCTTGTTTTTCAGCATCGACTGGAGGCCTTGCTCGTAAGCTTTCTTGGCGGCCTTGGGCGCCAGCATGGCGGTGACGCTGATGGAGGAGCCCTCCACACCGGCGACGCGATGGAGAAAGATGGTTCCGATGTCGGGGTTATCGGCGTTGCGCTTATTGAACAGGTCCACCGTATCGGAGGTAAAACCGGCCACGTTCGCGCGCAGCACGCAGTTCATCATGCGGTTCCCGAAAGGGTCGCTGGCCAGGGTGTTGGCGCCGCCTGCCGATTGAGAACCTCCGAATCCACCGGAGTTGGTGTTTCTGCGGCCGGAGCCGGCGTCGGAGGCATCGGTGACGATCATGCTGCGGTCGCCCCACTGAAAACTGAAATGTCCCTTGGAATCGGTGTAGGCGACGGTTTTGGCGATTCCTCCGCAGACTCTTTCCACCACGACCTGCGAAACAGCGGCGCCGTCCTGGTTGAGAACTTTTCCGGAAATGTAGATAGGGCGCGTGGGATCGCCGCCGAGACTGGGAGTGGCCTGGACACTGGTCTGTCCGCCGCTGCCGGGAGTCGGCGACATTTGCGCCCGCACTGTCCCCCATGCTGCGAGCACAACAAACAGGGGGGCGTACCTCATATTCGTACCTCTTGGCGAACTGAGACTCGCACCAATTATGTCATAAATTTGGCGCGTTGGCGCGAATGTTTCTACGCCTTGCGTCCCTGGCAGTAAGCGCTTACACTGGCGTTTACATAGGAGGGAACGTGAAATATATCCTCGTTTGCATCTGTAGCGCGTTTCTATCGCAGTGGGCATTCGCGGCGGACTTGACGGGACGCTGGGTAGCGGATGCTCCAGGCCGGCAAACAATTTTCAATTTCAAATCCGACGGCGACGTGCTGACCGGCTATTTGTCGTCGCCGCAAGGGGACGATCCGATCGCCGAGGGCAAGATCAGTGGCGACACGATTTCGTTCGTGGTCATTGGCGATTTCTACGGGCAGGAACGCAGGACGCCATACAGCGGCAGGATCACAGCCGAGGGCTTGGTGATTTCGGCGCAAGGCGGGAGAGGCGGTCGAGGGCCTCGCGAAATGCTCGCCAAGCGCGTTTCCACGGACGCGCCGAAGCCGTTTACGCCGGTGACGAAACTCGCGCTACCGCCGCCGGAGAATGCGGTCCGGTCGAACGGCTTGGCGAAAACGCCTCCCATGGGCTGGAACAGCTGGAACAAATTCCAGAGACGCGTCGACGATAAAGTAGTGCGCGAAGTAGCATCGGCCATGGCGAAGAACGGGATGAAGGACGCCGGTTATGTGTACGTCAACATCGACGACACGTGGGAAGGCACGCGCGACGCCAAAGGCAACATCCAAACCAATGAAAAGTTTCCGGACATGAAGTCGCTGGCCGATTATGTGCACAGGCTGGGGATGAAGCTGGGCATCTATTCGTCGCCCGGTCCGAAGACGTGCGCCGGATTCGAGGGCAGTTACCAGCATGAGGAGCAGGACGCGAAAATGTTCGCGGCCTGGGGAATCGACTATTTGAAATACGACTGGTGCAGCGCGAGCCGCGTGTATCAAACCGCGTCGATGCCGGCCGTCTACGCGCGGATGGGGCAGGCGCTCGCCGATTCGGGAAGGCCGATTGTTTATAGCCTGTGCCAGTACGGAATGTTGAACGTCGGGGAGTGGGGGCCGAAGGTGGGAGGGAATCTGTGGCGCACGACGGGAGATATTCGCGACGCCTGGGCTTCGATGACGGATCTCGGTTTCGACAAGCAGACGGGCCTGGAAAAATATTCGGGCCCCGGACACTGGAACGATCCGGATATGCTGGAGATCGGCAATGGCGCGATGAGCCTGGACGAGTATCGCGTGCATATGAGCTTGTGGTCGATGCTGGCTTCTCCTCTGGTCGCGGGGAACGACGTGCGCGACATGCCCGCCGACGTTGCCGCGATTCTGATGAACAAGGAGGTCATCGCGGTGGATCAGGACTTGCTGGGCAAGCAAGCGGTGCGGATGGCGAAGGAGGGGGATCTGGAGGTTTGGTCGAGGCCGCTCCAGGGCGGTGCGATGGCCGTGGCGCTGTTCAATCGCGGGGCGGATCGGGCGAAAGTAACGGCGCGGTGGGGCGATTTGGGGATCAGCGGCGCGAAGAACGTACGTGACCTGTGGGCGCATGCGGATCGCGGCAAGGCTTCGGGTGAGTATTCGGCTGAGGTCGTGTCGCATGGAGTAGTGATGATTGAGCTGAAGTGATGTGGGGCCGGGAATTCTGCCGGCAGCCGGCTTCCAGCAGGCTTGTTGATCGTCCAAGCAACGCCGCCCGGAAGGGGCGGCCGCCGGCTGAATAGCCGGCCCCACACGAGGTGCTAGCGGTCTATAGGAATTGTCAAAACAGCTCACGGCTGGTTCGAGATACCCTTCGATTCCTGGCAGACATGCGAGCCGGTGGCGACGTTCTTATATTCTTCTACCGCGCCGCTGGGCCATTCGATGACCACCCGGTCCGCTTTTTCGCGTGGGCCGAGGCCGAAGGTCAGCGTCAATTCGGATTGCGAGAGATAACTCGAGCCGGTTTTAACCGTTCGCGATTGCGTTCCATCGGGAGTGAAGAGGCGCACCAGCGCTCCGATGGCGTCGCGATTCGATTTGGTTCCGGTGAGGCGTAAGCGGATGGAGCGATTTTTGGTGGTCAGGTCGTTGCGATAGAGCAGCGCGGGTCCGCGGTTGGTGGTGATCAGCAGATCCACGTCGCCGTCGCGATCGAAGTCGCCGTAGGCCAGGCCTCGCGCAACCTTGGGGGCCGCGAAGTCCGCTCCGGCTTCGCGGGCGACGTCCCGGAACGCGCCATGGCCGTCGTTCAGGAAGAGGTGCGGCGCTTGCGCGTAACCGACGTTGCGAAGCGCGCGCGCGGTCTCATCGATATGACCGTTGACGGCCACCAGATCTAGCCATCCGTCGAGGTTGACGTCGCAGAAGGCGCATCCGAATCCCAGGCTGTTGCGGGAGGGGTGTCCGATGCCAGCTGCGACGGACGCGTCGGCGTACGCCGCGCCGCGACGCTGGTAAAACGCCGTCATCTCAAGGTCGAAATTGGTGACCACGATGCCCTGGGAGCCTGAGTTTAGGTAATCGGCGGCGTCGACGCCCATCCCGGCTCGCGCTTTGCCGTCCTCGCTGAAGGCGACGCCCGCGCGCACGGCAACGTCCTCAAACGAGCCGTTGCGCAGATTGCGGTACAGCTTGTTCGGCTGCGTATCGTTGGCGACAAAGATGTCCGGCCAGCCGTCGCTATCGTAGTCGACCATGGCTACGCCCAGCGCCTTCGAGGTGGTGTCGAAGATCCCGCTTTTCGCGGTGACGTCCTCAAAAGTGCCGTCGCCGCGATTGCGAAACAGCCAGGATGTGGAGCCGCGATAGGCTTCGGGCGTGCAGTATGACTTGTGCTGGCCGTCGACGGTGCAATAAATGTCGTGTTCCGGTGACCATTTGACGTAATTGCAGACGAACAGATCCAGGCGCCCGTCGCGATCGAAATCGAACCACATGGCCGACGTGCTGAACGCGCTGCGGCCGCCCAGGCCGGCCTTTTCGGTAACGTCGACGAACGTTCCGCGGCCGCTGTTCTTAAAGAGCCGGTTCTGGCCGACGGCGGTGATCAGGATGTCGGGAAAACCGTCGTTATCGTAGTCGGCGACGGCTACGCCCATGCCGTAGATCTCGGTGGCGAGACCGGCTCGCTCGGTCACGTCGGTGAACGTGCCGTTGCGGTTGTTTTTATAGAGACGGAGGGTGCTGCGGCGTTTTTTGTGGCGGGGAAAATCCATACCGTTGACCAGCAGGATGTCGAGCCAGCCGTCGGCGTCGTAGTCGAGAAACGCGCAACCGGGACCAAGCGTTTCCGGAAGATACTTCAAGTCGAACGCCCCGCTGTTGTGCTGAAAATCGATTCCCGCCGCGGAGGTGACGTCGACCAGTCGGAAGCCGGGATCGATCGTGGACGCGAGAGCGGCAAAAGGCTTGGACGCGAATGCCGCGAGAGGCGCACCCAGAATCAGATCGCGGCGGGTCATGAGATGCTCGCCAGGCCGTTGCGGATGGCGTAAACCACCAGCTCCGCGGTGTTGTGGATGTCCAGGGTCTGCATCAGATTGGCGCGATGCACCGAGACGGTGTTGGCGCTGAGGCCGAGGACGGCGGCGATCTCCTTATTCGATTTTCCCTGCACGATCAACTGGAGAACCTCGAGTTCGCGGGCGGTGAGCGCGGGCACGTCCTCACGCTTGGGGAGCTTCGAGAGGCGCGGGTCCAGCACCTCGATGCCGGCGGCGACCTGCTTCACCGCGTCGATTAATTCCAGGTCGACGGCATTCTTGAGCAGATACCCGCGGGCGCCCGCGTCGAGCGCGCTGCGGACGTAGGTGGGCTCCTCATGCATGCTCAGCATCAGGATTTCGGTCGCGGGCACGGCTTTGCGGATCAGCCGCGTCGCCATGGCGCCGTTCATGCCGGATAGCGCGAAATCCATCACGACAACGCGAGGGTTCAAGCGCGTGGCGAGCTCCACCGCTTCATTTCCGTCACCCGCCTCGCCGACGACTTCGATCTCCGGATCGTCCTCGAGCATGCGACGGAATCCACGTCGCACCAGGATGTGATCGTCCACCAGAAGCACGGAAATCTTCATTCGCATTCTCCGGTAGGGACGGTGAGCCGCACGAGTGCTCCTCCTCCGCTGTGTTTCAAAAATTCAATGGTGCCATGGATCAATTCGGCGCGCTCCCGCATGGAAGTCAGGCCCATGCCGTGGCGTTCCTTCTGCTGCCCGAAACCCACGCCATGATCCTCCACTTCCAGAACCATGGCACCGGCGAGAAAGCGCAGGCGCACTTCGGCTTCGGGCGATCTCGAATGCTTGGCCACGTTGTTCAGCGCCTCCTGCGCCACGCGATAGACGTGAATGGCCACGTCGCGGTCCAGAGGCTGAGCGCCGCCGTCCTTTTGATAATGGACGCGAACGCCGGTCTGTTTCTCAAAACCCGCCAGATACAAGTTCAATGCGCCCTCCAGGCCGGCGTCGTCGAGCACCATGGGATGCAGCACCTGCGACAGCGTGCGAATCTTGTCGAGCGTGGATTGCACGATCCCGCGCACCTCATCTAAGTCAGCCCGGAGGTCGGCGCGCAAAGGATCGGCCGGCGGAATTGTTTTCCCCGCGCGTTGCAGCATTGCGCCGATCGCCGTGAGGATCTGGCCGAAGTCGTCGTGTAACTCTCGCGAAATGTAGCGAAAGGTGTTTTCCTGAATGGAGATCAGCCGCCGCGCCAGTTCGCTGCGCTGTTCAGAGAAGGTCGCCAGGCGGGCAAACATCGCGCGGTTCCATTGGACCAGGTAGAGGCTGGTGGCAGCGATCAGAATCAGCATCCCGGCGAGGAACATGTAGGCGTTGCGTTCCTGGCGGGCGTAAATGGCCTGGGTTTGCACCTCGGCCAGTTGTTCGCTCTCGTTATTTTGAACCAGCAGGCGGGCCACGGCGTTGCTGAGCGCCTCCTGCCGGGCTTGGAGCGATAAGCGAATGCGAGTGCGCGCTTCCTCGTCATTGTCCTGATTTTGGCCCTGATCGACCAGTGCGAAAATGCGTTGGACCGCGTCCCAGAACTGCGCGACCGATCCCGAGAGATAGGCGCGCTGATCGGGGGTCGCCCGCGACAGCCTCTCTTCGCGCGCCATCGCGTCGCCGAGGTCGACTTCGATGCGCCGCAGTTGGCCTCTCCAAGCGATCAGGGGATAGGATTCGCCGGGATCGAGCATATCGCGCATGGTTAAGCCCAGTGCGTTGAGGTTGTTCTGAATGCGCAGCAGCAGCAGGGAATCGGCGCGATTGCGGTCGATGGTCTCCACCTGAATGCGGCGAAGGCTGCGCAGTTGGGTCACGGTATAGGCCGCATACACCAACGCTGCCGACAGGGTCACCACCAGGCCCGCAAGGAGTCCGAAGGTCGGCGATCGGCGCGCTGCCACGATATAAGGATACAGCGCGAGATTCTCTTGGCAAGACTTTTCCGTCTGTGCCGACTTTGTGGGGCCACCAAAAGCCATCGGCTGGCTCGTAAGATGAGTGCGCGATGGAAATAACCTCACGCTTGACGCGCGGGAGTAGTAGAAAGACACTATTTCCCCGAAACCGGGTGCATGCGATAATCGCGCGATGGTCACAGGGCGAAGCATTGGGGTGATGTGTGTCTGTGCCCTTATCTGGCTTACGCCTCCGGCCCGTTCCGCCGCCTCCGACGCCGCGCTTGAACGGCATCGCAGTCTTGGGAAAGCGTTCTTCGAAAATCCGGCCACGCACGCTGAAGCGATCGCCGAATTCAAAAAGGCGCTGGACCTTGCGCCCAACTCCGTTCGGGAGAAGCTCAACTACGCGCTCGCTCTGGTGCATGGGAATCGGGTGGCGGAGGGCGTGGCGCTGCTGGAACAGGCACAGCGGCTGGACCCGTCGCTTCCGCACACCTGGTTCAACCTCGGCATCCAATATAAAAAGTCCGATCAACCGGAAAAGGCGCTTCGTCAATTCGAGACTCTGGTGAAGCTTGCGCCACGCGAGCCGATCGCGCATTATCAACTCGGCGCGATTTATCGGGCCGCGCGCCGTTCGGCCGATGCGGTCCGTGAATTCGAAACGGCCTCGGCGCTCGATCCTCAACTGGCAGCCGCGCATTTCCAGCTTTACAACATTTATCGGCAGTCGGGGCGCGCGGAGGACGCGGCGAGGCAGCTCGAGATTTTCCAGGCGCTGAAAAAGCAATCCGAGGGCGCGGCGATTCCCGAGGACGTCGACTGGTGCGGTTTCGCCGAGATTTACGATCCTCCGCGCGCCACCACGGCAATTCCCGATGCTAAACCTATTTACGAGGACCGCACCGTCAACGAAGCCACTGGGATGCTGACTATCGACGCCGCCGGAACAGGCCATACCGATCTGCTCGCCTGGTCCGCTACCGCCGTGCGCCTCTACCGCAACGGCACCGAGCCCGTAGCGAATACTGGCCTCGAAGAAATCCAAGGCGTAATTTCCATCGCCGCCGGCGACTTCGATAACGACGGTTTCAACGACCTCTGCATCCTAACCGCCTCCGGCCCCAAGCTCTATCGCAATAACAAAGGCCATTTCGAGCCCTTCGACGCGGCTCTGCCGCAGCGCCGCTTCGAGCGCGCCATTTGGATCGACTACGATCACGACTATGATCTCGACCTGATCCTCCTGGGCGACCAGCCTGCGTTGATGCGCAATCAAGGCAAAGCCGGATTCGAGGACCGCACCGCAGACTTTCCGTTCGTCCCGGGTCATGCGATCGTCGATGCGCAGAAACTCCGCATGGATCCCGACAGCAAGGCGTTTGACCTGCTCGTCCGTTATTCGGACTATGGAATCCAGATCTATCGCGACCAGCTTGGCGGGCGATACAAGGTTATTCCGTTTGCACTGGTTGACAACAACCTGCCGTTGCAAGCCGACCTCAACAACGACGGCCGCCTGAATGAAGCCAAGATCGTCGACGGCAAACTCCACGTTCTCTTGAATCGCGCGAGGGCTGCCGACCGCTTCGTCCGCGTCCGGCTTGTGGGCGTGAAGAATCTCAAGCTCGCCGAGGACGCGCTGGTCGAGGTGAAGGCTGGCGCGGGGTACTGGAAGCAGACCTATCATGGTGTGCCGCTCCTTTTTCCCGTGGGCGGCAATATGAGCGTCGACGTGGTGCGCATCACCTGGCCCAACGGGCTGATCCAGAACGAAACCAATCAGGCCACCAACAAGACGTACGTTTACGAGGAGAAGCAGCGGCTTTCGGGTTCTTGCCCCATGATCTGGACCTGGAACGGCCGCGCATTCGAGTTCATCACCGACGTTTTAGGCGTCGCGCCGCTGGGCGCCAGCGACGGCGAAGGAACTTATTTCCCTGTCGATCACGACGAGTTCGTATCGATTCCGGGGAGAGCTTTGAAAGAAGTGGAGGGAAGCTACGAGGTTCGCATCACCGAGGAACTGAGCGAGGTTTCTTATCTCGACCAGGTGCAGCTCTTCACGCTGGACCATCCGTCGGGCAAAGAAATCTTCACCAACGAGAAATTCAAAGGCCCTCCCTATCCGGAGTTCCGGCTTTACGAAGTATCGCGGCGAATCTATCCCGCGGCGGCGCGCGACGATGATAATCACGATGTTCTTCCGAGCCTGATGAAGCGCGACCGGAAATATCCCGACCAGTTTCCGCGCACGGAACTGGGCGTTGCGAAAACGCATTCCCTGGAGCTCGACTTCGGCAAAGCCGCGCCGTCGGGGGACGCCGTTCTGCTAGCCAACGGCTGGGTCGATTGGCCGGACGGCAGCACCTTTCGCGCGGCAGCGCAGGAATCGAAGGGCGGCCTGGTGATGCCGTATTTACAGATGCAGGACGCGGCGGGCCGCTGGGTGACCGTGAACGAAGACATGGGGATGCCGGCCGGCAAACCAAAAACCATCGCGGTGCCTGTGCATTTCATCTCCAAGAGCCGCAAGCTTCGCATCGTCACCAGCCTGTGCGTTTATTGGGACGAGATTTTCTTGAGCGAAACCACTGCGCCGGCGGAGACGCGCCAACAGCAACTTGCGATCTTCTCGGCCGATCTTCGTTTCCGGGGATTTTCGGAATCGCGGATCGATGCTCTGCGCAAACAGCCCGACACTTTTTTCTATGATCGCGTGGAGACCACGTCGTTCTGGAATCCTACGCCCGGCCTCTATACGCGGTATGGCGATGTTCGCGAACTGGCGGAGGAGGTCGACGACCGGATGATCGTGATGGGCTCCGGCGATGAGCTGCGGCTGCGCTTCGATGCGTCGCGGCTGGCTCCGCTGCCGACTGGTTGGACGCGTGACTTTCTTCTCAAGGTGGACGGGTGGGCCAAGGATCGCGACCCGAATACCGCGTTCTCGCAAACGGTCGAGCCGCTTCCGTTCCATGGCATGAGCCGCTACCCGTATCCTTCGGCAGAGCATTTCCCGGATGACGAAGCGCACCGGCGTTACCGGAGTGAGTACAATACTCGGCCGGCTCTGCGGTTAGTGCGTCCGCTATCTGGTGGTGGTTGAGCGATGAACGCGCTTCTCGTTCTGCTGGTCGCCAGCGCAGCCTATCTCGCTGCGCTTCCTGGCGCGAACCTGGTTTACGTCGCGAACATTGTTTTGCATCCGGTGCTGGGACTGATCGTGTGCGGCTTGCTTCTCTGGCAATGCCGGCGGTCGGCCCGCGTGGTTCCGCTGCTGGCGAGCGCCGCGATTGGACTCTACTTGATCGCCGGTGGCGCGACGACGGATCACTACAAAATTGTGTGGGCGCACATCGTGCTGGCCGTGGCGGGGCTCGCATTTCTGAAACCACGCTGGACCATCGCCTTGGCGACGCTCGCGCTGGCTGCGGCTGGTTTGCGATTCGGCCTTCCCAGGGATCGCATCGCCAATCCGAAGGTTGTTCCGCTGGCCATGACCGAGGAGGGGGAGGGTCCGAATTCGCCATTCTGGCCCTCGTCTTCCCGCACCAGCGTGGGAGGCATCATGCCGTCCGACTTTTTTATGGAGTCGGCGCGCTGCGGCGAATGTCATCGCGATATTTACCAGCAGTGGAGCGGCTCCATGCACCACTTCGCGTCGTTCAACAATCCTTTCTACAAAGCCAGCATTCTGCACATGCAGGAGCTGAGCGGAACCCAGGGCAGCAAATGGTGCGCCGGATGCCACGATCATGCGGTGTTCTTTAATGGCCGCTTCGACACGCCCATCGCGCGCCAGGTGGACACGCCGGAGGCGCAAAACGGCCTCGCCTGCGTCTCCTGCCACTCCATTACGCGCGTCGGCAGCAGCATGGGCAACGGCGATTTCGAGATCATGTATCCTCCTTTACATCGCCTTGCCTCCAGTAACAGCCGAATTGTTCAGGGCGCCGAAAAGTTCATCACTTATCTCAATCCGGAGCCTCATCGCCGCACGTTCATGAAGGCGTTCATGCGGGAACAGTCGGCCGAATTCTGCTCCGCGTGCCACAAAGTGCATCTCGATGAGCCGGTGAATCATTATCGCTGGCTGCGCGGATTTAACGATTACGACAACTGGCAGGCGAGCGGCGTTTCCGGGCAAGGCGCGCGATCGTTTTACTATCCGGCGAAGCCGTCCGATTGCGCCGATTGCCACATGCCGCAAGTCGCCTCCCGCGATCCCGGCAATCGCAATGGCCTGATCCATTCGCACCGCTTCGCTGCCGCCAACACCGCGATCCCCACCGTGAATCACGACCAGGCGCAGGAAAAGGCCGTGGAGGAATTTCTCAAATCCGGATTCATCACCGTCGACCTGTTTGCAGCAAGTCCGGTGGAGGCGGCCCAAAAAGGGCAAGTCGAAATGAAGCGGCGCGGTGACGCTCCTGCGCTTGCCTCGACGTTCGCCGTAGGGGAAGAGGCCGAGCAATCCGGCCCGGTGACGCTGCGCGAGGTGGGCAGGATCGCCGCGCCCATCGACGCTCCATCGGTGGCCTTTCAGCCGGGCAGCACCGTGCGTGTCGACGCAGTAGTGCGTACGCGAAAGATTGGACATTTTTTCCCCGCCGGAACTGTCGATGCATTTGATGTATGGCTCGAGTTTTCCGCGCGCGACGCGAAAGGCCGCATACTTGCCTCGAGCGGGGCCATCGCCGATAACGGCTCGGTTGATCGGTCTGCGCATTTCTACCGGTCTTACCTGCTTGACGGCGAAGGCAACACCATCAATAAACGCAATGCCTGGCAAGCGCGCAGCGTGTTCTACGTGCATCTGATTCCGCCCGGCGCGGCCGATACGGTGCATTACCTGGTCAACATCCCGCGCGATGCCGAAGGGCCGATTGCACTCGAAGCGAAGTTGAACTATCGCAAGTTTTCGGACGCCTACACGCGCTTCTCTTTTGGCGCCGCGCGGCCAGGGTTGACCGGCGTTTCTTTTGACAGCCGCGAGTACGTCGTCGATCCGCAAAAGCTCCCCGTGCTGCCGGTGATTACGCTGGCCTCCGCGTCGGCGCGCGTCGCTCTGGGTGAGCCGCAATGGCAGCCAGTGATCCGCGCGCAGGATCGCGAGCGCTGGAACGACTGGGGCATCGGCCTGCTGCTCCAAGGCGACTTAAAAGGCGCCGAATACGCGTTCCATCGCGTGACCGAAGCCGAGCCGGCTTACGCCGATGGCTGGCTGAACATTGGCCGCGCTCTGATTCAGGAGGGTGAAACCGAAGCCGCGCGCCCGTTTGTCGAAAAGGCGCTCGCGTTGTCGCCCCAGCTCGCACGCGCCGAGTTCTTCCTTGCGTCGATCAAAAAAGCGGCGGGCGACTACGACGGCGCGCTGGCCAGTCTGGCGGAAACGCGCCGCCAATACCCGCGGGACCGCGTCGTCGTCGATCAAGTGGGGCGTATTTTGTTCCTAGAGCGGCGCTACGCCGAGGCCATCGCCGCGTTCGAGGATACGCTCACCATCGATCCTGAGGATTTGCAGGCGCATTACAACCTGATGCTTTGTTACCGCGGCCTGGGCCAGATGGAAAAGGCCGCGCGCGAGGAAAAGCTGTTCCTGCGGTTCAAGGCTGACGAATCCGCACAGTCGATCACGCAGAAGCCGCGTCTCGAAAACGCCGAGGAGAACAATGAAAGGCAACCGATTCATGATCACGATGCTGTGCCTGTTGTCGCTGGGCGGCGGCGCCTCTGACGAGGTCCGATTCACGGACGTCACCGTCGCGGCCGGGATCAAGTTCACGCACAACGCGGGGCGCAGCGGAAAAAAATGGCTGCCCGAAACCATGGGGCCGGGGTGCGCGTTCTTCGACGCGGACGGGGACGGCTGGCTGGACATTCTGCTGATCAATGGAAAAGACCTGATCCCGAAAGGACGCCACACCACGGCCGCGCTGTATCGCAATAATCACGACGGCACGTTCAGAGATATCACCAAAGGGAGCGGGCTCGACATCGAGATTTACGGCCTGGGCGTGAGCATCGCCGATTACGACAACGACGGCCGCGAAGACGTGTACATCACCGCGCTGGGAGGCGATCACCTGTTTCACAACGAAGGCAACGGACATTTTAGAGACGTCACGAAGGAATCGGGCATCAACAATTCCGCTTTCGCCGCCAGCGCCGTGTGGTTCGATTACGACCGCGACGGCAAGCTGGATCTGTTCGTCGCGAATTATGTCCAGTGGTCGGCCGAAAACGATTTGTGGTGTTCGCTCGACGGCTCGACCAAATCCTATTGCACGCCGGAATCGTACAAAGGGACGGCCTCGAAGTTGTATCACAATCTGGGCGGAGGAAAGTTCGAGGACGTCACGGCGAAGGCCGGTCTGGCCGATCCCACCAGCAAATCTCTGGGCGTGGCGGTGATCGACTATAACAACGACGGCTGGCCGGACCTGTTCGTGGCCAACGATACGCAGCCCAACAAGCTGTACCGCAACCTCCAAAACGGATCGTTCAAAGACGAAGGGCTGGCTGCCGGCGTGGCCTTCGGCGAAGATGGAGTGGCGCGCGGGACCATGGGCGTCGACGTCGCCGATTATGACCGGTCGGGCCGTCAACATCTCGTTGTCGGCAACTTCGCGAACCAGATGATCGGGCTTTACCACAACGAAGGCAACGGTCTGTTTGTCGACGAAGCCCCTCGTTCTCCGATTGGCCGGGCGAGCCTGCTCAGCCTGACCTTCGGCCTGTTTTTCTTCGACTACGACCTGGACGGATATCCCGATATTTTCGCCGCGAACGGGCATATCGAGGAGCAGATCGGGCGCGTGCAGCCCAAGGTCCAATATGAGGAAACGCCTATGCTGTTTCGTAACACCGGCGGGGGAAAATTTCAGCCGGTGCCGTTATTTTCAAAAGCGCTGGTAGCGCGCGGCGCGGCCTATGGCGATTTCGACCGCGACGGCGACCTGGACGTTCTCGTCGCCACCAACAACGGTGCACCCCATCTGTATCGCAACGACGGTGGGAACCGGAACCACTGGCTGCAAGTTCGATTGACCGGCACGAAAAGCAATCGCGACGGGATCGGCGCGATGGTGAAAGCGGGGAATCAGTCGCAGATGGTGCATAGCGGGTCGAGCTATTGCTCGTCGAGCGATCTGGCGCTGACGTTCGGCCTGGGGAGCGAGACCAGCACGTCGATTGATATTCAATGGCCCAGCGGGGTTCACCAGAGAATGAATAACCTGAAGGCGGACCAGCGCATCACGGTCGCGGAACCATGATCGAAAGATCTCGCAGGAGCTCTTTCGCTTGCCTGTTTGGCAGGCGGAACCGCCTGCCCCACCATGGCAAATCAAGCGGTTTACAGAGCGGTGGGACAGGCGCTTTCGCCTGTCGAGTTGGCTCGGAGGCGCGACCGCTGGCGCTCGACCGCCTGGATTGTTAGAATGAATCCGCTCGATGTAGAGGCAGGTGCCTAAATGCCGAAAACTTATGACGCGATTGTGGTCGGTTCGGGCCCATGCGGCGGTTGGGCGGCGATGGAGCTGGCGAAAGCCGGCATGAAAGTGTTGATGCTGGAGGCCGGGTCCGACATCAAGCAGAAGGATTTTCATCACGTCTTCCTTTACGAGATGGATTTCCGCGGCGGCGGCAAGCCGGGCGCGATGCGGCAATACACCGGCAACGAACGGAACTACCGCATCATGCTGGACTCGAGCGAGAATCCGTACACGACATCGCCGGAGACCAGTTATCGTTGGACGCGTTCGCGCTGCCTGGGCGGAAGGGGCCTGCATTGGGCTCGGGCCACGGACCGGATGGCCGATTACGAATTCAAAGCGGCGTCGCGCGACGGCTACGGCATCGATTGGCCGGTCACTTACGCCGATATGAAACCGTATTACGACCGGGTGGAGAGCTTCATCGGCGTGAGCGGCGAAAAGCTCGGATTGCCTCAGTTTCCCGATGGTCCGTTTCAGCCGCCGATGCCTCTGAACTGCGCGGAGACGATTTTTTCCGCAGCAGCGAGGGCGCTCGGATATATCACAACGCACCGGCGGCTGGCGCAATTGACCAAACCGTTGAACGGGCGCGCGCCGTGTCACTACTGCGGCAACTGCGTGAACGGCTGCGACGTCGGCGCGATGTTCAGTACTCTGTCGACGACTCTGCCACCGGCGCTGAAGACCGGGAACCTGGATGTACTGACCGACAGCGTGGTGGCGCGCGTGCGGATGAATAACGAGCACCGCGCGCAGGGCGTCACCTATATCGAACGCCACACCATGAAATCGGTGGATGTGGATGCGAAGTACGTGATCCTGGCGGCATCGACGCTCGAAAACACGCGGTTGATGCTGCTATCGGCGAAGGGCGGTCTGGCCAATTCGAGCGGTCTGCTGGGTCACTACATGATGGACCAGGTGGGCGGCGGAGGCGTGACCGGGATCCTGCCCAGGCTGAAGGGTGGTCCGGCGCGGCTGGACGACGGGAAGTCGGCGGGCATCACCATTCCGAATTTTCAAAACATTAGCAAGGAGACGCAGAGAAAGGATTTCATCCGCGGCTACGTGATGAACGCCACCGGCGGCCAGACCGAGAATGTCGGATACGCGGCGTCGATTCCCGGGTACGGATCGGAATGGAAGAAGGAAGTGAAAAGCCGTTACGTGGCGCAGGCGCGGGTGTGGAATGCGGGGGCGGAGATGCTCGCGCAGAAGGAGAATTTTGTCGAACTGGACCCGGAGGTGAAAGATAAATGGGGCATTCCGGCGCTCAAGATTCACTTCACGCACTCCGATAACGACCACAAGCTGATTGAAGATTTTCAGCATCGAGCCGAGGAGATTTTCCGGAAGGCGGGAGGCGAGATCGTGGAGGGGCTGGGTCGAGGAGGTCCGGCGGGATTCCCGGGAGGGCCGGGGTCGCCCGATGCGGGAAGAGCGGGGCAGGCAGTCGGCGGAAGGGGCGCGAGGCGCGATACCCTCGGCGGCGCGATCCACGAAACCGGCACCGCGCGCATGAGCGCCGATCCCAAGGACGGCGTGTTGAACTCCTATTGCCAGACTCACGATGTTCCCAACCTGTATGTATTCGGGGGGAACGCGTTTTGTTCGACGGGCGACAAGCATCCGACCTTGACGATGATGGCGTTGAGCGCGCGCGGGTGCTCGCATTTGATCGATCAGGCGAAGGGGAAGAAGGTTTAAGCTTCCCTGCGCGCATCCCCTCCATCACTGTCGGGGTTCCATATATCCCAATGGAACCCCGACAGTGATGGAGGGGATTCCTGCTGCCGCTACAGGCCGAGATTTGCGCGCGCGTACTTGATGCAGGCGATATTGTAATCTTCCTCGGCCTTTCTGCGCGCCGCGGCGTCCAGCCCGGCGATCGACGGCAGGGGCTTCTTGGGAGGATTCTTCTCGACGATCTCCATCAGATGGGCGACCTGGCGGGCTGGGATGTCATCGAAGGTCACCCAGTATGCATCGGTGTAGATGGGGACTTTGAGCGGATCGCGCGTGATCATCTCCAGGTCGAGAGCCATGTCCGGATCCTTCTGCCGCAGGATGGTCACCATCTTCTTGAGATCGAGAAAGCCCTCGCCGAAGGGCACTTCGGAGAGCAGGAAGCCTTCGGCGTAGGGCTGCACTGCCATGTCTTTGATATGGCCTGAAATGATCCAGGGTTTCAGCGCCTCGAGCGTGAACATCGGATCCTCGCAAAAGGAAACGTTGTTGCCGAAGTCGAGGTGGACGCCGACGTACTCGCTGCTCAACCGCTTCATCCAGGAAGCCTGCTCTACCGCTCGCCAGCCCTTGTGGTTTTCGATCGCCAGCCGCACTTTATGTTTGCGCAATATAGGTTCGGCGAGCGCGACGGTATTCTGGTTTTGTTCGAAGCTCTTCTTGTATTCGGCGAGACTGGTGAATTGCTCATAGCGGCGGCCGGTCATGGCGGCGTGCAGACCGTAGGCGCCACATTCCGACGCGCCCTTGACCGCGGCGTCGAACCTCGCGACGTCGTCTTCCCCTCTCGGGAGAGGGACATTGAAAATGACGTGCATGTCGTAGGTCTGGACTTTATCGTGAAACTTGCGGATCAGGTCGGGATCGGTGGGCGCATTGCCCATCTCCGCGCCACCCAGGCCCAGGCTGTGGCAGTAGTCCAGAAATTCGTCGGAGAAGGGCCGCGGGCCATTTCCTCGTCCGCCTCCGCCGCCGCTGTGGGCGGTAAATGCGGTGGGCGCGCCGCCCATACCTCGCTTCCCGTACGGATTGGGACTGGTTTCGGCCTTCAAGGCCGGCGACAGGGCCGATAGAAACGCCGCCGAACCGGCAGCCGTCAGGATCTCTCTTCTGGTCACGGAGGTCTCCTTTTCGTTAAACCTGGCGATGCTCGGGGTGCGTGCACGCCGGAAACACCACATTGTACGAGTTGCCTTTATATTCCAGGGCTTCAATCATCCCCGCGCGCGAGGTGTAGAACGCGAACGCGTTCTGCTGCTTGATCAAGCGATAGGCGGCAAAACCCGGGTGAGGAGTGGCGTTGCGGTCCACCTCGGGTCTGGCCATGGCGGCCACCAATTCGGCGCGGCCTTTCGCATCGGCCGAGTGAAAGCCGATGCTCTTCAATGCCGCCATCGCGTCGCGCCATTGCTTCTGGGCTGGCAACCCGTCCGACGCGGTCATCAGAAAATCGATGTAGTGGGCGCAGTGCGCTTCCTTTGCGCCCGGCGTGTCGTCGGTGGGAATCAGAATCTGGGTGAACGCTTGCAGGGCTTCGAAATCCTCCGGCGAGAAGAACTGCGGCTGACGATTCTTCAGACGATCGCTTTCGGGCGGGGCATCGGAATTGGACGCATGAGTGTGTTCCTGAGCCTTCAACCAGCTGGCCAGGAACTCCGCTCCACCGGGCAATGCGGCGGCGCGCGTGGCCATTTCCAACATTTCGCGGCGAGTGGTTGACATGGGAGCAGTGTACCTCTCTTTTCTACTTTTTGGGATACCCCTGCCACACGTATTCCAGGGCTTCGGGCAGAGTCTGTTGTTTCACGGTGCGATCGGTGTGCCCGGCATTGCGCGCGAACACGAACTGATAATGATATCCCTTGGCCGCCAGGACTCTGGCCATATTCTCATTGGCCAGCACCCAATCGTGGAAGTTATCGCGCGTGCTGATGTTATCCCGGTCGCCGACCTCCATCCAGAGACGAATCGGCTTCACAGGGTTGCTGGTAATGAGGTGGTCGTGAAATTCCCACGCGCCGTGAGGAGTCTCCGGATTCGAAGGCCACTGCTGATTCACATAGGTGCCGGAGTACGTGAGAACGCGATGGTACCACTCGGGGTGATACCAGGCCATGATCAGCGCGCAGGAGCCTCCGGAACTGCCGCCCATGGTGGCCCGGCCATCAGGATCCTTGGTCAGCTTCACGTTGTACTGCTTCTCGACCACGGGAAGCACTTCTTTTTCCACCCACTCCGCGTACAGGCCGGACATGGTGTCGTATTCCAGGCCGCGTTCACTTCCCTGCGCGTCACCCGAGCCGTTGCCGATCGAGATGGCGATCATCACCGGCACCCGGTGCTGCGCGATCAGATTGTCAAGTGCGGTGAACAGGGCTTTGTCCGGTCCATCGGCCCCAATGATGAACGGAGCGGCAGTGCCGGGAACGTATTGCTTCGGGACATACACCGCCAGCTTGCGAGTATAGGGAGCGGGGTGGCTCGCGACGATCATCCTCGTAGGATCGTTGGGATCCGGCCTGCTGGGGGTGTTGGGATCGCGCGCGATGCCGGGGTAGATCTTGCTGGCCGTCGATTCCATCGTGAATTCGAAGACCGTTCCCTGCGGCACTCCTTCCTGCACGGTCATTTCCGGCGCGGGGTTGTGGGTCGGGCCGAGAACAAAATTGCCGTCGGCGTCGGCCGGTGCGTTGGCGCCGTCGGCCAAGTCCTTCGCGGCGACGTAACCGGGCGTGTTGGGATCGCGGGTTGGCGCCGGAGGCCGCGCCCCTCGCGCCGGCTGCGCGGGTGCGGCCGGGGGCTGCGCGCTGATGGGAATCAGGCTCATCGCCACGCTGAACAGGAACGCGATGCTTGGGGGTCGGAACATGAGGACTCCTTAGACTGTCATTGTACCTGGGATGATTTTGGCACTTCAGCCCCATGCGTCAGCTTGGGGTTCGCACTGGAACCCGTACAAACCCCAAGCTGACGCATGGGGCTCCACGGTTCCTCGCGCAGCATCGTTAGTCAAATCCCCGCCCTCATGGGACGGGGTTATAACCCCTCGCGTGAGCCAGCGGATTCCGTCGCCGAGTGGAAAACATGTCGGGGCGCTCCGTAGGATAATAGGCCTCGGTACTTAACAAGGATATGGATATGCGAAGAATAATCCATTTGATGCTGGTCGCGGGCAGCGTTCGAATCGCCTGCTGGGGGCAGTTGCCGGAGGGCGCCGGCAAATCGATTGTCCAGAAGGCGTGTGGTACATGTCACGCAGCCGAGATTGTGCTCGGCAAAGCCATGAGCAGGGAGCAGTGGAACACCCTGGTTGCCGACATGGTGACGAAGGGGGCGAAAATCGCCGATGCCGAGTTTCCTCAAATTGTGGACTACCTTGCCGTGAACATAGGGCCGCAGGCCGCGGGTGCGGTCGCGGCCGCGGGGGCAGGCCTGCGGGCGGGGGAGCAGGCCCCGCCGACATGCACGTCGTCAATGCAGCCGCCGCGGGCAGGGGTAGAACCGTTTATATCGCGCAGTGCGTTACCTGCCACGGCCCGACCGCGCGGGGCGCCGGCGATGGGGTTCCGGAAAGTCAAAAAGGACCGGATCTGGTTCGCAGCCTCACCGTTCTGCATGACCGGTACGGGAATACAGTGGGCCCGTTTCTGCGGAAGGGGCATCCCATGCAGAGCGGCCGAGCCAGTGCCAGCCTTACTACGGAAGAGGTGGCGGATCTTTCCCATTTTCTCCACCAGAAACTGAACGACACGCTACGCAGCGGGCCTTATTCCAAAGTCCTGAACGTGCTCACCGGTGACCCGGCGGCCGGCGCCGCTTACTTCAACGGGGCAGGCAAATGCAGCGGCTGTCATTCGCCAACGGGAGATCTGGCGGGCATTGCGAAAAGGCTCGACCCACCCACCCTCCAGCAGCAGCTCGTTTTTCCTCGAGGGGGAGGACGCGGACGCGGCGCCAGTACCTCGAAGCCCGTCATGGTCACGGTGACTTCGCCATCGGGTGCCGCGGTCACCGGCGTCCTGATCGCTCTCGACGATTTCAACGTGTCTTTGAGGGATAGTTCCGGCGATTACAAGAGCTGGAAACGAATGCCGGGGCTCAAGGTTGAGAAGCACGACCCCTATCAGGCTCATATCGACCTGCTCGATCAATACACGGACAAGAATATTCACGATGTCGTGGCTTATCTGGAGACATTGAAATGACGTTTACGAAATCTTTCACCACGTTCGCGCTGCTGGCCGCGTCGATGCTCGGCCAGATACCTGATCCGGCAAAGCCGCCCACCGACTCCTGGCCTACGTATAACGGCGATTATTCGGGACGCCGGTTCAGCCCCCTGGCGAAGATCAATGCCTCTAACGTCGACTCTCTAAGTCTGTCGTGGGTGTATCGGATCAACACGGGAGGAGGAATGGGAGGCGCGATCAAAGCGACGCCTGTGGTTGTCGGTGGCGTCATGTACTTCACCATTCCCGACCACGTCTGGGCGATCGACGCGCGAACGGGGCGCGAGATCTGGCACTACACTTGGGAATCGAAGGGCGGGATGCACATTGGAAATCGAGGCGTGGGAATATCCGGCAACTGGATATTCTTTGAAACTCCGGACTGTCATCTAGTCTCTCTCAACGCTACTACGGGTAAAGAACGCTGGCACAAGGAGATCTGCGACATCGATCAAATGTACTTCGGGTCGATGGCGCCGGTGATCGTCGGAAATCACGTAATTGTAGGTGTCAGCGGCGACGATCTCGACATTCCCGGATACCTGGAATCGCGCGATTCCGAAACTGGTGACTTGCAGTGGCACTGGAACACGACCCCCAAACCTGGCGAACCGGGAGCGGAGACCTGGCCTAACGCCGACGCAATGAACCACGGCGGCGGCATGACCTGGCTATCGAGCACCTACGATCCCGAAATGAAGACGATTTTTCTGGGCACGGGAAATCCTCAGCCGGTCATCGCGGGAAAGGGCCGGAAGGGCGACAATCTGTTCACGGAATCGATTGTCGCACTGAACGTCGACACTGGGAAGCTAAAATGGCATTTCCAGCCTTCGCCCCACGACACTCACGATTGGGATGCCATCCAGACGACTGTGCTCATCGACGGTACGATCGACGGGCAACCCAGAAAACTGGTTGCCCAGGCAAGCCGCAACGGCTACTTTTTTGTCCTGGATCGTACAAACGGGAAGAACATCGTGACTTCTGAGTTCGTGAAGACGAATTGGGCGAAGGGTCTTGATCGAAAAGGCCAACCGATCCCGAATCCCGCCAAGGAGCCGCAGTTGGATGGCGCACTTGTTTCACCGAACCAGGGCGGCGCCGCCAACTGGCCTCCTCCAAGTTACAGTCCGCTAACGGAACTGTTCTACATCAACGCGACGAGAGCATTCAGCATCTATTACATTTTCGATACCGATGAAAAACCGGAAGGCTGGGGCGGGAACGATCGGGGAGGCTGGTCCGAATCCATGCTGGAGGCGATCGATTACAAAACGGGCAAGGTCCGCTGGAGCCACAAATGGGAAGGCGCGGGCGGCCGTTCCGGCGTATTGAGTACGGCCGGAAATCTCGTTTTTGCCGGAGATCCGGCGAATAACCTGGTAGCTCTCAATGCGACCACGGGCGAGCCGTTGTGGCACGCCAATCTCGGCAATGGGGTGAGCAACGGACCCATTAGTTATGAGCTTGATGGTACGCAATACTTAGTCGTCGCAGCCGGAGACACGATGTACGGTTTTGCGATGTTGAGGAAATGAAGAGAATACCATCGGATAAACATGTATCTGGCGCCTGGTCCGTGGTGGCATGAGCAACTGGCAGTTCTTCAACGGAACGCAAGATAGCGGCGACGTCACACAGGTGCATCAGTCCGCGAAGACAAAAAAAGAAAAGCACTCCCGCGGCGCTTGGTGGGGTAAACTGTTCCATATTGCTGCAGCACCTCCTTAGTGCTAGGGGTTTCGCTCGCAGTCTACGCGAAACCCCGCTGCAGCGCTTTCCTAGCATCATTATCGGCGTCCCGGACGTCCTATGCGGAGCAGTTCGTGTGCATCGGTCCACTCATTTGGGTAGAGTCTTACCGTACTTGGGCAGAATCACGTCCTGAGTGAACTTGTCATGATCCCTCATCGCCTGTACGATGCCCTTAATGTCCGCCGCCTTAATCGTGGCCTCGATCATCGCCACCCCTTCCTTGGCCCACTGTGCGCGCTCTGCGGCTGTAATCGGCTTGGCCAGGCCGCCGTGTTCCCCGGGATCGCCGAAGTACGCTCCGACGGCGCCGCTGCCCGGTCCGAGCGATTGCAGCTTGCTCAAGCTGGGATCCATCGGGTGCTCCGGCATCACCTGCGTAACATTCAAAGGAATATCCTCCAAACGGCCGACAACCGAATAAGCTCCGAAGAATACCTTGTTGTGATCGGCTTTCACCTTGTTCATGAGCCCGCCCAACTCGATGTAGAGAATCGGGTCCTTGGTTTCGTCGAAGAACTCGCGAATCAGGGGGCTCAGGGTCTGGGGCGAGGGGCCGTGCGCGGACAGATAGATCTGCCGGCGGAACCCCTGGCGCAGCAAGGAATGAGCAATCGCCTTCAGGTATGCCAGGCCTTCAGAAGGCGTAACGTAGACAGTGCCCTTCCCTACAACCGTGCCGCCCGGAAAGAAGTAGGCGAGATACGGAAACACCAGTCCGTCGGTTTCCTCCGCCATTTTCTGCGCGAAAGCGAGCGGGCTTACGTATTCACAATCCTCGGGTAAGCCGCCGTGAACCTCTACGTTTCCCACGGGAATGAAGATGATGTCGTTACGGCTGAGGTATGCTTCCACTTCCGTATTGGTCAGGCTAGGAAGAGAGCGGGTGCGCATGGGAGGAACTCCTTGGCCCCAAGACAGGATCGAAAAAAGCGTCAAGCCTGTCAGACACGAAGCCAAGCTCACGAACGTTCTGGACATTTGTGTCTCCTTAGACGGCAACTGTTTAGAATAGCATCTTGACTAGCGGTGCTATGCTATTATGCGCACGTCCGTCTCGCTGCAAAAGCGTCTGAGAATCCATGCTGCCACCAGATTCGCGCTGACGCCACGAGACAGGAAAAGTACTTGACGCCGGTCAGAGCGTGCCGGACGAATCGCTGCGACAGGTACGGTCGTGGTGTCCGCGAAGCCTTAGTTCACGGCGATCGTAACACCGGCAAGCACGCGCGGCGAGTATCCAGAATCCTTCATGTATCCAGAATCCTTCAAAAGGCTAACCATCATGCAGGAAATGCAGGAGCTCTTGGACCGAAGGCAACTTCGGGCGGTAGAGTCCGACGCGTCATGCTCCCGCGATCGAGTTTTACTGAGGCTGATCCTTGGGCAGAATGTCCTTGAAGCGTGGAAGGATGATTTCGTGGACGTATTTATCCTCATCGCGTAACGCCTCGACAACCGCTTTGATATTAACCGCGCGGATGTTGCGCTCAATCAGCGCCGCTCCTTCTTTACCAAGCCGCTCGCGCTCGGCCGCCGTTATATGAACGGGCTCCAGTGGCTTGCCCCCGTTATGTTCCGGGTCAGGTTCATAGCTGCCGACTGCGCTGCTCTCCGGGGCGAGAGGGGAGAGAATGCTCAGGGATGCCGGCGGCCTCGGCAGAGGAGCCTGCTCCGGTTTCGGCGGGTCGAGATCGAGTGGAATATCGCTCATTCTGTCAAGTATGTAGTAAGCGCCATAGCCAATCGAACGAAATGTATTGCCCCCTCCGCGGCCGCCTTGAGCGCGATTGAGAAGGGGCAGGTGGATGTACAGGATCGGATCCTTCGTTTCTTCAAAGAACTGCCGCACCATGCCGCTCACAAACTGATCGGAAGGTCCATGCGCGGATAAGTAGACTTGCCGGCGAAATCCCTGGCGAAGCAGGGAATGCGCCAATGCTTTCAGATAACTGAGTCCGAGGTCTTCCGGGATATAAACGGTAGCCACTCCGGTCACGGTAACTCCGGGGTAGAAGTAAATGACGTGAGGTAGAATGAGGCCGTCGACTTCCTCCGCCATTTTGGCGGCATAAGCTTCCGCCATACGGTATTCCATGTCGGACGGCATGGTTCCAAACGACTCCACCGTCCCCACGGGAATAAAGATAATGTCGTTTCTTTTGAGATACTGTTCGACTTCAGGGTTGGTCAGACTCGGAAAATAGCGGGTTCGCATTCCGGCGGTCTGACTGTGAAGCGCCCAAGGCGCGAGTAGTGCGCAAAGAGCCGCTGTCCGTGTCAATCTCGTCGCGCGCAAGGTACACCTCCCGGTTGGCTGCGTTGTTCTGTCGCAGGTGTCCAGTATATCGCTGGCTGCCCCTCTCAAGAGATGTAATAAGCAGCGCCGAAGCGGCCGCCGAACCCCGTTGGGCCGGTCACGCTGTCGAGACCGACGACGCAGACGCGTAGAGTTTACAGAGCTTGATACGGCGGACGGGACTCCATCGCCGATGTTGCACGCTCCTTACTTTTAGCGGCCGAGCGGCAGCTACGCGAACTGGCGGCGGGACGGCGATTTTCGATGCATAGTCGACATCATATTAGTTGCCCTTCAATCACGCTGCTCACCCCAGCCTCGAATTGCATCCTTGAATCACCCCGGCTGCGAATCCCAGCAGATCACCGCTGTCCCGCGCGATGCTCCGCAGCTTAGAGTAATCTCCCGCCATCTGGCACAACTGCAGCACCGGCGTGCAACTCCTCGACGCTCCGACCGAGTCGGGCAGGTATTTAAGAGAGGCCTGAATCGCGTCCTCATAGCGACCCAGCCGCACCAGGAACTCGATGAGCGCCTCGGCAGGAAACGTGTCCCCAATCCTCAAGATTTTCCTGGAGAAGTGGGCGATGGCCGCATCGACATCCTCCCCGAGTAGAGCTCGCAGGTAGACGGTGTGATCGAGATATGTGTCCTCGAAGGGCGGATCGCCGCGGAAATGGAACATGGGATTCAGATGATGGCCATAATCCGCTAACTCCATGGCCATCCGCAACGCTGCGGGGTCCTCGAGTTCGGGAGAAAGTCGCACCACCGCCGTCAAATGGGTGCTATCGACGTAGCTGCTCGTTCCTTCGAATAACCAGGAGCGGTTGGCGATCAGCTCCGCTACGCTGTTCGTTTGGGGCGGCGTGCCTTCAGCGGAGGCGATGGTGTCTTTCAGAGCTGCTACGACGTCGTGGTAAAGGGTGCGAACCAACAGCTCAAGACAGCACTGGCGGCTCTTAAAATCCGGATTGGTTCCGAACCAGGTGATCGCGCTGCAGATTCCATGATGCTTGAGAATCAACTCGAAACCTTTTCGCCGGTTCACTCCTTCCTGAAAGGCGATCTCGATGATGCGATCCAGGTTCTCTTCCCCGTTCACGTCTTCGATGGCGGCGGCAACCGCCGCCGGCGCGTCAATCGCCTTGAAATACGGCCACGCGGCAGCAATGTCGCCGGAGGCGAGCAATAACCCGCCGACCTCACGCGCGGCTTCTGTCACTGCCTTCTCGTACACCGGGCGCTGCTCATCCGTGACCTGAGGCGCCGGATCGGTATCGATGAGCGGCAGCCCCAACCGGTGGCGAACCTGCATGATCCGCGCGCCAAACAGCA
>Ga0182024_10000880_pt1 | contig 77613 bp, 64 predicted proteins | sample P32metaG_FD_120480 | JGI IMG/M metagenome (GOLD analysis project Ga0182024, IMG submission 120480) | Permafrost microbial communities from Stordalen Mire, Sweden - P3-2 metaG (Illumina Assembly) | ecosystem: Environmental > Terrestrial > Soil > Wetlands > Permafrost | place: Sweden: Stordalen...
AGGAAGTTTCCAAGACGCAATACACACTCAAATATGAATCGTCCACAGATGGCGGCAACACGTGGACATCCGATCTGGAATCGACGTTTACGAAGGTGACGGCTGCTGCTCCGGCGGCGAAGTGAGAATTCGCGCTAAGAGCACTCGATAACATTTGAAAGATCCCCTCGACCCTGGAACCGATTCCACCCCTAGACCGCCCCCGTGAGGTCGAGTGCATCCACGCCAAGAGCCGACACAGCGCCGCCTTCAGCGCGTAGGCGCCTAGCGCATAGGAGCCGGCCAACTACATTAGACCGTGCGCTGGCCCCGGGTACCGTTACTAGGCCGAAACTCTGAAAATTGCCCGTGTTGCCGCCTCCCCCTGGCAATGCTAGCGTCACTAGTGACAGGTTCACGTTTCCCTAAGTACCACTCCGCGGAGTCGGCCGCATGCCACTGAGCATTGACGATCTTCTGAGACGCGCCGTCGAGAACAAGTCTTCCGACTTGCACCTCAAGGTCGGCAACCATCCCTATCTGCGCATGGACGGCGTGCTCTATCCGCAGGCGGACGTGCCCCGCGTGACCCCGGAAGAAATGCTGAGCATGGCGTTCAGCATGATGACCAACCGGCAAAAGCAGAAGTTCAAGGAAACGGCCGAGCTCGATATGGCTTATGGCGTGGCGGGTCTGGGCCGGTTTCGTGTGAACGTATTTCAGCAGCGCGGAAACGTCGGCATGGTCTTGCGCGTGATTCCCACCAAGATTCGTACGGTGGTGGAACTCGATCTGCCCGAAGTGATCGAGAGAATTTGCGACGAGCAGCGCGGCATGGTGCTGGTGACCGGGACCACCGGTTCGGGTAAGTCCACGACGCTGGCCGCCATGGTGGATCGCATCAACACGATTCGCTCCGACCATGTGATCACCATCGAAGACCCCATCGAGTTCCTGCACCGCGACAAAAAGAGTTTTATCAACCAGCGCGAAGTGGAAGTGGATACAGCGAACTTCTCCACAGCCCTGCGCGCCGCTTTGCGCCAAGACCCCGACGTGATTCTGGTCGGCGAAATGCGCGACCTTGAGACGATTTCCACGGCCCTCCTCGCGGCCGAAACCGGCCACCTGGTTTTCTCCACCTTGCACACGCTGGACGCCACGGAAACCATCCAGCGCATTATCGCGGTATTTCCCCCGCCCGAGCAAAAGCAGATTCGCTTACAATTGGCCGCCACGCTGCGCGCGGTGGTCAGCCAGCGCCTCGTGCGCCGCGCCGATAATCAAGGCCGCGTTCCAGCCGTCGAAGTTATGATAACCACGGCCTACATTCGCGATTGCATCATCAACGCCGATAAAACCCGGCTGATCCATGACGCTATCGCCGCGGGCACCAGCCAGTACGGCATGCAAACTTTCGATCAATCGCTCTACGAGCTCTACTCCCGCAACCTCATTACCTTTGAGGAAGCGCTGCTGCGCGCCTCGAATCCGGACGATTTCCGTCTGCGCGTCCAGGGAATCCGCTCGGCCGCCGATGCCGCGCGCGAAGAGATGGAGCGCACCATGAACGAGTACGACCGCATGGCGCGCCGCCAGTAGGCACAGCCTTACCTTTTCTCTGCTTCGTTCTCTCTTTTTTTCCTCGTCGCTTCTTTGCCTCTTTGCTTCCCTGCCTTTTTGCTTCTATGCTTCGTGCGTGTATTCCGCGCGCAAGCTGACCTCCGAAGAGGAACTTTATCCCGCTGCTTTGCGCGCGCTCATGCGCCGCGGACATTCCGTCCACGAGATGCGCGTGGCGCTCGAGAAGCGCTGCGAGGATGAGCTCCTGGTGCGGCGCGTGATGGACCGGCTGAAGCAGGGAAAGCTGCTCGACGACGCGCGCTATGCCAAGGAGTTTGTGCGCCTGCGCGCTGTCTACCGCAAGCAGGGACGCTTCCGCATCGCGCGCGACCTGCGCGCCCGCGGCGTCCCGGACCGCCATATCGAAGCCGCCATGGATGCCGTCTTCGCCGAGACGGACGAGGGTGAGCTGCTCCGCAAGCGCATTGCGCGCAAGCTGCGCCTGCTGCGCGGCCCACTGGACATGCGTAAACGCGCCTCGCTCTATAACAGCATGTTGCGCGCGGGCTTCAGCTCGGATGCAATCCGCCGCGAGTTAACGCGCGTCACAAAAGGCGACGCGGCCGACTTGCCCGAAATGGAGTTTCCGGAGTAAGGCGTCATCCCCTTTGCTTCCCTGCTTCCCAACTTCCCTGCCTCTTTACCTCTGCTTCGCATTGCGGCGCGCGCGCGCTGTCTGAGATAATCAGATTTTCACTTCTGCTTCGCTTCGAGGACGCGTGACTGGCAACGAGATTCGCCGCAAGTTCTTGGACTATTTTGTGCAGCATGGACACCGCGAGGTGCGCAGCTCATCACTCGTGCCGCTGAACGATCCGACGCTGCTCTTCACCAATGCCGGGATGAACCAGTTCAAGGACGTCTTCCTCGGCCTCGATCAGCGCGATTACAAGCGCGCCACGACTTCGCAGAAATGCGTTCGCGCGGGCGGCAAGCACAACGACCTTGAAAACGTCGGCTTTACCAATCGCCATCACACGTTTTTTGAGATGCTCGGCAATTTCTCGTTCGGCGACTATTTCAAGAAAGACGCCATCGCACTCGCGTGGGAGCTGGTGACGTCGCCCGCGTGGTTCGCAATCCCGAAGGAGAAGCTCTACTTCACCGTGTTCGGCGGCGCGGAAGTGTCCGCAGGTAAAACGCTTGGCGTGGATTCCGAGGCGGCCGATCTTTGGGTCAAGGTCGGCGCACCGAAAGACCGCGTCATCCCGATACCCGGCCTGAAGGAGAATTTCTGGGCGATGGGCGATACAGGCCCGTGCGGTCCTTGCAGCGAGATTCACTACGATATGGGGCCGGCGGCTTCCGATCAGGGGCACGCGGATTGCAAATTTCCCTGCGATTGCGGACGCTACGTCGAAATCTGGAATCTGGTCTTCATGCAGTTCAATCGCGATGCGAGCGGCGCGCTGAATCCACTGCCAAAGCCTTCGGTGGATACGGGAGCGGGCCTCGAGCGCATGGCCGCGGTGCTGCAAGGCAAGATCAGCAATTTCGATACGGATTTGTTTGTGCCGCTGATTCACGCCGCGGCAAGCCGCGCGGGGGTTGATCCCGGCAAGCCTGACCTCCAGCCGTCGCTGCGAATTGTGGCCGATCATTCGCGCGCGGCTACGTTTCTGATCTCGGATGGGGTGATCCCGGCGAACGATGGGCGCGGCTACGTGCTGCGCAAGATCATCCGGCGCGCGCTGCGTCACGTGGAAAAGTTGAATCCGGAAGCGCCGCGGCCGTTTCTGTCATATATGGCCAATGCTGTCCGGGCAGAGATGCGTATCGCCTACCCGGAACTCGCGGAAACCGCGAAGCGCGTGAACGCGATCCTCGATTCGGAAGAAAGCCGCTTCTCGCGAACCGTTGAAATTGGGCTGAAGCACCTCGTCGAAGACATCGCACCGCTCGGCCGGTCTGGAGGTAACGCGCAAACTACCTATTATCCCGGCGAAAAAGCGTTTCGGCTCTACGATACCTATGGCCTGCCGCGCGACTTCATCGAAGACGTGACGCGTGACGCGGGTATCACCGTGGATTGGGAAGGCTTCGAGCGCGCTATGCAGGAACAGCGCACGCGCGCGAGAGCTTCCTGGAAGGGCGCGCACAAGGAAGTTGCGAACCCGGTTTACGCGAAGCTCGCGGAGACCTTCAAGACCGAGCCGGACTTCTACTACGGCGCAAGCGCCAAAGATTGCCGCATCGAGGCCATCATCACCAAGAACGGCCCGGTGAACGAGATTCCTGCCGGGGCGGAAGCGGAAATCGTCCTCGACCGCAGCTCAATCTATTCCGAATCGGGCGGCCAGGTGGCTGACACCGGCGCGCTCTATGACCATTCCGAAAGCATGCAACTCGCTGAAGTGCGTGGCGCATATTACCCGGTTGGGCGGCTGATCGCGCACCGCGTGATTGCCAAGGAGTCGCTGCACGTCGGGGATCGCGTCGCCACCGTGGCGGATGCGGCGCGGCGCGAGCACGTCAAACGCAACCACACCGGCACGCACCTGATGCACGCCGCCTTGCGGAATATTCTCGGCACACACGTGAAGCAGGCCGGCTCGCTGGTCGAACCTGGCCGCTTGCGCTTTGATTTTTCGCATTTCGCGCCGGTGGATGCAGCCGAACTGCGCGACATCGAGCAACAGGTGAATGAGGAAATCCGCCTGAACTGCGAAATCCACACCGACGTGATGCACATCGAAGAGGCTCTAGCCTCGGGCGCGCTGGCCTTTTTCGGAGACCGCTACCCGGAGCAGAACGTGCGCGTCGTGACTATCCCCGATTCTTCCTCCCCGCGCGGCTTCTACAGCAAGGAGCTTTGCGGCGGTACGCACGTGAAACGCGCGGGCGATATGGGCGTCTTCAAGATCGTCGAGGAGAATTCTGTGGCCGCGGGTGTTCGCCGGATCGAAGCCGTCACCGGGATTCGCGCGCTGGAGCAATACCAGAACGTAGCGGAGGCGCTGCGGTCCCTGGCGTCAACACTCAATGCCGGAACAGAAGATGTGGAAGCCGCCGCGCAAAAGCTGATCGAGGGCCGCCGCCAGCTCGAAAAGCAACTCGACGGCCTGAGGCACAAGGCCGCTCAGGGGCGCGCCGGGGATCTGGTCACAGACGCCCACGAGATCAAAGGTGTACGAGTAATCTCCGCCAATGTCCCTGACGCGAGCCGCGAGACGCTGCGCACCCTGGTGGATTCGCTCCGCCAGAAGCTTGGCTCGGGAGTGGTGGTGTTGGGCACCGTGGAAGACGGCAAAGCCTCCTTGATCGGGGCAGTGACCAAGGACCTGGTTCCCCGGCTCCACGCCGGCAAGATTATCCAGGAAATCGCCAAGCAAGTAGGTGGCACCGGGGGTGGTAGACCCGACTTAGCCGAGGCTGGCGGAAAAGACACAACTGGCCTAAATATGGCCCTCGACCTCGTTTATACCGTCATAGACCGGTTGTTATAATCCTCGCGCATCGCCAGAAACGCATTCTGGGTTCTTTGGAACCGGGAACAACGACATCTTGGGATGCTGCTCATACGCTCGCCTGCTCTCCTGATTGCAATGAAACTGCGCGCAAATTCGAACGTCCGTATCATGCTGATACTAGGACTATTAATGGCTGCCCCGGCGCACGGACAGATCGTTTCGGTGCTTGACGAGCGCGGGCATCGGGTCTATATAAACGCTGAGCCTGTTCCCTCTCGCTCGAACTCACTGAAAGCGCGGCTCGCCGGCGTGAACCCCGGCACAACGGTTCCCTCAGCCCGTACGTCTGAAGTGAGGGACGCGCTGGGCACGCAAACCGCAATTTCGTCGGGACCGCTTTCCCAAGAGCGGCTTGAGCAGCTCGTGCAGATGACCGCCGATCGCCACCATGTGGACCCGGCTCTTGTACGCGCCGTGGTGCATACTGAGTCCGGCGGCAATCCGGCGGCGATCTCGGCGAAGGGCGCGATGGGGTTGATGCAGCTTATGCCGGAGACCGCGCACGCCATGGGCGTGACGAACGCTTTCAGCCCGCAGGATAATCTCGATGGCGGAGTTCGCTACCTCCGGACGTTACTGGAGCGATACAATGGGGACCTCGATAAGTCCCTGGCGGCATATAATGCCGGTACCGGGGCTGTGGACCGGGCCGGAGGCGTGCCCCACTACCGCCAGACGCAGGATTACGTTCGGAAGGTGACGAACTCCTATTATGGAGACAACACCGGAATCACCGGCGGCAAGGGGAAAACGTTTACGGCGCAATCGAAGGTTGCGGTTGCTCCGCAGCCTTCCATCTACCAGACACACGACGCTCAGGGGCGGGTCGTCTGGACGAACAACTGAGATGGGTTCTTGAACGGCGAAGTCTAAGACTTTGAGGCCTAGAGTGATGGCAGGGGGAAAAACTCGGGGCTGGAAGCGCGCGGCGCTTGTTGCGGCGCTGGCGCCTGCGCTTACGCTGATGCTTGGCGCCGCCGCGCGCGCCGACAAATCCGAAAGCGAAAAGCGGGCCCTGGCTGAGGATCAATTCGATCGCGCCGAGAGCGCACGCACCACGCTCGAATCCACTCCCGAAGCAAAGCGCACCATCGAGCAATACAAGCAGGTCGTCACCGCCTACCGACGGGTGTATCAGATCACGGCCCACGAGCAGGATGTGCCCACCGCGATTCTCATGGTCGGCAATCTTTATTGGGTAATGGGCAAGCAGTTCGATCCAAAATTCTATCAATCAGCGGTGGACGCCTATCAATTTCTACTGCACGACTATCCCACCACCCATTACCGCGAGGAAGCGCTCTTCGATGTCGCGCAAATTGAAAAGGACGGCTTGAAGGATCGGAAGCTGGCGCAGAGGTCCTACGAATCGTTCCTGAAGCTCCATCCGCGTTCTCCCCACGCGCAGGATGCCCAGGAAGCGCTGAAGGAACTGGCATCGCCTCAGCAAACGCACATAGCCACCGCGGATGTGCCGACAACGGACGCTGCGGCGCGCGAGTCGCAAAAGGACGCGAGCTCGCAGGCAGCCACTCCCGAGCGCATCTCTGAAGCTAATTCCGAGAAACGCGGGACGGCTCCGGCTGGCGCTCCGGTGCCTCTGCCATCGTCAACGGAGATCAGCCCGGGCGAACGGATGGAGGCCCCCGCGTCTGGAAAAGCCGCCAATTTGACCCAGATCAATACGTGGGCTACGCCTGACTACACGCGGTTGGTGATCAGCCTGGACGGACCGGTGAAATACCAGGCAGCGCGACTCGGCAACCCACAGCGAATTTACTTTGACGTGAGTACTACGCACCTGGGCCGGACGGCGTTGCACGGCCCGTTCCGCATACAGGGAGACCTGGTAAAGGCTGTGCGGATCGGGCAGAACAAGGATGACGTGGTGCGGATCGTGCTGGAAGTGGAGAAGGTAAAAAACTACTCGGTCTTCCTGCTCCGCAATCCTTATCGCATGGTTGTGGATGTCTACCCGGAGCAAGCTCTGAAGGCAAAAGCCGTTCCGTCCGTCAAGCCTTCACCAGCGACTCATGGGAGCGCGCCGGCAACCGAAGTCGTCCGTGTCCCGTCGGCTGGTTCTGAGGCAAAGACCGCTCATCCGGCTCCGCCGGCGAATCCGACCTCGCACGGTTCATCTGCTGCGCCCGATACCTCCGCTCGAGAACGCGCGGTGGATGCGGCCTTGGCTTCCGCCGACAAGCCTGTCGATTCGTCCGCGGCGCATACGATTCGCGAAGCGACCCCATCCAAGGAAGTGACTACACCGAAGATAGACAAGAAGTCCCAAGCAGCCGATGCGGCGCACAAGTCCACGAGCCCGTTGAGCCCGGTTCATACCGAGCCCCCGGTTGCGGCGCCACCCACGCTGCCTGCAAAACAAAGCGCGAAGATCGTGCGCGCGGCGAAGCTCTCTCCCCCTCGCGAACCCGAGCCCAATCTAGATGGCCAACGGTCTCTTACACGCGTATTGGGGCTGAAAATCGGCAGGATCGTGATTGACGCCGGACATGGCGGCCATGACACCGGGACGATCGGCCCCGGCGGCCTGATGGAAAAGGATTTGTGCCTGGACGTGGCGCTGCGCCTCGGCAATATGATCGAGAAGCAATTGCCTGGGGCCGAAGTGGTGTATACGCGCAACAACGATACGTTCATCCCGCTTGAAGAACGCACAGCGATTGCCAACCACGCCAAAGCGGACCTCTTTATCTCCATCCACGCCAATTCCAGCGGGGACCGGGCTGCGCGCGGCGTCGAGACCTACTACTTGAACTTTTCTTCGTCGCCGGAAGCCATGGAAGTGGCAGCCCGCGAAAATGCCACGGCGCAGGGCGGCGTGCATAATTTGCAGGATATGATCCAGCAGATTGCGCGGAACGAAAAGATCGAGGAATCCAAAGAACTCGCGGCGGATATCCAGGGGTCCCTTTCAAAGCGCATGCAGCGCACCAACTACGCGATTCGCGACCGCGGGGTGCGCAAGGCTCCCTTTGTGGTGTTGATCGGCGCGAACATGCCCTCCATCCTGTCGGAGATATCCTTCATCAGCAATCCGGCGGACGAGCAAATGCTCAAGAAGCCGGAAAACCGGCAGCACGTCGCGGAAGGCCTCTACCGGGGCGTGGAAGACTACCTGCAAAGCATCAATAGCCTCACATTCAACCAAGCCAAGGCGACGCCGGGAATGCGGCCCGGAAGCGTGGCCCCAGCCGGGAACCAGCGCTAAGATATCGGCATCTAAAGAAGCATCTGGGCAATCAGGAGTTCTCGTGCGTAGACTTTTGGCTTTGTGCCTCTTCCTTTTCGCGGGTAGCGTTGCGTCCGCGCAGGGCATTCTTCCCTCCGGGTTCAGCGGCTGGGCGGCCTCGCCAACGCCAGCTACAGGTGCTTCGCTCGAACAAGTCGCCGGCGCCGATGCGCCTTTCCTAAGAGAATATGGCTTTCAGGCTATCGAGCAGCGGGATTACAGCCGCGACGGTGACATATTGCACGTCACCCTCTACAGCATGACCGATCCAACGGCGGCTTACGGCGCTTTCACCTACTTGCGCCCGGCCGACATGCGGTCTTCAACGCTCGCGCGGTACGCGGCGCTGGCTCCAGATCGCGCGCTAGTCGTGGTGGGGAATTTTTTGCTGGACGTTACGGGCAAGCGGATTCCACACCGCGTGGATGACGATCTCGCCGGCCTGATCGAATCCGTGAAGCCGAAAGCGGACCAGCGCGCGTTCCCAACCATCGGAGACCACTTGCCCGCGGAAGGGCTGGTTGCAGGTTCAGAACGATATATCCTTGGGCCGCTGGCGCTGGATAAGTTCGCTCCGCTTGCCTCGGGCGACTGGATCGGGTTTGGCGACAGCGCCGAAGCCATCGAAGCCAGGTACCGCAAGGGCACGCAGGAAGCGACGCTGCTCGTGATCGAGTATCCGACGCAGCAACTCGCCGCGACTCACTTCACAAAGATTGCTCCCCTCGCGAAGGACGATTCCTCGGCGAATCCGTCGGTGATGCATCCGGCCATTACGGCACAGCGAAACGCCGGGCTTGTTTCGCTCGCGTTCACGTCGCAACGCGGCACATACGCCAAGACGGTGCTGGGCCAAGTGATCTATGGCCACGATGTGATGTGGAATGAGCCGGCACCGCTGCCAAATGAAAAGCCTTGGCCGGTCTACGTGATCGGAGCGTTCGCCGGCACGGGGCTGATCCTCGTCTACACAATGATCAGCGGGCTGGGATTCGCGATCTTTCGCGTGACCGTGAACATTTTTTTCCCGGGGAAAGTGTTTGACCGGCCACATTCGATAGAAATTCTTCAACTTGGGCTGTCGGACCGTCCTGCGAATACGCGGGACCTGCGCTGACCGCCGGGGTGGTTTGGGCTGGGTGTCCGGGCCGAGATGACGGCGTGCGCGTTGTGAATCTCCCTGCAATGCATTGATATCGAAGGGCTTAGTATATGGCGAGCTAGGTCCCTTATTTTCTTGACTCAGCCTCGAACGCTCCTCTAGACTCAGCCCGAGGAAATGAGCTCTGGGCCTTCCGCGCATCGGCCTTGAACGATTCTCCCCTCTTGAAAGCCCACCCTCGCCGGTGGGCTTTCTGTTTTTCTGTTGCTACGTTCCACTTCATTCCACTCGAGCGACCGTTCCGCGCGTTCTTCTTCCCTGTTGACACTCAACAGGGAGGCGCCGTATTCTCCTGTTGATCTCCAACAGGAGGAGCCGCCATTCTAGAAAACTCTAATCCGGACAATCGCACTGAAGTTCTGCAGGGCACGCTCGATCTGATGGTGCTGAAAACGCTCGAGGCTATGGGTCCGCTGCACGGCTACGGCGTGGCGCGGCGTATCGAGCAAGTCTCCGGCGACTTGCTGCACATGAATCAGGGCACGCTCTACCCCGCGCTTCTGCGGCTGGAACAGAGCGGATGGGTCAGCTCAAAGTGGGGCGTTTCCGACAACAACCGGCGCGCCAAGTATTACTCGATCACGAAAAGCGGGATGAAACAGCTCGCCGCCGAAACCGAAAATTGGGAACGCGTCGCCGGAATCATTGCGCGGCTATTGCATTCCGCGCAGGGAGCCTGACGTGAAGCGCGTGCGCATCTTCGCGGCACGGCTGCGCGGCTTGTTCGGCGGGCAGTCGCGGGAGGCCGAGCTTGGCGAAGAGGTCCGCGCGCACCTTGAAATGGCCGCGCAGGAGCATATGCGGCGGGGGATGTCTGCGGAGGACGCTCGCTATGCGGCGTGGCGGGAATTTGGCGGCGTCGAGCAAGTGAAGGAGACCTACCGCGAACGGAGGGGGCTGCCGATGATCGAAACTTTTCTGCAGGACCTGCGCTTTGGCGTGCGCATGCTGCGCAAGAATCCCGGGTTCACTGCGATTGCCGTTTTGACGCTGGCGCTCGGCATCGGCGCGACCACCGCAATCTTTAGCGTTGTGGACGCCGTACTGCTCCAGCCCCTGCTCTACAAAGACCCATCCGCTCTCGTCTTGATCCAGGAGCGAATCGCCAAGGTCGCCCCTTTTCCGTTTGAAGTATCCGCGCCGGACATATTCGTAATGCAGCGAGAAAATCGCGTCTTCGAGGACGTGGCGGGTTTCCTGGGCATGCGCGTGAATCTTGCCGGGGTAGTACAACCGGAGCGAGTGCAGACCGCGCGGATTGCTGCCGATTTGCTTCCGCTGCTCGGCGCGACGCCGCTGCTCGGCCGCACTTTCACCTCTGAAGAAGACCGCAGCGCGACTCCAGTGGCCCTGCTGAGCTATGCCCTCTGGCAACGCAATTTTGGCGGCAATCCCGATGTGCTTGGGCGCGGCATTACTCTTGACGGGCAGTCCTACACGGTGATCGGCGTCATGCCGCGGACGTTTGAATTTCCGCCGCGTGGCATGCCTCACAATGAGCCCGCCGATCTCTGGATTCCCATATCATTCTCAAAGAAGGAGTTGGCTGACGTCCGCGATAACTTCGACTATAGCGTTCTCGCACGGCTCAAACCAGGCGTCAGTATTGAGCAAGCTCGCGCGGACATGGTACTCGTCGCCGAGGCCATTCAGAAGACGTGGGGACCGGAGGCCTTAATCGGGGGTTTCAAAATCGAAACCGCCGAACCGCCATTCCGCGAGGTAGTGGTCAGCAAGGTGCGCGCGCTTTTGTTCCTGCTTCTCGGCGCCGTGGGCCTGCTGCTCCTGATCGCCTGCGCCAACGTAGCGAATCTGCTGCTGGCGCGCCCTGCCAGGCGGCAGAAGGAAATCACAATTCGCGCAGCCCTGGGCGCTGGACGCGGACGGATCACGCGACAATTGGCCACAGAAAGCGCGCTGCTTGGATTGCTGGGCGGTGGTGTGGGCGTGCTCCTTTCCGTTTGGGGCACGCATCTGCTGTCCGCGGCGGCGCCCGCAAACATTCCGCAGGTGCAAGGGATTCACCTGAATCCCGCGGTGCTGGCTTTCTCGGCTGCTCTCTCGCTGCTGACCGGCCTCATCTTCGGCCTCGCGCCCGCACTTTCCGCTACGCGTGCCGATGTGATGGAAACCTTGAAAGAAGGTGGGCGGGGCGAGAGTGCCGGGCGACACGGCGCAAAGATCCGCAATTTTTTCGTCGTGGCCGAGGTGGCGATCGCTTTCGTGCTCGTGATTGGCGCCGGGCTGCTGATCCGCAGTTTTATTCGCGTCGTGAACACCGATTCCGGCGCGCGCGTGGAAAACGTGCTCACCGCCGTCATAGCCCTCCCATCGGCGCAGTATTCGGACAGCAATCGCGTCACGGGATTCTTCCAGCATTTCTTTGGCCAAATGAAAAACACGCCGGGGGTCGAATCCATTGGCGCGTCGAGCGATCTGCCCACCGAAGCGAATTGGAACCACATCTTCAGCGTAGAGGAACATCCCACGCCGTCGAGCACCGCGCTTCCCCTCTCGTCTCACACCCTCGTGCTCGGAGATTACTTCGAAACACTTGGCATTCCCCTGGTGCGTGGCCGCTTCTTCACGGCGGATGAGGAGCAGGGGAAGGACCAGGTGCTGATGGTCAGTTCGGAAATGGCCAAGCACTATTGGCCGGGCGAAGATCCCATCGGAAAGCGAATAAAGTGGGGGCCCGCGGAAGGAAACAATCCCTGGTTGACAATTGTGGGAGTGGTGGGTGACGTAAAACAGGGCGACCTTGACAAGCCTACGGAAGCGCACACGTATGCGCCATACCGCCAGGATTGCTCCGGCAGCTTGGGCGGCACGAGTCTTTGCCAGGCTATGAGCATCATGGCTCGCGCGGCTATACCCTCGACAACTCTAGCCGCGGAATTGCGCTCCGCCGTGCAGAAACTCGACGCCGCTCAGCCATTGACCCGAGTACGTACGCTTAAGGAGGTCGTGGAATCTTCCGCCAAGCCGCATCAGTTCAACGCATTTCTGCTCGCGATTTTCTCGGGCGCGGCGCTATTTCTGGCGGCCATCGGGCTTTACGGCGTGCTCGCCTACGTGGTCGCACAGCAAACTCATGATATCGGAATCCGCATGGCACTGGGCGCGCAGGAGGGCGATGTACTTCGGCTCGTTCTGCGGCAGGGGCTCAAGCTCTGCACCTTGGGCATCGCTATCGGCTTGATCGGTGCGTTGTCGCTGACGGGGTTGATCAGGAGCCTGCTCTACGGCGTAAGCGGCACTGATCCGCTGACGTATACCGCCGCGGCGGTCCTGCTTTCGCTCGTGGCGCTGACTGCGTGTTACATCCCCGGGCGCCGGGCGATGCGGGTGGACCCCATGGTTGCGCTGCGGCATGAGTGAAACCACGGGAATTCGGAAGCTCGCGGACTGCGCCAACGCGTGGCGCTCGCTTTCTTGGCGGTTAATTCCGGGGACGCCACGTAAAAACCTCAGGTTCGCCGTCGCGCAGAACCATGCGGGACGTCGCACGCTGAGCTAGAGTTCGCGTCGGAGAGGGCGCAGCCTTTCCGGCTGTGGCACTGTTGCTGCGGGAGTGGCTGCGCTGGCCTGCTACTTGCGTGCCCGGCGGGCAATGCGCGTGGATCCAATAGTGGCGCTGCGCTACGACTGAGCTGCAACGAACCTGCTGTGGGCCGCACCCGGCAGTGCTGTCCGCTAGGTTAGTGCGTTTACCGCCAGGTGCGGCCCGCAGTTCCTTAATTAAATGTCATTTCGCGCGGAGCGCTTATGTCTTCTTACTTCTTGAGTGGGATTATAAGCACGCACCCTATTGCGTTTCACCTGGGCTTATCGCATTTCATGGGCCAAACGAACGCGTTTCGGTTGCCTGGATAATCTCCTGAAAGGCAAGAGCTTGCGGATGGCGAACCGTGGCGTTTTTTGAGGCTGCTGCGCGGATTGATTCTGGGGTGCGTCAAAACGGTTCTTTCCTTCCATTTTTAGCGTCCGGCGGCAGGAGAATCGAACCGGATCCTTGTTTGGAACTCGATTTCCACAGTCCTGCCTACTCGAAGGAAAAATGTGCTCGGGTTCTTCGTTCCCCAGTCCACGTATGGCACCACCCATTTTGCAAACACCTGGCACCCGTCGGCTGCGTAATCCATATCGGTGGGAACCGTGATTTCGTGGCCGACCCCGTGAATCTGGAAGATGCCCTGGATATTCACCTGCGACTTGCCTGGAGGAGCCACGTTACCCAGCACGTGGTCTGGCCGGAATACGATTTCGGCGTAGAGCGCACTCCGGAGGACGTCCCACCGCATTTTTCCATCGCCCTGGCCGTAACCGCTGATTCCAGTTGTCGCGTCAACGGCGATTTCGCAGACAGGGCGATCTGCGTCTTTACGAAATCTTTATGCACTGCTTATGCCTTCCAAAGGTCTGCTCTCTTATGTTTAGATGCGTGAACGGGCTGCTTGATGGTGGCCCGCAGTTCCGCGTAGGGGTGAGCAGTGGCTACGCTCGCACTCAATATCGTTTGTCTGGTGGCATGCGCGTTCCTGGTGTATGTACTGGTTGCCTTTCATGATGAGCGGCGAAGCAGGCGGACCACGAATGCGGATGGCGGGTCTGCTCGAGCCACAAACAGAATCTTGCACTTTAGGGCGCGTCAGCTTCGATGCGTTGAGCACATCGCGTCAAGCAAGGCTGAGGCCAAGAAACCGCTGCAGTTTAGTTAGGTGTTGTGTCGCCCGGTTGACGGTGACCCGTGTCACATTCGCGACTGGCCGCACGTGATAGTTTGCCAGCGCGGGAAATCGCGCAGCACCGGAATGACAATCGCTATTCGAAACGAGGAAGCATATGGACCGAATATTTCGCAAGGGGTTTGCGGCTTTGTTCCTGATGTTTGGCGTGTTGCCAATGGTGGGGCACGCCCAGGCCAATCGGGACCGTTCGACCTTAGCGGATTCTGGATTACGAGCAGATGAAGAGGCGGCGCGGGCGATGTTGTCACCGGCGGACTCCTGCCAACTTCAAGGGGTCACCCGCTCGCCTTCGGGGCTGGCTCTGCCCCAGACCCAGATCACAGTGCACAGCATGAACGATAACGTTACCCATAGCCTGCTCAGCGGCCCAAATGGCGAGTATTTCATCTTCGACTTGAAGCCGGGACGCTACGAAATCATTGCTAACAAAACAGGCTTTTCCGCCTCATCGAGAATTGCCATCGAGTTGGAGGCTCGCCAAAGTCTGCACCTCGATTTGACGGTTGGAACTGCGCCAGCCGCAGCAGAACAGCCGGCGGCGCCGCCAAGCTCCAAAACCTCGGATACAACCGACACACAGAAATATCTTCTCGAAGAGGTCCAACGACTCGAAGCTCGCCTCGCGGACTTGGAAGCGCGGCTCACCAGCCAACCACCCGCCAGCCCGGCCGCAACGGCCACCGTAGCAACGGCAAGCAACAACGCCACGCCGGGTCTACCTGCGGGATCGTCAAGCAATTCGCCGCCCGTGGCATCCAGCCAGCCGCAAGCTGGTGCGAGTGTTGCTGCTGTAGCCGCACAAGCTCCAACTCCAGCAAAAGATCCAGCCGCCGCATCCGCCAAAGCAGCGCCATTTTCAGATGCGGACTGGTCATGGCTAAACGGCAACCCTCGCACAAAGGACATATTCTGGGACACGCCATTCTTTACGCCAGAGATTAGAACTGACATCAACTATGTATACGACTTCAACCATCCGACGGACCATTCCATGGGCGGGTCAAGCGAGCTTTTTCGGTCGCAGGAAGTCCAACTGGAACAACTCGGCGTAGGCGGCGACTTCCACTGGGACAATGTACGCGCCAGACTGATGACCCAATTCGGCATGTATTCCGTGACGACTCCTCGGAATGATCCCAGCCCGGGAAACGGTCAATGGGATCTCGCTGATGCATACCGCTACGTATCGGAAGCTTATGGCGGATATCACATCAACGTATTGAACGGTATCAACGTTGACGCGGGAATCTTCATGTCCTACGTCGGGCTGTTCAGTTACTACAACTTCGACAATTGGGCTTACCAACCCTCGTATGTTTCCTCCAACACTCCGTGGTTTTTCAATGGCGTGCGGGTACAGATTTTCCCCACGAAACATTTGAAGATTGAGCCCTGGTTCATCAATGGTTGGCAGGCCTACGGCTCGGCGAACCACACGCCGGGTCTCGGAGGCCAGCTAAAATGGACTCCGACTAGCTACATCAACATCATCTCCAACAATTACGGGCTGGGTGAGGATGATCTGTTCGTACCCCACCGCAAGCGCATCCACACCGACAACAGTATCGAAGTGAAGTATTACGACCGGCCGGACATGACGCTCGATAAGATCGCGTTCACTTTCACCGGCGATATGGGTTGTGAATTCGGCAGTGGCGTGAGTTGCTACGGCGATCACAAAGGCGGCCCCAAGCAGAGCTTCCTGGGTTACATGGTTTATAACCGCTTCTGGTTCCACAGAGACCTGTTCGGACTGACGGTTGGCGGCGGTCAGATCAACAATCCAGGACGTTATCTAGTACTTCTGCCGCCGATCGATGGAGAGGGCGCCATTTCAGCGGCGACGAATTCGCCATACTTTACGGAGAATCCGGGGGACCCCTATAAAGCATGGGATTCGTCAGTCACGTTTGACTATATGCCCAAGCAATACATCACGTTCCGCTGGGAATATGATTATCGCCACGCGAGTGTGCCGTATTGGTCTGGCCCCGGAGGGATTACACCTCCAGGCGGAAATAACGGCTCTCCCCAATTCTTCACCTGCAGCACCGGCGCCACTTCCGGGCAAACGAGCCTGGGACTTGCGGAAACGGCGTGTGGAGGCGGACTCAGCAGCGTGTGGTTCCCGGACCTTCGCAGGAATGAATCGTTTATAGACATGGCCATCATGGTGAAATTCTAGAGTGGGAGCATGTGAGGTCCGGACTTGACCGACGGGTTCCGAGCTTTTTGGGCGGGAGCAGAATTCAGTGAAGCCGCTAACGATCTTTGGACTCTTTGCCGTCACGTCTATGCTGGTCTGCTACGCGATGGAGAAACGCAGCCCGTGGTGGATCTTCGCGTTTGCTATGTCCTGCCTCCTAGGATCGGCTTACGGTTTTCTGCAAGGCGCGTGGCCATTCGGCATCGTGGAAGCTATCTGGGCAGCAGTAGCTTTTCAGCGCTGGCGAGGTGCGCGTCCGTGATCCCTGGGAGACTCGAATGCATCGAGCGAGGCACATGGTCCTTATGAAGTCTTTATGGCCTCCTTATGACTTCTTCACCAACGCGCGAGCAGACTAAGTTTCACGCCGACCGCTTCGCCGGGTCTGGCCCGCAATGGCCGGCTGTGGAGGGTTTCACGATGCCGCTCGTTTTCGACATTTTGATGGCGATCGTTTGCGTGTTTTACGCTTACGTCTTTTTTCAGCTGCGCCGTGAAGAGAAAGACCCTGGATGGAGACGGCGAAAGCTTAAGCGAGAGATCGTCGCCTTCCGGCAGGCACGGGAAGCAAAAGACGACGGGGTGGAAGCTGCTAATCCGCTGCCCGATGCCGCCCCGGCGTCACCGCAGAGCGGCCAGCCAACAGAGAGGCCAGCACGTCCAAGGCATCTCTCTGCGAGGGGCGTTACGTCGCAAATGCGTGGCACCGGCACTTCGCATGGAACGATTTCAGCCATTCGGAGGAGAAACCATGCGTGACCTCTTGTTCGTTGCCGTTTCCATCGTGTTCTTTCTTGTGTCGCTCGCGTACGTGCGCGGTTGCGACCGGTTGAAGTAGGAGCCTTCCATGTTCGCTGATGCTGTCTTGCTGCTCGTTTGCATTTTGGTGTTCGGTTACCTTCTGGCTGCTTTGCTGTGGCCGGAGAGGTTCTAGCGATGACTGCGAACGGCTGGTTTCAAATTGGTTTGTATCTGCTGATCCTCTTGGCGGTCACAAAGCCACTTGGCGCCTACATGGCGCGCGTCTTCAGCGGCGAGCGCACGTTCTTTGATCCGATCGCGCGCCCGGTAGAGCGGCTGCTCTATCGCGTGACCGGCGTGGATGAAAAGAGCGAGATGCGCTGGACGGAATACGCGCTTGCGATGCTGCTCTTCAGCGTAGTCTCGATGGTCCTGCTCTATCTCATCCAGCGTATGCAATATTGGCTGCCGTGGAATCCGCAAAAGCTGGCAGGCGTTGCGCCAGATCTCGCCTTCAATACGGCTGCGTCGTTCACCACAAATACCAACTGGCAGGCATATTCCGGCGAGACGACGATGAGCTACCTGACGCAGATGGCGGGCCTTGCGTACCACAACTTCATCTCTGCAGCGATGGGAATCGCCCTGGCAATCGCGCTCATTCGGGGAATCGCGCGCCGGGAAAGGGACACGATCGGTAATTTCTGGGTGGACCTGACCCGGAGCATCCTGTGGGTGCTGCTGCCACTTTGCCTGGTGACCGGGTTGTTTCTGGTATCGCAGGGGACTACTCAGAACTTGAAGCCCTATACTACCGTCCCGCTTCTGGACGCGCAGACGGTACAGGTGACCGGGGCGGACGGGAAAACCACCCAGCAGCGCGTGACCGACCAAACGATTGCGCAGGGTCCTGTCGCTTCACAGGAAGTGATCAAAGTGCTGGGCACGAACGGCGGCGGCTTTTTCAATGCGAATAGCGCGCACCCGTTTGAGAATCCCACGCCTCTTTCAGACTTTGTGCAAATCCTCCTGATCTTTTCGATCGGCTCCGGGCTCACCTACACGCTGGGACGCATGACGGGTTCGCAGCGGCATGGCTGGGCCGTTTGGGCCGCGATGACGGTGCTGTTCCTGGCCGGAGTGACCGCGATTTACTCGTCGGAATCGCGCGGCAATTCGCTGGTCCACGGCGTGGATCAGAAGGCGAGCGCAACACAATCCGGCGGCAACATGGAGGGCAAAGAGGTTCGATTCGGCATCGCCCAATCCGCGCTCTTTGCCACCACCACCACGGACACGAGCTGCGGCGCCGTCAACGGCGTGCACGACTCTTACACACCACTCGGCGGAATGATTCCGATGATCAACATGATGCTCGGTGAGGTCGTCTTTGGCGGAGTAGGGTCAGGACTCTACGGAATGGTCGTGTTCGTGATCCTCTCGGTATTCATCGCGGGCTTGATGGTGGGACGCACGCCGGAGTATCTCGGCAAGAAGATTGAAGCCTATGACGTGAAGATGGCGATGCTCTCGGTGCTCATCTTTTCGTTGATCATATTGGTCTTCACGGCGATCGCGATTATTACGCCGTATGGCAAGGCGGGCATTTCGAATCCCGGCCCGCACGGGCTTTCACAGATTCTCTATGCCTATACGTCTGGCGCGGCAAATAACGGCTCGGCGTTTGCCGGGATCAATGCGAACACGCTCTGGTACAACGTGTCGATGGCATTCGATATGTTGCTGGGACGCTTTTTTATGGTGATCCCGGTGCTCGCGATTGCCGGGAGCCTCGCGCGCAAGAAGATCGTGCCCGAATCCGCAGGCACGTTTCCGGTCACAACGCCGCTTTTTTCCGGGCTTCTGGTTTCAGTGGTTCTGATCGTAGGAGCGCTCACATTTTTCCCGGCGCTGAGCCTGGGACCGATTCTCGAGCACTTGCTCATGCACGCCGGAAAGGTGTTCTAAGGCCATGATCGGAAAACGGCAGGGACAGAAATCGCTTTGGACCGGTTCCATTGTCGCCCGCGCGATCTGGGACTCGGTATTGAAACTCAATCCGCGCACGCTGATGAAGAACCCGGTGATGTTCGTGGTGGAGATCGGTTCGGTAGTCACGACGGTTGACCTGATCTACGGCGCGATCAAACATCAGCCCGGGTTTTCCTTTGCGCTGCAGATCACGCTGTGGCTGTGGTTCACGGTTCTTTTTGCAAATTTCGCGGAGGCGATGGCGGAAGGCCGCGGCAAAGCCCAGGCGGACACGCTCCGGAAGGCTCGGGCTGAAACGATGGCACGCCGGCTCAACGCCAGCGGCGGCACAGATGAAGTCCCTGGGTCGAACCTTCGCGCCGGTGACGTGGTAGTGGTCTCCGCCGGGGAATTCATTCCCGGCGATGGCGAAGTGATCGAAGGCGTCGCTTCGGTGGACGAATCGGCCATTACCGGCGAATCGGCCCCGGTGATTCGTGAGTCGGGCGGCGACCGGTCCGCAGTGACCGGCGGAACGCGGGTGCTTTCGGATGAAATCAAGGTCAAGATCACGTCGAATCCCGGCGAAACGTTTCTTGACCGGATGATCAAGCTCGTGGAAGGCGCGTCGCGCCAGAAAACTCCCAACGAGATCGCGCTCAATATCCTGCTGGCGGGGCTCACGATCATCTTCCTACTGGCGGTCGTCACGCTCCAACCCATGGCGATTTACTCCGGCGCGCCGCAATCGCTCTTCGTGCTGGTGTCTCTGCTAGTTTGCCTGATTCCCACCACGATTGGCGGCTTGCTTTCCGCGATTGGAATCGCCGGAATGGATCGCGTGGTACAGCGTAACGTGCTGGCAATGTCCGGGCGCGCGGTGGAAGCGGCCGGCGACGTAGACACACTCCTGCTCGATAAGACCGGCACGATCACACTCGGAAATCGCCAAGCCACGGAGTTCGTTGTGGCGCCGGGCATCAGTGACGCGGAGCTGGCCGACGCCGCGCAACTCGCTTCCTTTGCGGACGAGACCCCGGAGGGGCGTTCGATCGTCGTGCTGGCAAAGGAACGCTATGGGTTGCGCGGCCGCGAGTTGCGCGCCAGCGGGGCGAACTTCATTCCGTTCACCGCGGTCACGCGCATGTCCGGCGTCGATCTGGACGGCCGCCAGATTCGAAAAGGCGCCGCTGAAGCCATTGCGAAGTACGTCTCCGACGCGGGTGGAAGCGTCCCGGCCGAAGTGCGGGAGGCGGTAGACCGGATTTCGAATGCCGGGGGCACTCCCCTCCTGGTTGCCGAAGACCGCCGCGTGCTGGGCGTGATCTACCTGAAAGACATCGTGAAGGGCGGCATGCGGGAGCGGTTCGATCAACTGCGCGCCATGGGCATCCGCACCGTAATGATTACCGGCGACAACCCGCTCACAGCGGCGGCCATCGCGCGCGAAGCGGGCGTGGATGATTTCCTCGCGCAAGCGAAGCCCGAAGACAAGCTCGCGCTGATCCGGAGCGAGCAGGCCAAGGGCAAACTTGTTGCGATGACCGGCGACGGCACAAACGATGCTCCGGCGCTAGCGCAGGCCGATGTGGGCGTGGCCATGAACGCCGGTACGCAGGCCGCAAAAGAGGCCGGCAACATGGTTGATCTGGATTCGAATCCGACGAAGCTGATCGAAATCGTCGAGATCGGCAAGCAGCTGCTGATTACGCGCGGGGCTCTGACGACATTCTCCGTGGCGAACGACGTGGCGAAGTATTTTGCGATTATTCCCGCGATGTTTGCCGGAGCATTTCCCCAGCTCAACGTGCTGAACATCATGGGGCTGCGGACGCCGCAATCGGCGGTGCTTTCCGCGGTGATCTTCAACGCGATCATCATTATTATCCTGGTGCCGCTGGCGCTTCGCGGCGTTCGTTATCGCGCGCTGGGAGCCGAGGCGCTGCTGCGGCGGAACCTCTTTCTGTACGGGTTCGGCGGAATCATCGCGCCGTTTGTGGGGATTAAAATGATTGACATGCTGATTACGTGGCTGCATTGGGTTTGAGGCGCGAACATGAAAAAACAATTTTTGACTGCTATCTGGATGACGCTGGCGACTACCGTACTCCTCGGAATCATCTATCCGCTGGTGATGACCGGACTTGCTCAGGTTTTGTTGCCGTCGCAAGCAAATGGATCGCTGATTCAGGTGGGCGGCAAGACGCTTGGCTCGCACCTGATCGGACAGCCCTTCACTTCGCCGGGATATTTTCATTCGCGGCCATCGGCGGCGGGCGCGGCAGGTTATGACGGCACAGCGTCGGGCGGGTCGAACTTGGGGCCAACGAACAAAACACTTGTGGACCGCATTTCGGCCAGCGTGCAAGCGTTGCAGGCAGAAAACCCGGGCGCGCCCGTCCCCATTGACCTGGTCACGGCATCGGGATCCGGGCTCGATCCGGACATTTCCCCGGCGGCAGCTGATTTTCAGGTGCCGCGCATCGCGCGCGAGCGCAAGATGAGCCAGGCGGATGTGCGCGCTCTCGTGGCGAAACATACTTCAGGCCGGCAATGGGGATTCCTGGGCGAGCCGCGCGTGAATGTTCTCGAGCTAAATCTCGCTCTCGACCAAGCGACAGGGCGGAACTGATCTGCGGCCTTCCCGGGATGGCTGGCTACGCGACGGTTTCCGACTGCGCCACAATAGACTCAAGGGCGATCTTCGCGCGGTCCAGTTCCAGTTCGAGGTCTTGCAAGAGTTGAGGCAGAGGCTGAAGTTGATTCTGCCGGGTCAGCGCGCCCATTTTCCGCAGCAGCGCCACGGCATTCGTGGCGCCCAGGCTTGCCATCATCCCTTCCATTTGGTGCACTGTGCCGCGAACCTTGAGAAACGCGGCCTTCGCAATCGCTTTGCGCAGCTCCGCCAGCAGGGCCGGATAGGTGGAAGCGAACACAGACACAACCTCCTTCAGCAATGCTGGGTCGTGCTCAATGGTGTTGAGCAGTTTGTCTTGGTCAATCGCGGCATCCTGGCCCGCGCGGCCTGACGAGTTGTTTCGCTCCAGATCCGTGGACACTTTTATTTCCTCCCGTGGGCCGCGCACCGCAGGAATCGTTGGGGCGCAACAACCCTACGCTCGCGTTAAGTTGCCATCGTAGGCTTCAGGTTCCTATTGCGTATCGCCAGATACTTATCGAGCAGAGCGTCCAGCTCCTGCGTACGAATTGGCTTCGCCAGGTATCCGTCCATGCCCGCGGCAAGGCACTTGTCCTTGTCGCCCTTCATGGCGTGCGCGGTGAGCGCAACGATTGGCTGGCGTGGCCCATCGGCGTGTTCCTTCCGGCGAATCGCGGCGGTGGCTTCCAGCCCATCCATCTCCGGCATCTGCACATCCATCAGGACGAGGTCATAGGCCTGCTTCTCGAGCGCCTCGAGCGCTTGTCTGCCGTTGGCCACGAGCGTTACGCGGTGGCCTCTCTTTTCGAGCAACCGCGTAGCAAGTTTCTGGTTCACTGGATTGTCTTCCGCAATGAGCACGTGCAAGACTTCCGATTTCTCGCGAGCATCGTGCAAGGAAAACCGCGTGATGAGGGGAATTGCGCCCTTTTGCTCGCGCGCGCCCAGGAGCCTCGCCATCGCTTCGCGCAACTCTGATTGGCGGATGGGCTTCAGTAGATAGGCGGCAATGCCCAACTCCTTGCAGCGTTCGGCGTCGCCCTTATGTCCCGCCGAGGTGAGCATCATGATGCTGGCCGTCGCAAGATGCGGGTTCAGCCGAATGCGTTCGATGAAGGCGAAGCCGTCCATCTTGGGCATGTTCATGTCGGTGAGGATCAGGCCGTAAGGGTCCTTTTCCTGCCAAGCCGCGGAGAGCTGTGCGAGCGCTTCTTCTCCATCCGCGACGGCGGCGGAGCGCATCTCCCAGCGGTTCACCATTCCCTGCAGGATGCGGCGGCTCGTGCGATTGTCATCAACAATCAAGACGCACACGCCGCGAAGCACCTCGGGCGGGGCGATGACGCAAACTTCGATCTTCTCTTCCGAAGTCATCAAGTTGACGGTGAAATGAAACTGGCTGCCTCGCCCCACTTCGCTTTCAAGCCAAATCTTGCCGCCCATCATGGCGACCAAGCGCGTCGAGATCGTCAGCCCCAGACCCGTGCCGCCGTATTGCCGCATGGTTGAGGTATCCGCCTGGGTGAACGGATCGAAGATGATGCGCTGCTTCTCCGGCGGGACGCCAATCCCGGTATCCGACACGATGAAGTGCACCACACGATCCGGGCCATTCTCGGCGTCAATGAAAACTTTCAATTCAACTTCGCCTTGCTGCGTGAACTTGATTGCATTTCCGACGAGGTTGACGATCACTTGCCGTAGGCGGTTGGAATCGTCTTTCATGGCCTCCGGCACCTCCGGCGCGATCTCGCAGAGCAACTCGAGGCCCTTCTCATCCGCGCGGAGGGCGAGCGTCTTGAGTGTTACTTCGAGAGAGTCGCGCAGGTTGAAGTCAATAGCCTCCAGCTCAACTTTTCCCGCTTCGATCTTTGAGAAATCGAGCACATCGTTGATCACGGCGAGCAGCGAGTCCGCCGAGAACTTCACCGTTTCCAGGTATTCTTTCTGTTCGGAGGTCAGTTCGGTATTCAACGCCAGGTCGGTCATTCCGATCACGCCGTTCAGCGGCGTGCGAATTTCATGGCTCATGTTTGCCAGAAACTCGCTCTTCGCGCGGCTGGCGACTTCCGCGTCATCCTTCGCGCGGACAAGGTCAGCCGTGCGAGCCTCGACGCGCGCTTCCAATTCGTCATTGGCTTTCTGAAGCGCGGCATCTCGCTGCTGGATGCGAGCGAGCATTTGGTTAAATGAACTGACCAAGGTTCCCACTTCGTCATGACTTTCCACTGCGGCGCACAACGAGTAGTCCTCCTGTGAGGAGACGCGTGCGGCAATCTCGGAAAGGGTCAGGATTGGCTGAATCACGACACGCACCAGCCGCAGCGAAACGAGGTATGTGACTTCAACAGAAACGAGGAGCACCAGGAGGGCAATCTTCGCGTACTCGAAAATCTTGGCGCGAAATCCACTCAGGTCTGAGACGATCGCAATCGAGCCGGTCTGTTCATCGCCTAAGAGGACAGGCCGAAACAGAATCAGCGACTCGCCGTCGGATAGTGACCCATCACCATGCCAGGCCGGCATCTGAAAGCTGTGGGGCAAGTCGGCCCGGCGATATTCGGCACAAATGTTCTGGTGGCTGTCGTATAAGCATGCCGCGAGAATATGGCGCTCACCTCTAAGCGCCCCGAGCATGCCCTTTGCTGTTTTCTGGTCGTTGAATGCAAGGGACGCCGCGGTGTTCGCACCCAAAGTGTCGGCCAGTGCGGAAAGTTCCTCAAAGGTTGCACGACGGAAGCTTGCCCGCTCATACAGCGCGAGATTGCCGCCGCGGTGGAAGAGAGCTTTTGCTCCTTCTTAGAGACGGAAGTCACACTTATGTTCATCAGGTCTTCGATGCTTGCGCTCGTGAGGTCCTTTTGCGGCGGCTGTTGCGGCGGCGGGTCTTGTTGTTGCTGCCGCGACCATGTTGGCACCGCCAGTGGCGCGAGCAACATCAGCAATGCAATTGGCGCGGCTGTGATGCGACACAAGCCCCGCAGAAGACTGAATCGCGGCGAATCGGCCGGCCCGTAGATCGAAAGAATATTTTCGGCATCGTTTCTACCCCGCGCATCGCGCGCGCACATCACTCGCCGGGATCCGATTTCCCGGCGCCACCAATCGCTGCCGACGTATTTGCCGGTAAGCGCCAGGGCTGAAACACCCCTCGCACTGTCCCCGGGACGCACTAAGCCATTGTCAAATCCATGAAGCGTTCGCGCGGCCAAAGTCGTTAGTGCTGCGAGGCGAGATGTGTCTGTAGATAGAGCGAGATGCGGGGTGAATCGAAGCGGAACACTTTCAAAATGGCTCGGACCGATGTTTCAACCGGCGTCTGCGGACCATTTTTAACTGGCGCGAGGGGTCCAGATGTATCCCGGCGGTAGGTTCCCTGATGCGGCCGTCCTAGCGCGCGGGTCCTGTGGGTGCTCCCTCGAAGCGGTATCCGACCCAGGGGTCGGTTCGAATATAGCGAGGATTGCGAGGATCGCTTTCGATCTTCTTGCGGAGCTGATTGATGAAGACGCGCAGGTACTCCGTTTCCTCGCCATAGTCGGGGCCCCACACGGCCTGCAACAGCTTGCGATGCGGCAGGGCCTTGCCCTGATTAGCGACGAGCAGGCGAAGCAGTTCGAATTCCTTTGGGGTGAGCCGCACCGGACGGCCGCGCACGGTGACGCTGCGGCTTTCAAAATCAATGCTCAGATCGTTCGAAACAAACGGGGGCACCGCCTCGGCCGAGGGGGCGCGGCGCAGCGCCGCGCGAATGCGCGCGAGAAGCTCTTCCATGCCGAAAGGCTTGACGACGTAGTCATCGGCGCCGGCGTCGAGCGCACTGACCTTGTCGCGTTCGGAATTTCGAACAGTAAGCATGATGATGGGCACATCGCTTGCGGCACGAATCTCGCGGCAGGCGGCAAGTCCACCGATACCGGGCATGTTGACGTCGAGCAGAACGAGGTCGGGACGCTCGTGGCGCATCATTTCGAGAGCCTCCTCACCCGTGTGCGCTTCCAAGATGACATAGGACTGAGCCGCAAGGGCCGTGCGCATCACCCGGCGGATTTGCGGCTCGTCGTCAACAACCAGAATCGTAGCGGAACTCATGAGTCGGAGCGCGCGGGCCGCGAGGCGGGCAGCGTAAACGAAAACACGGAGCCGTGGCCGAGTTGCGTGGTGACGCTTATGGCGCCGCCGTGCGCCTCGACGATGGCCTTGGCGATGGGCAATCCCATGCCGGTGCCTTGCACGCGATACCGCTGATCCTGCCCACGGTAAAACTTATCGAAGATCAGCGCGAGGTCGCCATCGTCAATGCCGCTGCCGCGATCCGCCACACTGGTGACGACACCTTGGTTTGTGGCTTCGGCCGTAATCACGATGGGCTGGCCGGCCGGCGAATACTGGTGTGCGTTTTCGAGCAAGTGTATGAGAACTTCCTTTGCGCGCGGCAAATCCACATTGACGGGCGGAAGATTGGCGGCCATCTCGACGCGCACCTCCCGTGCGCCCAGTGTTGCCTTGCATTCCTGCAGCGCCGCGGCAATCACGTCCTGGATCGGGTGCGAGGCGAGCTGGAGCCTTACTTCGCCCGCATCGAGTTGGGCCATTTCCGAGGCTTCACCCACCATGCGGTTCAAACGATCGGTTTCCTCGTTGATGATGACGAGAAATTCCCTGCTTTGCAGCTCGTTGAGCCGCTGATTCGAAAGCAGACTCGTCACCGAAGCCTTGATCGAGGTCAGCGGTGTGCGCAGATTGTGCGTCACCGAATCGAGCAAGGCAGTGCGAAGCCGTTCGCCCTCTCGCGCCGCCTCTGTTTGGCCAAGCTGTTCGACGGCGCGCGCGCGCTCCATGGCAATAGCGATCAAAGTGCCGATCGCTTCGAGGGTCTGGCGGGAGAGCAGCGTCCCGGAAATCCCCAGACTTCCGATCGGACGAACGCCCAGCCGTACGGTGACGAAACACAGGCCGGCGGCCGGATCAATCACAGGCTCATCGCGGACGAGAATAGCTTTCAGGCGCTCGACGTCGAACTGCGGAATTGCAGGCCCGGAGTGATACACCTTTTCCTTCTCGGCAAGGAAGAGCGCCGCGGCGCCCACTCCAAAGACATCCACAATCTGCGCCGGAATACGATTGAGCAGCCGGATGACGTTGCCCGTTTCGAGCAGCTTCTGGCTGAAAGTGTAGAGCCGCTCGATCTCACGCCGGCGCGCGGAGGCCACGTCAGCTTCTTCCCTCACGCGCGACGAAAACCGGCTGGAGACCACCGACACCACAAGAAATGTGACCAAAGCGATCCAATTCTGCGGATCGGCGATCGTGAATGTGCCGATCGGAGGCAGGAAATAATAGTTGAATGCAAGGACGGCAACGACGGACATGAACACCGAAACGGCCAATCCCCATGCGGTGGAAACGATAAAAATGGCCAGCAGGAGCGTGAGCGCTACGGTGGTCGCGTTCGGGTGCAACACCCTGCGGAAAAGCACCGTGATCGCCGCCACGATGACGATGGCTGCAGCGAATTGGAGGAGGCGCGTGGAAAGTCGCTCGCGCACCCACGCATTCTACACTAGCTTTTCGCAGGTCTCTAACTGAGAATGACGCTGTGCCGAAGACCCCTGAAGAATGGCTTAGCGAGGCATCGCCGGCTCAACCCGTACGCGGCGCCCTGAAGCTTTTTCTGGGTTACGCCCCGGGCGTCGGCAAGACCTATAGCATGCTGAGCGAGGCTATCCGCCGGCACACCCGCGGGGAAGACGTCGTGATCGGCGTGGTGGAAACGCACGGCCGCAAGGGCATCGCTGAGCTGTGCACGCAACTTGAGACGGTTCCACGCCGAAAGATCGAATACAAGGGAACGCTTTTCGAGGAACTGGACCTGGACGGAGTGACCGCGCGCAAGCCGCACGTGGTTTTGATTGACGAACTGGCCCACACGAACATACCCGGCAGCAAACACCGCAAACGCTACGAAGACGTGCTCGACATTCTGCAGGCCAAGATTGACGTCCTCTCGACCGTAAACATCCAGCACATCGAGAGCATCGCCCCCACGGTGCGCGCGATCACCGGCGTTGCAGTCCGCGAGACCGTGCCCGACTGGGTGCTCCAGATGTCCAGCGAAACGGTGATGGTGGACCTCACGCCGGAAGCTCTTCAGAATCGCATGAAACGCGGGGATGTTTATGCAAAGGAGAAGGTAGACCAGGCTCTGCGCAATTTCTTCCGGCAGGGAAACCTGATCGCGCTGCGTGAATTGGCGCTGAGGCAAGTGGCCGAGCAGGTGGATCGCAGCCTTGAAACCTACATGGTTGAGAAGGATATTCGCGAGTTGTGGCCTGTCCGCGAACGCATCGCCGTCCTCGTCAGTTCGAATCCCAAGGCGCAATATCTGATCGCACGCGCAGTTCGCATGGCGCGGCGAATGCACGCCGAACTTTACGTTCTTCATGTGGACAACGGACAGGACCCAAGCCAGCAGGACCAGAAGTCGCTTGAGGCGAACTTGCAGCTCGCCGAAAGCCTCGGAGCAAAGGTAGTCAAGCTCAAAGGCGAACACATCGCACCGGCGGCCTCCGCATTTGTGCGCGAAAAACATATTACTGAGGTGATTTTTGGGCGTACGGCGGTGGACGGCTGGCGGAAGTTCCTCTATATGCTGGCAATGAACAAATTCCTGGAGGCCGCTCCGGGCGTGGACATCCACATCGTGACGCAGGAGCGGGATTGAGCTGCTGGTAGTCTCTTTGAACTGATTTTCTTTCCATCACAGTGTCCGCTTTTGAGATGGCACTTTTTGCAGGATCGGACACTGGTATTTTTGCGTTCGCGGCCTCTTAGCTTCTATCTCTTTTCTCTGCAACAGTATTCATCCATCGCACGGAAAGGCACCGTACGTACCCAACAAGGAGCATGTAGACATGCTACAGGCTTGGCCGTAGAATGCCTACGGCCTTTGCGCCGCCTATGAAAGATCGCTATCAGAATCGTATTGAACTCCTGCAAGGCACGCTCGACTTGCTGATCCTGCAGACGCTGGTTTGGGGGCCGCACCACGGCTACGGTATCAGCCAACTGATTCGCGCCAATTCGGCTGAAATCCTGCAAGTGGATACCGGCTCGCTTTACCCCGCGCTGCACCGGCTCGAAAAGCAGAAGTGGATCGCTTCGGAGTGGAAGGTCTCGGAAAACAACCAGCGCGCGAAGTTCTACCGTCTTACGGCAGCCGGCAGGAAGCACCTGGCATCGGAGCGGTCGCGCTGGGAACAGCTTTCGGAGGCCATTGCGGGCATCCTAGACCCGGGAAAACAGGAAACGGAGGCGTAACGTGGCTTTCTGGCAGCGTGGCAAGAAGCACCGTGACGAGATTGACGCCGAGATTCGCAGCCATTTGCAGATGGCCGCGCGGGACCGCGTCGAGCGCGGCGAGGCTGCCCAGCAAGCCGATCATGCCGCCCGAAGAGAGTTTGGCAATGTAGGCTTGGTGCAAGAGGTACCCGCGACATCTGGGGTTGGCGCTGGTTGCAAGACTTCGTACAAGACCTTCGCTTCGGCGTTCGCATGTTGCGCAAGTCTTTTGGCTTCACGATCACGGTTGTGTTGACGCTCACACTGGGCATCGGCGCGAACGTGGCGATCTTTAGCGTGCTCTACGCCGTAATGCTCAACCCATTGCCATATCGCGATCCCAGCCGGCTGGTGGTCATCAATGAGACGGACATGCACGACGAGTCGAGCGATGGTTCCTTTTCGTACCCGGATTTCGTGGACGTCGCGGCACAAGATCATTCCTTCTCGGGAATCGGCGTAGAACGGGGGACAGACGCGACCCTTACGGGAGGCGGTCGGCCGCGGCACCTGATCGGCGCGAGAATCAGTCCGGACCTGCTTGCAATTCTGGGTGTGATGCCGCTCCTCGGGACAAATTCCTTCCCCGTCGCTCGCGCGGGTCCGAGTCCTGAGGGGCTCTATCAAATCATTCTGGGACACGAGATGTGGCAAAGCGCTTTCGGTTCCGACCCTCGCATCGTCGGCAAACCTGTTTCTCTCGACGGCGAACCGTACACCGTCGCCGGCGTCATGCCGCGCGGTTTCAGCTTCCCGCTCCAAGCCGATCCGGTTCAATATTGGGTTTCGGTGGCGAGGGATATGCGAAAAAACGGCACCGATAGACCGAAATCAGAGGAACGCGGCGATCACGAATATTATAACGTGACTCGACTGAGGCCAGATGTGACATTGCGGCGGGCGCAGACGGATCTCGACACGATTACGGCGCGGCTGAAGAAACAATACCCGGAGACGAACTCGTATATGGGACTGCGCGCCATCGTGTTGATCGATTACATCGCTCGCGATGCCACAGCGACTTTGCTCTTGCTGCTCGCAGCAGCGGGGTTCCTGTTACTGATGGCGTGCGCAAACGTCGCGAATTTGCTGCTTGCCCGCGCTACGACCAGAAGCAGGGAGATCGCCATCCGGTCCGCACTTGGCGCGGGACGCATGCGCATCATCCGACAACTGGCGGCGGAGAGCATCGTTTTCTCGGTGGCCGGCGGCGCGCTCGGGGTCCTGCTGGCGCAGTGGGGCACCCAAGCTATGCTGGCTTGGGCGCCGCGAGACATCCCCCGAATCACGGAGGCGGGCGTAAACGGTTCCGTGCTGGTATTTGCGTTGATCGTTTCCGTGACAACGGGCGTCGCCTTCGGCATCCTTCCCGCCCTGCAATCGGTAAAGTCCGATGTAGCGGAAACTCTCAAGGAGGCCGGGCGCACTTCCGGGCCCGCAGCGCGCACGAATCGCACACGGGCGGCGCTGATGTCCTTGCAAGTGGCCCTCGCAGTGGTGTTGCTCGTCGGCGCAGGACTGCTCGGCCGGTCGCTCAGCCGCCTGGGGCGTGTGCGGCTAGGATTCGAATCGGCACATGTCATGACGACGGACATAAGCCTTCCTTCGGCGCAATACAAAACTGGGCCTCGCGCAGCTTTCTTCAACGAACTTCAGCGGCGTATTTCGACGATACCAGGCGTCCGAAGGTCGAGTGGCGGTTTCCCCCTGCCCCTCTCGGGAAGCGAATGGCTTGTCGGCTTCGAGGTCGAAGGACATCCGCTGCCCCAGCAAGACCTGCCCTCAGCCGTTACCGGTGTTTGCCAGCCTGGTTATTTCGCCACCATTGGCATTCCGATCGTGCGCGGCCGCGACTTCACCGCAACAGATACCCCGGCCGAAACCCCCGTGATTATTGTCAGCGAGGCGCTAGCTGCGAAGATTTTTCCCGGCCAGAATCCGCTGCGCAAACGCATCAAACCGGGCATCGCGGTTACCGGAGTGGATCCGACCATGCGTGAGATTATCGGCGTGGTCGGCGACGTGCATTACTCGGGGTTGCGCGACCAGCCAGGCATGCAGGTGTATGAGCCGGAATCGCAGCTCCCGCTCAGCGAGTTGATCGTCGTTGTTCAAACGCAGGGCGATCCGCGTGCCATCGGAGCGGCCATCCGCGATCAGGTGAATTCGCTCGATCCGAGTTTGGCGGTTACAAAGATGGAGCCGATGAACCTCTACGTCGAGCGTGCGCTGGCCGAGCCTCGTCTGGATACTTTCTTGCTCGGGACGTTTGCCGCGATTGCGCTGGCGCTGGCGGCCGTCGGGTTGTTCGGAGTGATGGCGTATATCGTGGCGCAGCGCACGCATGAAATCGGCATCCGCATGGCGCTGGGCGCGCAGCCCGCGAACGTGCTGCGACTGGTGCTGAGCCATGCGTTTCGAATGCTTTTCTGGGGAGGCGCTGCAGGTGTCGCAATGGCGTTAGCGCTTGCGCGGCTGATGAAGAGCGTTCTTTTCGGCGTGAGCGCAACCGACGGGGTGACTTTCTTGTGGGTGTCCGTAGTTCTGGCGGGCGTTGCGCTGGCAGCCTGCAGCATCCCGGCGCGACGAGCCACGCGCGTCGCGCCGCTCGTTGCGCTGCGTTACGAGTGAAGACAGGCGACGAATCCGAGGAAGATGAGATGACATTTCGATTCTGCCCTCATGGGAAGCGAAACCGCGACGAAATTGACGCCGAGATTCGCAGCGATTTGCAGATGGCTGCGCGGGATCGCGTTGAGCGCGGGGAGGCTTCCCACCAATCCGGCGAGGCGGCGCGCGACGAAAACCGATCGGGTGATTGCACTGCGGCCGGAATAAGGCAGCGCAATGAGAATCCCTTCAGGTAACATACGGGCCGCGCGTGGCCGAGGAAAGCTGTTACAAACCACCTCACGCGCGGAGGCTGACTTGCGTTCTGCGCTACGTTCGCTCGCGTGTGTTGCCCTGATTTGTTTATGCCATTCCGCAACATTGGCCGCCGGACAACAGCAACTTCACAGCATCACCACAAACGAAAAGGATTTTCTGCTGGACGGGAAGCCGTTCCAGATCATCTCCGGCGAGATGCACTACGCGCGGATCCCACGCGAATACTGGCGCGACCGGCTGAAAAAAGCTCGGGCGATGGGCCTGAACACCATCACTACATATGTCTTCTGGAACTTGCACGAGCCACGACCGGGCGTGTTCGATTTCAGCGGCCAGAACGACATCGCGGCATTCATTCGTATGGCCCAGGAAGAAGGCCTCTACCTAATTTTGCGTCCCGGGCCCTACGTCTGCTCAGAGTGGGACCTCGGCGGACTGCCGGCTTGGCTTTTCGCCGATCCAACCATCGTGCTGCGCGGTACCGATCCCAAGTTTCTGGAGCCCGCGGAGCGCTACTTGATGCGGGTTGGCCAAGAGCTTGCACCGCTGCAATATTCGCGAGGCGGACCGATCATCGCCGTGCAGGTCGAAAACGAATATGGCTCTTTCGACCATGACAAAGATTATATGGCCGCGATTCGGGACACGATTCGACGCGCGGGCCTGGGTGAAGTCCTGCTCTACACTGCCGATGGGCCGGAGGAATTGCCGGACGGCACGCTGCCAGATTTACCTGCGGTGGTGAACTTTGGTCCGGGCGATGCCCGAGGAGCATTTGCAGCGCTAAGGAAGTTCCGGCCCAATCAGCCGCTGATGGCGGGCGAATACTGGAACGGCTGGTTTGACGCGTGGGGCAAACCACACAACAAGACCGACGGCGCAAAGCAGACACGCGAGATTGCGTGGATCCTCGATCAGGGCTATTCGATCAGCTTATACATGTTTCACGGCGGGACTTCGTTTGGCTTCATGAATGGCGCGAACGCTACGAAGGAAGGCTACGCGCCCCAAACAACCAGCTACGATTACGACGCCGCGCTTGATGAGGCTGGGCGGCCGACAAAAAAGTATTTCGCGTTCCGCGACGTGCTGCAGAAGCATCAGGCGGCTGGAAGTTCGTCGCTGCCGGCGTTGCCGCCGGCCGCACGGATCGTATCTATTCCACAATTTCAGCTCGAACGGTCGGTGTTGCTCTGGAGCAACCTGCCCGCACCCATTGCCAGCGAGCGGCCGCGCGGAATGGAGTCCTTCGGACAATCCTATGGGTACATCCTCTATCGGACGGTGGTGCACGGCCCGATCCATGGCGCGCTGAAGCTAACGGAGCTACACGATTATGCGGTGATCTTTCTGAATCAGCGCCCGGCGGGCCGGTTAGATCGCCGCCTGGGCCAGAGCGAAATGCAGCTCAATGTTCCGGGCGGCGATGTGACGCTCGATATTCTGGTGGAGAATACAGGCCGCATCAATTTTGCAAAGGCCCTGCGCGATGAACGCAAAGGGATCACGCAATCGGTGATCCTTGGCGGCAATAAGCTGACGGGTTGGCAGGTATATCCGTTGCCCATGGAAGCTCCACCGCAGATCAGCTACTCCAGCGGCGCGGCGGACGGCCCGGCCTTTTATCGCGGCACATTCTCTCTGGCAAAGCTGGGGGAAACTTTTCTCGACACGCGGGGTTGGGGCAAAGGCGCCGTTTGGATCAATGGACACTGTCTTGGCCGCGTCTGGAGCATCGGCCCGCAGCAGACGTTGTACCTGCCGGCACCCTGGCTGCGTGAAGGCGAGAACGAGGCAATCGTCTTCGATCTGACCACTCACGCCCATCACACGCTCCGCGGCATCACGAAGCCCGTGCTCAACGAAGTGCGCTTGCGGGATTAGGTCGCCGCGGCCTCGGGCGCGTTTATTCGGCGAAAGATTCATCCAAACGCAAATGTCCAGACAAAACAGCGCCGTTGAATCCAAGCGAGTTGGCCTGGCGCGGGCGCTTTCGAAATTGGGTTACTGCTCGCGTTCGCAGGCATTCGAATTGATCCGTGCTGGGCGCGTACGGCTCAACGGCGCAACGCGCCGCCACCCGGAATCGCCCGTGCAAATGCAGCGGGATCGCATCGAGGTCGACGGCCAGTTCGTCGGCTCCGCCGACAATGTCTATCTGGTGCTGAACAAGCCGCGTGGAATCGTTACCACGGCGTCCGACGAAAAGGGCCGCGATACAGTCTATTCGTGTCTCGACAAAGGATTGCCGTGGATCGCTCCTGTGGGCCGCTTGGACAAGGCCAGCGAAGGGCTGCTCCTGCTCACGAACGATTCCGAGTGGGCCGCGCGGATCACCGCGCCTGAAACGCATCTTGATAAGACTTATCACGTGCAGATTGCTGAACCGGCGGACGCGAAGCTCCTCGAAAATCTCAACAAAGGCCTTCGAATGGAGGATGGCGATTACCTGCGCGCCAAGAGTGCCGGAATCCTCCGCAAGGGCGAACGAAATTCCTGGCTCGTGATCGTGCTCGACGAAGGAAAGAACCGCCAGATTCGCCGGATGCTGGAGGCGGTGCAAATCGAGGTGCTTCGACTGGTGCGCGTGACCATCGGACCGCTCGAGCTGGGCGATCTACCAAAGGGAGTTTCCCGCCTCCTCAGGGCGAACGAAAAGCGCGCGCTTGACGCCGCAATGCGCAAACAACTCGCCGTATAAGGGCGGAGATCCCTCGTGTCGTTCCGGGAGGGATCTACGCTCCCTATGGCTTTGCGATCATTGAGGTTGACGACGGAAGCTGCGATGCATCCCAGCCGCCTCCGAGCGCCTCGATCAGTTGAACGCTGGACGTCATTTGCTCCATGCGAAGCGTCAAGGCCGTGCGCTGGTTGGTCACAAGAGTGGTCTGAGCTGTAATCACGTTGAGGTAGCTGTCAATTCCCAGACGGTAGCGGTCGGTTGCGAGACCCAGTGTTCTTTGCGCCGCGCTGACCGCAGTATCCTGCTGCTGAATCTCCTGCGATAGGATTCGCAACTCGGCGATGTTGTCTTCCACTTGCTGAAACGCGGTCAACACGGTCTGCCGGTAGCTGGCTGTGGTCTGGTCGTACGCCGCGCGATATTGCTCGACCGTGGCTCTGCGAAGACCGGCGTCAAAAAGAGTTTCCGCCAATTGCGGACCGACAGAAAAGAAGCGGCTCGGCCAGGTGAACCAGGTGGTGATCGCATCGTTTTCGAGGCCGGCGGCGGCGCTCAGCGTCAGCGTGGGGAAATATGCGGCCCGCGCCACGCCAATTTGCGCGTTGGCCGCGGCCATGCTTCGCTCCGCCGCAGCCACATCCGGGCGCCTTTCCAAGAGCTGCGAAGGAACGCCCACAGGGATCGCGGGAGGCGTGGATTTGAGCGGCTCGACCGCAATAGAGAATGTTCCCGCGGGCTTGCCAACCAGTAGCGCAATCGCGTGCTCATACTGCGCCCGCAAAATACCGAGATCGGTGTCCTGCGCCTGGGTCGTGTCGAGTTGTGTTTCCGCTTCGGCGACGTCCTCATCGGAATCAATGCCCGTCTCGTAGAGAACCTTCGTGAGGTCCACGGAATCCTGATAGGCCTTCACCGTAGCGTCCAAAAGCTGTTTCTGTGCGTCCTGCGCACGGATCTCAAAATAATCCACGGCAACTTCAGCCTGCGCGGTCAGGCGTACATTCTGAAGGTCGGCAGCCGACGACTGCGCAGTATAGATATCTTCCTTCACCTGATTGCGAATGCGGCCCCAGAGGTCCACCTGGTAGGAAGCGTCGAACGGCAAGGAATAGTTTACAAAGGTGCCTGAGGAGGACGACCCAGTGCCCGTCGTGGACGTCACGATTGCGCCATTGGAAGGCTGCCTCTCCGCAGTAATGCTCGGCGAACTCGTGACGGTCGGGAAGAGCTGCGATCGGGCTTGTTTAACGATCGCTCGCGCTTCAAGGAAGCTCGCCTCCGCCGACTTGACGTTCTGGTTCGACACGTTGACCTGCTCTTCGAGCGAGGTCAGCTCCGGATCGTTGAACACTTCCCACCATTTGCCACGAAGCGTGTCATCTTGCGGTTGCGCGGCTTTCCAGCCATCTATCTCCTTGTACGCAGGCGGAGTGTCCACGGAAGCCCGCTGATACTTGGGTCCCACGTTGCACCCGCCGGAGAGGACCGTCCCAGCAACAGAAACCAACAGGGCAAGAGATGTGCCGGCTCGCCGCAACTTCGCTTCTCCCGTCCCGCGACTCAAGTACCGAATCATTACCGGCGAGCCATCCCTATTTGGTTCTCCCAAACTCATCCCATGGACTCCTGAGGGGCCGCGCCCGCAAACCGTTTTCGTCCCTGCACACGGACTTGCAGACGGTCCAGATAGAGATAAACGACTGGCGTCGTGTATAGCGTCAGCATCTGGCTGACAATCAGTCCGCCTACGATCGCGATCCCCAGCGGCCGCCGCAGCTCTGCTCCGGTTCCACGCCCCAGCGCCAGGGGCAGCGCTCCGAAAAGAGCGGCCATGGTCGTCATCAGGATCGGCCGGAACCGCAGCAGGCACGCTTGATAGATTGCCTCCTCCGAACTCTTGCCTTCGTTGCGCTCGGCCGCGAGCGCGAAATCAATCATGAGAATAGCATTTTTCTTGACGATACCAATCAGCAGGATGATCCCGATCAGCGCGATCACGCTCAGGTCCGTGTGCGTCATCAACAACGCCAGGACGGCCCCCACGCCCGCGGAAGGCAGCGTCGAAAGAATCGTAATTGGGTGAACGTAACTTTCGTAAAGAATGCCCAGCACGATGTACACAGCAAGCAGCGCCGCAAGGATCAGATACGGCTCGCTCGCCAGAGACGATTGAAACGCCTGCAACGTGCCCGCAAACATTCCGTGAATGGATTCCGGCATCCCGATTTGCCGCTCCATCTGTACGATGGAGGCTGCCGCCTCGCTCAGAGAAACGCCCGGAGCCAGGTTGAAAGAAACCGTCACCGAAGGAAATTGGCCCTGGTGGTTCACCGCGAGGGGTGCGGTCTTTTCTTCGAAATGCATGATCGCGGTCAAAGGAACCTCGCCGCCGGCGGCGGGATGAACGTAGATGTCGTCCAATCCGGCGGGGCTTTGCCAGAATGGCGGAGCCACCTCCATCACAACGTGATACTGGTTCAGCGGTGTATCCATAGTGGACACCTGCGCTTGACCGAAAGCCTCGTACAGGGTGTTATCAATCTGCTGCGGCGTAATTCCGAGCCGGGATGCGGTCGGCCGGTCATACGCCAGAGACGCCTGAAGCCCGCTGTTCTGTTGGTCAGTGTTTACGTCCGTCAACCCGGAGAGTTTCTTCATTTTCTGAAGAAGCGTCGGCCCCCACTTCACAAGGTCATCCAGGTTGTCACTCTGGATGGTGTACTGGTATTGCGCGTTGCCGGCCCGGCCACCGATGCGGAGGTCCTGCCCTGCCTGCAAGAATACCGTGGCGCCGGGCACGGACATCAGTTTGGGACGCAGGCGATTGATGATCTGGCTCGCATTTGCCTTCCGCTGGCTCAGCGGTTTCAGCCCCATATACACATTTCCAGTATTCACGGAGGCGTTGCCAAAGCCGCTGCCACCGGTTGAGGCCGTGACGTTCGCTACGGCCGGGTCGCTCCGAATGATGTTTACAAAGCGCAGCGTGAGCCTTTGCATCTCCTGAAACGAAATATCCTGCTCGGCTTGAATGCCGCCGTAGATCGTTCCGTTGTCCTGCTGCGGGAAAAAGCCCTTGGGGACAATAATCAGGAGAAAGACGTTCAGCGCGATGGTGAGCAGAAGAATCACGAGCACCACCGGTGCATGCCCCAGGACCCATTTCAACGTGTAGTCATAGGTGTTCAGCATCCAGGCAAAGAACTTCTCGCTCGCGCGGTAGACGCGCCCGTGCTCCTGCTGGTCCCGGTGCTTCAGAAGTCTGCCGCACATCATCGGCGTCGTTGTCAGGGAGACGCCCAGCGAAACCACGATCGCTGCCGATAGCGTCACGGCAAACTCACGGAACAGCCGCCCCACGATTCCTCCCATCAGCAGAATCGGGATGAAGACGGCGACGAGCGAAAGACTGATGGTCAGCACCGTGAAGCCGATTTCAGACGCGCCCTTTAGCGCCGCTTCCATTGGCCGCATGCCCTGTTCGAGATAACGGGAGATGTTCTCGATCACCACGATGGCGTCATCCACCACGAATCCCGCCGAAATCGTAAGGGCCATCAACGACAAGTTGTCAATACTGAAGCCGGCCAGATACATCACGCCAAACGTCCCGATCAAAGAGACCGGAACCGCCACGCTCGGAATCAATGTGGCGCGCACGTTGCGCAGGAAAACGAAGACAACTAGGATCACAAGCGCGATGGAGATCGAGAGGGTAATTTCGACGTCGTGCACCGAGGCCCGGATCGTGGTCGTTCGGTCCACCACAACCGTGACGTCAATCGCGGAAGGAATCGAGGCCTTGAGCGACGGAAGCGCGTCGTAGATGTGATCCACCGTGTCAATAATGTTTGCGCCCGGCTGGCGGAAAATAATCAGGGAGACGCTGGGCTTGCCGTTGACGAACCCGGCGGTGCGTATGTTCTCCGTGGAGTCTTCAACGTCCGCTACATCGGAGAGCTGGATGGCCGCTCCATTGTGATAACCCACGATGAGCGGTCGGTAGTATTCGGCCTTTAGAAGCTGATCGTTCGCGGTAATGTCCGCGGTCGTGTGGGAGTCCGCGATCTGGCCTTTCGCCAAATTTGCATTCTGAAGGCTCAGCAAGGCGTTGACGTCCTGAAGACCAAGCCCGTAACTGTGCAATTGTGTTGGATTGATCTCGACGCGCACTCCGGGCAGCGAGCTTCCTCCCACGCCCACTTGCCCCACGCCGGCTACCTGCGAAAGCCGTTGCTGCATGATGGTCGAGGCTGCGTCATAGAGCGCGCCGCGATCGTAGACATTCGAGGTCAGAGCCAAAATCAAGATCGGCGCGTCCGCCGGGTTCACCTTCCGGTAGGTCGGATTGCTTGGCAGGTTTGTGGGTAGGTAACTTCGGGCGGCGTTGATGGCAGCCTGAACATCCCTCGCGGCGCCATCAATATTTCGATTCAGGTCAAACTGCAGCGTGATGCTGCTGGAACCAAGGTAGCTTGCCGACGTCATTTCCGTTACGCCTGCAATTCGGCCAAATTGCCGTTCGAGCGGCGTGGCAACCGACGAAGCCATAATCTCGGGACTGGCTCCCGGCAGCATCGCGGAAACGGATATCGTCGGAAAATCAATTTGCGGCAACGCCGATACCGGCAGCTTCCCGAATGCCACAGCGCCAGCGAGGGCGACCGCCACCGTCAATAAAGTAGTGGCGACGGGCCGGTGTATGAATGGAGACGAAAGGCTCATCGCTAGTCCGCTGCGGCCGGTTCGGGCTCGGTTCCGGGCCCTTGGCTTTCGGAACTCGCCCGGTGCCCGGAGACTTTCATCGCGAGCTTGTCAAAGAATATGTAAATCACCGGGGTCGTATACAAGGTGAGTATCTGGCTCAAGATCAAACCGCCCACCATGGATATGCCAAGCGGGCGGCGCAATTCCGAACCGATCCCGGTTCCCAGGGCCAACGGCAGGCCGGCCAACAGCGCCGCCATGGTTGTCATCATGATGGGACGGAAGCGCAATAGGCACGCCTGATAGATCGCCTCTTCGGGACTCTTCCCTTCCTTGCGCTCGGCTTCCAAAGCAAAGTCAATCATCATGATGCCGTTCTTCTTCACAATTCCAATCAGCAGGATGATACCGATCAGAGCCACCACACTCAGTTCCGATCCGCAAATCAGCAGGGCTAGAATCGCGCCGACGCCGGCCGATGGCAGCGTGGACAAAATTGTGATCGGATGAATGTAGCTCTCGTAGAGCACACCAAGCACGATGTAAACGGTCACCAACGCCGCGAGAATCAGGATCGGCTCGTTGCTGAGAGACGCCTGGAACGAAGCCGCTGTCCCCTGGAACGCCGCCTGAATGCTGAGCGGCATGCCGATTTCCTTTTGGGCTTTTTCAATGTCCTTCGTAGCCTCACCAAGAGAAGCGTTGGGCGCCAGATTGAAGGAGATCGTAACCACCGGGAATTGGCCCTGGTGATTGATAGAGAGCGGCGCGGTTCGCGATTCGAAGTGCGTAAAAGCCCCGAGCGGCACCGCGCCCCCGTTGAGCACCGAGACAGCCGCGGGATTGGCCGAACCTGAACCCACTACCCCGCTGGACGCATTCGGAGTCGGAGAGCTGGAAGAACCGCCGCTGCCCGAGGTTGCGGTGACGACGCCAGTGGAGCTGCTGCCCGTGGTGGTCGCCGAAGGAACCAGAGCCGAACGAACGTATATATCATTCAGCTTGCCGGGACTGTTCTGGAAGTCCGGAGAAGTCTCCAGAACGAGGTGGTACTGGTTCAACTGCGTATACATCGTCGAGATTTCTCGTTGGCCAAAAGCGTCGTAGAGCGTTTCGTCAATCATCTGCGGAGTGATGCCCATGCGAGAAGCCGTTACGCGGTCAATCACCAGCGAGGCCGCCATTCCGCTGGTCTGCTGGTCGGTGGCAACGTCGCGCAGCTCCGGCACATCCTTCAACTTGTTCAAGAACTTCGCGGTCCATAGATTGAGTTCCGCCTGATTGGGATCCTCGAGCGTGTATTGATACTGGGTGCGGCTCACGCGGTCTTCGACCGACAGGTCCTGCACCGGCTGCATGTAGAGGACGATGCCGGATATTTTCGCCAAATCGGGCTGCAACCGCCGAATCACGTCAGATGCGTTGATTTTGCGGACGTCGAGCGGTTTCAGGTTGATGAGAATCCGTCCGCTGTTCAGCGTGGTGTTCGTGCCGTCCACGCCAATGAAAGATGAAAGATTCTCGACCGCGGGATCCTTGAGGATCGCGCGCACGAGCGCCTGCTGGCGTTCGGCCATCGCTGGAAACGAAATATTCTCGGCAGCCTCTGAAATGCCTTGAATAATGCCCGTGTCCTGCACAGGGAAAAAACCCTTGGGCACGATGATGTAGAGAACGATCGTGAGCACAAGCGTTCCAGCCGCGATGAGCAGAACCGCGGTCTGAAACTGCAGCGCCCACCGAAGCGTACGTCCATAGAAAGCAATGATGCTCTCAAACACGTGCTCCGAAGCCTTGTAGAACCTGCCTTGCTTATCCGCGGGAGTGTGCTTCAGCAGCCGCGAGCACATCATCGGAGTGAGTGTCAGGGAAACGACCGCGGAGACCAGAATCGTCACGCTGAGCGTGACCGCAAATTCACGGAACAGCCTGCCAACGATATCCCCCATGAAGAGCAGCGGAATGAGCACCGCGATCAGGGAAATCGTCAGCGACACGATCGTGAAGCCAATTTGCTCGGCGCCCTTCAACGCGGCATCGAGCGGCTTATCGCCTTCTTCAATAAAGCGGACGATGTTTTCGATCATCACGATCGCGTCGTCCACCACAAAGCCGGTCGAAATCGTCAGCGCCATCAGCGTCAGATTGTTCAGACTGTATCCGGCCAGATACATCACGGCGAACGTGCCGATCAGCGAGAGCGGCACCGCAACGCTGGGAATAATGGTGGCGGAGAGGTTCCTCAAAAAGAGGAAAATCACCATCACCACGAGACCCACCGTCAGCATGAGCTCAAACTCTACGTCGTTCACCGACGCCCGGATCGTCGTCGTGCGGTCCGTCAACACCCGAACTTGAATGGCGGAGGGTAGAGTGGACTTGAGTTGCGGCAGGAGCTTCGTGATGCGGTCAACCACCTGGATGATATTCGCGCCCGGCTGGCGCTGGATGTTGACGATCACCGCCGGCGTCTGGTTCATCCACGCCGCCTGCCTGGCATTCTCGGTGCCGTCGAGCACCAACGCCACATCCGAAAGCAGCACCGGCGCGCCGTTGTGATAGGCGACGATAACGGATTTGAAGTCCTGATACGAAACGAGCTGATCGTTCGCATCAATTTGATAGTCGCGCTGCGGACCGTCGAAGTTTCCCTTGGCCAGATTGAGGCTCGTCTGCTGGAGCGCGGTCCGTACATCTTCGAGGTTGATGCCATACGACGAAAGCGACGTGGGGTTCACCTGGACGCGCACCGCGGGCTTCTGGCCGCCGCTGATGCTCACAGCGCCCACGCCAGGAAGTTGGGCGATTTTCTGGGCGAGCCGCGTATCGGCCATATCTTCTATATGCGAAAGCGGCACCGAATCCGACATGAGCGCCAGCGTCAAAATGGGGGTGTCGGCGGGATTTGTTTTGTTGTAAACGGGAGGCGCCGGCAAGTCCGCCGGCAAATATGTTTGCGCCGCGTTGATCGCCGCTTGTACCTCTTGCTCCGCCACGTCAATATTCAAGCTGAGCACAAACTGCAGCGTTATGAGCGAGCTGCCGTCGGAGCTCGTGGAAGTCATCTGGTTGAGGCCCGGAACTTGTCCGAACTGCCGTTCGAGCGGCGCGGTTACCGCAGAAGCCATCACCGTGGGACTCGCGCCGGGATAGAACGTGATTACCTGAATAGTTGGATAGTCCACCTCGGGCAGCGCCGAGACAGGCAACTGCGTGTAGGCGACAATGCCCACAAGCAAGATCGCGGCCATGAGCAACGACGTTGCTACAGGCCGCTCAATAAACGGACGCGAAGGACTCATGGGCTGTTGCCTTGGCTTGTGCCGTTTGCGCCGTTCTGAACCGCAACCTTCACGCCGTCTTGCAGCTTGTCAAAATTACTGGTGGCGACCACTTCGCCGGGATTCACGCCCTGCACCGCTGTCTGATTGCCGTCGGTCGTTCCTACCGTCACCGTGCGAATGGCTACGGTCTGGTCCGGCTGTAGCACATAAACAAATGCCCCCTGGCCGTTGAGCTGGATGGCGACCGGTGGGACCAGCGTCACCCCATGTTCCGTATCAATCTGGAGCCTGGCGTTTACGAATTGATTCGCAAAGAGCGCGCTGTCCTGGTTGGCAAAAATGGCGCGTATCTTGATCGTGCCCGTGGTCGGATCAATTTGATTGTCCAGAGTCTGAAGTGATCCGGATGCCAGCTTTTTCTTTTGCGAGTGATCAAACGCATCCACGGGCATGCGGCTCCCGCGATTCAGTTGTTGCTGGATCTGCGGCAGGTAGTCTTCGGCTACGCTGAAAATTACGGTGATCGGCTGAAGCTGAGTAACCACGACCAGCGCCGTTGTGCTTCCACCCTGAACAATATTCCCCGGATCCACCAGGCGAAGCCCCACACGCCCATCGATCGGCGATGTAATGTGGCAATAAACGAGATTCACCTGGGCATTTTGAAGTTGGCCCTGATCGTTTTGTACCGTGCCCTCATCCTGATGGACCACTTGCTCCTGGTCCTCCATCTGCTGCTTCGGTATGGCATTGCGCGTATAAGCCGTTTTGTACCGTTCATAGTCAATGCGAGCTTCGTTCAAGACCGCCTGATCATGGCCTACCTGCCCTTGCACTTGAGCCAATGCCGCCTGGTAGGGCCGCGGGTCAATGTCCAAGAGAAGATCGCCTTTGTGCACCATCTGGCCTTCGCGATAGTTGACGCTCATGATCTGCCCGGTCACGCGGCTCGTAACGATGACGGTGTAGATGGGAGTGACCGTACCCAGGGCATTCACATACACCCCGATATCGCCTTTCTTTGCCGTAGCCGTGCTGACCGGCAGGCCCCCCGCCGGAATGGGCGCGCTTCTCCCTCCTTTCTGCGAGCCAGAAGCATCAGTTTTCGGACTCGCGTCGGCATCGCGGTGTCGAAAGATCAATACCGCGGCTGCCAGAAGCATTGCAGCGACGAGAAGCCACACCCACCAGCGCCTCCTTCTGCGCTGCGGCCGTTCGGTCGCGGCGTTCGGGGTCTGCCCGGTATTCGGTACGTTATTCATAGGTTTAGAAGAAGGCGCTCACGCTGCGTGGAGTGATTGACGGCGTACAGTCGAAATGACACGCGAGCAAGCGATACACGGTAGATGTCCCGATGGCCATTGGTGTGTCTCTAAACAAAACCGCGATCTTCCGAAACTCGCGTCATGCACAATGCTTACCTAAGAAGGACGTACCGTGCCCCACAGGCGTTTCGCGTTCGCCGAACCGAGTGACCTTACGCAAACTCTCAGATGCAGAGGCATCACCAGCCGTTATGAAGCGTGTACCACGGCCCCATTATTGTCTAGGTAGCCGCAAACTTGCTTGGAATTTGATGCCCGGCTGCAACGAGGTGTCGCCGGAGGTATGCCCTGGTGAAGCGGACTGCCGAATTACGACGGTCCCGCACAAAGCAGGCCAACGATGCTCTTAACCCATGCGAGGTATACAGGTCCCAATCGGGAGGAGGTTCCGTCACTGAGCCTTTATAGGAACCGGCTTCGGCTCCGGCCGCAATCGCAATCGTGAGCCGGGCATCGTCGCGTCGAAGTACATGTGCCGGCCGGGCCGCTCGCATCGGAGGCGCTTACAGGAGCCGCAAAGGCACCGCATATCAGGCCCAGGCAGACCGCGGCAGAGAATCCGCGCATGAATCCACGCTCCCGTTAAACAGCGCCTATTCTAAATTCATACGCGCCTTTCCACGCACGCTTTTCCCGCTTGGCTCGCCAATTGGGCGTCGCCGAAAAAGTGATCCTTTACATCAGTTTATTGATTATCATTCGAGCCGAATGGCGTTGACGGTGCCTGAATCGGCCAATAGAATTCTGCCCGTCCATTCTGTTGCATCGTTTCACTGTTCAATTCTTTTTCATCGCTCGATGAAGCCTCCGACCAAGGAAAGCTCTTGACCAGGAAACGGTCCCACACCGTAGCGGTGTTTGCAGTGTTTTTTGGATTCGCATATCTGGTCCTCCCCTCCACGTGCGCGCAGGCCTCGCCCTCGCCGCAAGCCGGATTTGAACAAAAGGTTTCCGATCACGAACATCCGTGCCCGCGGCGCAGGGCACGGCCGATCGTTCCCAGCGCGGTGAGGAAGACATGATGCACAGCGAGGGTGAGCCGCTACGATGACAAAAGTGGAAGTGATTATTCGCCCCTCTACTCTGGAGTCGCTGAAGGATGCGCTTCACGAAATCGGCGTGGACGGTATGACCATTCTCGAGGTCCGCGGCCTGAGAAACGAGGTCGCCCTTGGTATGTTTACGCAACCGCGCAGCACAAATCGTTGACTTCCGCCGCCCTGCGCCCTATTCTCGTTTTGTATGACATTCGCTTGTCCTATTACGATTTCGGGGATCACTCGCCGGTTTACGGGCACTATTGCCCACATCGGCGAGGGTCAGGGTTAACACGAACTGATCTTTGGAGGTTTTCAGGCTCCACTCGCCAAGCAACCGGCGGGTGGTTTTTTTTGCGCTTTCGAAGGTAAGCGGCGTCTGGGGCCAGAACCTGACAGGTCTGAAAATATGTCACTACTTGTAATGAAGTTTGGCGACACCTCGGTGGGTTCGGCGGAATGCATCCGTCGCGCGGCCGAGATTGTGCGTTCTGCCCAGGAGGGCTATGAAGTTGTCGTGGTGGTTTCCGCGATGGGAGGAGTCACCGATCAGAAAGTTGAGGCGCTGCACAAAGCGAAGACCGGATCGGCGAGCGACGTTGAGACGATTTGCCAAGCCCTTCGCAAGCGCCATGCCGCAGCAGTCGCAGAGTTGTTCAGCCCCGGCGCGCGGGAGGCGGTCGCTGCAAGTGTTGGTGGTGTGATGGATCGCCTGGCCGATGTCTGCTCTGGGGTGACGAAAGTCGCGGCGCTGCCCCCTCAGATATCGGATATGGCCCTTTCGCTCGGCGAGGAAATGTCGGCAAGAATTCTGGCCGCATATTTGGAGCAGCAAGGCACTCCGGCGGCTTTCGTGGATTCCGGCAAATGCATCGTTACCGATGGAAAGTTTGGTGAAGCCACGCCGGATTTCGATGCCACTACGCGTGCCGCTCGCGCTCTGCTCATGCCATTGGTCAGTGCGGGAACCGTACCCGTCGTCACGGGCTATCGCGGAGCGACGCCCTCGGGTCAGTTGACCACCCTGGGGAGGGGCGGTTCGGATTACTCTGCCACGATTCTGGGAGCCGTCCTAGCCGCGGGCGAAATCTGGATTTGGACCGACGTGGACGGTGTCCTCAGTGCCGATCCTCGGATCACGAAGAACGCGGCCACGCTAGATGAAATTACGTTCAACGAAGCCGTGGAGCTTTCCCATTACGGCGCCAAGGTCGTCCACCAACGCGCGATCCAGCCCGCGCGTAACGCCGCGATCCCCGTCTGGATCAAGAATTCCTTTCATCCCGAGGTGGCGCGTACGCGGATCGGCTCGAATCCCTCCGCGGGCGGCTCGCCTGTGAAGGCCGTTACCGCCGTGAATCGCGCCTCATTGATCACGGTGAGCACGCGCCAGGACGTGCATCCCGCCGAGATTTTTGGCCGCCTCCTGATGCGCCTTGCCGGCGAGCATGTGGATCTGCTCTTCTCCGCGCAATCGGCGCAAAACGCGCTTCTCTTTGCCTTGCGCGAAACGGACGAGCGCAATGTGCTGGATGTGATCCGGCGTCTTTTCCGCACCGAGTTTTCACATGGCGTCCTCGAGCCGGTGAAGGTGCAGCGCAACGTCGCTGTGATTGCGGTGCTCGGCGAAGCCATGAAAGGAACGCCTGGAATTCTGGCGCGGCTCTTTTCGACCGTCGCGGAACGCGAGGTCAGCGTCATGGCCGTGGCCCAAGGGGCGAGCGAGCTAAGTATCTGCTTTGCAGTGCCCGCCCAGGCTGCGAATCAAATCGTGCAGAGCGTGCACGACGAGCTGTGCGTCTTCGCGGCGCGCGGCCCGTCCGATGTTCGATCCTCTACTCGCAGGGCGCCGCACAAAGTGGAAAGCTAGATGGTCCCGTCACGCCAAGCCGATGTCGCCAATGCTTCCGCTCTGCGGAATTGCCGCCTGCGGTGTATTGCCTGTGGGCAAAGCGCTGACGGATTCGCTGTGAACTTCCGCTGCCCGGCGTGCGGCGATCTCCTGGAGGTGGTGTACACCGAGTTCGATTCGAACACCGCCGCCCCCGGCTCAGGCGCTCAACGCGATCTCAAGTCCGTGTGGCTCGAGCGAAAGAAGTCCTCGCTGGCGGCCGACCAGAGTGGCGTCTGGAGGTTTCGCGATTTGTTGCCGATCTTTTCCGAGCCCTCCGCAGTTGTGACGCTTCGTGAAGGCAACACCCCGCTCTATTCCCTTTCGCGTTGCCCCCGCAGTGCCGGTGTCGAGCGCGTTTTCGCGAAGCATCAGGGCATGAACCCTTCCGGCTCCTTCAAAGACACCGGCATGACGGTGGCCATTTCGCTCGCGAAGCACGCGGGCTTCGAATGGGTCGCGTGTGCTTCCACAGGCAACACCTCCGCTTCCATGGCCGCATACGCTGCCCGTGCCGGTATGGGCGCGGTGGCCGTGATTCCCGAAGGCAAAATTGCCTGGAGCAAACTGGCGCAGACACTCGATTACGGAGCGCACACCTTTCAGCTCAAGACGGATTTTGACGGCTGCGTCCGCGTGTTGGCGGAGGTTGTCCGGCGCTTTCCACTCTTCGTGGTCAATTCCGTCAACCCATTCCGCCTCGAGGGCCAAAAAACCGCCGCGTTCGAAATCATGGAACAGCTCGATTGGAGTGTTCCCGATCATGTGATCGTTCCGGGTGGCAACCTCGCTAATTCCTCCGCGATAGGAAAAGGATTTTTGGAATTGAAGGTCCTTGGCTTGATTCCCGCAGTACCCCGAGTCTCCATCATTCAAGCGGCCGGCGCCAACCCGCTGGTGCGGAGCATGCGCGAATTCGGCGGCACGCGTCTCGATCCCGTGCAGGCTGAAACGCGGGCTACCGCGATTCGAATCGGCAATCCCGCCATCTGGAAAAAGGCCGTAAAGATGCTTGGCGATACTAACGGCTGCTGCGAAGACGTGACCGACGAGCAGATTGCGCTGGCAAAAGCCGAAATTGGCTCCGAAGGCATCGGTTGCGAGCCGGCGTCGGCCACAACGCTTGCCGGCCTGAAAAAGCTGGTGCGCTCAGGCTTCGTAGAGCCGGGTGATACGGCCGTGCTGATCCTCACCGGCCACGTATTGAAAGATCCTGAATTCGCGCTCAATTTCCACCGCAATCGCATCGAAGCGTTGCCCGCAGCCGAAGCCGCGGCGCTGAGGAAACCACCTGTGCTGGAGCCGAGCGCCGATGCAGTGATTGACGCTCTGATGCGGGCACGAGCCTAAGCCATGGTGGCAGCTCCTCGCAAAAACGTCATGCCTGGAATTGAGATCGTGCTGCCTGCTACGTCCGCGAATCTTGGTCCCGCCTTCGACAGCGCCGCGATCGCTATCCGGCTCTATCTGAAGGTTCGCGCCTTCGCTGACCGCGAGTTTCGCGTTGCCGCGCATGGCCGCGACGCCAAGATCTGTGCGCGGCCCGACAACAACCTATTGATCGAAACCTATCGCGATGTCATGAAGCAAAACGGCCGCGAGCTTCTTCCGCTTCGAATCCTCATGCAAAACGAAGTTCCTGTTGGCAAAGGGCTCGGTTCTTCGGCAGCGGCCCGGCTCGCGGGCGTGGCGCTTGCCGTTCATTTCGGAAAGCTGCGCTGGATCGATCAGCAGATAGTGGCCGAAGCCGCTCGGCGCGAGCATCATGCTGACAACGCAGGCGCGTGCTGGCTCGGGGGTCTTGTATTGGTGGGCTCCGGCGACGCCGGACAAGGACTCACGGACCGCGCTCCAGCGTACAGGATCCGCGTGCTCGGCGATTGGCCATTGCTCTTCGCGATACCGCGCCACCCGCTTTCCACCGAGAAGGCCCGCTCCGTGCTGCCGGATTCCTATTCGAGTTCAGACGCCGTCGCGAACGTTCAGAGGGCGATGTTGCTTGCCGCTGCCTTCCTTCAGGGGCGATCGGATCTATTGCGCCAAGCGCTCGATGATTGCATTCACCAGCCCTATCGCAGCGCTTTCTGCCCGCTCTTGGAGCCTCTGCGCTCGCTCGCGGGCCAGCATGGGATCATCGGCGCCGTCTTGAGCGGCGCTGGCCCATCCGTTTTGCTGTTCCTCGATCCGCAAGAATCGGCCGCTCGCATCCGGCGAAGGATCGGAGCCCTCCTGAGGCAACAGCGCCTGGACGCTGAACTTGTGCTCACAAAACTCGAAACGCGTGGAGCGCGCGAACGTCGCCGCCGGATCACATCTTCACGATCGGTTCGAGGTTAGGGACACTGACTCAATCATGCAGTCCATGCGGTTGATGTCGGCGGCAGCGGAGGAGACCGCGAGATCGGCCATAGACTCGCTGCCAATCCTCGAGGTTTAGTTTCCACGCGCGCGTCGTCACGCAAAGCGTATAGGTTCGACGCACTTTTGTTCGCGTGTGAATTCCAAACCCCCAAAGCGCGAATCATTAACATTGATTCTTTCAATTGGACGAATCCATAGGCATCTGCGATGCTGCGTTTGCAGAGATTCAGTCCAGCAGTACAAGCAAGTTCGAACCTCGACGTTCCACTGGCCTGAGTGCAGTGAGTCTCGCAGATAGTTTTGCGGACCGTGCCGTGCCGAACAGATTTCGCGGGAGCAGTCGCGGCAAGCGGCTCGTTGAATTCGGCAGTCCAGCAGAGGATGGCCGAGTCCGGCGAAAAAGGCGCGCTCCATAGGCAAGCGACATCTGCGGTGGCCGGCTTGCGAGCCAAACCAGACTCGACGAGGTTCGACATGACAGCACTTGGCGGTTTTTGGCGGTTTCGAGGATTTCTTTTGGGAGGGCTCTCTTGGGGTTCTTTTCCAATGTGGCGCATGCGCAGGAAGCAGCCGCTAGATTCACGCTTTTGCACGAGGCGCACTGGGGAGCGCTTGTTCTTCCCGCGGGGAGCTATTTCATCTCCGTGGACTCAGCCAGCGCACCGTCTCGCGTGATGGTTCGAGGAGAAGCCAAGGGCGCGCCTTCGGGCGTGTTCCTCTCTAGCTATTCGGATGAGACCAAGTTTTCGGCGACGAGTAAGTTGACGCTGGTTCGTCAAGGTGACGACCTCGTCGTCCAATCGTTTACCGTGGGGTGGCTCGGGAGGGCGTTTAATTTTGTGCCCGAGAAGAGAAACCTCCACGTCGCTGACCAACCTGCCTCCAAGACTCCGGTGGCTGCCGCGTCGGCGCACTGACCTCGCCGCTCACCCCGGTGATGATGGCGGGCTCTGTTTTCTAGGGGCCCGCCATTTCCTCTTATCTTGGCGCGGGCCTTCTTCCCGCAATCTTCGCGAAGTAGGAGGGCAACAATCTCAGCCGTAAGTTGAAAGGGAGCAGTGTATCCGGGAGGGATTCCGTAATGTCGGAAACTTGGATCGAAGAACGTCCAGAAATTGATTTTCTTCATGAGCTGGGCAGCCGGATCGCCGCATCCGATCCGCTGCGCGAAGTCCTGGATCGCGTGGTCAGTTTCGTTTCAAAGGTCATCCGGTGTGATTCGTGCTTTATTTACGTGCTCGAGGGCAATGACCTACTGCTCCGCGCTTCCAAGAACCCGCATCCCGACGTCGTGGACCGGCTGAAGCTCCAGGTCGGACAAGGCATCACTGGCTGGGTGGCCGAGCACCGGCAGCCGGTTACGGTCGCGCACAACGCGTCGCAAGACCCGCGCTTTCGAGCGTTTAACGAGCTGCCCGAAGATTCCTTTGAAGCTTTTCTTTCCGTGCCCATCTTGAGCCGCGGCATACTGGTGGGAGTCATCAACCTACAGAATCGCCAGCCGCACACCCATACGCGCCGGGAGACCCAATTAATCTCGACGATCGGTTTTTTGGTCGGCGCGGAAATTGCGATGGCGCGGCTCGAGAACGAGAATTCGGAACTCTCGGAGCGCCTTGAAACCCGAAAGCTCATCGAAAGGGCCAAAGGTGTTCTGCAACGAGAATTGGGTATCAGCGAAGAGCAGGCTTATCTGACTCTACAAAAGCACAGCCGGCAGCGGCGCAGACCCATGAAAGAAGTCGCCGAGGCCATCCGCCTGAGCGACGATCTGAAGCGGATCGAGAACTAGCACCGCATAGCGGCGAGCAGGAGTCCTTCGGCTGATAAGCGCCGCTAATCACGCCACGCATATGGAATGTTGATCCGTAACGTCCAAAGTCTCGATTGTACTTCCCGGCTACATGCCGTTAGTTAAGGATGATGGCTTCATCTGCCTACAGCCCCGACTACGACGCCTGCGGTGTGGGTTTTGTAGCGAAGATCACTGGTGTGTGCTCGCGGGAGATCGTTGAGCGCGCGCTCATTGCCGTCGCGCGCCTCGCGCATCGGGGAGGCGTTGACGCTGACGGTTCGAGCGGGACGGCGCGGGCCTGCTTGTCCCGGTACCGGTCAAGTTCTTCAGGGATCGCGCTGCGGCGGCAGGAATCGCGCTGCCCAAGGCGTTCGGAGTCGGAATGGTGTTTCTTCCACCGGGGCAGGAAGAGCATGCGCGCCGTGCGATCGAATCGGCGGGCCCGAGCTTGAAGATCTTGCCGATCTTTCGCGACCGCATGATGTTGGTGGTCAGTACAAAGAATCCGCTCGCGAAGCGTAAGTCCGTTCAGACGGTTGATATCGTCAACGAACCTTTAATTTTTCCCAAGACCGGGTTCACACGCCAAATGCTGGACAAGCTTTTTCGCCCCTATCGCTCGCGCCTGCGCATTTCGATGGAGCTCGCCAGCGTTGGGATGATCAAGCGCTTTGTCGGGGCTGACTTGGGGGTGTCGCTGATCAGCGCGAGTTTCGCTCAGGACGAGGTGCGCGCCGGAAAGGTAAAATTAATTGCGCTTGCCGATGTCAATCTCTGGCGCGAACTCGGCCTCGTGTACCGCCGGGATCGCAGCCTCCCGCTCGCGGGAAACGCTTTCGTGACCCTGATTCGGCAGCGAACGCCGCTTCAATCGGCGGGTGGCTCCGCGTCCGCGGCGTCGTCGGAATAGGACGCCGGCTTTCTATAGCGATACGCCCCTTTTCCACGGAATGAAATCATCCTGCGAAAGCGATTCCGCCTTGGTGCGGACCTCGCCGCCGGCAACCTTCACAACGAAATCGAGAATTGCATCACCGGCTTGCTCGATGGTTACGCCCTCGGAAATCACGTCGCCAGTATCAACGTCAATGATGTCCGCCATCTTCTGCGCCAGCGCCGAATTCGTGGAGATCTTGACGACCGGCGCAATCGGATTGCCGGTAGGCGTGCCCAAGCCCGTGGTAAAAAGCACGATGTTGGCGCCGGCCCCAACCTGCGCCGTCACGCATTCCACATCGTTTCCGGGCGTGCAGAGAAGGTTTAGTCCCGGTTCGCTCGAATATTGCGGATAGTCGAGCACCGCCGTCACGGGTGACGTGCCGCCCTTCTTCGCGGCACCGGCAGACTTCATCGCGTCGGTAACCAACCCGTCGAGGATATTCCCCGGCGATGGGTTCATATCGAAACCGGAACGCGCCGCTTTCGCTCGAGCTGCGTAGTCCTGCATCAGGTGAATAAAGCGGTCGCCGACGTCCTTCCTTGCGCCACGATCGATCAACCCCTGCTCGACGCCGCACAATTCCGGAAATTCGGCGAGAATGCCACGGCCTCCGAGCGCTGCCAGCAGATCGGCCGTGCGGCCGATCGCCGGATTCGCGGTGATGCCGGAGAAGCCGTCCGACCCGCCGCACTTCAAACCCACGCACAGATTCGAAAGGGGCGCGGGCGCCCGCGTCGCTTTGTTTGCTTCCACAAGACCGAGGAACGTCTGCCGCACGGCCGCGGAGAGCATCTGGGATTCGGTTCCATACTGCTGCTGCTCGAACACGTAGAGAGGCTTATCGAATTTCGGCGCGCGCTGGCGCAGCGCGTCGCGCAGAATCTGCACTTGGGCGTTCTGACAGCCTAGGCTGAGCACGGTGCCGCCCGCCACGTTCGGATGGTGCAGGTAATCGGCCAGCAAGCCGCAAAGGTTATTGGAATCCTCACGCGTGCCGCCGCAGCCGCCCTCGTGCATCAGAAACTTAATGCCGTCCACATTCGGAAATACCTTTGGCGCGGAGGCATGCGCGCGATCCGCGGAAAACGCGAAGCCCTTGATCTCTTCTTGCTTACCCTCGCGATACAGCCGGACCAGTTCGGCCACATGCTGTCGGTAGATTTGCGGCGCCGCGAAACCCAGCTCTTCTTCAAACGCCTGCTTCAGCACCGCAAGGTTCCGGTTTTCACAGAAGACGAGAGGTATGACGAGCCAGTAGTTGCGCGTGCCCACCTGCCCGTCGGAGCGGTGAAATCCCTGGTAGCTCTTCCCTTTCCATTTGGAAACATCCGGCGGGCGCCAATGAAACTCTTCCGTGGCGCTGTGATAAGGCGCTGCCTGATGCCGCAGATTGCGCGTGGTGATCGCCTCGCCACGACGGATCGGAGACACGGCTTTGCCCACAAGAACTCCGTACATGATCACCGAGTCACCCGCAGCCAGATCCTCGGTGGCAAACTTATGCTTCGCGTGGACGTCCGTAGCCAGCACGTACTCGGTACCGGCCTGCGCCACTTTCTCGCCTTGGCGCAAATCGGCGAGTGCGATCAAGACGTTATCTCTCGGATCAATTCGAAGAACTCTGCTATCCATTTCCGTGCCACTCTCCGCCCAATGTCGCGCGTATCGGCTCGCTCCGTATCACGCGAACGACTGCTTGATATGGTCGGCAAACTTCACGCGCTCGCCAGTAGTGATCGCCTGGTTGCCGAGCGCGATCGTGACGCCAGAAGCCCATCCGGCGCGGTCATCGGCGCTGGGCCGCTGGTTCTTGCGCAGGCACTCGATAAATGACCGCACCGCCAGATAATCCGCGCTCCCTTCGATGCCTTCGGGCAACGGCAACGGATCGCCGGGACCGCTGTACGGCACCTCGGCGCGGAAACTAGCGCCGATAGTGATGCCGTGCTCCACGAACAATTCCTGCGGCACCGCGGAATTGTTCGTGGCGGGCTCGTAGTAGGCCGTACCGCCCGCTTGCGTCAGAACAATCGTTCCGCCCGTGCCATAAACGCGGATCTGCTCCTCTTCGAACCGGTTCGTCGTAATGGAACTGAAGAAAAATGTGCGGCCGCCGGGATAGCGAAATACCACCTGAACATTATCCGGCATTTCGCGCCCATCTTTCCAATAGTCCACGCCGCCCGTCCCGGTCACGGATTCGGGTAAGGCTTCGAATGCGTGGTTTACGAAATTCGCTTCGTGCGTGCCCAACTCCGCAAGCAAGCCCCCCGAGCATTCTTTGTAGAGCCGCCAGTTGATCAGATGCTCCAGCTTCGGGTCCTTCGGATCGGGCACGGGACGCCGCCAATTGTTGTTGCGATGCCAATACGCATAGATGTGCGTGACCTGGCCCAGCTTGCCGGAATGAATCCGCCGCAGCGCCTCCTGGTACCACGGCGCGTAATGATATTGCGTACCGATCTGATAGAACTTGCCGGTCTTCCTCACGGTGGCAACCACGTGGTCGCACGCTGGAACGGTCAGCGCCATGTCTTTTTCGCCATAAACGTGACGGCAGCTCTCCAGCGCTGCCACAACGTGCTCTTCGTGAAGGCACGGCGGCGTGGAAACGACAATGGCGTCGAGACCCTTTTGGTCGAGGAGTTGGCGATAATCCTTGAACGCAGGCGTCTGCTCACCTGTGACTTTACGCGCCTCGTCGAAGCGCGGTTCATAGATATCGCAGAGCGCCGTGAAGCGCACACCGGGCACGCGCAGAAACGCGCGCATCACGCTTTTGCCCCGGCTGCCGGGGCCAATGATGCCCAGATTGATCTGGTCGGATGGAGGTACGGTCGAGGGAGCGCTTTGCGCGCAAAGCGTGTCGCCGGAAGTAATCGCCGACACGGCGGCGAGCGCTCCTGCGGCCTTGCCAAAGAATTCTCGGCGGTTGATCATGGCTGTATTGGCTCCTCGTTGCGGTTGCGAATTCTTGGCACCCGCAAATAGTCTCAGTTCCGGCGCGTCACTTCAGCTCCGGCAATCTTCTCCGGCCAATGCCACGAAGCGATCTTTGGCGACCGCGCTTCGCCCGTCACCCAGATTCCAATCGTCTCCGGAAGTTCCTCGAGCAGCTTCACTCCCTTGGCGGACCCCATCACGAACATGGCCGTGGAAATTGCATCGCTATCGGTGGCCTTCGGGGTGATCACCGTCGCTTGCAGCATGTCCTGCATCGGCTCGCCCGTGCGCGGGTCCATGATGTGGCAATACGTCCGGCCCTGGAGCGTGAAGAATTTCTCATAGCTGCCGGAAGTAGAGAGCGAAGTGTCGCGCAAGACCACGCTCGATATGGACCGCGACCTGTCTCCCGGCCATGGAATCCGCACGGGCCAGCCCTCTTTCTGTGGTGGCGCACCAAGCGCGTAGATGCTGCTCGATCCCGCGTCCACGAGCGCCGACTTGATGCCAGCCCCCCGCAGAAGCGCAACCACTTGGTCCACCGCGTAGCCCTTGCCGATGCCGCCGGGATCAAGCTCCACGCCCGGAATATCAAAATGAACTGTCCGCGAACTGGGATCGAGCTTCACATGCTGCCATCCAATTTCGTTGCGCGCTTCGCCTAGCTCTGCGGGTGTCGGATAGTGTCCCTGGCCGCGAAAAAATCTCCACGCCCGCATCAACGGTCCTACGGTGATGTCGAAGGCCCCGTCGCTGCGGCGGCCAAAATCCAGTCAGATTTCGAGAAAATGGAACACCTCGGGGTCGGTTGTCACATCCTCCTTGGCTGCGTCCCGATTGATGCGCGAAAGTTCGCTCGTCGGACGGTAGTTGCTGAGCGCCTCCTCGACGCGCTCGATTTCCTCGAACGCGGCATCCAGGCACGCCGACGCCTGCATGGGATCGTTAGAATAGAGATAGACCGTGAACGTCGTGCCCATCGCCGCGCCGGCCTGCGAAAAAAGCTGTTCCGGAGCGGCAGTGGCCCGAGCCGGGCCGGGCGGCAAACAAACACACGCCACAAACGATAGTAGGGCGCACCAGCACAGCGTAGCGCGATCCCGCACTAGCCCGCCGCTCCCGGCCCAACGGCCACCACAAAGTACGCTGCGGGAACGTCGCCAGGATTTCGAATGCCGTGCAGATCGTTCGAAGTCGCCAGGCCTACCGAGCCGGGCCCCACGCGAAAGCTATTGCCATTCACCGTGAACTCCACCGTGCCTTCGCGCACGAGCCACATTTCCGAATGTTCATGCCGGTGCGGTGGATGCGGGGCGCTGCCAGGCGGCAAGGTGGTCTCGTGGACCTCGACGGCCTCGCCCGTTGGCAGCTTGCCCTTGAAAACGGGACGGCTCTCGGTGCCGTTTGAAACGTGCATCGGAATCTTGTCGTACGGAAAAGCCCCGAAGGCCAGCGTCGGGACATCCACGGGCTCAGCGGTATCTCTGAGAATGCGCGGCGCCACCAGCAAAGCCGGCACCAACGCGCCCAAATCACGCCGCGTAATTTCCATGAGCACCTCAACCTTGAGGCAGACTAAAAGCGCCACCCGGAGATTCTACAGAAGGACTGCTCTACATGGACTTGACGGAAGCCTCGCGCCGCTCGGCCGCTTCGGGAACTTGCAGGCCAAGGTAGCGTTCCGCGTTCGCGTAACAGATATTGCGAACCATCTCGCCGACCAGCTTCATGTCGTTGGGCAACTCGCCGTTTTCATGTCCGCGCCGAGCAGATTGCACAGCACGCGCCGGAAATACTCATGCCGCGGAAAAGACATGGACGACCGGGAATCCGTAAGCATTCCGATGAATCGCGAAAGTAAGCCCGTGTTCGAAAGCGCATTGAGCTGCCACTCAATTGCTTCTTTCTGATCGAGGAACCACCAGCCGCTGCCAAACTGGATTTTCCCGGGCACCGATCCGTCCTGGTAATTGCCAATCGCCGTGGCGATGGCGTAGTTATCGGATGGGTTCACGTTGTAAATCACGGTCTTCGGCAATGCGTTTTCCTGGTCCAGCAAATCCAAGTAAGCACACAACGCCTCCGCCTGGCTCCAGTCGCCGATCGAATCGAAGCCTGTGTCCGGTCCCAGTTCCCGGGTACGCCGCGTATTGGCGCTGCGCAGCGCGCCGAGATGCAATTGCTTCGTCCAGCCTTTCGCCGCATCGAGGCGGCCGAAATAAACCATCAAGAATGACGCGAAGCAATCATGTTCCTGCTTTGTGGCAGGCTGCCCTCTGCGAGACCTGTCAAAAATCCGGCTCGCTTCGTCCTCAGCGCAAGGACGCGCAAAGCAATGGTTGAGCCCGTGGTCGGAAAGGCGCCCTCCGAAGGCATGGAAGGCATCGTGCCGCTGCTTCAGGGCATCGAGAAAGTTCTGGAAGGACGCGATGTGAATTCCGCTCGCGGAGCTTAGCCGGTCTACCCAGGCATTCCACTGCTCGGGGTGATCCACGAGCAAAGACTTGTCGGGGCGAAACGTGGGATACACGCGGAACGCCTTCTCGGAGGCCGCGATGGACTTGTGAATTGAGAGATCGTCGCACGGGTTGTCCGTGGTGCAGAGCACACGCACCCGAAAGCGCCGCAGAATTCGACGCGCGGTGAGGTCACCGATGCTCAAGGCTGCGCTCGCACGCTCCCACAGCGAGCGGGCATTGCTTTCGTCCACCAATTCGTCAATCCCGAAGTAGCGTTTCAGCTCGAGGTGCGTCCAGTGGTAGAGAGGATTGCGCAGCGTCTGTGGAACGGTCTTCGCCCAGGCTTCAAACTTTTCGAATGGCGTCGCGTCGCCGGTGCAGAAGCGCTCCGGGATGCCGTTCGCGCGCATGGCCCGCCATTTGTAGTGATCGCCCTCCAGCCAAATTTCGAACAGGTCACGGAAGCGCCGGTCGCTAGCGATGTCAGCGAGGGAGAGATGCGAATGGTAGTCGAGAATAGGCTCCGCGGCGGCAAACTCGTGATACAACCGCTGGGCTGCTTTCGAACGCAAAAGCCAATTCTCGTGGACAAAACTCATCGGGGCCTCTCCGCGTTCGGGAGAAAGAATACGGGCTGCCCCGGCGAAAACCGGCAGCCTCTGGAATCATAAATCAACGCATGGATTGCAACTGGCGGGGTGCCCCATCACCCGCTAGCGGGTGCGGCCTCGCCCGCAATCCTCGACGGCGATTCTGCCACCGTAAATCGCAAGCGATCGTGCAACTTCGCTCAAGAGAATGTCTAGCTTGCGGAAGTTTGTCAAGAGCGCATGCTGCCCGTGACTGGGCCTGTGCCGTCTCGCAATGCGAGCCGATTCAAATAGCAAAACGGTCGAAGAAAGGCGGCCAGAATTCGAAATCCCACTTTTCAGGACAGCGGTGAGAATGCTACTGTCTTCAACTGCTTCAGGGCGGAATTCGACCTGTGAGAGGGATCGTAGCCATGCTGTCTGGCCATCCCTTTCTGGGGCCAGGTCGAGGCCTATGAGGCGTGAACGCGAGGGAGCGCCTCTAACAAACTGTTTGCCGGTTTGGCGCGGCGCGCCCGCGCGCTGTTTTGGCGCCGCTCGACGATTCAAGATTCTCGCCCCAGGGATCGAGGACGATGACAAAAGGCTCCGCGCTTTTTCTGCTCTTGCTTTTCGCTGCTCCGATCACTCTCACCGGCAACTCCACGTCGAAAAAGCAATCGGCGGACGGCGCGGTGGTCCTGCTGCCTTCGACGCACCTGGCCTCGAACGGACCAGGTGGAACTGGCAACTCCCTGAAACTTGACGGCTTATTTTTTGAGACCGCCAAGGGCCGCACCACGCTTCCCGCCGAACTCACCGCGCGACGAAACAAGGATGGCCGCGTGGAGGATCAGGTGAAACTGCCGGACGGCCGGCTGGTGAAGCTTTCCGTAAGGCCCGAAGGAAACAACTTCACCATCGCTCTCAGCGCGCAGCCCGATGCGGGCATCATCCGCTGGGGTGTGGCCGTAGACGCCGCGAGCGACGAGTTTTTCACCGGGCTGATGGAGCGGCTGGTGGATGGCCCCCAGCAGGCTACCTGGGCGCCAGGCCACAGCGAAGCACTAAACCTGCGCGGCGAAAAAGTGGACATGATCCTGAAACCCACGCTCTCGGTTTATGCGCCATTTTATCTGTCGTCTCGTGGCTACGCGGTGTTCGTGCAAGGCGATTGGCCGGGACACTTCGATTTCTGCGCAGATGACGCCCAGCGTGTAAAAATCGAGTTCGAAGGCCCGTCCTTCGACATGAAGGTTTACACGGCGGACAATCCGGCGGAATTGGTTCGGGCGCACAGCCTCGACGCCGGGCCTCCGTTCCTTCCACCGAAGTGGATGTATTCGCCGTGGCGGTGGCGCGATGAGAACACGCAACGCGCTACCTACTACGACGGCACCCCGGTAACCGGCCCTTTCAATTCCGAATTCATGGAAGACGTGCTGATGATGAAGGCGCCCGTGGGGGCCTGGGACGAATGGCTACGACGATTTCGAAATTGACCAGAAACGCCTGCCGCATTTCGCCGAGTCCATTAAATGGATCAACGAGTTGCACTCGCAGATGATCATGTGGATCGGCCCCTTCTTCAACGGAAAGATGGCCGAGGAAGGCACGGCCAAGGGCTACACGCTGCCCGGCCAGCAACCCAGCCGCAATAATTTCCCTCTCGCTGACTTCACGAACCCTGCGGCCAAGGCGTACTGGCAGGACGGCGTCGCCAAGCTGCTGAAGATCGGCGTCGCCGGCTTCAAGATGGACCGGAGCGAGGAGGGCATCCCCGAGAGCGGGCCGATCAAGGTCTTTGATGGCCGCAGCATCCGCGAGAATCGAAACGCGTACCCGGTGATGTACTTGAAAGCCGCTTACGACGTCGCCAGAAAGTATCGTCCTCACGATGATTTCGTGCTGATGCCGCGCGCGGCATACACCGGCAGCGCGCCTTACGGGGTCTTCTGGGGCGGCGACATCGGCGGCACGCAGGAAGGCCTGCGCGCCGAGATCATCGCCGTGCAGCGCGCCGCTGTGATGGGATATCCAAACTGGGGCTCGGACACCTGTGGCTACAACCAGCAGCTCATGGAGCAGGAGACCTGCGGACGTTGGCTCGCTTTCAGCGCGTTCACGCCTATTATGGAAGTGGGTCCGACCAAAAACGTAGGCTTCTGGGATCTGCCGCGCCAGCCCAGCTATGACGCCGAGCTCATCGCTATCTGGCGTCTCTACGCCCGTCTGCACGAACGTCTGGCCGATTACAGCCTAAAATGCGCGCAAGAAGCGCACGCAACCGGCATGCCGATCGTGCGTCCGCTTTTTCTGGTTGATCCCAAGGCCGCGCAGTCCTGGACCAACTGGTGGACCTATCAGTACGGACCAGATCTGCTGGTTTCGCCGATCTGGGAGAAGGGCAAACGCACGCAGGATGTTTACGTCCCAACAGGATCGGAGTGGCGCGATGCCTGGAACCCGGAGAAAACCTACCCCGGCAGCCAAAGCATCACCGTAAATGCCGGCCTGCACCAAATGCCGCTGTTCGTTCGCGTGGGCTCCAATCTTTCGATCGGAGACTTGAACCAAGAGTGGAAAGACTCGCTCGAAATCGCCCAAAAGCACCCTGACCTGAAAACGCTGGATGCGGAAGTGAAAGCGTGGTTCGAAAAATATCAGGCGCAATCGGCGGGCAGCGGGGCGAACTGACGTGGCGGCGCGGAACAGTTTCGACCGACGCTGTTGGCGAGCGCATGTTCATTCTGGGTTGGCAAATTGAGCGAACAGAACATCGCGCGTGATTCTGCGGCCATCTCGGCTGACCGCGCAGTTCCGGGCGCAGGTGGCAGATTTCAGGTTACCGCGACGGCCTTCGTCGTGCTTTTCTGCATTGTTGGACTGGCGCTGTGGGGCCTTCCCTTCTATTACGACTTCATGGTGCGGCCGTTTGGCTGGACGCGCGGGCAAGTCACGTCGGGAAATGCGATCAGCAAGTTGGTGATTGGTCCCGCATTTGGCTTTTTTGCCGGGTGGCTGGTGGACCGCTTCGGTCCGCGCCGTTTGATGATGGCGGGCGTCTGCATGGCGGGCGTCGCGCTCATTGGGCTGGGGAGCATTTCTACGCTCGGCATGTTCTACTTCTTCTATCTATTAAACGCGCTCGGCTACGTATGCGGCGGACCGTGCCCAATCAAGTGTTACTCACGCAATGGTTTGACAAGAACCGTGGCAAGGCCATGGGCATTGCCTATTTGGGGATCGGCTTTGGCGGCGCGGCCGTGCCGTGGATTTCGCACGGGTTAGCCCAACATTTCGGATGGCAAGCGGCGCTACGAACGCTGGGCGTGGTCATCATTGTGATCGCATTCCCCATGGCCTACTTCGTAAAGGAAGCGGCGACAAAAGTGAGCCGGTGCGCCGCGAGCAAATCGCGCACTGCCGCAGGCTTCGAATCAAATTCCGCAACGGCGTTCGAACGCAACTGAATTCCGGCGAAGCCCAGGGCCGCAATGTCTTTCACCGCCTTGCGGTCATCGCCATTCCAGGTGATCGCGGCGTAGCCGAAGCGAAGATCGCCGGCCGCCGGGGCAATCGGGTTTTCAAAATAGCTGAGATCCATCGGCGGGTAGAGCGGCTCGAATGCCGCGCGCACCGGGCCGGGCGTGCAGGCGAATGCACCCGCAGCACCCATACCTGCGATGAACGCTCGTCTGGAGACACCGGGAGCCATTTTAGGACCCGTCATTCCCGCTCGCCTCATGGGTTGAAAACGCCGCGCCCCACTCATCCAAAAGGTAAAACCTGTCGTTGCCTCCGGTAAACGCACAAACCGCGCGAGAGTATACTGGAAACAGGCAACGAAATTCACCACGATACTTTGGCGCCTCCGTTCGACTCATCCTTTGAAACGGCTCGCCTCGTGATTTTAGGGCGCCATCTGGACACTTCGAACTTCCGAGTGCTAGCATCCGCACGCGGCTGCGGGGCCAAGGCAGTCCGAGCGGTGGAGATCTACGCATGAATCTCGCTTCCAGCAAGTCCGAAATTCTCGTCAAGGCGCTGGACACTTTCCGGATTGAACTTCCTTCGTGGGGCTTCTCCAATACAGGAACGCGCTTCGGCAAGTTCATTCAGCCGGCTGCGGCGAGCACCGTCGAGGAAAAATTCAGCGACGCCGGCGAAGTGCATCGCGTGACCGGGATTTGCCCTACTGTGGCGCTGCATGTGCTCTGGGACCTTCCCGAGGGTATCGCCAGCATCGGGAACGTGAACGAGCTGGCCCAGAAATACGGCGTGCGCGCCGGCGCGATCAATCCGAACGTCTTTCAAGCCCAGCATTATAAATACGGCTCGCTGGGCAATCCCGAGGCTTCCGTCCGCGAGATCGCGCTCAATCATTTATTGGACAGCGTCGAGATCGCTGCGAAGCTCGGTAGCCGCGATGTGTCGTTATGGTTTGCCGACGGCTCAAACTATCCGGGTACGGCCAACATTCGACAGCGCAGAAAATGGTTTGAAGAAGGGCTCGTGAAGTTGCATAGCCGGCTCACAAGCAATCAGCGCATGCTCGTGGAATACAAGCCGTTCGAGCCCGCCTTCTATCACACCGATATCGGCGATTGGGGTATGGCGCTGTCGCTCGCGCGCTCGGCAGGGCCGCGGGCGAAAGTCCTGGTGGATACCGGACACCACTATCAAGCCCAGAACATCGAGCAGATCGTGGACTGGCTGCTCGCCGACAATATGCTTGGCGGCTTCCATTTCAACGACCGCCGCTACGCGGACGATGACCTGACGCTTGGCTCCATTGACCCGTACCAGGTGTTTCGAATCTTTCACGAGATTCGCTATTTCGAATGGGAAACCGGCGCCCCTGCGGATATTGCTTACATGATTGACCAGAGCCACAACCTGAAGGGCAAGATCGAAGCGATGATCCAAACGGTGACGACCGCGCAAGAGCTTTACGCCAAGGCAGCCATCGTGGATCACGAGCAGCTTGCCGCGCGCCAGGCTGAGTCCGCGCTTGTGGATTCCGAGAACTGTCTGAAGGATGCGTTTTCGACGGATGTGCGGCCCGCGATCCGCGACTGGGCCCGCTCGCGCGGTCTGCCCGAGGATCCGCTGGAAGCGTTCCGCCAGAGCGGATATCTCGAGCGAATCACCAAGGAACGCAGCAAGAAAAATACCTCGACAGTTTCAAGCTACGCGTAGGCTCCTGCCGTCCGCGCGTCGTCATATCCCTGCCTCGGGTTACCGCAAGAACGCCTCTGGAAGCCCGCCATCCACCACGATGGTTTGCCCGGTGATCTTCGCGGAACGCTCCGATATTAGAAAAAAGGCCGCTTCGGCCTGATCGTCTGGCGTAATCGCGGACTTGGTCAGCGTGCGCTGCGCGTAGAAGTCGGCCAGCCTGCGCCGCAAGGCATCCGTATCTTCCGATTGGTCGAAGGGCACGCCATATTTCGAAAGCGACGCGATCACGCGATCGCGCGGAAACATGGTGGAGCCCTCCACGACCGTGGCCGGGGCAATCGCGTTGACGCGCACGAGGGGAGCCAGCTCGACCGCCAGTTCCCGCACCAGGTGGCTCGCAGCGGCTTTCGATGTGTCATAGGCGAGCGAGCCTTTCTTGGCGACGAAGGCGTTCGCGCTCGTCGTAAGCACAAGGCTGCCGCGCAGCCCCTGTGCCGCCCAAACCTTTGCAGCTTCGTCGGCCACCAAGTAGCTGCCGATCACGTTGATTTCGAACGCGCGCTTCCATTGTTCGTCACTGACGCGACCTGCGGCGTCGGGTGTCGGGAAAATTCCCGCCGTAACGATCACCGAATCTAGCCCGCCATAGGCTAAGATCGCCTGCCCCAACATGCCTCGCACACTTGGCCTGTCGGTGATATCTACCTGTAAGCCGACGGCGGGGCCTTTTCCGGAGATTCCGGTCCCCGCCACGCCGATGCCGATTCCGTAAATGTCGGTCACTTCCTTCGCCGTGGCCGCAGCCGCTTCGGCATTCAGGTCCGCGCAGATGACGTGCGCGCCTTCCCTCGCGAGCCGATGAGCGACAGCCTTGCCGATGCCGCTTCCCGCCCCCACGACGGCCGCGATGCTTCGCGCCAGCTCTTTCTCCGGAGGCATGCGCCTTAGCTTTGCCTCTTCGAGCAACCAGTATTCGATATCGAATGCTTCCTGCTGGGGCCGCGCGATGTATTCATCCATTGCCTCGGCGCCGCGCATCACCTCGACCGCACAGTTGTAAAACTCGGCCGTGACGCGCGATTCGCTCTTGTCCTTGCCCCACGCGACCATTCCAATGCCTGGGATCAAGATCACCGTGGGATTTGGATCGCGCATCGCCGGCGAATTTGGGTGCTTGCAGCGCTTATAATAGGCGGCGTAGTCGTTGCGGTACTTTTCAAGGCTCGCGGCGACCTTCGTCTTCAGCGCGTTCACATCTTCTTGTTGCGGGTTCCAGTTCACGTAGAGCGGCTTGATCTTAGTGCGCAGGAAATGGTCCGGGCAGGAGGTGCCGAGTTCCGCCAGGCGCGGAGCGTCGTGACTATTCACAAAACTCCGGATCGCTGTGTCGGAATGGACGGTAGCGATCAGGCGCTTGCCGCGCGACATTTGACCGCGCAGCCACGGCAGCAACTCGAACAGCGTTTCGTCGCGCTGCGAATCGGAAAGCGTTTGATATTTTGCGCCGCCAAATGTTTTTGATCCCTTATCCCGCGCTTCGATGTAGTTCGCGGCCTTTTCGATCAGGCCGAGGGTGACGTCGTAACACTCCTTGTCGCCGTTCGCCCAATTGATCACCCCGTGCTGGCCCAGAACCAAGCCCTTGAGTTTCGGGTTTCGCTCGCAGATCCGCTCCAGTTCGAGCCCCAATTCGAAACCGGGCCGTAGCCACGGCGTCCAGGCGATTTCGTCGCCAAAGATTTCGGCGGTGAGCTCTTTCGAACGCCGCGCTGCTGCGATAGCGATCACGGCGTTCGGATGCATGTGATCCACGTGCTTGGCGGGAATGAACGAGTGCAGCGGCGTATCAATCGAAGCGGCGCGCGGATTCAGGTTGAATGCGCAGTGCGGGTAATAGCCCACCATGCGGTCCTCGGCTTCGGTTTTGGGACCTCTTGGATTCTGAGCCGCATAAATCGTAGGGAGCGACAGCAGTTTGTTTTGATAGAGAGACGCGAAATTCTCTACCTTGCTGGTCCTAAGATCGCCGCCAGAACCCTTCACCCACAGGACTTCAACGTCCTTCCCAGTGAGAGGATCGCGCTCGATCAATTTGGCCGAAGTGTTCCCGCCTCCTGTATTCGTGATGCGCTGATCCGTGCCCAGCAGATTTGACCGGTAAACGAGGCGCTCGACGGGCGAAAGCGTGCTGGCTTTCTTTTCGTCCCACAGGTAGTTCACATGCTTCATGCGCAGGGTAGATTCAGAAACGCTCATTTGTGCTTTCTTCGTGAATTCCGCAACAGCTTATTCGAGATGGAACACTTCGGGTATCAATTCCATTTGTTCATCGGCCTTGCGGCCAGGGATCCCCTCAAAGAAACCTGCCATTTTCGCCTGCCACTTCCGGTTGACGTCGGTGGCCACCATTTTCCGCAGCGCCTGCTCGAAATCGGCAGTCTCCAAATAGCCGATCAACAAACCATCGGGACGCAAGAATAGAGAATAGTTGTGCCAGCCCGCCTGCCGCAAGGCGTCCAACATTTCCGGCCAGACCGCTGTGTGCCGGCGCCTGTATTCCTCCAAGCGATCGCCCTTTACCTGGAGAAGGAAGCACACGCGCTTATTCGATGGATTGGGCATGAGAGGGGAATCGCCTCCGAATTTGACAATCGAACAATGGATTCACTAGCTCGCTCGCAAAGTATCGCATCTTCCTTGCGGCATCCTCCGTTTTTCCTTGTTTCGGCGAGCCGCGAACCCTAGACTGCCTTCGCAAAACTCATGGCCACAATTCAAAAGGAGTTCACGTACCTCGCGATTGATCTGGGCGCTGAAAGCGGCCGCGCGATTCTTGGCCGGCTCGATTCGGGCCGCCTCAGCATCGAGGAGGTTAGCCGCTTCCCTAACCAGCCCGTGCAATACAACGGCGCGCTGCATTGGGACGCGCCTCGGCTCTGGTTCGAAATAACGAGTGCACTCCGCTCGCTTTCCCAGCACGGGGTTTCGCGGCTCGACGCCATTGGCGTGGACACCTGGGGCGTGGACTATGCGCTATTGGGAGAAAAAGGCGCGCTGATCGAGAACCCATTTCATTATCGGGACGCGCGAACTGCCGGAGTCATGGAGCGCGTTATGAAAACGCTCGGGCGCGCGAAGATCTACGGCATCACCGGAATTCAATTCTTGCCGTTCAACACGCTCTACCAACTCTGCGCCGCCGCTACGGAAACGCCGCGAACGCTCGCGCAGGCCGAGCACCTGTTGACCATGCCGGATCTTTTCAATTTCTGGCTGAGCGGCAAGATTGCCTGCGAATACACAAATGCATCCACCACGCAATTTCTGGACGTGCGCACCCGGCAATGGTCCCGCGAGCTATTGGGTGCGGCGGGCGTTCCCACGCACTTTCTATCGCCGATCATCGAACCTGGCTCGGTCATCGGCGCCGTCCGTCCGGAAATCGCCGCCGAGCCGCCGCTTTCGAAAACCGTCGTAATCGCTCCCGCCTGCCACGACACCGGGTCGGCCTTCGCCGCCGTGAAGAGCGGCGACGGCGTCGCGCTGATCAGTTCCGGAACGTGGTCGCTGCTGGGTGCCGAAGTAGGGAAAGCCGTAGTTACCGAAGACGCTCGCCGTCTGAATTTCACCAACGAAGGCGGAGCCTGCGGCACGGTGCGCCTGCTGAAAAACATCACCGGGATGTGGCTGCTCGAGCGCTGCCGGCAAGTCTGGCAAACGGAAGTCGCGGGGCTTTCTTACACCGACCTTCTTGCCGCGGCTGGCGAGGAGAAACCGCTCCGACACCTGCTCGATCCCGACGATCCAGCTTTCCGTTTGCCAACCAATTTGCCGGAGGCGATTGCCGCCTTTTGCGCACGGACGGGACAGCCAACTCCGCCCACACCGGCTGCCTGCACCAGGGCCATCCTCGAAAGCCTCGCGCTGAAATACCGCACGGTGCTCGAATCGCTCGAAGGCCTTGTGGGCACGCGGTTTCAGGCAATCCGCGTAGTGGGCGGCGGCTCGCAGAACGATCTGCTGAACCAATTCACCGCCGACGCCACGGGCCGCCGCGTGCTTGCAGGTCCGGCGGAAGCAACCGCGTTAGGCAACTTAGCCATGCAGATGGTTGGCACCGGCGCCGTCGGGTCGCTCGCCGAGGCGCGTGAGATACTGGCAGCATCGTTTACGCCGCGCATCTTCGAGCCGGAGTCGCGGCATGGATGGGAAGCGGCCTACCAGAATTTCCGCGGCATGATCACTAGTTGAACGCACCGGACTGCTGGCCCCAGACTGCCGATTTATCTGCGATGCGGGCATGGATCGCCGCCCCCTAAGGCAGAGACATCGGCTTCTGCGCGTGCTCGGTGATCAGGCGAATTGTACCCAGCAGCCCCGAAGGCAGCGGTTGAATGTCCTTCATGTCTTCGAGCGTAAAGCGCTCGCCGTAGCGGAGGTTGAGCAGCCGGTAGTCCGGCAACGCCCGACCGGCGATCTGGTTGATGGCGAGGTTGGCAACCACAATTCGAAATGTGTTTTCGCCCGGATGCAGAAACGGGGTCACGTCTAACGTATACGGCGGATGCCAGACCGAGCCGGCGCGCTGTCCATTCACGAAGACTACAGCCGCTTCGCGCACGGGCCCTTCGTACCATGCGCGAATGCCGTTACCGCGCTGCTCGGTGCGCTCGACTGCCGTGCCCGAACCAAAATCGAGCCTGGTTTCGAATTGTTTCTGAAGCGCGCCAGCTGGAATCGAGACCGTCTTCTCATAAGTCGCTTGCCTGGAAAAGAAGTGCGTTTCTGCATTGTCAGTCCACGCTTGCAGGTGATCCATAGGCAAAGAAGCGGCTGCCTCGCCAAAAGAAACGTTCCAACCGCCGCTCAGGTCCAGCGGTTCGGGAGGACTCGCCTGGATGCCAGCGCTTGCCGATCCAGGTCGCGGACGGTGCGTGATCACGAGCACACGCGACTCGTAAGGCTCGAGATCGAGCGCCACGCTCGTCGAATCCTTCGAATGCGACACGCTGCCTGCACGATAAACCCTTGCGGTGAAGGGATCCCACCATTCCGGCTCCATTTCCGTGACACGAAAGGCCGCTTGAGTTTGCACGCGTTGGTTGTCGGTATTGGCCACGAAGTAGATTTCCGCGAAGGGCGTGCTGCGGTGTACGAAGCCGATATCGGGAGCGGGAGAAGAAGACGCAACATCCGGCGCGAGCGATTTCGCCAGCAGCGTTGCAAGTTGCTGGCGCTCGTCGTCAACAAAGTGAGCCGGGGCTGACGAGCCTTCGAAGAGCGCTTGCACAATCGTATGAATCTGGCGGCCTTGCTCTTCCCTGCCTTCCAGGCCGGGCGCGAGCGACGGCCTCCGCCGCGTCGCGATCAAGGTTCCCCCATTCCGCGCGAAGTCCTCGAGCTTGCGGAGCGTGGCGACGGGGATGCGCTCGACTCCCGGCAAGATGATAATCCGGTAGCGGCTTGTATTCGCCGAGAGCGAGCCCTGTTCAACTTTGCCAACCTGCTGTATCGTCGTGTCGTCAATGAAATCGAAGTTGTAGCCTGCTTCGAGAATGCTTCGAATCAAATCCGGTCCGAACAGGCCATTCATGGCCTGGTCAATCGAGACTTTCCCCGGCGAAAAGCTCGCCCAGGCATCGTCGGTCGGAACATAGATCGCGACGTCGTTCACCGGCCGCCCCTGGCGAAGCAGAAAACTGATCCGCTGGAGATATCGCGTGATATCCGGCATCACCACCCACCACGGGTTGTTCTGATTGAAGACGGCAGCGGCTCCAGCCCGGGCTGGCTGCGCTCGGCGGCGAATACGGCCAGCCATGCCCAACGAGTTGATTGATGCCTTCGAGGAAATGCACGTCCGCCTCCGCCTTCATGTCGAGCGGCGTGGCTCGGAAAGGCGGCGAATGCAACCAAGTCCACGTCTCGGATGAAGTGACGGCGCGTCCATACAAATGATTCGCCGAAGACGCCCAACGAGTCGGCGCAAATTGCTTCCAGTGCGCGCCCTCGCCCTCTCCCAAGTCTATGAGCCGGTAGCTCGAAAGCGCGGCGGGCGGAATGCCGTAGAGTTGCGCGCGGAACAGCGTGTGGTGCTGTCGCGCCTAGGCTTCGACGGGGACAAGGAACCGATCCTCGAAGAGTTCCGTGAGAGTCTGGCCCCAGTCGTGCCGCACGGCAGATGTCTTATCGCCGATGTCGCCGATTAACGCGGGAAGGTAGGGCTTCAGATCGTACCCGCGCCGTTTCTGAAATTCCGCGAGAAAGGCGCTGGTCCAATCCGAACCGTAGACTTCAAGGCTGTCGCAGAAAACCGCGCGCGGCGGATTCGGGCCAAAGGCCTGCATCAAACGGTCAGCGACCTGCGTCAAGTGATCCTCAACCGCGGCGCGGTCGTAGTGGTCCAGCACGAAACCTTCGGCGCCAAACGCTGCGCGCTTCACCATCATGCCCGTGCGTCCGGCGATGAAAAAGAGCAACACGCGCGGCCCTGCGCCGAGATCGTCCGGCAATTGCACCGCGCCGCCCCGGATATCGCCGATCTCACGCGCATTCGAAGCTGAGAAATTCTTTGGAGTGCCCGGAGCGAAGAACGCACCCAAAAGTGTTTCACCCGTGGAAATATAAGGGAGTGGAACCCTCCGCTCCTGTTCAGGCACGCTCACAATTTCATAGCGCAACTTCCCTGCCGCCTCAGTGATCGGGGTGTGCGCACCGCCGGAAGGCCAGCCGCTGCCGAGCGTCAGATCCATGCGCAAGCCGAGTTCGCGCGACTTCTCGGACGTGAAGCTCAGAGCGTCAATGAATTCGTCCGAAAGATACGGGTAGTTGCGGAAACCGTGGGCGGGGTCGTCAAGCCCGAGTGGATAGACGGGTTGCACTTCGAAACCGCCGATGCCTCCCTGCTTCATCAGGTTCATTTCGCGTTCGAGTTCGGGTTTGTTCACCGACGGGCCAAACCACCACCAGCGCATCATGATCCTGCTGTCGGCGGGAGGGTTTTCGAACGCGCGGTGAAGATCGGCGAGAGGGTCTGGCTGCGCGGAATCCGGCGCCGCGGCGGGCACGAGCAAGAGGCAGCACAAACGGAAGAAGCGAACCCGTATGGCTCCTGGGATTCTCATAATCTTCCGCAACACGATTCCGCGCGTCCTCGCGCGCCCCGCGAGCCTATCCGGCTCGCGTGAATCATATTCCGCTGCGCTTCACGATCGCGTCTTCCGTGGCGCCATCCACGAAATCAACTTCTTCGCCCCCTTTGGAAAGACGGTTCAGAGCCAGGCTGATTTCGCGATTCTCTTTTCCCTTTAACTCGATGAGCTCCGGTTTGGCTGCCGGCGCCGAGCAGAACTGGATTGCGGCGCCGTCTCACTGCCCACGCCCACCCCGCAGTGGCCCAAACCAAACACGCAGTTCGAAACGACGATATTCTCGGACGGAGCAAACGGGTGGCGAGGAATCTGTTTGTAGCCAGACTTGATGACGATGCAATCGTCGCCCGTGCTCACATAGCAATCGGAAATGCGGACATTCTTGCACGAGTCCGGGGCAATGCCGTCGGTGTTCGGCGAATTGCCCGGGTTGACGATGGAAAGGCCCTCGATGCAGACATCCTCGCAAAGCACGGGATGCACGTTCCACGACGGCGAATTAACGATGGAGAGCCCGCGGATCAGGACGTTTCGCGAGCGATAGAGATTGATCATGCGGGGTCGCGGCCACTTGAGTGGCGCGCCCGGCGGATTTTGCGGCTCGCGGTCGGTAAGACCCAGATTCTTGCGCATGTCGGCGGTTTTATGATGCGCGTCCCACCACGCGGCGCCCTGGCCGTCGAGCACGCCCCGGCCCGTAATCGAAACGTTCTCCAGACCGTCGCCGGTGAGCAACGACGCGAAGATCGTGCGGTCGAGGCCTTCCCACCGGCCTGCCATGGTCGGGTAGTCTTCGAAATTGGCGCTGCCGAGCAAAGTGCCGCCGGCGAGCACTTCGAATTCGAGATTGCTCCGCAAGAAGATGGGGCCCGTCAAGAATCGCCCCGGCGGCACGATCACTTTACCTCCGTCCGCTTTGGCGCATGCATCCACGGCGGCTTGGATTGCGCGCGTGCAAAGAGTCTTGCCGTCTCCGACGGCGCCAAAGTCACGCACGTCGAACGCATATTGCGAAAGCGGTGCGGCGGCCGGGTCTTTCGGCCGGTCCAAGCCGGGAACCGGCTTGCCAAAAAGCGGCTGTGCGGCAACCGCCGCAACGGGCAACGCCGCAGCTCCGGTAGCAAGACGTTGCAAAAATTCGCGGCGGGCATTCTCGGTTGTTGGCATGGCGCTCCCTATCTTTCACAACTCGCTATCTGGTATCAGCACAATCGAAACAACGATCTTTAATCTTTGCGTTCGAAGATCTGGTTGCTAGACTCCTTAGCTTCGCTTCGGTCCGGCTCTGAAAAGCATCCGCGCTTCTCGAGGAGACACCATGGGGCATCCCCTGCTCGATCTCAGTAAGAAAACGGCCGTCGTAATCGGCGGCACCAGCGGCATCGGGCTCACGCTCGCCAAAGGGCTTGCCCAGGCGGGCGCCGACGTGATCCCCACCGGACGCCGCATGGAACTGGCGCGCGCAGCCGCCAAAGAGGTGGAGGCACTCGGCCGGCGTTCGCTGGTGAAAGCCTGCGATGTGAACGATGCAGCGAGCCTTGAGGAGCTTCTGGCAGGGGCGCGCTCAACATTTGGCGGCGTGCAAATCCTTGTGAATTGCGCGGGACAAACCAAACGCATGGCCACCCTCGATCTTCCCGACTCAGACTGGAATGCCATCCTCGAAACCAATCTAAACGGCACGCTCCGCGCTTGCCGCGTCTTTGGGCGCCATATGCTGGAGCAGGGCTATGGCCGCATTATCAACATTGCGTCGCTGTCTTCGTTCGTTTCGCTTTAAGAAGTCGCGGCATACTCAGCCAGCAAGGCCGCGGTCGCTTCGCTGACGAAATCGCTCGCGATTGAATGGTCGGCCAAGGGAGTCTGCGTCAACGCGATCGCGCCCGGCGTTTTTCGCACTGACCTTAACGCCGCCTTGCTCGATGGCACCGGCCGCGGACGCGAGTTCATCCTGCGCACTCCCATGAAACGCTTCGGCCAGCTCGAAGACTTCGTCGGCGCAGCGGTATTTCTCGCGTCCGACGCGGCCAGCTTCGTTACCGGCACCGTGCTCGTCGTGGACGGTGGCTTTCTCGCAAGCGGCATGAACCAATAGCCGATTGGGCTCCTAAAGCCATGTGGCACGGGCCTGCTGGCGCCCGCGCTTCCGCTTTAGCGAGCGATTCGCGCGCCCGACCCTTTCATTGCCTGCAGCACTTCCTTCAAAGTCGCCATCGTCGTGTCGCCGGGAGTCGTCATGGCCAGTGCTCCGTGCGCGGCGCCGCAATCCACGGCCCACTGCGGGCCTTTTGCTTCCAGCAGACCGTAAATCAATCCGGCGGCAAAGGAATCGCCTCCGCCGACGCGGTCGAAGATCTCAAGATTTTCGCGGTGGCGCGCTCCACAGAACTTGCCGTCGGAATAACAAATCGCTCCCCAATCGTTGATTGAGGCGGTCTTGGCCTTGCGCAGCGTGGTGGCGATGACCTGGAATGGAAAATCCTTCACCACGCTTTCGATCATGCGCTGGAACGCCTCGACTTCGAAATTCGAATAGCTCTCATCCACGCCGGCGACTTGGTATCCCAGTGCGGCCGAAAAATCCTCCTCGTTGCCGAAGAGGACATCCACAAACGGCGCCAGGCGGCGATTCACTTTTTGTGCCTGTTCCTGGCCGCCGTTCGAAGCCCACACCGATTCGCGGTAGTTCAGATCGTAAGATACGATCACGCCATGCTTCCGCGCCGCCTGCACTGCTTCCAGCGCAACGTCCGGAGTGCTCGCCGAAAGCGCGCAGAAGATCCCGCCGGTATGGAACCAGCGAGCTCCCGATTTGCCAAAAACCTGGTCCCAATCAATTTGCCCCGGTTGCAGTTGGGAAACCGCGGTGTGGCCGCGATCCGAGCATCCCAGCGCGGCGCGAATTCCAAAACCGCGTTCCGTGAAGTTCAAACCGTTGCGGGCTGCGCGTCCCACGCCGTCATACTTCACCCAGCGGACCAGTGACTGATCCACGCCGCCCTGATTGATCAGATCCTCAAGCAGCCTTCCGACGGGGTTGTCGGCGAACGCCGTCACGACCGCCGTATCCATTCCGAAGCAGCGCTTCAAACCGCGCGCCACGTTGTATTCGCCGCCTCCCTCGCACACCTCGAACGTTCGGGTGGTCCAGATGCGGCGGTCGCCCGGATCGAAGCGCAGCATTACTTCGCCAAGCGCGACAACGTCCCAGCGGCATTCCTGCTTTGGTCTGATTTTCAAAGGCATCGCTCACCCCGCCCGGACAACCCGCGCCGGCTGCCAACAATCATGCTGCTTTCTCCAACGAAAAGTTTGCAGGCTCAAGATGCGGCGCCAGGAGTTGAATGAATCCGAGAGCCAGCAAATGCCCGACAATGGTAGCCATCAGCATCCCGCCGATCGCTCCGGCCATGCCCCCGATCCCCGTCACAGAACCTACCGCTCGGTTGGGAAACATGTCTGAAGTGATGGTGTAAAGATTCGCGGAAAAACCCTGATGGGCCGCGGCCGCGATCCCAACCAAAAGAACCGCGCTCCACAAACCCCGCAACTTGGTCGGCGAAGACGACCGGGGTCACAGCGACCGCGCAAATCAGCATTGCGATCTTGCGCCCGGCGTTGATCGTCGCTCCGCGCCGGATCAAGCTCGAAGAAATCTAGCCGCCGCCAACGCTACCCGCGTCAGAGATCACATAGATCACCATGAGGGGCACGCCGATCTGGCTGAGCTGCAAGCTATGCCGCCGTTGCAGAAAATCCGGGGCCCAAAAGAGATAGAACCACCAGATCGGATCAATCAGGAACTTGCCCGTGGCGAATGCCCAGGTCTGGCGAAACGGGAAAAGTCCTGTCCACTTGATCTTCTCGGTGCTCTCGGGGGCATCGCTCTTGATATACGCGAGCTCCGCCTGCGAGCAACGCGGATGATTCTCGGGGCGGTGATAGATGGCCAGCCAAAACGCCAGCCAGACAAATCCGAGCAGTCCAGTGAAAATGAAAGCCCAGCGCCAGCCGAAGCGCACCACGATAAACGGCACCACCAGCGGCGTGATGATTGCGCCGATATTTGTCCCGGCATTGAAAATGCCGGTTGCCAACGCGCGCTCTTTCTTCGGAAACAACTCCGCCACGGCCTTGATGCTGGCCGGGAAAAGCGCAGATTCGCCAAATCCCAGAGCCGATCTCGCCACGATAAAGCTCGTCAGCGAATGCGCAAACGCATGCGCCATGGACGCTAGGCTCCAGAAGAGCATGGCGATCGAATACGCGCGCCGAGTTCCGAGGCGGTCCACCAGCCTACCGACGACCAGCATCCCGATGGCATAGAACGTTTGAAACGCAAAGACTATGTTGCCGTATTCAATCTCGCTCCAGCCGAGATCGTGCTGCAGGGTCGTCTTCAAGACGCCGAGGACCTGGCGATCCATGTAGTTCTTGGTTGTGCCGAAAAGAAGGAGGGCGCAGATCACCCAACGGTAGCGGCCGATTGCGCCGCCCACCGGGCGCGCCAGTCCCGCGATGCCGCCGACGCGCGCGCCGGAAATCGAGCCATCCGCGCGCGAGGACGCCGATGCCGCGACCGAATTGCCGTGTGGTTCGAGCATCACGCGTGATACTGCATTGCGGTAAACGATCTCACGAACATTTCTCGCACAAAAAAGCCCGGGCTCAGCCCAGGCATCGTTCCAGCAATTTCAGCTCGCGACGGTCCCTACCGTCCCCGTTGAGCTCTCCTTGTGCCCTAGAACCCCGGAAAGTTCCTCGGCCGCCTCCACCACCGATTTGGCGATCAGGCTGACCTTGGCCTTGTTTACGCGAAACGCAGGGCCCGAGACGCTGATGGCCACCAGTGGCCGTCCGAAATGATCCAGAGCTGCGGCCGCAACACAACGCGCTCCCTCTTCATTTTCTTCGTCGTCAATCGCGTATCCCTGGGCTCGTACCGTGCGCAGCTCCGCCTTGAGGTCCGCTGCGCTGGTGATCGTGTTCGGCGTCCGCGCTTTCATGCCGTGCGTCTGGAGAATGGCATCCACTTCCGGCTCGGGCAGTCCTGCCAACATGGCTTTTCCGAGTGCAGTGGAATGCGCCGGAAACCTTCCGCCAAGGCTGGCGGCCATACGCAAATTGCGGTGCGGTTCCACTTTCTCGACGTAAAGAACCTCGCCTTGATCGAGGATCGCGAGGTTGACGGTTTCCTGTGTCTCCTGCTGAACGCGCACCAGAAATGGACGCGCGTGCTCGCGAATATCGAGGGCCGCGATCGCTTTTGAGCCCATTTCGAAAAGCCTTAGACCCAGGCGATAGCGCCCGGTAATAGGATTCTTGCCGACCAGTCCGTGGCGTTCGAGGACCATGATCAGCCTATGCACCGTGCTCTTATGCAGATTCAATGCGGCGCAAAGCTCGGCAAGGCTCGACTCGCCTTGCTGATTTCCGAGGACGGTGAGAATGGCGAGCGCGCGGTCCAGAACCTGGACGCGATAAGGGGACGTCTTGGTTTTATCAGGCGACACGGCGGACCACAATATGGTATGACGCGGCTTCTGTCAAGAAGGACTTCTCTTTCGACCGTAACCGATATCAAATTCCACGAATTGTAGCAAGCGGAATCGCTTCTGTTTCGGCCGCCAAATCGCCTCGTCGCGGGAACTACTCCGCGCGTTGGACAGATTTATGCGGAGCCGAGGCCCGGACTTGAACCGGGGACCTGCCGATTACGAATCGGCTGCTCTACCAACTGAGCTACCTCGGCGCCGTTTATAATCAGCAGTTTACCGACTGCCGATTTCGCTGGTGAACATTTCGGTGAACCAATCACACAACATTCAACAAATCATCCATCTTTTGCAACGCTGCCCGCGCTTCTGAATCAGGCGGCTGGATATAGAAATCCATCGTAGTGCTCTCATCCGAGTGACGCAAGATAGCCTGTATCACCTTAGGTGTGACGCCGCACGAATAAAGGTTCGTCGCAAGCGAACGGCGGAAAGCGTGCCAGCCGCGCCAAGTCAGGATCATCCCCGTCTCTGTTGTCGCCAACGCTGGGATGATGACACGACGAGCCAAGTTTGCCAAGTTCAATGGTGCGCCTCGGCGGGCTCCTGCGAAAATATACTCCTCGGCTTTTCCATCTACACGCTCACGGTGTTCGTCTAGAACTCGTTTTAAGAACGGCAGCACGGGAACACTGGCAGCACTGCTTGCTGTTTTCGGTTCGCCAATATGCGTCCGCCACACCGACCTCGTAACTGTCAGCGAATCTCCCGTGTAATCCGACCACCGAAGACCTCGCAACTCCGATAGCCGCAATCCAGCAAACGCCGCAACGGAGATGACAGCGAACGCCGTCATATTTACATTACCGACGAATTCGCAAATCTCCGATATCTCATACATCGTGTAAACGCCGCCCTTGAACTTTTCAGATCTCCCGCCTACAGAAACATTTTGCATCGGGTTGAATCCGTCAAGAAATCCTTCCCGCAAAGCGTGCTTGAAGACGCCCGATAGAAACGACTTGATGCGGAGTCTGGTCTTGTGCGCGATTTCTGGTATCTCCCGTATAATTCTTTGCCCGCTCACTGTTCTAAAATCCCGCAAGCGAATATCGCCGAGCCTGGTTTTCAAATGCTTAAGGAAAATATCCTTCGCGTAGTCCTTGTATGTTGACGGCTTCAAGTTCGTTTTTACATACGGCAAATAAAAGTTCTCAACGAAGTAGACGACGCTGAGAGAAGATTCTGCCTGCGTCGTGCTGGCATTCAGCGGCGCGAGAATCTTTTCCGCCAGCAACAACACGCTTCGTTTTGTTGGGTAGTCCTTACCAACGGGTGCGAGTTTCTTGGCTCTCTATCAGTCCTGGGATCGCGTCGCAGACATGATCCAAGAACTGGCCTACCGTGTGGATTCTCTTCTTGCGGGTCGGACACCCTGGGGCGATTAATCCGTTCTCCGAGAAGGTAGACCAGTCGTGACGGCGAATTTAAAATTGGATCGCCGCGATCAAGTTCGACTTCTGCATCAGTAAGACCTCTAAAAGAGAATTCAGTATACTGCTCGCCGGGAATCAGGAGGCGATTCGGTCCGAGCGGGATCGGAAGTCGGAGGCGGCGCGGCAGCAGCGGAAGAATCGCCGCCAGGGGGTCGCGTGACGGATGAAACGAATTACTAATGGGATGGTCCGCCGCTTTTAGTGAGCCAGCAGCCTGTGTATAAGAGGCTCACGGAGGGGGCATCCCATGG
>Ga0182024_10000881_pt1 | contig 77541 bp, 62 predicted proteins | sample P32metaG_FD_120480 | JGI IMG/M metagenome (GOLD analysis project Ga0182024, IMG submission 120480) | Permafrost microbial communities from Stordalen Mire, Sweden - P3-2 metaG (Illumina Assembly) | ecosystem: Environmental > Terrestrial > Soil > Wetlands > Permafrost | place: Sweden: Stordalen...
CCGCCGGCAACAAGGATGAAGGCGCCGGCGATCAGGGGATCATGTTCGGGTTTGCCTGCCGGGAGACGCCAGAGCTCATGCCCGCGCCCATTCTGCTCAGCCATAAGATCCTGCGGCTGATGGCCGAGGCGCGCAAACTGGGCCACGAGCCGAAACTCGGACCCGATGCGAAAAGTCAGGTCACGCTGCGCTACGCCGACGGCGTGCCCGTGGAAGCCGTGCAGATTGTGGTCTCGACCCAGCATGTCGACGAAAATATGACCTCGCACGATGTGCGCGAGATCGTGGAACCCTATGTGCGGCTTGCGCTCCCTGCGGAATGGATCACGGCAAGCACGGTCTGGCACATCAACCCGACGGGGGCTTTCGTCATCGGCGGTCCCGACGGCGATTGCGGACTGACGGGACGCAAGATCATTGTCGACACCTATGGCGGCGCGGCTCCCCACGGCGGCGGAGCGTTCTCCGGGAAGGATCCGACCAAGGTCGACCGCTCGGCAGCATACGCCGCGCGTTATCTTGCGAAGAATGTGGTGGCGGCCTCTCTGGCGGACCGCTGCACGATCCAGATCTCCTACGCCATCGGCGTGTCCGATCCGCTTTCCCTTTACGTCAATCTTCACGGCACCGGACATGTCGACGAAAGGAAGCTGCAGAAGATGCTTCCGGAGCTGGTGAGCCTGAAGCCCCGCGGCATTCGCGAAAGACTCTGTCTCAACCGTCCGATCTATGCGCGCACCGCGGCCTATGGCCATTTCGGACGCGAGCCCGAGGCCGATGGCGGTTTTTCGTGGGAGCGCACCGACGAGCTGGCGCCGGAGCTGGCCCGCTTCTTTTGACGTGACCGGCCCGGAGCAGAGCGAGCGTCGGCGCGGGCTTGTCTACGGCCGCCGCAAAGGCCCCAGGCTTTCCTCGCATCAGGCTCGCCTTTTCGATGCGCTCCTTCCGCAGCTGAAGCTCGATCTCCGGCAGGGCGCCGATCCGGCGGCGTATTTCCGTGGAACCCCCGTGGACGTGTGGCTCGAGATCGGCTTCGGCGCGGGCGAACATTTGTTGTGGCAGGCGCAGCTTCGGCCGGATGTCGGCATGATCGGCGCCGAGCCCTACGAAGCGGGCATCGCGAAACTTCTGTCAAAACTCTTTTCCCTTTCCCCCGAAGGGGGACGGAATCAGCCTTCCAACATCCGCATCCACATTGGTGACGCACGCGACGTGATAGAGGCATTGCCGGCGAGATGCCTCGGCCGGGTGTTTGTTCTCTTTCCCGATCCCTGGCCGAAGAAGCGCCATCACAAACGCCGAATCATCCAGACGAACACACTCGATGCGCTGGCGCGCGTTATGTCCCCGGGCGCGGAGCTGCGTTTCGCAAGCGACGATCCAGGTTACATCGAATGGACTTTGGAACGGGTTCTCGCCCACCCCGAGTTCACCTGGACCGCGATGTGCGCGCGGGACTGGCGTGCCAGACCCGCCGACTGGCCACCCACCCGGTACGAAAGGAAAGCACTCCACGGAGTACCGCTCTTTCTCCGTTTCCGGCGCCTCTGATATTGGCGCGGGGACTTGCAAAAAGTGAAGCACCCGCGTACATAGCGGCCATCCCCGACAACAGAGATCTGTTGTGTGGCAGTCGCGAGACCGCCGCCGGGGACGGGTTTTGCCCTTTGCCGGGCGCCCGGGAGATCAACGCTGCACGGAGGCCGCGCAATCCTAAGCGCGATGTTGCAACTGGAGCCGGTCATTGCCCCTGCCGTCGAGGCGGCGGGCTACCGTCTCGTGCGGCTCCGCCTCACGGGCGGCAAGCGCAAGACGCTGCAGGTGATGGCGGAACGCGCCGACGGACGAATGAACGTCGAGGATTGCGCCAGCCTCGCGCGGGCGCTCTCCGATTTTCTGGAGCGGGAAGATCCCATCGAGGGCGAGTATGTGCTGGAGGTGTCGTCGCCCGGCATTGACCGACCGCTGACGCGGCTTACGGACTTTGCGCGCTGGGCCGGTCACGAAGCCAGAATCGAATTGAACGCGCCGGACGCATCCGGGCGGAAGCGGTTTAAAGGCCTTCTTCTGGGCCTTGACGGCGGTGACGTCGCAATCGAGGTCGAAGGTGTCCGCCAGGCGTTTTCCTGCGCGAACATCGCCGAGGCGAAGCTCGTGCTCACCGACAAGCTGATCGAAGAAGATTTAAGGGCGCGCAAACCCAGCGCGTGAACGGGAGAAGCAGACCATGGCCGCCATTGCCGCCAACAGGACCGAGTTGTTGCAGATCGCCGACGCGGTCGCGCGCGACAAATCGATCGACAAATCCGTCGTTCTGCATGCCATGGAGGAAGCGATGCAGCGGGCCGCCAAGGCGCGCTATGGCAGTGAGAACGAGATTCGGGTGGAGATCGACGGCAAGACGGGCGAGACCCGTGTTTCGCGCTATCTGAATGTCGTGGATCTGGTCGAGAACGACAAGATAGAGATTGCGATCGAAGACGCGCGCATCCGAAACCCTGCCGCCCAGGTGGGCGATATCATTGCGGAGACCCTGCCGCCGGTCGATTTCTCGCGCATAGCCGCGCAGGCCGCAAAGCAGGTCATCGTGCAGAAGGTGCGCGACGCGGAACGCGAACGGCAATATGAGGAATACAAGGACCGTATCGGTGAAATCATCCACGGAATAGTCAAGCGGGTGGAATTCGGCTCGGTCGTGGTCGATCTCGGCCGCGCGGAAGGGGTGGTGCGCCGCGACGAGATGATCCCGCGGGAGAGTTTTCGCACGGGCGATCGCATCCGCGCTTATATATACGATGTCCGGCGCGAGACGCGCGGTCCGCAGATATTTCTCTCGCGCAGCCATCCGCAGTTCATGGTGCGCCTGTTCGCGCAGGAGGTGCCCGAGATCTACGACGGCATCATCGAAATTCGAGCGGTTGCCCGCGACCCCGGCTCGCGCGCGAAAATTGCAGTCATCTCGAACGACTCCTCGATCGATCCTGTGGGCGCATGCGTCGGCATGCGCGGCGTGCGTGTGCAGGCTGTCGTTCAGGAACTGCAGGGCGAGCGCATAGACATCATTCCGTGGTCGCCCGAATCGGCCACCTTCATCGTCAATGCTCTTGCGCCTGCGGAAGTGACGAAGGTGGTGCTCGACGAAGACACGCACCGGGTCGAAGTTGTGGTGCCCGACGAGCAGCTCTCTCTCGCCATCGGACGACGGGGTCAAAATGTGCGGCTCGCTTCCCAGCTTACCGGCTGGCAGATCGACATCCTGACGGAACAGGAGGAATCCGAACGCCGGCAGAAAGAATTCGCCGAACGCTCGCAGCTGTTTATGGAGACGCTCGATGTGGATGAAACGGTCGCGCAACTTCTGGCGTCGGAGGGATTTGCCAGCGTCGAGGACGTGGCCTATGTGCCGCTGAACGATCTTGCCGCGGTCGAGGGTTTCGACGAGGAAACCGCGCAGGAGCTGCAGAATCGGGCCGTCGAACTCATCGATGCGCGCAACGAGGCGCTCGACAGGAAGCGCCGGGAACTGGGCGTCCTGGACGAAGTCGCAGAAGTGCCGGGCATAGCACCGACCATGCTTGTCGCGCTCGGCGAGTCCGGCATCAAATCGCTGGAAGATCTGGCGGGGTGTGCCACCGACGACCTTCTTGGTTATTACGAAACGAACAAGGAGAAGGAGCGCGTGCGCGTACCTGGCGCGCTGGACGGTTTTAACCTGACGCAGGACGACGCGAACGCCATCATCCTGGACGCGCGCGTCAAGGCAGGATGGATCGACGCCCCCGTCGCGTCGGAAGTCGAGGAGCGGTCGGCAGAGCAGGACAGCGCATGATTGCTGCGCCGGCATCGGTATGTCTCCAATCGCCGGACGACGAGCGCGCGCGGCGGTGCATCGTCACGAGCGAGGTGCTCCCCCAGAGCAGGCTCGTCCGCTTCGTCCTGGATCCGCAGGGCAACGTGGTGCCCGATGTCGCGGCCAAACTGCCGGGCCGGGGCATGTGGGTCTCAGCCCGGCAGGAGATCGTGGAACGCGCCGTGGCCAAGGGCCATTTTTCGCGCGCCGCGAAAATGCCCGTCGCGACACCGGTCGGACTCTCCGGGAAAATCGAGACTCTGCTGGTTTCGCGGATGACGGGCGATCTGGGCCTCGCACGGCGTTCGGGCCAGATCGTCCTGGGCTTCGACAATGTCGCGCGGGCGCTGGGCGGCAAGTCGGCCCCTTGCGTGCTGGTGGAAGCCTCCGACGGCGCGCCGGACGGCCGCCGAAAGTTGCTGGCACTGGCCAAAGGCGGTTCTCCCTATGTCATTGATTGCCTCGCAAGCGCCGAATTGAGCTTGGCTCTCGGACGGGAAAATGTGGTACATGCAGCTCTTAAATCCGGGCCACTTTCGGAGCGGCTAACGGCTGACGCAGGCCGGCTTGCCGGCTTTCGTCCCGTCTTCGGGCATGCGACGGCGCCTCTAACGGCTGCGGCGGGTTCTGTTCCTGCCGGAAACAAAGGACAAGAATGAGCGAGACGAACGACCCTGCCATGCGACCTGCGCCTGCCGCCAAAACTTTGTCCCTGAAGAAGACAGAGACGTCGACGGTCAAGCAAAGTTTCAGTCATGGCCGAACCAAGGCAGTGGTGGTCGAGAAGAAGCGGGCGCGGGTCACGCCCACCGGCAAAGGACCGGAGCCGGCGGAGAAGCCGAAAACGACATCCGCCGAGGCACCCAGATTGCCACCGGTACGGGAGACGCCCGCGCCGGCGCGCGACGCCGCGCCGCGGGCCGGCGTGGTACTCAGGCAGCTGACGGACGAGGAAAAAGAAGCACGTTCGCGCGCGCTTGCGGACGCGCGCGTGATGGAAGCGGAAGCGCGCAAGCGCGCCGACGTGGATGCACGCCAGCGCCAGGTGGACGATGCGAGACTGGTGCGCGAGCGCGCGGCGGCGGAAAAGCGCAAAGCCGAAGAGGATGCGCGCAAGGCCGCGGAGGAAATCACCCGCCGTCACGCCGAGGAAGAAGCGCTACGCCGCCTCGAAAAGAAGGATGACGGCGCTCCCAAGGCCCCCGGTGTTGTCGAAGCGCCGCGCCGCGCGCGGCCTGTGGTCGAAGAGGAAGAAGAACAGGCCAGCGCCAAGAAGGCAGGCAAAGCGGCCCCCAAGGCCCCGATCGCGCGCAAAGGACCCGACAACCGGCGGCGGGGCAAGCTCACCGTCACAAGGGCGCTGCAGGCCGATGACGAGCGCATGCGCTCCGTTGCCGCCTACCGGCGTCATCTCCAGAGGCTCAATCGCTCGGGACAACAACCGGTTGCGGGACCGGCCGGTCCTCGCGAAGTCACCATTCCAGAAACGATCACTGTCTCGGAACTTGCCAACCGGATGGCCCGCCGCGCTGTCGATATTATCAAGGTCCTGATGAAAAACGGCCAGATGGCGCAGATCAACGACGTGATCGATGCCGACACGGCAGAACTGGTGGCCGCGGAATACGGGCACACAGTTCGGCGGGTGGCCGAATCCGATGTTCTCGAAGGCCTGAAGGGCGAAGCGGATGTCCCCGAAAAACTGGTGTCACGCCCACCGGTGGTTACGGTCATGGGCCATGTCGACCACGGAAAGACGTCGCTTTTGGATGCGCTGCGGCGCACTGACGTGGTCAGCGGCGAAGCCGGCGGCATCACGCAACACATCGGCGCCTATCAGGTGCAGCTCAAATCCGGCCAGAAGATCACCTTTCTCGACACGCCGGGCCACGCCGCCTTTACCGCGATGAGAGGGCGTGGCGCGAAGGTGACCGACCTTGTGATCCTCGTGGTCGCCGCCGATGACGGCGTCATGCCTCAGACTGTGGAGGCGATCGCGCATGCGAAAGCGGCAGGCGTGCCCATGATCATCGCGGTCAACAAGATCGACAAGTCGGACGCCAATCCGACACGCGTCAAGACCGAACTGTTGCAGCACGAAATTCAGGTCGAGGATCTGGGCGGCGAGACTCTGGCCGTCGAAGTGTCGGCCACCAAGGGAACCAATCTCGACAAGCTGGAAGAAGCGATTCTTCTCCAGGCGGAACTTCTGGATCTGAAAGCCAATCCGGACCGCAGTGCGGAAGGCGCGGTCATCGAGGCCAAGCTGGACAAAGGTCGCGGCCCTGTCGCGACAGTCCTGGTGCAGCGGGGCACGCTAAAGGTCGGCGACCTCATTGTCGCGGGCTCGGAATGGGGACGGGTGCGTCTCCTTGTCAACGACCGCGGCGAAACCATCGAGCAGGCCGGCCCTTCCATACCCGTTGAGGTGTTGGGGCTTTCGGCCGCGCCGGAAGCCGGCGACGAGTTCGCCGTCGTCGACTCGGAGGCGCGCGCGCGCGAGGTCACCGAGTACCGCGCCCGGAAGCGACGAGAATCGCGACAGGCGAATATCTCGCGGCAGACGCTCGACCAGTTGCTTCAGAGCCGGAAAGATGGCGAAAAACGGCTTCTCCCGCTTGTCGTGAAGGCAGACGTGCAGGGCTCCGTCGAGGCTATCCAGGGCGCGCTCGCGAAGCTCGGCAATGACGAAGTGGGCGCGCAGATGTTGGCCGGCGGTGCCGGCGGAATCACCGAATCCGACGTCATTCTCGCGCATGCGAGCGGCGCCGCCATTCTGGGATTCAACGTCCGCGCCAACAACCAGGCTCGGGAGCGTGCCCGCCGGGACGGCGTGGAGATCCGCTACTACAACATCATTTACAATATCGTCGACGATGTGAAAGCCGCGCTCTCGGGCCTCCTCGCGCCCGAAACGCGCGAGATGTTCCTGGGCAACGCGGAAATCCTCGAGGTGTTTACCATCTCCAAGGTCGGCAAGGTGGCCGGTTGCCGCGTCACCGAAGGGGTCGTGCGGCGCGGCGCAAAAGTTCGGCTGATCCGCGACAACGTCGTCATTCACGAAGGCGAACTTTCGACCCTCAAACGATTCAAGGACGAGGTTCGGGAAGTCCAGGCGGGTCAGGAGTGCGGCATGTCGTTCGCCAACTACCACGACCTGCAAAAGGGCGACATCATCGAGTGCTACGATGTCGAAACCGTCCAGCGTGCCCTGTAGGTGAGCCCATGCCACACCATCGCAGCTCCGCCCGCGAAGCCGGACCCTCGCAGCGTCAACTTCGGGTGGGCGAAGTGCTGCGCCACGCCCTTTCGGAAATATTCTCCCGCGGCGACGTGCGCGATCCTGATCTCGTCGGCGTCTCGGTCACCGTGACCCAGGTCAAGCCGTCGGCGGATATGCGACATGCGATCATCTATTGCGAGCCGCTGGGTGGTAGGAACGCAGAGCGTGTCATCGAAGCTCTCAATCGCCATCGTGGCTTCGTGCGTGGGCTTCTCGGCCATTCCATACGACTGAAATTCACACCCGAACTGCGCTTTGTCGAAGACACCTCATTTGCGGAAGCGGAAAAGATCGAAACCCTTCTCAAATCCGTGCGCGTGCGGCGCGATCTGACGCCCACCGGAGAAGGCGGCGATGCCGCCTAGGCGAAAGGGCTCGCCGGTTCACGGCTGGGTCGTCGTCGACAAGCCGGTGGGAACGACTTCCACCGAAACCGTCGGCGCGGTCAAGCGGGTGTTCGACGCGCAGAAGGCCGGCCATGCGGGAACACTCGACCCGATGGCATCGGGCGTCCTCGCGGTCGCCCTTGGGGAAGCCACCAAGACGGTGCCCTTCGCGATGGAGGCCGAAAAACTCTATCGATTCACCGCCCGTTGGGGCGAAAGCCGCGACAGCGACGATACGGAAGGCCGAGTGACGGCCGTTTCCCTCAACCGGCCGTCGGGACGGGAAATCGAGGCTCTTCTGCCGCGGTTCGTCGGCAGAATTCTCCAGATTCCCCCGAGCTTCTCGGCAATCAAGGTTCAGGGCGAGCGGGCGTACGATCTGGCCCGCGAGGGGGAGACGCTGCAGCTCGAGCCCCGCCCGGTGCTCATTCACGAGATTCGGCTTGTCGCTCAGCCCGATTCCGACCAGGCCGAATTCGAGATGAGGTGCGGCAAGGGAGCATATGTGCGGGCCTGGGTGCGCGATTTCGCCCGCGCGCTGGGCACGCTCGGCCATGTGTCGCAGCTCCGCCGCCTCAGTATTGGCGGATTTTCGATCGCCGACGCAATTCCGCTGGAAAAGCTCACGTCGTTTATGCATAGTCCCGCCGCTTTCGAGCACCTGAGGCCCATTTCGACCGCGCTGGACGGCATCCCGGCACTGGCCGTGACGGGCTCGGATGCGGTTCGCCTGCGCTGCGGCCATTCCATTCTGATGCGAGCGGGTCTGTTCGCCCGCATCAGAGAAGAAGCCCTCGCACGCGACGATCTTCAGGGGCTCACGGTTTATCTCTCCTCCGCGCTCGGCGAGCCGGTTGCGCTGGCCGAACTTTCAGGGGGGGAGCTGAAGCCGTTTCGTGTATTCAACTTTGGAACCGGATGACCGTATGTCTATCACCAGTGAACGCAAACAGTCTCTCATCGCAGAATTCGCCACTGTCGCGGGCGATACCGGCTCGCCGGAAGTGCAGGTGGCAGTTCTTTCCGAGCGCATCAACAACCTGACGGGCCATTTCAAGACGCATGCCAAGGACAATCATTCGCGTCGGGGGCTCATCAAGCTCGTGTCGCAGCGGCGTCGACTCCTCGACTACGTAAAAGCCGTAGACCAGAAGCGCTACGCCGCGCTGATTTCGCGGCTGGGCCTCAGGCGCTGAGAAAAGCGATGGCGCAAGCGAAGCGGAGATCTGCTTCGTGCGCCGGCCCACACCGCGGCCAAACACGTTTCTTGCGGACGCGTTTGCGCGTCCGCGCAATGACGGCTTCTTTGGGATGTCTCAGAGAGCCAAAGACCTGCCGCAATCCGGCGGCGGGAAGGAAGGACCAATCGCATGTTCAACATCACTACAGAAGAAATCGAATGGGGCGGCCGCAAGCTCACCCTGGAGACGGGGCGGGTCGCGCGCCAGGCTGACGGCGCCGTCGTCGCCACCTACGGCGAGACGGTCGTGCTCGCAACAGTTGTCAGCGAACACGAGCCGCGTCCCGATCTCGATTTCTTTCCGCTGACCGTCAACTACCAGGAAAAATATTTCGCCGCCGGAAAGATCCCCGGGGGTTATTTCAAGCGCGAGGGCAGGCCGACAGAGCGCGAAACCCTGACGTCGCGTCTCATCGACCGGCCAATCCGGCCCCTGTTTGCCAAAGGCTATCGTAACGAGACACAGGTGATTGTCACCGTGCTCAGTCATGACATGGAGAACGATCCGGACGTGCTCGCGATCGTCGCGGCATCGGCGGCGCTTACTCTTTCCGGGGTTCCGTTCATGGGGCCCATCGGCGGTGCGCGCGTCGGCTATATAGGCGGCGAATACAAGCTCAACCCGCAAGTGGATGAAATGCCCGGCTCCGCGTTGGACCTCATCGTCGCGGGGACTGCCGATGCGGTGCTGATGGTAGAGTCCGAAGCCAAGGAGCTGACGGAACAGGTGATGCTGGGCGCAGTGATGTTCGGCCACCAATCCATGCAACCCGTCATCGACGCCATCATTCGCCTCGCGGAGCATGCGGCAAAGGAACCCCGGGCCGTACCCGTCAGAGAACAGACCTCGCTTGCCGGTGCGCTCAGCGCGTTCGCAGAGAATGATCTTCGGGCGGCCTACCGGGTTGCTGACAAAGGCGCACGACACGACGCCATCCTGGCGATCAAGGATCGGGCGAAGTCGCAATTTGCGACGGACGGCGACGAAAAAATCCTTAAGCAGCTGTTCAAAGAGATCGAGGCCAATGTCATGCGTTCCGCCGTGCTCGACACGGGTCGTCGCATCGATGGGCGCGATCTCAAGACCGTGCGGCCGATCCGTGCCGAGGTTGGCATTCTTCCGCGCACCCATGGTTCCGCGCTGTTCACCCGCGGCGAGACCCAGGCGATCGTGGTTGCGACTCTGGGTACGGGGGAAGATGAGCAATATGTCGATTCGCTGGAAGGCACGTACAAACAGCATTTCATGCTGCACTACAATTTTCCTCCCTACTCTGTGGGTGAAACGGGCCGCATGGGTGCCCCCGGCCGGCGCGAGATCGGTCATGGAAAGCTTGCCTGGCGCGCGCTGCATCCGATGCTGCCGGAGCGCGACCAGTTTCCCTATACGATCCGCGTGGTTTCGGAGATTACGGAATCGAACGGCTCGTCTTCCATGGCGACCGTGTGCGGAAGCTCGCTCGCCCTGATGGATGCCGGAGTGCCCCTGCGACGGCCGATCGCGGGCATTGCAATGGGACTCATCCTGGAGGGCCAGCGCTTTTCGGTCCTGTCGGACATCCTGGGCGACGAGGACCATCTTGGCGACATGGATTTCAAGGTCGCAGGCACCGAGGAAGGCGTCACCTCTCTGCAGATGGACATCAAAATCTCGGGCATCACCGAGGAGATCATGCGAGTCGCGCTCGATCAGGCACGGGAAGGCCGTCTGCACATCCTCAATGAGATGGGCAGGGCGATCTCACACGCGCGCGACCAACTCGGCGAACATGCGCCGCGCATCGAGGTGATTCACATTCCGACCGACAAGATCCGTGAAGTGATCGGTACCGGGGGAAAGGTTATCCGCGAGATCGTCGAGAAAACTGGCGCCAAGATCGACATCCAGGACGATGGCACGGTGAAAGTCGCATCCGCAGACGGCGAATCCATCCGTGCCGCGCTCAAGTGGATCAAGTCCATAGTCGCCGAGCCGGAACTGGGTGAAATCTATGACGGCAAGGTCGTAAAGGTGATGGATTTCGGCGCCTTTGTGAACTTCTTCGGGCCCAAGGATGGTCTGGTTCACATCTCCGAACTGGCACCCCGTCGCGTCGGCAAGGTCACCGACGTGGTGAAGGAAGGCGATTCGGTAAAGGTGAAGCTTCTCGGCTTCGATGATCGCGGCAAGGTGCGCCTGTCGATGAAAATGGTCGATCAGCAGACTGGAGAGGACCTCAGCAAAAAACCACAGGCGCCCCCGGAAGGCGAGCAACAGGCGGGTTGACCGCGCCCGACTGGGCAAGTTCAGTGCGCCCGAGCATCCTTGGCCAAGCGGGCTGGGGATGCAGGCGCATTTGGACGGTGTTTTGAACATTCACGATGCGCGTGGGGGCGCTTGCGCATCGATCGTGCCGCCACGAGAGGCGGTTGAAAAAAGCGGGGCGCTACCGGTCTGGCCCTTACCCTGCAACACGCCGAAGCAGTCGCTGCGCTTAACAAACTGCGCGGGGATTCTTTCGATCACATGCTCGTGGCGCAGGCGACTGCCTAAGACCTTGTGCTCCTGACGCGAGATTTGCATCTCAGAGCTTACGGACCACATCATTCTGTGCGTATGAGGGATGGAAATCATGCCGAAGATTGACATTCGCACCGTTCCCGAAAAAAAGGGGTCGGGTTATCCCGCGCCGTTCCACCTGCAAGCGGGTGAGCGCGTGCGGCAAAGATTGGGCGACGCAGGAGGGCTCAGCGATTTCGGCGTCAACCTCATGCATCTGCCGCCGGGCGCATGGTCGAGTCAGCGTCACTGGCACAGTTCCGAAGACGAGTTCGTCTGGGTTCTGTCGGGCGAGGTCGTCCTTGTCGCCGACGACGGCGAACACGTTTTGCGCGAGGGCGACTGTGCGGCGTTCCCCAAGAATCAGCCGAACGGACACCATCTGATCAACCGGGGCGAAGGTATGGCAGTGGTGCTCGAGGTGGGCACCCGCTCGCCCGACGATGTATGCGACTATCCCGACATCGATCTGCGAATCGAAGGCCGGGTCGGCCATTACACACACAAGGACGGCAAACCCTATCCGCCCCGCGTATGACGGGTCCGCGCAAGTCTGTCCTGGATTGGCAAACGGCATTTCTTGCGCCGCCAAACCGCACCCGATAGCGTTCGCGGCGGTCGGCGGTGGAGGCTGGCATGGGCGTTTTTCTGCGTTTCGTCAGTTTGACTCTGCTGGTCGTCGCGCTGATGCTGCTCGCCGCCGACGCGGTGACCTCGCTCGAAAAAGGCGGCCAGGTCACCGTGCGCTCGATCGACCAGGTATGGACGCTGATAGGTCCCGCCAGCGTAGATGGTTTCAAATCCTGGCTGCAGCACATGCTGCCTTCGCCGGTGCCCGCGTGGATATACGCCGTGCTCGCTTTGCCGGCCTGGGCATTGACCGGCGTGCTGGGAGTGGTCCTCGCGTTTTTGTTCGGACGGCATTCGCCCGAACAGGCGTGACTCGCCGCGCCGGCGCAGGAGCGCAGCGGATCAGCGGTTGGCGCCGGGCACCCACAGCACGTCCGTGGCGCCTTTGTCGTTGACGTAGCGGCTTGCGACGAAAAGATGGTCCGAGAGGCGATTCACATATTTGAGCGCGCACTCGCTCACCGTTTCCCGTTCCGCGAGTTCCATCACGAGCCGCTCACCACGCCTCACGATCGTGCGCGCCAGGTGAAGATGCGCTGCAGCCGGCGCCCCCCCCGGAAGCACAAAGGAGGAAAGCGGCGCGAGCTCCGCATTCATCGCGTCGATCTCGCGTTCGAGCCGGTCGACCTGGGCATCCGTAATGCGCAGGGCACCTTCGCTTCTGCGGCTGGTTTCGGGCACGCACAGATCGGCGCCGAGATCGAAGAGGTCGTTTTGAATGCGGCCGAGCATGGAGTCGATGTCTCCAGCAACATGCAGCCGGGCAAGTCCGAGCGCCGCATTGGCTTCATCGATGGTGCCATAACTCGCGACTCGCAGATCGTGCTTCGGCAGGCGCCTGCCGTCACCGAGGGCGGTCTCGCCCCTGTCGCCGGTTCTTGTGTAGATGCGGTTGAGGATGACCATAACCGAAGCTACCGCGCCTGCGCGTCGCGAGCCAAGTCTTGCCGGGCGGACAACGCCCGCTATGATCGCCCGCCCCCCGCCCGAGCCAGGAAGTGTCCATGACAGTCGAAGCGCCTGAAATCATTGAAGTGGACGACACGCGCGTTTCCTGCGACGGCGGCGATGGCACGCTTGGCCATCCTCTCGTCTATCTCGAGATGGGCGACGAGGGCTTCGTCGAATGCCCCTATTGCGACCGTCGGTTTGTCCTGCGTGCCGGAGCGCGTTCCCATTGAACGCGGGACCGTCTTCTCTCGGCCGCCCACTTGCGAAGGGCGATCATCTCTATCTGATCGATGGTTCCGGCTATCTCTTCCGCGCCTATCACGCGCTGCCGCCGCTGTCGCGCAAATCCGACGGGCTTCCGACGGGCGCGGTCTCCGGATTCTGCAACATGATCTGGAAGCTGCTCGAGGACATGCGCTCGGGAGACCGGCCGACCCATCTCGCGGTCATTTTCGACGCGGGCAAGACAACCTTCCGCAACGAGATCTATCCCCTCTACAAGGCAAATCGCCCTGAGCCGCCCGAAGATTTGATTCCGCAATTTCCTCTCGTGCGCGAGGCGGTGCGCGCCTTCGGCGTCTCCTGCGTCGAGGCGCCAGGCTTCGAAGCCGACGATTTGATCGCCACCTATTCGCGGATGGCTCGCGAATCCGGCGTTCGCACGACGATCGTCTCCTCCGACAAGGATCTGATGCAGCTCGTGGTCGATGGAGAGATCGAGCTGTTCGACACGATGAAGAACAAGCGCATCGCATCCGCCGAGGTGATGGAACGCTTCGGCGTGCCGCCCTCAAAGGTTGTGGAAGTTCAGGCTCTCGCCGGGGATTCAACCGACAATGTACCGGGCGTGCGCGGCATCGGCGTCAAGACCGCGGCAGAACTCATCATTGCCTTCGGCGGATTGGACGCTCTGCTGGAACGCGCCGGGGAAGTCAAGCAGCCCAAACGTCGCGAAACCCTGATCGCGAACGCGGAAAACGCCCGCCTCTCTCTGCGGCTCGTTCAGCTCGACCACCGCGTTCCCGTCAAAGAACGGATCGAGGAATTTGCGGTCCGCGATCCCGAGCCCGGCGCGCTGATTGGATTCCTGAGAGCCATGGAGTTCTCCGCTCTCTGCCGGCGTGCCGCCTCGCATTTCGGCATTGACGATGTGGACGTGGTGCTACCGGTGCCGGATCCGGCGCAACCTGCTTTGGTGGCGCCCGGCGGCGCAGATCTGTTGTCGCCGCGCGCCACAGCTCCGCTCCCGTCCGAAAAATCTCTCGTGCCTGCCGGCGAAGGGTCGCCGGGCGGTACGCCGGGTGCGGTCAGGGATCGCGCGGCGATCCTGAAGCAGATCCACCATAGCTCCTACGAGGCCGTCACCACGCTCGATCGCCTGCATCACTGGATTGCGCGTGCATGCGATGCGGGCGTCGTGAGCGTGGACACCGAAACGACATCGCTTGATCCGATGCAGGCGCAATTGTGTGGCGTGTCCCTGGCAGTTGCGCCAGGCGAAGCCTGCTACATTCCGTGCGGCCATCGCGCCGGTGACGGGCTCGACCTGCGCGGCGAGGGAACCATCGCACAAATTGGCGAGTCGGATGTACTGCAGCGATTGAAGCCGCTCCTCGAAGATCCGGGCGTGCTCAAGGTCGCGCAGAACCTCAAATACGACTACCTCGTCTTCCTCCAGCGCGGCATCCGCATCGCCCCTTTCGATGACACCATGCTCATCTCCTATGTGCTCGGCGCCGCTCTGCACGGGCACGGCATGGACGAACTTTCGGAACTCCATCTGGAGCACAAGCCGATGACGTTCGGCGAAGTCACTGGCTCTGGAAAGGACCGCGTCACGTTCGATTGCGTGCCCGTCCCCGAAGCCACGCGCTATTCGGCCGAAGATGCCGATGTTGCGTTTCGCCTGCACGCATTGCTCAGGCCCCGCCTCGTCGAAGAGGGCAAGCTCACCGTTTACGAGACACTTGAGCGGCCGCTGGTCCCCGTCCTCTCGGCCATGGAACAGGCCGGCGTGATGATCGATTGCGATCTCCTGCGTCGGCTCTCAAACGATTTCGGCCGCGACATGCTGAAGCTCGAAGAGCGCATTCACGGGCTCGCCGGCGGCGCCTTCAATATCGGTTCGCCCAAGCAGTTGGGGGATGTGCTTTTCGGCAGGTTCAAGCTGGATGGCGGCCGCAAGACCAAGACGGGTGCGTGGTCGACGGATGCCGACGTATTGGAAGAACTGGCCGTGCAGGGCCACGAGATTGCGAGGCTCGTCCTCGACTGGCGGCAATTGCAGAAGCTGCGCGGCACCTACACAGACGCCCTGCCGGGATTCGTCAATCCAAAGACGGGCCGCGTGCATACGTCCTTCGCAATGGCCTCCACCACGACGGGACGGCTCGCTTCGACCGATCCGAACCTCCAGAACATTCCTATCCGCACCCAGGAGGGCCGGCGCATCCGCGCGGCTTTCATTGCTCCGCCCGGCATGACGCTGATCAGCGCCGACTACAGCCAGATCGAGTTGCGCCTGCTCGCCCATATTGCCGATATCCCGGCGCTCAAGCGCGCCTTCACGGATGGCCTCGATATTCACGCCATGACGGCTTCGGAGATATTCGGCGTGCCCGTCAAGGACATGCCCTCCGAGGTGCGCCGCCGCGCCAAAGCGATCAACTTCGGGATTGTCTACGGTATCTCCGGTTATGGCCTCGCCAATCAGCTCGGCATCGCACGAAGCGAAGCAGACGACTACATCCGGAAGTACTTCGAGCGCTTCCCCGGCATCCGCGCTTACATGGAAGCGACGAAGACCTTGGCGCGCGAAAAGGGTTATGTGGAGACGCTGTTCGGACGGCGCATCCATATCCGGGAAATCCGTTCGAAAAACCCATCCTTCCGCGGCGGCGCGGAGCGCGCGGCCATCAACGCTCCCATTCAGGGCACTGCGGCCGACATCATCCGCCGCGCCATGGTTCGCGTACCGCCTGCGCTCGCCGCAGCCGGGCTGGGCGCCCGGATGTTGTTGCAGGTGCATGACGAGCTTGTGTTCGAAGCGTCGAAGTCAGAAGCGGCCTCCACCTGCGAATTGGTCAAACGCGCAATGGAAACCGCTGCGCTGCCCGCCGTTTCGCTATCCGTACCGCCGCTCGTTCAAGCTCGCGCCGGCGCGAACTGGGATGAAGCGCACTGATTATCAGGGCGCGATCCCGTCGGGCCCTTCCGACGTTTGGCTCGCATGACAATCCCTTGTTGCCTCGACCGATCGGATCGAGGGATGGGCGCCGCAGAGTGGGCACTCGGGATCCCGGCGGACCCTGACGTCGCGGAAACGCGCGGCAAGCGCCTCATAAATGAGAAGTCTCCCCGCGAGGCTTTCGCCGATGCCCAAAATCTCCTTGAGCACTTCGAGCGCCTGCAGCGTGCCCATGACACCCGCGGCTGCACCGAGGACGCCGGCCTCCGAACAGGACGGCACCGAACCCGAGGGAGGCGCTTGCGGGAACAAGCATCGATAGCAGGGATACTGCGCGCCGCGGTCGTAAGCCTTGAACGTCGCCAGCTGGCCGTCGAACTCGGTCACAGCAGCCGACACCAGCGGTCGCGCGGCAAAGTAGCAGGCATCGTTTACGAGGAAGCGCGTGGCGAAATTGTCGGACCCATCCGCCACCAGGTCGAAGCGTCCGATCAGATCGAGGGCATTGTCGGGCGCCAGACGATGGGTATGAAGCTCGATCTCGACGTCGGGATTGAGAGCCTGCGCAGCACGCGCTGCCGAGGCCGTCTTGGGCTTCCCAAGATCGGCGCTTCCGTGTGCGATCTGACGCTGCAAATTGGAGAGCGACACCACATCGAAATCGACGATCCCGATCGTACCGATCCCGGCGGCGGCCAAATAGAGAATCAACGGGCTTCCGAGGCCGCCCGCGCCCACGACCAGAACCCGCGAGGAAAGAAGTTTCGCTTGGCCCACGCCGCCCACTTCCCGCAACACGATGTGGCGGGAATAGCGTTCGAGCTGCTCATCGCTCAAAGGCATGACACGCGGCTCTTAGCCCAGGCGGCCGAGTGATAGAAGCCACGATTACGCGCAGGCAGGTCTCCCAAAACCGCCCCGGATCGAAAATAGGCGGCCATTTTCAATGCCTCCGAGAGGATTCCTTGCGATGGGATCGGCCCCGGGGTCTAATCCGGCCTGGACAGGCAGATTGTGGGCCGGGGTCCGCGCTTCGCCGGCCGGAGGAGCCCGCGAGAGGTTGGGGAGTGGAGAGAATGTCTCAAGACAATCGTCAGCCGGGCGCCCATGGGCTCGAGCAGCAGGGCTTCCGCAATCTGAGGACCGTTCACTGGAATCTGAGCGCGCCCGCGCTTTATGAGCAGGCCGTCATCCGCGGCGAGGGACATGTGGCCAGGGGCGGCGCTCTCGTCGCGCTCACCGGCCAGCATACCGGCCGCTCGGCTTCGGACAAATTCATCGTGCGAGATGCGGACAGCGACAGGCAGGTGTGGTGGGACAACAACAAACCCATGACTCCTGCGGCGTTCGAAGCCCTCTATCAGGCAATGATCGCCTACGCCCAGGGACGCGAATTGTTCGTGCAGGATCTTTTCGGCGGCGCCGATCCGGCCCATCGCCTGTCGGTGCGCGTCGTAACGGAACTGGCCTGGCATTCGCTCTTCATTCAGCACCTTCTGATCCAGCCTGCACCGAGCGAACGCGAAGGCTTTTCGCCCTCATTCGCGATCATCGATTTGCCCGGCTTTCAAGCCGATCCCGCGATCCATGGCAGCGAGACGGGAACCGTCATCGCCGTGAATTTCGCCAGGAAATTCGTTCTGATCGGCGGCACCTCGTACGCGGGCGAGATGAAAAAATCTGTATTCACGATTCTCAACTACCTTCTGCCGCCGAAGCGCGTCATGCCGATGCATTGCTCGGCCAACGTCGGCAGAAGCGGCGACGCCGCGATTTTCTTCGGCCTGTCTGGAACAGGAAAGACGACGCTCTCGGCCGACGCCTCCCGCACGCTTGTCGGCGATGACGAACATGGCTGGTCCGAAAACGGCGTCTTCAATTTCGAGGGCGGCTGCTATGCCAAGGTGATAAAGCTTTCGGCGGAAGCAGAGCCCGAAATCTACGCCACCACGCAACGTTTCGGGACCGTGCTCGAAAACGTAGTGATGGATCCGGTCACGCGAGAGCTCGACCTCGATGACGGGCGCTACACCGAAAACACCCGCGCCGCATATCCCCTCGACTACATTCCGAATGCGTCGCGCACCGGCACGGCGCCGCATCCGAAGAATGTGATCCTGCTGACTGCCGACGCGTTCGGCGTGCTTCCGCCGATCGCGAAACTCACGCCGTCGCAGACGATGTACCATTTCCTGTCGGGATTCACGGCCAAGGTCGCGGGTACCGAAAAAGGTCTCGGAAAGGAGCCGCAGCCGACATTTTCAACCTGCTTTGGGGCACCGTTCATGCCCCGCCACCCTTCCGAATACGGCAACCTTCTGCGCGATCTGATCGCGGAGCATCAGGCGGATTGCTGGCTCGTAAATACCGGCTGGACGGGAGGCGCCTTCGGCACCGGTCACCGCATGCCGATCAGGGCGACGCGGGCATTGCTGACCGCGGCGCTGGATGGAACGCTTGCACATGTGGAAATGCGCATCGACCCGCATTTCCGCTTCCGTGTTCCAGTGTCGGTGCCCGGTGTGGATTCGGCGATCCTCAATCCGCGCGGCACATGGAGCGACGCTTCCGCCTATGATGCGGCGGCCCGCAAACTGGTGGCGATGTTCCGCGAGAATTTCCGCAAATTCGAAGCCCATGTGGGCGCCGATGTGCTGCAGGCCGCGCCACAGGTCGCCGAGGCTGCCGAGTAGCCTTGCTCCGCGGACGTGCCGGTTCGCGGAGACGCAGGAGACTCACGTGCGGCGGTAGACCCAGATGCGCGCGGGCGGCAGGTTCGCGAAGACGAGACCGGCGCGCTCGACGCTCATGGTCCTGCTGGCCGGCACGGGCGGCGTCCAGCCGTAAGAGAATTGAACGAAGGGTGCGCCGGCGGCGAGGCGGTCGAGCGCAGACGCCATCAGGGCGCGGCGGCGCGCAACCGGCTGATTCAGCAGCGGCAGACCGGACACAATGGCGGCGAGAGGGTCCGGGTGCCCCGCGAGACTGCGCTCCAGATCATAGGCATCGCCGCAAACGACACGAAGTCTCGGAAAGCGATCCGTCATCAGCTCGGCCAAATCGGGATCGGATTCGATGGCAATCAGCCGCTCTTGCGAAATTCCCCGGTCCAGAAGCGCTTCCGTCACGACTCCCGTACCGGGTCCAAGTTCGAGAACTGCGCCCGGCGCGCGTGGATCGACCTGAAGGGCAATCTTCCGCGCGAGCGTCGGGCTTGAGGGCGCAATGGCGCCGATGTCCCGCGGCCGGACGATCAGGCTGCGCAGAAAGCGCAACTCGTCGCGCGCTCCCCGGGCGGCTGCATTTGGCATCTGGCGCGACCTTCCTTCGTCAGTGCGGGAGCTGTGCGGTTACGCAGAATGTGCGCAATGCCGTCACCCCCTCGGCCTGATGGGAATCTAGGACCCCTGCTTGCAATGCGAAAGGCGGCGCAATCGTTTCAGGAACGTTTTTGCGCCTCGTCGGCGCGGCCCCAAAATTCCTTGACCTTGGCGAAGAAACCTTCGGACTCCGGATGCATGCCAGTGTCCGCCTCCTTTTCGAAATCCCGCAGTAGCTCCTTTTGCTTCCTTGAGAGCCGGACGGGGGTCTCGACGGCAATTTCGACGAACAGGTCGCCGGCCATGCCGCCGCCCCGCAATACCGGCATGCCCTTGCCGCGCAGGCGGATTTGGCGACCCGCCTGTGTGCCTTCGGGAATGGTGATCTTCGCGCGGCCGCCGTCGCAGGTGGGGACCTCGATGCTTCCTCCCAGCGATGCCGTGACGAAGGAAACCGGCGCCCGGCAGTGGAGATCGTGTCCGTCGCGCTGGAAAAGCGGATGCGGCGTCAGCGAGAGAAAAATATAGAGATCGCCTGGCGGCCCACCGTTCAGGCCTGCCTGGCCTTCGCCGGTAAGCCGGATACGGGTCCCGTCCTCGACACCGGGTGGCACGTTGACCGCCAACGTGCGCTCCTTCTGCACATGCCCGCTGCCCCGGCAGGACTTGCACGGGTTGCGAATGAGGCGACCCGAGCCGTGACAGCCTGGACAGGTGCGCTCGATCGTAAAGAAGCCTTGCTGCGCCCGCACCTTGCCGGCGCCCGAACAGGTCGAGCAGTTCTCCGGGCGCGAACCTTTTTCGGCGCCGGTTCCCTCGCAGGCTTCGCAACGCACCGCGGTGTTGACGCGGATCTCCGCGTTCTTTCCGGCAAACGCGTCTTCCAGCGATATTTCCATGTTGTAGCGAAGGTCGCCGCCCCGGTTCTGGCGACGCCCGCGCCGGCCGCCCATGAAATCGCCGAACAGATCGTCGAACACATCGGTGAAGGACGATGCGAAGTCGAAGCCATTCGCGCGCGCCCCGCCGCCGTTCTCGAAGGCGCCATGGCCGAACCGATCATAGGCGGCGCGTTTGTCGTCGTCCTTGAGGACGTCGTAGGCCTCGTTGATTTCCTTGAACCGGCGCTCGCAGGAATCGTCTCCCGGATTGCGATCCGGATGAAGCTCTTTCGCAAGTTTGCGGTAGGCTCCCTTGATCTCCTGGATCGAGGCGCTCTTCCCGCAGCCCAGTATCTCGTAGAAATCCCGCTTGCTCATGGCGTCGGCCGGAGACCCGAAATCGGAAACCTGAAACAGGAATACAAACAGTCTGCCATCATTACATTTCCGATTTCCGAATGCGGCTTCTAAATCCGACTAGGCTGCCCCCTTCTTCTTGTCGTCGTCGACCTCGGTGAACTCCGCGTCCACGACATTTTCATCGGGCTTCGCGTCGGAAGTGCCATCGCCACCTGCGGGGTCTGCAGCCTGCTGGGCCTTGTACATCGCTTCGCCAAGCTTCATCGACGCCTGTGCAAGGGCCTGCGTCTTGGCCTGGATCGATTCCACATCGTCGGTCTTGATGGCCTCTTTGAGAGCGGCCATTGCGTTCTCAATTGCCGTCCGGTCGGCCGGATCGATTTTTTCGCCGTGCTCGGAGACGGCCTTCTCGGTCGAGTGGACGAGAGCGTCGCCTTGGTTCTTGGCTTCCGCCAGTGCGCGGCGCTTCTTGTCGTCCGCGGCGTGGCTTTCGGCCTCCTTCACCATCTTCTCGATGTCTGCCTGGGAAAGGCCGCCCGACGCCTGGATGCGGATCTGCTGTTCCTTGCCGGTCGCCTTGTCTTTCGCCGTGACGGAGACGATGCCGTTGGCGTCGATGTCGAAGGTGACTTCCACCTGCGGCATGCCGCGTGGCGCCGGAGGCAGGCCAACAAGATCAAACTGGCCAAGCAGCTTGTTGTCCGCCGCCATTTCGCGTTCGCCCTGAAAGACGCGGATCGTGACCGCGGTCTGATTGTCTTCAGCCGTGGAAAAGGTTTGGCTCTTCTTGGTTGGGATCGTCGTGTTGCGCTCGATCAAGCGGGTAAACACGCCACCAAGCGTTTCGATGCCCAGCGAAAGAGGCGTTACGTCGAGGAGCAGAACGTCTTTGACTTCGCCCTTGAGCACGCCCGCCTGAATCGCGGCACCCATCGCCACGACCTCGTCCGGATTGACGCCCTTGTGCGGTTCCTTGCCGAAAAGTTGTTTTACGACCTCCTGGACCTTGGGCATACGGGTCATGCCGCCGACAAGAATCACTTCGTCGATCTGGCTGGCGGAGACGCCGGCGTCTTTGAGCGCCTGTTTGACGGGCGCGATGGTCCTCTGGATGAGTTCGTCGACCAGCGCCTCGAGCTTGGCGCGGGTGATCTTCATGGTCAGATGCTTCGGACCCGACGCGTCTGCGGTGATGAAGGGCAGGTTCACTTCCGTCTGCATCGCGGAGGAGAGTTCGATCTTCGCCTTCTCGGCAGCCTCCTTGAGCCGCTGCAAGGCGAGCCTGTCGGTACGCAGATCGATGCCGCTCTCTTTCTTGAACTCGTCGGCCAGGTAGTTCACAAGTCTCTGGTCGAAATCTTCGCCGCCCAGGAACGTGTCGCCGTTGGTCGATTTCACTTCGAACACGCCGTCGCCGATCTCCAGCACGGAGATGTCGAACGTGCCGCCGCCGAGATCATAAACCGCGATCGTACCGCCCTGCTTCTTGTCCATGCCGTACGCAAGGGCTGCGGCCGTCGGCTCGTTGATGATCCGAAGCACCTCAAGGCCGGCAATCTTGCCGGCATCCTTGGTCGCCTGCCGCTGGGCATCGTTGAAATAGGCCGGCACGGTGATCACGGCCTGCGCGACCTTCTCGCCGAGAAAGGACTCGGCAGTCTCCTTCATTTTCTGAAGGATGAAGGCAGAAATTTCCGACGGGGAATAACGTTTGGCGTCGCGGCCCTGGACCCAAGCGTCGCCATTGTCGGCCTTGATGATCTTGTAGGGAACCATGCCCACGTCCTTCTGGGTCATGGGATCGTCGAAGCGGCGGCCGATCAGCCGCTTGATTGCGAAATACGTGTATTCCGGGTTGGTGACGGCCTGGCGTTTCGACGCCTGCCCCACCAGCCTCTCGCCGTCTCCGGTAAAACTGACGACCGAAGGGGTCGTGCGCGCGCCCTCGGCGTTCTCGATGACTTTGGGCGTCGCGCCTTCCATGACCGACACGCAGGAATTGGTCGTGCCAAGGTCGATGCCGATGACTTTTGCCATTCTTTAGAGTCCTTCCATCCAGGCAACGGAGTCCTGGCCTCCCTTGAAGAAGCGCCCTCCGGTCCGTCCCCAATGCGGCGAGCGAAAGCCCTGCCGCGGCTAGGGGGTATATAGGAGCGGGTTTTTGGCCCGCAAGGCGGCTTCTTCCGGCCGGCCACCCCTCTTCGTGCAGGTTCTTCTGGCCGCGCTCGACAAACGTTCATTGTGGGCTTGAAAACCCTTGCGGCCGCCGCGCAGTGGCCATTTCAAAGTGCCGCAATCACCGCGGCGTTGAAGATTTCGCTCATCTTGGCGCCCAGGGGAGCGATCTGGACGGGCCGTTCGAGGCCGACGAGGAGCGGGCCCATCACGGTGACGGCGCCGATCTGCTGCATCAGCTTAGTCGAGATCGAGGCGGAATGGATGGCGGGCATGATCAGCACGTTGGCCGTTTCGCTGAGTCGGCAGAAGGGATAGATGGCGAGCATTTCCGCATTGAGTGCCACGTCGGCGGAGATCTCGCCATCGTATTCAAAATCGACCCCGCGCTCATCCAGGATGTGGACCGCCTCGACAATGCGTTCGCTGCGCTCGCTACGGGGGAATCCGAACGTCGACGACGCAAGCAGCGCCACGCGAGGCTCGAAGCCGAAGCTCCTGGCAACGCTCGCAGCCTGCACCGCAATCTCCGCCAGCTCCGTGCTGGTTGGCATCTCGTGCACGCTGGTATCGGCCACGAAGACGACGCGGCCCTTCATGAAGATCACGATGACGCCGATCGGCCGCTGGCCCTTCGGTACGTCAAGTACCAGCCGCACGTCGCTGAGCGCCCTCGCATAGCTGCGCGTCACACCGGTCACCATCGCATCGGCGTCGCCCAACGCCAGCATGCAGGCCGCATGGATGTTGCGGTCGTTGCGCACCATTCGTAGGCAGTCTCGATGTAGGGCGCCCCGACGCTGCAACCGCTTGTAGAGCGCGTCCGCATAAAGCGTGACGTTTTCCGCGGAGTGCGGCGTGCGAAGCTCCAGCGCGCAATCTTCTAGGCCCGCCCTGCGGATACCGTTCTTGACGATTTCCTCCCGGCCCACCAGGACCGCCCTGCCGAGGCCGGAACTCTGGAAGGCCCCGGCGGCGCGGATGACCGCCTCCTCCTCGCCCTCCGCGAACACTACTTTCTTGGGATTCGCACGAACCCGTGCTGCGATCTGCTGAAACAGGTTTGCCGAGGGATCGAGGCGGGCGGAAAGCTCCAACCGATAGGCGTCCATATCCTTCAATTCGCGCCGCGCGACGCCCGTCCGGACCGCTGCCTCGGCGACGGCAGAGGAGACGCACGAAATGAGTCTCGGGTCGAAGGGCGACGGAATGATGTAGTCCGGCCCATAGGCCGGCCGCGCCTCGCGATAGGCGCTGGCGACTTCATCGGGGACGTCCTCGCGGGCCAGCGCCGCCAGCGCCTCCGCGGCGGCGATTTTCATGGCCTCGTTGATGGTTTTCGCGCGCACGTCGAGCGCGCCCCGGAATATATAAGGGAACCCCAGCACATTGTTGACCTGGTTGGGATAGTCGGACCGGCCGGTGGCCACGATCGCGTCGGGGCGTACCGCCTTGACGGCTTCCGGCGTGATCTCCGGATCTGGGTTGGCCATTGCGAAGATGATGGGCGCATTCGCCATCGTCTTCACCATTTCCGTCGTCACCGCATCCTTGACCGAAAGCCCGAGGAACAAATCGCTGTCCTTCAGCGCATCGGCAAGCGTACGCGCGGTGGTGTCCACCGCATGGGCCGATTTCCACTGGTTCATGCCGCTGGTGCGCCCCCGGTAAACCACCCCCTTGGTGTCGCACAAAAGTGCATTGCCATTCGGAAGCCCCATCGCTTTGAGCAGTTCCAGGCAGGCGATTCCCGCAGCGCCGGCGCCGTTCACAACCACCTTGATGTCCGGCAATTTGCGGTTGGTGAGATGCAGGGCGTTGATGACGCCGGCCGCAGAGATGATGGCCGTACCGTGCTGGTCGTCGTGGAAGACGGGGATGTCCATCAGCGCGCGCAGGCGTTCCTCGATCACGAAACAGTCGGGCGCCTTGATATCTTCCAGATTGATGCCGCCGAAGCTGGGACCCAGATAGCGCACGCAATTGACGAAGGCGTCGACGTCGCTCGTGTCGACTTCGAGATCGATCGCGTCCACGTCGGCAAACCGTTTAAAGAGAACGGCTTTGCCTTCCATCACCGGCTTGGAAGCGAGCGCCCCGAGATCGCCCAGCCCCAATATGGCGGTGCCGTTGGAGATGACCGCGACAAGATTGCCTTTCGCCGTGTATTCGAACACGGCGTCGGGGCGCTCGGCGATGGCGCGCACGGGAATCGCCACGCCCGGCGAATAGGCGAGACTGAGATCCCGCTGCGTCGCCATGGGCTTGGTCGGCGTGATTTCGATTTTTCCGGGCTTGCCGGCCGCATGGAAGGCGAGCACTTCTTCCGCAGTGAATGAGGGGCGGGCCATGATCTGTCCGTCGTTGCCGATCCACAGAATATCGCGCGCGGGGCCCTCGCCTTTCAATGGCTCGTCTGGGCGGATCTGCGCATGGACATGAGGAATTCCAACGCCGCGGAAGCGGAGCGCGCCACGCCGATGATGGCGCAATATCTGGAGATCAAGGCGGCACACGGCGATTATCTGCTGTTCTACCGCATGGGGGATTTCTACGAACTGTTCTTCGACGACGCGGTCAAGGCGTCGGCCGCACTCGACATCGCGCTGACGAAGCGCGGGCGCCATCAGGGCAGCGACATACCGATGTGCGGTGTGCCCGTGCATGCAGCCGAGCAATATCTGGAAAAGCTGATCCGCAAGGGATTCCGCGTCGCCATTTGCGAACAGATCGAAGATCCGGCACTGGCAAGGCGGCGCGGCCCGAAATCCGTGGTCGGGCGCGATGTCGTTCGCCTGGTGACACCGGGCACCCTCACCGAGGAGTCGCTGCTCGAAGCACGCTCGGCCAATTTGCTCGCCGCGTTGGGCCACGCGGGCAGCGATTTCGCTGTGGCAACGACCGACATGTCCACAGGCGAATTCCAGGTGTTCGCGATCGCGCGCGCCGATCTCGCCGCGGAGCTCGCACGGCTTTCTCCACGCGAGGTCCTGGTCTCCGAGGCGCTGCTCGCCGAGACAGATCTTGCCGAACTTTTCAGATCGCTGGGGCCGGCGCTCACCCCGCGTCCCGCGCGAAATTTCGATTCCGCGCAGGGCGAGCGTGCGCTGAAGATGCTTTACGCGGTCGCGGCGCTTGAGGGATTCGACATGTTCACCCGCGCGGATCTGTCCGCGGCGGGTGCCCTCGTCTCCTATCTCGCTCTTACGCAGAAGGGAAAACTGCCGACGCTCAAGACCCTCGCGCGGATTTCCCAGGATTCGCGCATGAGCATCGATGGCGCGACGCGGCGCAATCTCGAACTGGTCGAAACATTGGCGGGGTCCCGGGCGGGTAGCCTTCTCGCAGTCATCGATCGAACCGTGACGTCGGGGGGCGCCCGCGAGCTGGCGAACCGTTTGTCTTCGCCGTTGACGGATATTTCGAAAATATCCTCGCGGCAGGATGCGGTGGCGTATTTTGCGGTCGAGCCGGCATTGCGGGGGGCGCTGCGCGACGCGTTGCGCCATGCACCGGATGTCGCGCGGGCATTGGCGCGGTTGTCGCTTCGGCGCGGCAGCCCGCGCGATCTGGGAGCGCTTCGCGACGGGATCCGGGCCGCCCGCGACCTACGCGAAAAACTCGCGTCTCTCGACGATCCGCTCAAACCGCCTTCCGGCGAAGCTCTGGATGCGCGCGCCGCGCTCGCCGGTGGCGTCGCGGGCGCGAGCGCACTTGGCGAAAAGCTCGAGAGCCTTCTTGTTGCCGAACCGCCTGCAAACGGCGCCGATGGCGGTTTTATCGCCTCCGGTGTTCACGCGGCGCTGGACGAGGCGCGCGCGCTCCGCGACGAGAGCCGCCGCGTCATCGCCGCGCTCGAAGTCCGTTATCGCACCGAGAGCGGTGTGCCGGCGCTACGGATCCGCCACAATGGCGTTCTCGGTTATTTCATAGAATTGACGCCGCCCAACGCCGACAGATTGATGGCGAGTCCGGCGCAGGGTCTTTTCCGCCACCGCCAGACGATCGGCGGGGCGGTGCGTTTTTCCACCGAAGAGCTTGCGGGGCTCGCGAGCCGCATTCTGGAAGCCGCCGAACAGGCGCTTGCCATCGAACGGGAATTGTTTGAATCGCTGGCCGCGGCGGCGTCCGAGGCGAGCGCCGCGCTTCTCTCTCTTGCCGCCGCCATTGCCACGCTCGATACAACAACCGCACTTGCGGAACTCGCAGCCGCCGAACGTTACGCACGCCCGAAGGTGGATGAGAGCCTGGCGTTCGAAATCGTGCGCGGGCGCCACCCCGTCGTCGAGATGGCCCTGTCACAATCGCGCGCTGGAACGTTCGTCCCCAACGACTGCGATCTTTCCCCGGAGGGCGGCGGGCGCATCTGGCTCGTCACGGGCCCCAACATGGCCGGCAAATCGACCTTTCTGCGGCAAAACGCGCTCATCGCCATTCTGGCCCAGATGGGCGCATTCGTGCCTGCGGAATCGGCGCATATCGGCGTGATCGATCGCCTGTTCAGCCGCGTCGGCGCGGCCGACGATCTGGCCCGCGGACGTTCCACCTTCATGGTGGAAATGGTCGAGACCGCTGCCATCCTCAACCGCGCCACCGAAAAGAGCCTCGTCATTCTCGACGAGATCGGCCGCGGCACTGCCACCTTCGACGGGTTGGCCATCGCCTGGGCAACGGTCGAGCATCTCCATGCCATCAATCGCTCCCGTGCCCTCTTCGCCACACATTATCACGAGCTGACCGCGCTCGCCGAGCGTCTGGACTCTCTTGCCTGCGTGACGATGCGGGCCGTCGAATGGAAGGACTCCATCGTCTTCCTGCACGAGCTGGCGCGCGGTGCCGCGGACCGTTCCTACGGCATCCATGTGGCGAAGCTCGCCGGATTGCCGGCTGCCGTCATTGCGCGCGCCGAAGAGGTCTTGCGCGCACTGGAGGAAGGGCGCGAAGGGCACAAGCCCCTCGCGCGCATTGATGATCTGCCGCTCTTCTCCGCGCTCAGTACGAAAACGCCGCGCCCGCAGACGACCCTCGTCGAGGAAAGATTGGCGGCTGTTCTGCCCGATTCGTTGACGCCCAAGGCCGCTCTCGAGCTGATCTACGAATTGAAGCTCTTGCTCAAGTAGCGCACGCGATTGCCCACGCGTATTGTCGCGGACAAGTCAAGGAGGCGGCGATGCGCTATCTGCACACCATGGTCCGCGTAAGGGAGCTGGATCCGTCGTTGCGGTTCTATTGCGAGTTGCTGGGATTGAAGGAGATACGCCGTATCGACAACGAGAAGGGCCGTTTCACCCTGGTATTTCTGGCGGCGCCCGAGGACGCGGCGCGCGCGCGGATGGAACAGGCGCCCATGGTGGAACTGACCTGGAATTGGGATGCGGAAAAATACGAGGGAGGGCGCAATTTCGGCCATCTCGCCTACCTTGTGAACGATATCTACGAGACCTGCGCGACGCTGATGGAAGGCGGGGTAACGATCAACCGCCCGCCGCGTGACGGGCACATGGCGTTCGTGCGTTCGCCCGACGGGATATCGATCGAGCTTCTGCAGAAAGGGACTCCAAGAGCGCCCGCGGAGCCCTGGAGCACGATGGCGAATGTCGGCGCGTGGTGACCGAATTTTCTGAAAGGAATGAAACGCCATGAGTGGTTTCATCGTCGTTGGTATCGCGCTGGCCGCCGTGGTGCTGATCCTTGCCGCCGGCCTTTCCACTTTATGGGTGGGGGGCGACGTGCAGCGCCGCTGGTCGAACCGTCTGATGCGCTACCGCGTCCTTGCCCAAGCCATTGCAATCCTGATCGTCGTCGCCGTTGTCTATTTCGCGCGAGGGCACTGACAGCGAACTTATCAGCGACGATCAGTGACCTCCTTCTCCGCTCTTCGCGGGGAAGGAAAACGTCCCGTCAAAAAAAACTCACTGGATCGACATCCACGGTCATGCGGATGGCGGAGGGCAATTTCACCCGGTCGAGCCAGGTGCGCAGGTAGGATTGCACGTCCACGCTGCGCTCGGCCTGGACCAGGAGGCGCTCGCGCGTGCGTCCTCGCAGGATCTGATAGAAGGCGGGCGTCGGGCCCCAGATTTTTACGCCATGTGCGTTCGGTGCGGATCGCGCCAGTTCGCGGCCAGCTTCGCGCACCAGGTCCCCATCGGGGCTGGCGAGGATGATCGCGGCGAGACGCCCGAAGGGCGGCGCCAAGACTCGTTTGCGCGAGGCGCATTCCTGCTCGAGGAACGCATTCCGGTCGCCGCTAGCCAGCGCGCGCATGACCGCATCGTCGGGATTGCGAGTCTGGATGAGGACGAGGCCTGGGCGCTCGGCACGGCCGGCACGGCCGGAAACCTGATGCAGGAGCTGGAAGGTGCGTTCGCGCGCGCGCAGATCGCCATCCGACCCACCGAGATCGGCATCGATCACGCCCACCAGCGTTAGTTGCGGGAAATGATGCCCTTTGGCCACGATCTGCGTGCCGATCAATACGTCGGTCTCGCGCTTCGCCATGGCGCGGATCGCGGCTTGCGTCTCCAGCGGCCCGTGCAGCGTGTCGCTCGAGGCGATCGCCACCCGAGCGGCGGGAAACGCCGCGGAGAATTCCTCCGCCACACGTTCGACTCCCGGACCACAGGCGACCAGACATTTCTCCGCCCCGCATGCCGGACATTTGAGCGGCGTCGTCGTCTCGAAGCCGCAATGGTGACAGGCGAGCCGCCGCCGGTAGCGGTGCTCAACCAGCCAGGCCGAGCACTGACGGCAGATCAATTTGTGCCCGCAGGCTTCGCAGAGCGTCAGCGGCGCATAGCCCCGACGGTTCAGGAACAGCATCGCCTGCTCGCCGCAGGCCAGCGTCGCGGCCAGCGCCTTCCGCAACGGCTGCGACAGCCACGCGCCCGGTTCCACGTGCGCATTGCGCAGATCGATCAGCCGGATCTCCGGCATCACGGCGCGTCCATGCCGGCGCGGCAGTTTCAGCCAGTGATAGCGGCCCGACGACGCATTCACAAAGGTTTCGAGTGACGGCGTGGCGCTCGCCAGCACGATCGGACAGTTCTCTATCCGCGCGCGCACAACGGCCATGTCGCGCGCGTGATAAACAGCACCTTCCTCCTGCTTGTAGGCCTGCTCGTGTTCCTCATCGACGATGACAAGGCCGAGCTCCGGGAACGGAAGAAACAATGCCGAGCGCGCGCCGACGACCACGCGCGCGTTGCCGCTGAGCACGGCGCGATAGATGCGCCGGCGCTCTTTCGGCGACAGGTCGGAATGCCATTCGGCGGGCCGGCAGCCGAAACGCGCCGCGAAACGATCCAGAAACTGCACGGTCAGCGCAATTTCCGGCAGCAGGATCATCACTTGCCGTTTCTGCCGCAGCGCCTCGGCGACAGCTTCGAAATAGGTCTCCGTCTTACCCGAGCCCGTCACCCCGTCGAGAAGTGTCGCCGAGAATTCCCTCGCCGCGGCGCGCCCGCAGAGTTCGCGCGCCGCAAATTCCTGCTCGGGATTGAGCGTCGCGGGCGCGAAGTCCGGATCGGGCAGCGGCACGGCTGCGAATTCCGGCAGCTCGGTTGCGCAGAGTGCGCCGGCTTCCACGAGCCCCCGCACGACCTGCGGCGTCACGTTGGCCTCTTCCGCCCAGGCCGCAATGCTGCGCGCCAACCCGTCTTCCGCGAGCTCAAGCACGCGCGCGCGCGCAGCCGTCATGCGAGGTGGAGTGACCGCGCCACGTGCGAAGGCGATGCGCGGCGTCTCGCCCTCGAAGGCCTGGCGCACGCGCAGCGCGATCGCCAGCACGATTCCGGGCGGCGTCAGCGTGTAGCGCGCGGTCCAGTCGATGAAGTCGCAGAGCGCCGCGGGCAGACACGGATCGCCCTCGAGCGGCACGGCAGATTTGAGACGCGCCTCCGCAACGGCGCCATCCGCAGCCCCCCACACCACTCCGAGAACCATGCGGGAGCCGAGCGGCGCTTCGACGATCGTGCCGCGCGGCAGCGAAGCTTTGACGCGATAATCGTAAGCCCCGCCCAGCGGCAGCGGCAACAGCACGCCCGCGCGCGCGCACCTTTCGGTTTGCGCGTCAGGCTTCAGGGCCACGTCATTCATGAGGTACTCTTTGTCCCGCGAATCTCTCGGGTCAATCGGGGAAAACGCAAAGGCGGGAATGGCGCGATCTGCCGAATCATTGCGAAACGAATGGTTGGCGGCGCTGTCCCATGAGCGCCGCATGAGCCCGCACACGCTGCGCGCCTACGGCGACGATTCGGCGCGCTTCCTCGACTTCGCACAGAACCATGTCGGAGGCGCGCTCGACGAACGGGCGCTCGCCGTTCTCACGCCCGCGGATTTCCGCGCCTTTATCACCCGCCGCCGGGCCGAAGGCCTGGGCGCGCGCGGCACCCGCCGCGTCATGTCGGCCCTGCGGAGCTTCTTCCGCCATCTCTCGCGCGAGCAGATCTTGGAGAATCCGGCGCCTCAATCCGTGCGCACGCCCCGGCTCGCCCGCACCCTGCCGCGGCCGCTCAGCGAGATCGATGCGGCCCGCACGCTCGCGGAAGCGGCGAACGGCGAGGTCCGCTGGATCGCCGCGCGCGATGCCGCCCTCCTCACTTTGCTCTACGGCGCGGGCTTGCGGATTTCCGAGGCGCTGGGGCTGCGCCGCGGCGACGCGCCTTTCGGCGAATGGCTGACCGTGCTCGGCAAGCGCAACAAGGAACGCGCGGTTCCCATCCTGCCCGTCATGCGCGAAGCGGTTGCGCATTACATCGAACAGATTCCGTTCGCCATCGGCCCTGAGGGGCCGCTGTTTCTCTCGCGCCGCGGCAAGCCAATGAGCGCCCGCGACGCCCAGGCGCTGATGCAGCGGCTGCGTGGCGCGCTCGGGCTTGCCGAGCACGCCACGCCGCATGCGCTGCGCCATTCCTTCGCCTCGCATCTTCTCGCCAATGGCGGTGATCTGCGCGCCGTGCAGGAACTCCTCGGCCACGCCTCGCTCTCGACCACGCAAACCTATACCGAGATCGACACCACGAAGCTGCTGGAGGTCTACAGAAGCGCTCACCCAAGGGGGCGGTAAGGGGAAGGGAAGACCCCCCTTCTTCCGGCCGCCGATTCCTGATACCTGAACCCGGCAAGCCGCCTTAGCTCAGCCGGTAGAGCATCGCATTCGTAATGCGAGGGTCGGGTGTTCGAGTCACCCAGGCGGCACCACTTTCAGCAGAAGCCCGTAGTTTGGAGCAGGATCGCGCGCTGGCAGAATTCTTGCGCTGGTGCGGCCTCAGCCCCCCGCAGGAGTGCGTACGCTGGTAAGCCAAACGAGTCTGTACGCATCACTGTGAGGCCAATACGGCGGTTTGCGGGCCTACGGGTGCTAGGGTTGGCAGGGCAAATCGCTACGTCGAAATAGGCTTTTCTGCACAACGACGTTACCAGCGAGTCCTGCCGCGGGAAAAACGCCTGAGATACCTGTTATTGAAGGGTATCTATGCGTATCTGCTAGATGACAATCTCTCATATCTCAGCCTATGTCGGACAGTGTGTCAAAGAGGATAAATCACGGGCGCGGAAAGATTCACCCGAAGAATTGCTATCTCGACGGTCAAGCAACGAACTACCACTTAAATGCTCTCATTACCGCAGGCGGCGAAGGTACTGGGTTATGGCTTTGTCCAGTTTCGTCGAACGAAGAAATTGTTGGGGCGAGCAACAGTTACTCCGGCATTATCGCCCGCGAAGGCACTTCAATTCAACATTTAGCGTCAAGTTATGGGTAAACAGCACACCAACTCCACAACGCCTCAACTCACACTTAGTCTAAGAAATTCGTTGAGGCGCGCAGCCAAAATATCAGCTCGGGTTTGGAGGAAGGCCTCATACGCAGAAACCCAGTCGCGCTTCTCAGCAAGAATAAAGAACAATTGCCCATCCGCGTAATCTTTGGCTTTGCCGCTAAGGGCATCGTACACCGACTTTGGATTCTTCTCTCCGATCTCGGCGTTATCAGCCTGCGAAAGCACGGCGTAGTTCGCCATGCAGTTGATTTGATCCGGCTTAATTTCATGCTGACGCAGCAGCTCTCTCGGAAATATGTGATGCACAGCAAGCGGATCGCTGATGTCACGCTTGGCAACGCCTCCGCTATTGGAGTTCCAGCGCGTTTGCGAATGGCCGATGGTCTGGTCATTTGGTGGCTCGGGGTTTGCCAGATGTAGAAGACGCCAATGGGCCACCCCTTGAATAGGGAGTCGAGCAAGTCCACGACTTTTGCCGCTGGCCATACATAATCGCGTTGCATTAGGGGCAACTCGATTACACCCGAATCAAATTTGCGGACTAAGTCGATTAGTTTGACGTACGCCAAGGGCCCCTCCTAATTGACGCGAATCAGCCATAGTGACCGATCTTTGTTTACTCGTGCACGGCGATCCAACCCTCTTCGCCGCCTTCTGCTGCAACGGCGACTGAACCTGACTTGGCGGCAACGGCCGCGAAAATAGCAATCACCGAATCCAATGCGTCGGGTGACTGGCGCATTAACTTGTCCAGGGATTGGGGTACGCGAATGCGCTTTCGGAGCTCTGCGACTAGCCCGGATCGAACCAAGGCACCAGAGGGTCCGCCGTACCCTTGGTATGGCAGATTCCAGTGGCGTAGCTGCGCTGCCGGAAAAGCCTCCACGAGAAATCCATCAGCATTTTGGTTCCAAGGCCAACATGGCCTCTCAGTGCGGGCAATCAGAGCAAGGCACGCCGAGGCGAAAGGAGCGCCCCCGCGCGGCTTGTACCAGAGAGTAGATCGCGTGTTGACCTTTCGGCCAGTCCAGTATTCCTCACAGCGTCGAAGGGGCTTGATGGATGCCTTCGGGCATACGCGTTCCGCTATCGCAATAAGTTCAGTACCCCTTGGAAACGGCCGATCCTTTGGACAAGGAGCTTCTCCGATCAGTTTGAGCAAGGCCCTGTGTCCACCCTTTGGAAGATGCTTGGAAGGAATTGAAAACGGCGCGTCTAGAGCTGCCGCGGAGTACGTTCCCCCACGCAAGAGCTTCACTAGACGATCAAAACCGTTGCCGGGGCCACGCAAGTCCTGAACAGGCCTCAGACTTACCAGCCCAAGTTCATCGGCGGATCGATGCGCCTCTGCCACCCAAACCGTTGGGTCGCGGACATGTTCGCGCCAAGGTCCTGATCCACCCGAAAAATCAACCCCGAGAAATACGTCCGCCATCTCCGCGAAAGGGCAACTCCTATTTGATTATACCCAATTTTCCGAGTGCCGAGAGGGCTTCGGATTTTAGCTTCCACCGCTTTGATGCGGGGCTCGCTTCATCGCCCGAATTCGTGACAAAGTCCACGAGCAAGTCCGAATACACAGTCTTTCCATCTGGCCCCGGCATCGCCGGCCCCAACCACGGCTCGCGGTCGCGACAGACCATTCCGAACCAGTTCATGTACGTTCCATCATAGCCAAGAGATCGTGATAGTTCTTCTGTTGTTGCTCCAGGATGCTCGGCCAAAGCAGCCAACGCAGCACGCTCCCAATCGAGAGGAGGGACGTCCGTGAACGCTGCTTCGACTCTTTGGTCAAAACTAAGGTTTACAACTTTCTCTTTCGCACGGGTCGCGGCTTCGGCAGCCTTGATTTGGTTGTTCAGCTTTCGTCTGCCGCGTTCTTCCACGACGGCCATCAACACCTGATTGGCGTCATCAGCTTTTGGTCCGGTCTGCAGCTTTAGCGCGTTCTCCTCGAGCTGATTTAACTGGGCATCACTATAGTCACTCAATCTCTCTAGGACGCGCATGGTCGCTCTCCAATTTTTTCGTTTCTCGGATTTGATATGGCTTAGGTAAGAAGATGACCGGCTTGGCCCGGCTGTGCCGCTTTTGGGTGACTGGCCCAGACGAAGCTCGCCTCGACTTTGACTCCGGTAACCTTTGCAAGGTGAGCGATAGCTCTCCATGCGTTGTTGGAGTTCTGTCCCTGCACCGAAACGCCCACTGCTTTGAGGAATTTGTACCCGTTGTCTGCCTTCTCACTATCAACGTGGTTCACGATAATGAGGTCGCTAATCTTGCTCCCAAGCGGCAGCAGGGTCGCAGCTTTCTCAATTACAGACATCATGAGGGCGTTCCAATTGCAATCGCTAAGCGGCAGCGCTTTTCCGTCGATGCTCGCCGACTTCAAAGTCGTGTGCGTGAGGTCTGGAACATTGTTAGGGGGCGGTTGAGTCTGCGTTTTCGTATCCGGCTTGGCGGCTAAATCGGCCAATTCCAGAACCTTGAGCAGCGCGGTCTCCACCGTATCCACAAGCGGTGTCGCGTACTCTTGAAGACGGGCAAATGTCGGCATCGAAATCTCGACGTTGGGCATGTGGGCCTCCCTGGCTTTTCCCATGGCGTATATAGCGGCTGTATCCGCTACAGTCAAGGAGATTGTCTGAATTCTCACTGAATTTTTGTTGTCGTGGAAATCGATAGATATAGTTGAATGAACTTCTAACTTATCGTATAATGCGGTTCGTTGCGCATAAGGAGATTCGATATGGTCCGGGATCAAAACTTTGGACGAAGGGTGCGGGAGCTGCGCGAACGATGCGGCCTCTCGAAGTCTGAGTTGGCCCGCAGAGTGGCAGTGACGCCAACAGCTGTGTGGAATTGGGAGGAAAACAATCTCTTTCCGCGGGAGCCAACATTCACCGCACTAGCGAGGTTGGTAGGTGTCACAAATTCTTTCCTGAGAACTGGAATTGAAGGCGAAGACCAATCACCGATCGCCGCGTCAGTATCGCCAACCAAGAGCGTCGCCGAGATCATCGAGCAAGTCCGGCGTGACATTGCAGCTTGCACAGGCGTGGAGCTCACGAAGGTTCGAGTGAATGTCGAGTTCGTAGGCGGCTGATCGTGTTGGGAGGGGCATGGCCGTCGTCGTGAACGGCCAATCGCTTAGCGTAGAACGAGATCACACGCTGAGTAGCCCACCCACCTCAGAGTCTCCACGCCCCTCCAGTTGGGTAGATTTATAGCGTTGGCGCGGGCCCATAGGGCACACGCCCTTCAACCCGTCAGATGTAGCAAGCTCATGGCATGCTGCACCAATTCAATCGCGATCACGTGACTGGTAATTCCCTGGGCTAGTGATTCCAGGCCGTTGAAAATGCGGGACAAATTACTAGCATTAGGTCTTTCAGATTTGATCTCGGATTGAACTGCCTTAACAAGCTCGTCAAATTTCTCTCGTTCGGCGGCGTCCGCCACCTCCTGTCGAAGTTGCGCCAACTCCTCAACGATCTTCAACACGACAGCCCTGGTGGGCTCTTCAATCGTTACCGAATTTACGGGCGAGTAATCACCCATCGTTAGGGGGCCGTGCATGGTACCGATATTGACGGTTCTATCTGCTGAGCTAGTCATGTAGGGTTCTCCGAGTTTATCCCTCACTTCATTCCAGAAAGACGGGTTGGAGTACTCTGGACGAGGAATTCGATCGCAAAGGTTTGATAACTTACCTTCCGCAGCAACATTGATTCGTCTAGCGTCGTCGAATGCACTTTTGAGTCGTAGAGACTCCAGTACCACATCCCATGCTAGCGAATTTCCGTAGCTAGCGCTGAATGTCAATTTCGAATCTCTGATATACGGCTGTGTCGCGAAAAATAGATAGTCCATCTCGCGCATGTATTTTTGTCTTAGAGCGGGATAGGTTCCATAGAAACTTTGCAAGGCATAGCCCAATTCAAACATTCGCTCACGCTTTTTGATTTCTTGAATGACAGTAGGGTCGTGTGCCGAGTTGCCGTTGGTGACCACCCCATAACCCTGTTTGTTGATCAAAATAAGTTTGGAGGCCTTGTGCTTTTTATTGTGATCCGCATTGTCAGCAAGCACCCTATCTATAATACTGGCGTCAGATTTCTCGTAGTATCGATCGTTGATGACTGCTGCTGCAAAGAATCGCTGACTGCCGGCGAGCACCTCGTCATCTTTTGAGTCGATAAAAAATTTTAGAACTGGATGACTGTATTCCCTCATCGGAACGTCAGCACAAAGCGCGTCCGCCGCTATACGTACAGCCTCCTCGGTCATATGAACCAGAGTAGGATGGCGATCAAGCCGACGGAACTCAAATACCTGGTCCTTAGAAAGTGAAAGCTCGTCATAGCAAATTACGCGCGCGGACAACATGTCAGGTAAGAACAGTTGCATTACAACGCTGACGCGGCACTTAGCCTCCAGCGACGCTATGGGCACCTGATATGGAAACCTCTTTCCTACAACGTTGAATTGGCTCCTCAGCGAGCGATGCATCTGCAAGTGAAATAGGTTTGTTAATTCTATGTCTATCGGATGGTACAGAATCGTTTTTTTGGCGCTGATTCGGTTAAAGTGCCGCTCCGGTTCGATGAGTCGTACCAAAGGCGATTTTGCCAGACACCCAAAAAAAGCGGATTGAAAACGGTATAAAATGTGCCAGCTGAGACGGGTAGAGAACTGCATCTTTCACCCAAGGTAGGGGTGCAGGAGTCGAACCTGCTTCATCCACGCCAGGGGCGCAGTCTTCCAACAAGACCCCCGTAAACATTACGGACGCGCTGGTTGGAAACAAGCGTTTCTTTCGTGGCTGAACTGGCCGGGCTCGCGGACCAACAGCCATTCGAGGCGGGTTTGCCCGTCGCCGAACGCTTTTGCACGGTGCCATGCGCGGTCCACTCTCTCCCCCTGCCATCAGCGCGCCGAAATGCCCCTGAAATTCGGTCTTAATTTTTTTCGCCGGAATTCGGGACGGTAATAATTCAGGACAAAACATTTCGTCTACGGTGGACCGCTTTCAGAGCCCTGCAACTCGATCAAATTGGCCGCCTGATGCGATGGCACAAACTGGTTGAGCCACCCCCCAGCATCGCTGCACGAAAGCTTGCGCGATTTTAGTAGGGCACTAGGCGGGCAACGGTTTCAAAGTCCGGAGCATGCCATCCGTGAGGTTCAGAGTTAACTTGTTGAGATCGGTGGGTTAATTTGAGTCCCGCACGGTGGCTAAATGGTATTCACAGAAGTCGAAGCACAATTCGTAATGCGAGGGTCGGGTGTTCGAGTCACCCAGGCGGCACAACTTTCAGCAGGATTCTTTTTCGCCGGCGGCGAATGCCCCCGAAAAATATTGAGACCGTTTTTGAAGGTTGCTGATCCTGCAGCCTGCGCGTCAGGGCTTTGCGAGAGGATCAGCTGGTAAGGCCCTGCCGGTACCCAATCCCAAAAATGGATTTGGGGTGGAGAGCGGCCGTGGAGGCGATCGGTGCGGCGTGATCGCCAGCACCAAGGGGCACGAAAGCAAATCTCCGCCGTTGAGCTGACAAGACCCACGATGGTCTCCCGCGTTCAAGAGGCTTCAAGCATGCTGAAACGCCGCGCAGAACGGCACCATACGGGAAAAGCCGGATGGCTGCGCGCAGCGGTATTGGGAGCAAACGACGGCATCCTGTCGACAGCCAGTCTGGTGCTGGGTGTCGCCGCGGCGCATGGGAGTCGCAGCAGCTTGCTCATAGCCGGCGTCGCTGGATTGGTCGCAGGGGCCATGTCGATGGCGGCCGGCGAATACGTTTCGGTTCACTCCCAGGCTGACACGGAGCAGGCCGATCTCAAGCTTGAGCGCAAAGAACTCCGAACCGACGACAAGGGCGAGCACCGGGAACTCGCTGCGATCTACGTCGGCCGCGGTCTCGAACCCGCTCTCGCCAAACAGGTCGCCGAACAGCTCATGGCTCATGACGCTCTCGATGCGCACGCACGCGACGAACTCGGCATCTCAGAAACCCTGAGAGCCCGTCCGATCCAGGCTGCACTCACGTCGGCCGCCAGCTTCTCCGTAGGAGCAGCCATGCCGCTCTCTGTAACCGCCATTTCTCCTCAGGCGAGTGTCATCGTCTTTGTTTCTGCAACTTCACTGGTCTGTTTGGCCGGTCTGGGGGCGTTGGCGGCGCAGGCAGGCGGGGCGAGCCTGATGAAGGGCGCGATACGCGTCGCGTTCTGGGGCGCTTTGGCGATGACTGTAACCGCAGGCGCAGGGGCCTTATTCGGGGCAATTCTTTGAGCGGATCGTGCGCTATCACCGCTGGTCTTGGGTCGACACCGGCTGTTGGCTAGTGTCAGCTTTGGCAGAGATGGATGCCCTCCGATGACGGGTCAGGGCGTCAACAGGGTAGCGTGTCTCGCTTCGGGGAAAGCAGACGAAGATCCCGCTTTTTAGTTTCGCCCAGGGTGTTTGGGCTGACGAGACCAATTTTGTGCTTCGACAAGCCAGGCATGAGGCGATGGGGTGACCCCTCATTCCGCGCGAAGCGAGCCACGGGCATGTTCCCGTCACAGTTCTCGAGTCCCGATGCAATGCGACATGGCCGCGAGCTGGTAGCGGACCATCTTTCTGATCGTCGGAACCATGCCCCCCTCGTGCCGTTCCAGAATTTCGAGCAGGTTGAGGAAGCTCGTTCTGTTGTTGTGCAGGATCATATCGAACTCCTCTTCCGGGTTGGGCCATCCGGCTTCCCTCGCAACGTTGCAAAATATGCCTTTCGACAACCTTGGGAAGTTCATGTTTCCTATCATCATGCACGACAGTTCGATTGTATCCCCGTCGATCCTGAAATCCGGAACGTAAAAAGCCCCGCGCTTGGATTTGTGATTGATCTTGCGGCCGATGATGAGCTTGCGCGCTCCTTCCTGTTTGGTAGGAAGACTGAAGGCCACGCGCTCCGGACTCGCAAAGCCATAGGCCAGGAGCATGCCGAAAGGATCCTCCAGGCTGTAGCGCACAAGAACTTCCTCGGAAAATACACCTTCGATGGAGATGCCGTCGATGGTGTTGTAGGAAGGTGCGGTGGGCCCGTGATTGACCAGCTCCATCACCGGCATCAGGACAGCCTCGCTGTTCCGCTCTATCCTTCTGCTCTGCAAGAATCTCCGCTCGACCCTGCCGTGGTCGCTGTCGGGCTGTCGCTCCAGTCTGTCTTCGGCGAACAGAATGGAAAGGACTTCAGGTGGAAGCGCGTCAACCAAGTGAAAGAAGGCAGCGCAGTCCGAACGCCCCTCGCCGCCCCAGGAAAAAATATTCTGATATTCCTCGAAGAACTCCCGCTCGGACTTCCCGCATCTGGCAGAGTCCCTGACCTTCAGCCGGCCCTCCACAAACTCCACGTCGATTTCGGGAATCAGCAGGTTTTCCGGCACGCGCAAACGAATCGGCTTTGTGTTGTCGATCGGGAAAATTCCGCGGCCTCGTGTTCCGCTCCCCTGGACAATGTTGTCCGCCGTGCCGCCGAGCGCGCGGAAGGCCTCGATCATCTCTTCCCACGTCCAGGCCATCCAGCGTCGTCTCCGCTCAGGCGCGGGCCGCAGTCACAGCAGAGTACAGGCGTAAACCTGCGCCGCCGGAATCGTACAAAGCCGTGATCGGCGCCGCTGCTGTCATGGAAGAACCCGGCGATCGCGTCTTTGGCATTGATGCCATAGGCGAGCGTGCCCGTCGATGCCGAAATATCCAAACCGCGATCGTTCCGCCGCCGGCCCCGGGCGTTCAGCTGTGGCGAAGCGCGATGTTTACGTCTTGGGGGAAGCCGGTCCTCACCTCGGCGACGTCGAAGAAGGGCAGCCAATTCGTTCTTGTCCAACCTTCGGGGACGAAAGCGAGTCCATAATCCGGCAGGCGGGAAAAGGGCAGGCGGGACAGGGGCTGGAAGATCAGCTGGCCCGAATCGAGCCGGCTTTCGACGCGCTTGAGTTTTCGCGCCATGGATGCCAGCCATCCGTTTCCCCCTTCGTACATCCTGCGCATTCTCTGGGGGCCGAGCGTGGTGGCGACAAACAGGCCTCCGGGCCTCGTACATCGCGCGATCTCGCCGACATAAAAACGGTGCGCCTTTTCGTTCAGATGGGAGAACACCGAATTGCTGAAGACAAAATCGAACGTGCCATCCGCGAAGGGGAGCGGCCTGCGCGGCTTGATGACGGAGAAGTTCATCTGCGGCAGACATTCGTGGCAGGAATCGATGAGCCGCGCGTCGACATCGACGCCATGGATGTTTGCGTCCGCCGTCAGCTGAGGAAAAAAGCGATCAAATCGACCCCAGCCGCAGCCGAAATCGAGCAGCCGCAGGCCCTGCGCGGCCGGAAAGCGCGACCGCACCTCGCTTGCGATGAAGGCATAGAGCTTCGCCGCACCCTCAAGCGTCTTCCGCCCATGAAGATTGTTGGTCACCATCTGAATTCTGGCGGGGGGGAGTTTCGGCACGCGCGGGTCTCTGGCGGATTCGTCTGCCGAACTCAAAATGAGCGCGATCCATTCCTCTACGCTCATGGACGCGGCAATACTGTTCAGGTCCAACCCGGTTCCCCACACCCGATTTCGGCCCGCAAGCCTTACTGCCGCGGTTCGGGATAGGAAAGCCGGTCAAGGAGGCGCAATAGGAAAGTTCCATGTTTCCAGCCAGCCGCATCGTCTGTCTGACCGAAGAGACCGTCGAGACGCTCTATCTCTTGGGCGAACAGGGGCGGATCGTTGGCGTGTCGGGCTATGTCGTGCGGCCCAAGGAGGCGCGGCGCGACAAGCCCCGCGTCAGCGCCTTTACGTCGGCGGATACCGAAAAAATTCTGGCGCTGCGTCCCGATCTGGTTTTCACCTTCTCGGACCTGCAGGCGGACATTGTGGCCGATCTGATTCGTCACGGGCTTCAGGTTCATGCCTTCAATCATCGCACCATCGCAGGTATTTTCGAGATGATGCGGATGGTTGGGGCGATGGTGGGCGCCGATGCGAAGGCCGCTGGTTTGGTGATGAGAATGGAAACGCGACTCGACGAGGTCCGCGAACACTCCGCGAAGCTGGTGCGCCACCCGAGAGTCTTTTTCGAGGAATGGGACGATCCGTTGATCTCCGGCATCGGCTGGGTGTCGGAACTGGTGGAGATCGCCGGCGGCATCGACATTTTTCCCGATCGCGCCAGGCAGGCGGGCGCGAAGGAGCGCATCGTGTCGACCGCCGATGTCGCCGCCGCCGCGCCGGACATCATCATCGGTTCCTGGTGCGGCAAGAAATTTTCTCCCGCAAAGGTCAAGGCGCGCCCGGGATTTTCCGAACTGCCTGCGGTTCGTAACAACCAACTCTACGAGATCAAATCCCCGCTCATCCTCCAGCCCGGCCCGGCCTGTCTCACCGACGGCCTCGACGCGCTGCAGAAGATAATTGGCGATTGGGGGGAGTAAGTATTCCACACGGAGGCGCGGATTTCTTTCCTCCCCCGTGGCGCGAAGCGACATGGGGGAGGTGGCGCGAAGCGCCGGAGGGGCAACGCGCGTGGGGGCCCCCTCCGCCCCTTCGGGGCACCCCCCATGCTTCGCACGGGGGACGAAACTACACACGGGCGAGGAAAGAGTTCCACGTCTCCGCGTGCAGCTACTTTTGCGCGGCGCGGAAGGCGCGCATGTGGAAACCGGCCTGATCGGGGCTATAGCGGTGCACGGCGCCTATCGGGCAGGCGCGACGGGCGCGACAACCTTCCTCCATGCAGTCGAGCCCGTGCGCGCTGTCGATGTGAGCGACGCAGGCTGCAACATGATATTTCTCCGGTGTGAAGGCGCTCACCGGACAGGTGGCGAGGCACGGCTTGTCCGAGCAAGTATCACAAGAGCTCGGGCGGCGATCCTGTGGCGGCAATTCGAGCCGCTCGCGAAACGCGAGCGCGCCCCGCCAGGCATGCCACAACCCCCAGTCGGGATGAATGAGCATGCCGAGCGGCGATGGATGGAGGGGTTCGGCCTTCCGCGCCCAGCGCAGAAAGGGCAGCCATGGCGGACCGGTGAAAGGAAACATCGCGGTGGCACCGAGCTCGGCCGCGAGCGCGCCGATGACGCGCAACGACCAGCGGTCGAGCGGATCGGGCTTGCCGTCACACGCTTCGCCCGAATGTTTGAAATACCGCCAATTGTTGTTGCCAGTGAAACCGGCGAGAACCAGCGTGCCGACATTATCGCGGCCCGGCAGATCATCTGCGGTGGGATGGAATGCGCCGCGGTACGAAAGGCCCCGCGCTTCGATCGCGGTACGTACATCGGCCAGAGCGGGACTTAGTTGCAGGAGTAGGCCTCGGTTAAATCTTTCCTCCCCCGTGGCGCGAAGCGACATGGGGGAGGTGGCGCGAAGCGCCGGAGGGGGCAACGCGCGTGGGGCCCCCTCCGCCCCTTCGGGGCACCTCCCCTATGCTTCGCACGGGGGAGGAAAACGAAAGTCACATATTCCGCCGGTACTGGCCGCCGACTTCGAACAGGGTGTCGCTGATCTGGCCGAGCGAGCAGACGCGCACGGCATCCATCAGGACATCGAAGACATTCTCGTTCCTGATCACGGCCTGGCGCAGGCGCTCGCGCATGGCGGGGGATTCGCCCGCGTGCGCCCGCTGGAAATCGCGCAGCCGCACGATCTGACTGTCCTTCTCTCCCGTGGTCGAACGTTGCAGCGGCGGGGCCGGCATCGCCTTCTCGTGCGGATTGATGAAGGTGTTGACGCCGATGATCGGCAGGCTGCCGTCGTGCTTCTTGTGTTCGTAGAAGAGGCTCTCTTCCTGGATCTTGCCGCGCTGATAACCTGTTTCCATGGCGCCCAGCACGCCGCCGCGCTCGGCGATGCGCTCGAACTCCTGCAGCACGGCTTCTTCGACGAGGTCGGTCAGTTCATCGATGATGAATGAGCCCTGATTGGGATTCTCGTTTTTCGCCAACCCCCATTCCCGGTTGATGATCATCTGGATCGCCATCGCGCGGCGAACCGAATTCTCCGTCGGCGTGGTGTAGGCCTCGTCGAAGGCGTTGGTGTGCAGGCTGTTGCAATTGTCGTAGATCGCGATCAGCGCCTGGAGCGTGGTGCGGATGTCGTTGAAGTCCATCTCCTGCGCGTGCAGCGAGCGCCCCGAAGTCTGGATGTGATATTTCAGTTTCTGGGAGCGTTCGCCCGCGCCGTATTTGAAGCGCATGGCGACCGCCCAGATGCGCCGTGCCACGCGGCCGATCACGGTATATTCCGGATCCATTCCATTGGAGAAGAAAAACGACAGGTTCTGGGCGAAATCGTCGACCTTCATGCCGCGCGCGATATAGGATTCCACGAAGGTGAATCCGTTCGCCAGCGTGAAGGCGAGCTGCGAGATCGGATTGGCCCCGGCTTCGGCGATGTGATAGCCCGAGATGGAAACCGAGTAGAAGTTCTTGACCTTGTGGCGGACGAAATATTCCTGGATGTCGCCCATCATCTTCAATGCGAACTCGGTCGAGAAAATGCAGGTGTTCTGGCCCTGGTCTTCCTTCAGGATATCGGCCTGCACCGTGCCGCGCACCGTTTCGAGCGTTCCAGCACGAACCTTTGACGCTTCGTCGGCTGTTGGCTGCCGGCCGTGGTCGGCCGCAAACTTCGCCAGCTGCTGGTCGATCGCGGTGTTGAAGAACATCGCCAGCAGCATCGGCGCCGGCCCGTTGATCGTCATGGAGACAGAGGTCTGTGGCGCGCAGAGATCGAAGCCCGCGTAGAGCGCCTTCATGTCGTCGAAGGTCGCGATGGAAACGCCCGAATTGCCGACCTTCCCGTAGATGTCGGGCCGCTCGTCGGGATCCCAGCCGTAAAGCGTCACCGAATCGAACGCGGTCGACAGCCGCTTCGCATCGGAATCCTTGGAAAGGAATTTGAAGCGCGCATTGGTGCGGTGGGGATCGCCCTCGCCGGCGAACATGCGCGTGGGATCTTCGCCTTCGCGCTTGAATGCAAACACGCCCGCCGTATAGGGGAACGCGCCGGGCACGTTTTCGGTCAGGATCCAGCGCAGGAGTTCGCCGTGATCCTCGTAGCGCGGCAGCGCGACCTTGCGCACGCGCGTGCCCGACATGCTGACGCTCACCTGGCGCGTGCGGATTTCGCGATCGCGGATTTTCACGACGAAATCGTCGCCGGCATACCGCTCCCGCAGCTTCGGCCAGTTCTCGATCAGTTTTCGCGCCCGCGGATCCTGACGTTCCTCGCGTTCGGCAATCGGCGGTCCGAACGCTTCGCCGCTCGCGCCGCTTGCCTCGAGCATTTGCCGCGAGGCATTCAGCTGTTGAAGCTCGCGCGCGAGACCCACCTGGGCTGCAACTGTCTGGTGATAGTTTCGCAGCTCCTCGGCGATTTCCGCCAGATAACGCTGCCGCGAGGGCGGCACGATGGCCTGGCGCGGCGAAGGAACATGGCCGCGCTCGCGGTCGAACCGGCTGGGCGGGGCAGCGAAGCCCTTCTCCACCAGGAGATCGCGAAGCCCCAGATAAAGCCCGGTCACGCCATCGTCCTGGAAACGCGACGCGATCGCGCCATAGACAGGCATCGATTCCGGCGAGCGGTTGAAGACTTGGCGGTTGCGCTGGACCTGCTTCCTCACGTCGCGCAACGCATCTTCGGCGCCTTTGCGATCGAATTTGTTGATCGCCACCAGATCGGCGAAATCGAGCATGTCGATCTTCTCAAGCTGCGAGGCGGCACCGAATTCCGGCGTCATGACGTAGAGCGAGATGTCCGCGAGATCGGCGATGGCCGCATTGCCCTGGCCGATGCCGGGCGTCTCCACGATGACGAGATCGAAACCGGCGGCGCGGCATGCCTCCACGGCCGCGGGAACGAAACCGGGCACTTCGCTCTCCGAGTCCCGCGTCGCGATGGAGCGCATGTAGATTTGCGGCGCGTTGATCGCGTTCATGCGGATGCGATCGCCCAGCAGCGCGCCGCCGCTTTTGCGCCGGGAAGGATCGATCGCCAGAACGGCTATTCGAAACTCTTCACTGTCGAGGCGGAAGCGGCGGATCAGCTCGTCGCACAGCGACGACTTGCCCGAGCCGCCCGTGCCCGTGATGCCCACGATCGGCATCGCGCGGCGTTTTTCGCGATTCCCCGACAGGCTGGCCAGCGTTGCGGCGTCAATGCGGCCGTGCTCGAGGCGGGTGATGAAACGCGCGAGCGGCCGCCAGCCTGGATTCGCCAGGGTCTTGAGGTCCACCGCGCCGTCGTCGCTGGGATCGAAATCGGCGCGCGCCATCATGTCGTCGATCATTCCCTGCAGGCTCATGCGCTGGCCGTCTGCGGGGGAGTAGAGGCGCTCGACGCCGTAGGCGTGCAGTTCCTCCATCTCGTCCTTTGTGATGACGCCGCCGCCGCCGCCGAACAGCTTGATGCGTCCGGCGCCGCGCTCGTGCAGCAGGTCGACCGCATATTTGAAATATTCGACATGGCCGCCCTGATAGGAGCTGATGGCGATGCCCTGCACATCCTCCTGGATCGCGGCCGTGACGACTTCGTCCACCGAGCGGTTGTGACCGAGATGAATCACTTCGGCGCCGGACGCCTGAAGGATCCGGCGCATGATGTTGATGGCCGCATCGTGCCCGTCGAACAGGCTCGTCGCGGTCACGAAGCGGATCTTGTTCCGGACTGTACTCTTGCCCGATGGCGGCTGGTCCGTCCGGTCTCGCTGCGCCGTCGCGGTGGTGTCGTTCATGGTCTGCTCCCAGCCGGCAATATAGCCATTTCCTGCCCCACGCGCACACAGCCCCCTCCGGTGCTTCGCACCACCTCCCCCACGTCGCTGACGCTCCGCGGGGGAGGAAAGGCACGGTGCTTTCCTCCCCCGCGCGTCAGCGTGGGGGAGGTGCCCCGAAGGGGCGGAGGGGGCGCTCTCAAGCGACGGAAGCGGCCATCTAAAACGCGGCGTCGTCCATTTCCATGAGCGTGGCGGCTCCCGCAATTGCCGCGGCGTGGAGGCTCGATGCGCGGGGGAGAATTTGTTCGCCGTAGAAGCGCGCGGTGACGATCTTGGCGTGCAGGAAATCGGGATCGCCTTCGCCCGCAGCCAGATCCGCCCTGGCGGCGACCGCGGCCCGCGCCATCAGCCAGCCGCCGCACACCGTTCCCCACAGACGGAGATAGGACATCGCGCCGGCGGCCGCGTCGTGCGGGTTGTCGGCCTGCCGCTCGAGAATCCAGTCCGTCGCGGCTTCGAGCGCGCGCAAGCCTTCGCCCAGAGCGGAGCGAAGCGGCGACAGCCCGCCGCCGGCTGCGGCCAATTCGTCGTCGACCGCGCGCATGGAGCCGATGAAGGATTTCGCGGTCTCGCCGCCATCGCGGGTCAGCTTGCGGCCGATCAGGTCGTTGGCCTGGATGCCGTTGGTGCCTTCGTAGATTTCCGCGATCTTGGCGTCGCGCATGAACTGCGCGGCGCCGGTTTCCTCGATGTAGCCCATGCCGCCATGCACCTGCACGCCGAGCGATGCCGCTTCGGAGCCGATTTCCGTGCCCCAGCCTTTCACCACCGGTACGAGCAGGTCGACGATGCCTTGCGCCCGCCCCCGCGCCGCGGGATCGGGATGACGTTTGCTCACATCGAGTTGGCCCGCGGCGAAATAGGCGAGCGCGCGGGCGGCTTCGGTGAGCGCCCGCATGGTCAGCAGCATGCGCCGCACATCGGGATGGCGGACGATGGCGGCCGGTTTCATCTCGCCGTCCACGGGCTCGCGCCCCTGCACGCGTTCGCGCGCGAAGGCGCCGGCCTTCTGAAGCGCGCGCTCGGCGATGCCGATACCCTCGAGGCCGACCGACAGCCGCGCATTGTTCATGGTCGTGAACATGTATTGCAGGCCCTTGTTCTCCTCGCCGACGAGGAAGCCCAGCGCGCGCCCATCGTCGCCATAGGAGAGCACGGCTGTCGGGCTCGCATGGATGCCCATCTTCTCCTCAAGCGACACGCAGCGCAGATCGTTGCGCTGCCCTCGCGTGCCGTCTGCATTGACGAGATATTTCGGCACGACGAAGAGCGAGATGCCTTTGACGCCCGGCGGCGCGTCCGGCAGGCGTGCCAGCACGAGGTGGACGATGTTTTCGGCCAGTTCGTGGTCGCCATAGGTGATGAAGATCTTCTGGCCGGTGAGCCGGTAGTGGTCGCCCTCCCGGACCGCGCGCGTGCGGACGGCGGCGAGATCGGAGCCCGCCTGCGGCTCGGTCAGGTTCATCGTGCCGGTCCATTCGCCCGAAATCATCTTCGGCAGGAAGCGTTGTTTGAGCGCGGCCGAGCCGTGATGGCTGATCGCCTCCACCGCCGCCTGGGTCAGCATCGGGCAGAGCGCAAACGCCATGCTGGCTGAGTGCCACATGTCCTGAAGCGCCATGGCCACCAGCCAGGGCAGGCCCTGGCCGCCATACTCATTATCGAATGGCACGGCATTCCAGCCCCCGGCGACGAACGCGCGATACGCCTCGGCCCAGCCGTCGGGCGTGCGCACCACGCCGTTTTCCAGGCGGCTGCCCTGCCTGTCGCCGACGCGGTTGAGCGGCGCGAGAACGCCCGCGGCAAACTTGCCGCCCTGCTCGAAGATGGAATCGAGCAGCCCTTCGCTCAGCTCCTCTCCGCCCGGCAGGCCGGCGATCCCGGCGAAGCCCGCGAGCTTTGTGGCGGCAAAGCGCATGTCGGCGATGGGTGCGGCGTAGGACATTGTGTCTCTTCAGCGAATGGGCCCTTTGCGGGCGCTCGAACCAGATTTCTACAAGAAACCGGATTGAATGCGAAACGCGGTTCGAGATTGGAGATGGGCCGGATACGGGACTCGGTGATGCGGTCCCCTTCCGTCCGGTCCCTCTTACGCAGCCATCCGCGTCCTTGGAGAAATGCGAGGTGACGCGCATGACGTACATACGATCGTCGCGATAATTCTCGGAGCCTAGTTCAGGCAATTTGGATTCCGTCCCCAAGAGTGATTGTCGTGCTCATCAAGCATCCTCGTTCGCGCGGCGCCCGACCAACGGGTTGTGTTCGAGCGTGCCAATTTTTCATAAATACCAGATCGATCAATTGATTCCCATCGCGCTGATTACTCATGCCTTAGACAATGCCGAGACGAATCGCAGGTGAGAGGCAGATAGGCTGGTGCCGTCTAGGTGACTCGAACACCCGACCCCCCGCATTACGAATGCGATACTCCTGCTGGCTAATGGGGCTTGGCCGGCGGTGTCGTATGAGGAAACTGCCTCAATCCTCGTGCGTGCAGCCAGTCCAAATGTTCGTTCCATGTGGGTGTGGGCTCCGGCTGACGTCCGCGTAAACTCACCCTAGGGCATGTTGGTTCGATGCGAATAACGTAGTCGACCGCCGCCGCCCGAGAGCCGAATTCATCGACTCGAACAGCTGGAAGCCGTAGCGTATTGCGATAAGTGATCAAGACTACCGGACTGGGTATATCGCTGTCATCATCGACGCGGATTGATGTCCGCCGCCGAGGGCGATTCACCCGTTCCTGCTTGGGTCGAGAGAGACAGCGCTCCTCAAGATATTTTTGTGGTTGCCACAAAGGAATAGTCATGTGGGTTGCGCGGCCGACCGCATGGAGTCCCCGTTTCGTCCGTTCTTTTCAAGAATACCGCAGGAAAGACCACGTCGAAAGGACGGTTCAGCTCTCAGAGGTGAGCTTAGACGAGTGTCTTAATCTCAAGAATCCGAAACGTTCGACTTGGCGCTCCCGGTACCTTCAGAGAAACCTCGTCACCGACGACAGCGCCGAGCAATATTTGCGCAAGCGGAGTAGTCAACGATATCAGGCCGTTTGCAATGTCAGTCGCACCTGGCGTGATGCGGACAGTCTGCATCTCGTCAGGCTTAGACACGTCGATATAACGAACGAACGAATCAACTCCGACTTCGATATTGTCTCCACTATCAAACAATATCCTATCCACAGCTTGGCGATCAGTTTCCCCTGAACCGAGCGGCGCGGCGGCCGCGAAGACTCCTTCTTCAACCCAAGATGGACCACTGGGATGTTCGGGTTTCCAGTTCTTGCGTAGTCGTCTAAGAAACTTAGCAACTTGTCCGCTTCTTGGCGTGGCGACCGGAACCAGTCCGTCGACCAGATTCGCCAGATTCTTCCGCGCCATCCGAGACTTTCAAGTATCTCTTGACGAATCCTATCCCGATCACGGACGGATTGGGCGGAATGATAGCTGGCGCCGTCGCACTCAATCGCAGCAAGGTAGCTTCCGGGCGCGTCGGGATGCTTCACAGCGATGTCAAGCAAATAACCCGCGACGCCGAGCTGGGGTGTGACCTCGAACCCACGATGACGCAGCACGTCGATTACAGATCGCTCGAAATCGCTATCGGGCTCCCGATCGGTTGCTTCGCCAACCACCAGGGAGCCGGTGCGTGCATACTCAAGATAATTCCGTAGGGACCTGGTTCCCTCCGGCGTCGTACCATCGATCAAGATGTCTTCTGGCCGGAGCGAAGTATAAATTGCGACGGAGTTTCGCGCTCGCGTGAAAAGCACATTTAGCCGGCGCCAACCACCTTGGCGGCTGATTGGACCAAAATTTTGCCGAACCACGCTGGAACTTGGGCCCTTGCCGAACGTGGTAGAAATGATAATCGCGTCCCGCTCGTCTCCCTGGACGTTTTCAAGGTTCTTTATGAATAGGGGTTGGCCTTCTTTGTTCCACATTTCGCGATACGCGTCAGCCTCCCGCATTTTGCCTAGCTTTTCGTCCAGAAGTTCCGCGATCAGATCTCGTTGCTTAATATTAAGCGTCGCGATGCCGAGAGACTCGGCGGGGCGTGTTATGATGTGATCGATGGCTGCATCAACGACGCGCTTCGCTTCTCTTAAATTCGTCTGATTATCGTAAACGGCATCGGACAGATAGGTTGCGCGAACTCCCAGCTTGTCGCTCTGACCATATGGCGATGGAAAGACAATAAGGTTGTTCCGATAAAAGTTGTGGTTGGAAAATGCGATGAGGGAGTGATGGCGCGATCGATAATGCCAGCGCAACGATCGCGACGGCTTGAAATGAGACGAACAAACGTCAAGAATGCTTTCCGCGTCCGTCGTGGTGAACTGTTCGTCGTCATCGCTCCCGCTATTGATCCGTGAGAAAAAGGATGTCGGGGGCAGTTGCTTCGAATCCCCGACGACAATCAGTTGCCCGCCTCGGGCTATCGCGCCGATCGCTTCTTCAGGTTTGAGCTGGGATGCTTCGTCCATAATTACGAGGTCAAAATTGACTGAGCCTGGCTTGAGGTATTGCGCGACGGCCTGCGGGCCCATCATGAAGCATGGCTTGAGTATTTGAATCGCTGGACCCGCTCTGGTGATCATCTTTCTTACGGTCACACGTGGTCGCTGTTGCGGCAGCAGGTAGTTCAAGAGCGTCATCTGGGTTTTTTCATCAACCCGAGTCCCGTTTTGTCCCGTCGGTGGGCGTGCTTCTCTTCGGCATTCTGATGCGATGATCTTCCCCCTCAAGCGAATAGTCTCCCGGTCGAGGCGTATGAATTCGTCTCGGACCTGATTGTGCTTGAGTCCGGAGAAGCGACTCAATTGCGGTGTGCCGCGCAAAGCTTGCCGAACGATTATTCCATGTGCGCAATAAGCGTAAGCATGAGGAAGTTCGCGTGGCGGAATTCGACGCCCTTCGACTAGACTCACAAATTCGTCCAGGCCAAACTCACTCGCTTCCTTGCGGCGCGCGACGTACACCGACCAAGGGATCAGGAACTCAATATCTTTGATTGCGTCGTGGATTTGGTCGCGAACACCCTCCGCAAATTCCAGGAGGTCGCCGTTCTTGTCCGCACCAACCCAAGAGTCGAACTCCAGCTTGCCATACCCCCTCAGGTCGTCAGCTAAAGTCTCCACTCTTTCTAAGCCAACCGCCACCCTCTCGAGCGCTCCGATGATCGTTTGGCAAGTTTCTAGGGGCTGGTCCGAGATCAGTTTGGACCTAGTTGCCGGAGCGAGATCAAGACCATTGACGTACTGCCCAAATTTCAACACCGCGAAGGCGTCGGTCAAATCAGTTTCTGCACCCGCAAAATGATCTCCGAGAGTCTCTCTTGCAGCATCGTTTGCATCAATTTCCCTGCTAATTTCCCGCCGTTGGAGCACCGCATTACTCGCGGCAATAACATTCAGTAGCTTTGCATCAGCCTGCGCGTGTTGAGCCAACCAAGACAGATTGTTCTCAATTTCGACTTCGAACCCTCCAGCCATTTCGATCGTATGGGGAATTTTGTCGCTACCTTTTTTGTCGCTCAATTTTGACAACAAACGCTGCAGTGTTCCAATTGACTCCTTCGCGGCTCTGATCGCCGTTTCAATACTTGCGAAGTCGCGACGAAGAGCGCGAGCATATTCAGGTGTGAGTGAGGCCGGATCAAATGCATCGCTTTCGAGATCCTCTAGGACAACTTTTGTGCCGTGAATCCATCGCGCAACTATGAGATACTCATGCAATGATATTGAGTCGGACGCCGTTCCGGCAGTCCGAGAATTGAAATTGAAGCCCTATTGGTTCCTTCGACAAGCTTGTCATAGATCGTTGCCAGGTGGCCTTCTACAAACTGCAAGGACTTGCCAGCAGTATGCCGGAAATTGAGTAGGCGGTTTCTTCCTGTTAGGTCGAGAAGCCGCAGCCTCATCTGCCCAAGAGCAACCTCAAGCGCACTCGCTTCGCGTGGCGGAGGAGGCGGAACTCGGCGAATTGTACCTGTCATCCGTGCCCCCCGACTCGACCGGTGAGTTTGACTACGTTCTTGGACCTGAGCCCCTACGCTTATTCGATCTGAGTTATTTTGTCATTTAAGCGCTACGAATTCGATGATGCACCTGGCGTCTTGGCCAATCCTTCGCAATCTTCCTCGCCGCATTACAACCCGGCAGCTGGCGCTACCGCCGCCAGCGCCGCTCGCGTAGCGCCCGCTGACGATGGATGCCGTGCCCGAACACCGGCTTGATCGAAGCTCAGCGCGCCGTCCATGATCGTTTGAACACCCTATCGCAGTGTCTACCACGCGCCGCGCGTTTTCCGTGCATCGCGAGGTGCCCGTCCTCCACGAGAATTCGGAAATCCTCCTTGAGGGTGTTCCGGCTCACGCCGGTCGGTTTGGCCATCTCACCGACGGTAACGCGCTATGTTCGCCCTCATGGTCGATAATCTGGGCGGAGAGTTCGGGCGGCTTCCGGTCCCGAGGCCGACGCTTCCAGTGCTGCGATGATCGTGTCTCTCGTAAACGGAGCGAGAATCTGTCCGACGCCTGATCGGCTAGCTCCGCCAGATGCCGGCGCAACGCGGACGGTGAATCAAACGTGCGAAACCGGCCGTCCCTCAATATCCGCGATGCCGATCCGCCCCGCCTCCCGCAGCGCGAGGATGCGCGCCTCCTCCGCGTCGTGGGATTCGATAAGGCGAAGCCCTCCCCCAAGCTTGGATAATATGTCGATGAAAGTTGATTTTATCGACATATTGTGCTGACATGTCGATCGCGTCGACATGTCCCTTTGACGTGTCGATAAAGAGTGTATCCATCGACATGACATTCCGGCCTGATCGCCCCTTCAACGCCCTGCCGGTCTTGCCGCCGAAGGCAGAAGTCGAAACCCGTCGCGTGCTCAAGCTCTGCATCGAAGCCCGAACGGCTCTCGCGGAGCTCAAGGGTGCGGGCGATCGCATTCCCAACCAGGCGGTCCTGATCAACACCATTCCCATTCTTGAAGCCCAGGCGAGCTCCGAAATCGAGAACATCGTCACGACGGCGGATCGACTTTTCCGCTTCGCGGATCGCAGCCTCGCAACGCGTGCCGACCCCGCGACCAAGGAAGCCCTCCGCTATCAAACGGCGCTCAACGAAGGATACAGACGTTTGGCCCGCCGGCCGGTCGCGACGGCGACTGCCGTCGAAGCCTGCAGGACAATTTTGGGTGTTGACCTCGATATACGTTCGACGCCAGGGACTGCCCTCGCCAACGTGGCGACAGGCGAAATCATCTATACTCCGCCCGAAGGGCAATCCCGCTTGCGCGAACTTCTGGCCGACTGGGAACGCTATCTGCACGCGCAGGAAGCGGTAGATCCTCTGATCCGGATGGCCGTTGGACACTACCAGTTCGAGGCCATCCATCCCTTCGCGGACGGCAACGGCCGTACAGGCCGTGTCCTGAACATCCTGTTCCTGGTCGAGCAGGAGTTGCTCAATCTGCCGGTCCTCTATCTGAGCGGATACATCATCCGGCATAAGGCCGACTATTACCGACAACTGTTATTGGTAACGACGAACGCCGCATGGGAGGACTGGATTGTGTTCATGCTGAGCGCCGTCCTTGAGACGGCGCGGTGGACCAGCGTCAAGATCAAAGGCATCCGCAAACTTCTCGACCGGACCGCGGACACCATGCGTCGCGAAGCGCCAAAAATTTATTCCCGCGAACTGGCCGAATTGATCTTCGCGCAACCCTTTTGCCGCATCGGCAATCTGGTCCAGGCCGGAATCGCACAGCGGCAAACAGCGTCGGTCTACCTCAAGAAGCTGGTCGAAATCGGCATCCTGGAGGAGCACAAGCTCGGACGGGAGACCGTTTTCACGAACCCGAAATTTCTGCGGCTCCTGACGACTGCGAAGCTCTGACAATTCGGGAAACAGCCTTCCCTTCGGAATGGTGCTCGCGTTTGCGGGTTGGCCCCCTCCGGTGCTTCGCACCACCTCCCCCAACGCTTCGCGCGGGGGAGGAAACACGCGCGTGATGCTGCTTCAAAGATGCTGCTTCAAATCAACTCGAATGTCTTGCCGTCGAGAAGCTGACTGGCTCGGCTCGGTAACGGCAGGCAGATCGAAGGATGAGAGGCGCCCCGGGCCACAACGCGCCGCGGGCGGATCGCGTATATCCGGATCAAATTCTGCACTACAGTAAACCTTGCCGGCCGAAGGGGCGTATGGAGCAAATTACGACAGCTCTTCTCTCGCGATGGACCGGCCCGATCTGAGGGAGAACATCATGGTTTCGAGAATGGCACTTGGAATTATCGCCGCTGCGTTCGCGGCTTCGACGGCCACTGCCGATCCGTACAAGGATTATACGCCAGTTAAAGGCGTGTGGGAGGTCACGACCATGAAGGTCGACCCGAACCACATCGATGATTATCTGGTGGGGCTCAAGCGGGGGCTCGTTCCCAGCATGGAATCGGCGAAGAAGCATGGCGTCATCGACGATTATTTCGTCATGGTGAACCCGAACAACGCCGACGATTCCGGCAATGTCCTGATCGGGCAGCATTTTGTCAGCTTCGCGGCCATGGATCCCGACAAGACCCGCGACGTGGCCATACAGAACGAAGCTCTGGCGCAGATGAGCAAGGAAGAGGGCAACAAGCTGACAAACGGCTTCGACAAATACCGCACCTTCCTGAACACGCAGATGTGGACCCGCATCGATTTCGGAAAGAAATGATTTCTGCGGGAGGGGCCCGGCACAGGCCGGGCCCCGCTCTGTGACCCGATTCGCCGCTTTGCGCTCCACCACAATTTCTATGGCGCGCCGGACGCTGCCTGATATTACGATTGCCGGAGCAAGCGGGCGATATTGCGCCGGCCGTGTATCGCGCGCAGGCGCGGATACCGTCTCCTTCGGGCAGCGGCTTGTAGAATATGGCGTACTCGAAAAGTTCACACGGCCGATCCCTGGCCATACTCGGTCTGCGGATACATGAGTGGAAACTGGGCGGCGCGGTTCATTCCTCGGACAGGCGCGCAAGCACGAAATCCGCGATTTCAGGTGATACCACCGGCCTTTTGGGACTGACCTGTTTATCCTGTCACGCTCCGCAAAGGCGCCGAGGCACCACGACGATGCCACATTTTCACCATGGCCGGGCTTGACCCAGCCACCCAGCCGGCAAGCGTCCGCGAGCCGAATTGACCCTTTGTTACAAGTCTCGCAACCGCGTCAAGTCACTCGCCGCGCTGACGCGCGGCGGCGGGGTGGCCGGCTCGGAGGACGGCCATGGTGAGGGATAGATGACGTTCGGCCGAATGTCGCTGCATTGGCGTGGCCAGGCCGGCAAACGATAGTCGGTTTAGCGGCGCGCCTGAAAACGTTCGCGCGCGCGGCGCAGGAACACGTGAAGGGGCTCGAGCGGCGCTTCGTCACCGCGCTGTTCGTCCAGACGAGCTTCCTCGATCAGCGCTTCGATTTCGTGTCGCCGTTCGGCCAGAAGCGCGTCCATCTCCGCATCCGAGATGTTCTCATCGAGCGCGAGCGCGACTTTGCCGAGATCCCGCTTGAGCGCGGCATTGCTTGTCATGGTCGGTACCTAGCACATCGGCTCGTCAATCGCTACTCCAGGGCGAACATGCACTCTGGTACATTCAGGCAACTGCGGCGCCTGGATAGCGGGATAAGCGCCGGCCAACGCCGAGCCCGCAGTTGCTGGAGCGGAATCGGCTGAGATCGATTCGCGCGCTGCCCCCTCTCTGCCCCTTCGGGGCACGTCCCCCACGCATTCCGCGCGGGGGCAAGCGGGGAAGGAAAGTTTTGGACGCGCTTTCTGATCTCAAACGCCGGAAGGGTCCTTGGGCAGGTGCCGTGCGAGGTCCATCGAATCGTGAAGCAGCCGCAGGACTTCGATGATCATCCGCTGCCGATCAACTCGAAACAGAATCAGGTGCCGCCCTTTTCGCCCGCCGCGGGTGATGTGAAGAGAGAACAGGCCCGGCAGGATTTCGCTGCGCGGTTTCGCGCGGGCGGCTTCCGGTCCCGAGGCCAACGCTTCCAATGCTTCGATAATCGCGTCTGCGTAAACGCGAACCTGAATCTCTCCGAACTGCTCTCCCGTCCACTCCAGAATGCCCTGAAAATCGCGCTCGGCTGCAGTCGCGAGACGCACCGTCCATTCCGTCACTGGCGCCTGCCACGCTCCGCCACTCGATCGGCCAGTGACGCCAGGTGCCGGCGCAAAGCGGACGGTGAACCAAACGTGCGAAACCGGCCTTCCTCAAAATCCGCGATGCCGATCCGCGCGGCCTCCCGCAGCGCGAGGATGCGCGCCCTCTCCTCTGAATCGCGCGATTCGATGAGGCGAAGCCCATCGCGAAGCACTTCGCTGGCATTCTGATAGCGCCCGGAGGAGACGAGCCGTTCGACCAGCTTCTCCTGCTTTTCCGTAAGGACGACATTGCGCGTGGGCATCGGCCGCTTCCTTCACTATTGGCATAATATGCCAAAGTAGCCTAGGCGCGAACGGCGGCACCTGGCAACGGGAATAAGCGCCGGGGTAACGCCCGGATCGAAGCTGCGGGAGCGGAATCGGTTGAGATCGTTTCGCGCGCTGCCCCCTCCGCCCCCTCGGGGCACCTCTCCCACGCTTTGCGCGGGGGAGGAAAAAATGAGAGCGCGATTGCTGCGCGTGCGCGCCGTCAGATCAGATCGCGCAGCATGACCGGCATTGATTTCTCCGCGCCGGCGCGGCGCACCGTGAAGGTCACGGCCGTGCCCGGCACTTCGTCGCGCAGGTGCTTGCGCACCTCGTAGAGCTTCAACGACGTAGCGGGTTTGCCGTCCACCGCGATGATCACATCGCCGGCCTTGAGTCCCGCCGCGTCCGCGGGTGCGCCCTTCGTGACATCGACCACCGCAAAGCCATCCGTAGCCTGATTGATCCAGAGGCCCGCGCGATCGAAGGTGTCGAGATCGTCGACCGCAACGGTGACGGGCTTCAGATACATAATGAGATGCCCGTAATCGAGCGTGACGATGTAGCGCTTGAGGATGCCCGCGCCGATATTGCCGGAGATGGAGGGATCCGCCATTCCTCCTTCCTTGTCGGTCGACACTTCCACCACAGGCCGCTCGACACTCACCGGACCCAATGAAAGCGTCTGGCCGCGGAGTACGCGCGAGCGCGTCGGGCCGCCCACGCCCCAGCCGGTCACCGCGTCGACGGCGGTCGCGCCGCGATAAAGATCGTGCGCTGCGGCGAACGGCGTGGACAGCGTGAGCGAGGAACGCGAACCGGTATCGATGGTGAAATTCCCCGGAACGGCGCCGTAGGTGGCGGCGATCTCGATGGTGTTGCCGTTGAATTTGAACGGAATGGCCGCGCCCGAATCTTTCGCGCCAAAGCGGTCGGGCGCGATCAGCGTGATGGTGCGCGCGCCATAGTCGAAGCGAGTCACGAAGCGTCGGAACACTTCGAAACCGACCATGCCGGGAATGTCCACGCCCTCGACCGGCGCCAGCGCATCGAGCGGCGCGACAACGAAGAGCTGGTCCTTCAGCGCCGCCGCTCCCACTTCCAGCGCGCCAATTTTCGCAAGCCCGAAATCCATCTTGCCGGAGCCGGCGCCGCGGCCTTCGAGCTTTCCTTCGCTCTTGATGCCGAGCGCCGCCGCCAGGCGCGGCGTCACCACGTTCAGGCCGCCCGTGTCGAAGATGAAGGTGTAAGGGCCTTTGCCGTTCACCCTCACATCCGCAAAGACGTGATTGTTGATCAGCTGGAACGGAAAGGTGGTGTCGGCCGCGCCACCCGCGATCGAGAAATCCGCGACCTTCACCTGCGGCGGACCATAGACGCTTTGCGGCCCGGCGCTTTCGAATTTCGCGGTTTTGAGCGTGAGCGTCTGGTCATATTTCACGTCGCCGTCGCTGACGAGGCTCTTGCCGGCAAGTTCGATGCCGTCGACCGGCGCATAGCCGGACGAGGTCGTGACGATCGTCTGCGGCCCCTGCTGCTCGACGGTGCGGAAGAGCAGATGAGATTTCGCGTCGAACCAGGCGTCGAATTTCTTGCCGCCCTTCGGCGTGACGGTCAGGACGTCGAAGGTGTTTCCGTTTTCGGATTTCGTGCCGTCATCGGTGATCGCGGCGCCGCCGCGGTCGGCACGCCACCACAGATTGGCGCGGCGATAGCCCTCGTTCACGGCGAGCACGCGCTGGTCGCCGCCTTCCTGGACAGTCACCGTGCCCGACTGGTCCTTCGCCCAGGCCTGCGCGCCGTCGAAGCCGTTGCCGCCGGTCGCGGGGCCGATTTCGTAATTGTCGGCCCACCAGCCATGCCGGAGATCGGCGCGTGAATGGATGACTCCCGTCAGGCCCTGCCCGGCATAGGCGAAGTCGGCAACGATAACCTGCTTTCCGTCCCAGGCCGTTCCGGCGGTCGCGTTGCGGTTGGCATCGAGCACCGCGGCGGGAGAGGCGAGCGCGGGTGCGGCGAAAATCGTCAGCAGCAAGGCCTGTGTGAGCGAGCGCATCAGAGTGTTCCTTCCAGGTCGCACTTGAAGTATGCCGCCCGTTCTAGTCCGCCAACCTGCATGCCGCGCATGGCTGGCATTTCTGTCCGACGGGATCGCGCGTGATTTGCGCGGGGCACGGAAATGATTCGGGGGGAGCCGGGGAGGAAAGCGCGGGACAGAGCACGGTCCGTGGGGAATAAAGCCCGTGTGGGATTCGTCCTCTGGATCGCAGTCTTCGGTCAAGGACTCTCACGCCATGAAAACGCTCACCACCCTCGCCGCCGCTCTGTTGATGGCCGTTTCAGCCGGCACCGCCATGGCGGGCGGCGACAGCTACACCGGCAACTGGCGGGTACACCTTACCCATGACGTGTACGTCACCACCCAGGGGTATAATGGACACGGCCCCAACACGACGCACTGCCTTACGCTGACCGACGATGGCAGCATTGGCTGGCCTCACAGCGGCTATGCGGTATTGGACAACAACCCCAACACCAGCGGCCAGTTCTCGGTCATCGGCCCCACCATCCTGATTTATATCACTGCTCAGGGCAGCAATGAATCGATTGCCTCGTACGTGTTCTCCTCGACCGCCAGCAACGGCAAGATCGGCGAACACGGTGACTTCGACTACATCGAAGGTGGCTACTCATACGATGCCGACAAGGCGACGTTCGGCGCGAATGGCAGCTGCTGACTTGTCGTCCACGCGGCAGCGACCGCAAAGCTTGTCATCCCCGGCGAGCCGCGCTTTGCGCGGCGAGGGAAGGGGACCCAGGAGGTCGAGTCTGCCGCGACCGTCGCCGTGAAAGCACGACCACCTGGGTCCCCTTCCCTCGCGCGGCGTTGCCGCGCTCGCCGGGGATGACAAGTTTGTTTTGTGAGTAATTTCGATTTCAAGGAGCGCCAGATCCACGTTCAGAGCGCACAGGACCCCGCCTCCGCCTGATGATGGTGCGCGAACGAGGTCAGAAAGATCGTCTGCTCCGTCCCAAATCCTTTAGCATCTCCCTTGCCGCGTTGTGGCCTGGGATGCCGCTGACGCCGCCGCCGGGGTGGGTTCCGGCGCCGCACATGTAGAGGCCGGGAATGGGGCTGCGGTAGTTGCCGTGGCCGAGCACGGGCCGCGCGGAAAAGAGCTGATCGAGCGAGAGCGCACCATGCATGATGTCTCCGCCCACCAGACCGAAAATGCGCTCCAGATCGAGCGGCGTGAGTGACTGCCGCGCGATCACGGAGGCCTTGAACCCCGGCGCATAGTTCTCGACCGTTTCGATCATCAGATCCGCGACTTGTTCCTTGTGCGCATCCCAGGAGCTGCCGTCGGGCAGTTCGGGCGCGACCTGCTGGCAGAAAAGGCTCGCCACATGTTTGCCCGCGGGCGCGAGACTGTCGTCGATCACCGAGGGGATCAGCATCTCGATGATCGGCGATTTCGACCAGCCGAACGCGCGAGCCTCGGCATAGGCGCGGTCCATATAGGCAAGGCTGGGCGCGATCACGATTCCCGCGGTGAGATGATCGCCGGTGTCCGGCAGGCAGGAGAACTGTGGCAGGCGTGAGAGCGCCACATTCATCCGGAAGGTGCCCGAAGCGCAGCGATAGCCCCCGATGCGTTCGCGAAAATCGGCCGGCAGAAGAGCAGGATCGACAAGCGTGCCGAACAGCAATTTCGGGTTGAGGCTGGAGGCGACGGCGCGGGCGCGGAAAATTTCGCCGGACCGTGAGACCACGCCTGCCACGCGGCCCTTTTCGACAATCACTTCGCGCACCGGCGCCCCGATGCGAATGTCGACGCCTGCGCCCCTGCAGGCGGCGGCCATCGCCCCGGTGATCGCGCCCATGCCACCCATGGCATGCCCCCAGGTGCCCCGGACGCCGTTCACTTCGCCGATGGCGTGATGCAGCAGGACATAGCCGGTGCCCGGCCCGTAGGGGCTCGCGTAATTTCCGACGATGGCGTCGAAGCCGAACGCCGCCTTGATGGGATCGCTCTCGAACCAGCTGTCGAGAATGTCGCCTGCCGAGCGGCCGAACAGCGCGAGCAGATCGCGCTGCGCCACCGTACCGGCCTGCCCGAAGCCGCGCGCCAGTCCGCCCCCCTTGACGAGGTCGGCGAGTGCGTCGGTCCAGCTTGTTTCGACCAGTTTCGGCGGCGTCATAAGGAGCGTCCCGCGCACCGCATCGGCCACCACGGCAAGTCGCGCCGTGAATTGGTCGAAGCGCGCGGCGTCGCGGGCGGAGAATTTCGCGACTTCCTCCCGGGTGCGGCCCGCGCCGACGGCCAGATAGTCGCGGTCGTTGAGCGGCAGAAAGTTCTGCATCCGGCGCGCGACAAGACGCAGCCCATGCTTCGCCAGCGACAGGTCGGCGATGATCTTCGGATGGAGCAGGGACACCGCGTAGCTTGCGGTGGAATTGCGAAAACCCGGCGCGAACGTCTCGGTCACCGCAGCGCCGCCCACGATGTCGCGCCGTTCGAGAACTCCGACCCGGAGACCTGCCCGCGCGAGATAGAAGGCACAGACGAGGCCATTATGGCCACCGCCGATGATGACGACGTCGAACTCCTCGTTGCTCAAAGCCGGCCCTCAGGCGAATCCGCGCGACCCGCGTTTATAGCAGCCGGAAATTTCCGTGGGTGGTCGGGCGTCGAGGAACCGCCGCCCCGGCGCCTTGTTCCGGCCGCGTGCGGATTCGCGCTATAGGAAGCCGATGGGTGAAGGTTTTGCCATCGGCGATGTCGCGATCGGCGGCCGCGTTCTGGTCGCGCCGATGACGGGCGTGTCCGATCTCCCGTTCCGCCGCGCCGCATCCCGATCGGGCGCGCCCTACGTCGCCACCGAAATGGTGGCCTGCGAGGCGTTCTCGCGCGGGCGGCCAGACGTCGTGCGCCGCGCCGCCGTGGGCGACGGGCTGTCGCCGATGATTGTGCAGCTGGTGGGCCGCGAGCCCTGCTGGATTGCGCAGGCCGCCAAACTGTCTGCCGAGGCGGGCGCCGATATCATCGATTTCAACATGGGGTGCCCGGCCAGGGAAGTGACCGGCGCGCTTTGCGGATCGGCGCTGATGCGCGATCTTAAACTCGCGGAGCGGCTGATCGCGGCGGCTGTGAACGCCGTGTCGCGGCCCGTCACCTTGAAAATGCGGCTGGGCTGGGATGACGAGAGCCGGAACGCGCCGGAGCTCGCTGCGCTCGCGGAACGCATCGGCGTGAGGGCCATCACCGTACATGGACGCACGCGGATGCAATTCTACCAGGGCAATGCCGACTGGCGCGCTGTGGCGGAGGTGAAATCAGCGGTGCGCATTCCGGTGATCGTCAACGGCGACATTGTGGATCTGCCAAGCGCGCGGGTGGCGCTGGCGCAATCGGGCGCCGACGCGATCATGATCGGACGCAGCGCCTGCGGCCGGCCATGGCTGGCCTCGGCGCTTGGCAGAGCCCTGGCGAGCGGCGAAGAGATTTCGGAGCCCGATCCGCCGGCGCTGCTCGCCATCGCGCTCGATCATCTGAGCGACTCCCTGAATTTCTATGGCGACAGCCATGGACTCAGAATCTTCCGCAAGCATCTTGCCCGCTACGTCGAAGCAGCACCCCTGCCCGCGGAACAGCGCCGCGCCGCCCGGTCCGAACTCTGCCGAATGAATTCGGCCGCCGACGTGGAAGCCGCCTTCGCCGCCCTCTGCTCCGGCGAACCCATGCGCCTCGCCGCCTGAGCTACCGGGGTTTTCCAGGTAATAATTATATCGAAATGGCCTTTCTTTTCCTTCGCCGCGCTTGCGCGGAGGTGGAAAGATGAGGCGCGGTCGCGGGGGGGCGATGTGTGCTACGGCCCCTCCAGCCCCTCGCGGAGGAGTTCGAGTTCGAGCCAGCGGGCTTCGGCTTCGTCGAGGGCGGCCTGCGCGGCGCGGAGTTTTTCCGATGCGGCGGAGAATCCCGCTGGATCGCGCGCATAAAACGCAGCGTCGGAAAGCCTGGCGTGCAGCGCCGCGATGTCCTTGCCGAGCCCCGCCATGCGCGCGGGCAGCGTTTTCAGTTCATGCGTGTCGGTGAAATTCAGTTTGCGACGCAGCGTCTCGGGTTTGCGGCGCGCCTTCGGCGATGATGCCATTTTCGCCTTGGGCAGCGCGCGGGATTCGCCACCCTGCCCGCGCTGGGCCACCATGTCGCTGTAGCCGCCGGCGTATTCGACGAAGCGGCCATCGCCGTCCGCCACCAGCACCGAGGTGGCCACGCGGTCGAGAAAATCGCGGTCATGGCTCGCAACCAGCACGGTGCCTGCATAATTCGCCAGCATTTCCTCCAGCAGATCGAGCGTTTCCAGATCGAGATCGTTGGTCGGTTCGTCCAGCACCAGAAGATTGGACGGCTGTGCCAGCACCTTTGCGAGCAGCAGCCGCGCGCGTTCGCCGCCGGAGAGGACACCCACCGGCGTGCGCGCCTGCGCCGGCGTAAAGAGGAAATCCCTCAGATAGCTCACCACATGGCGCGGGCTCCCTCCTACCTCCACCATGTCGCTGCCGCCGCCGGTCAGCACCGCACTCACGGATGTGGCGGGATCAAGCGCGACGCGGTTCTGATCCAGCATGGCCATGCGGACGGTGGCACCCATTTTCACGGTGCCGGCATCCGGCATCAGCCTGCCGGTGAGCATGTTGATCAACGTCGTCTTTCCGGCGCCGTTCGCACCGACCAGGCCCACGCGATCGCCGCGCACGATGCGGATAGAGAAGTCCCGGACGATCGACCTTTCGTCGTAGGACTTCGAGATTCTCCGCGCCTCGATAATTCGCGTGCCGCCCTCGTCGGCCTCGCTGGCAACGAGCCTCACATTGCCCGTGACGCGAAGCTGCTCGCGGCGGCCCTGGCGCAGTTCGCCGAGCCGCGCCAGGCGTCCGACATTGCGCTTGCGGCGTCCGCTCACGCCGTAGCGGACCCAATCCTCTTCCATGGCGATTCTGCGGTCGAGCTTGTGACGCTCGGTTTCCTCCTGCGCCAGGGTCTCGTCGCGCCAGCTCTCGAAATGTTGGAAGCTGCGCTCGATCCGCCGCGTTCGGCCGCGGTCGAGCCACAATGTCGCGCGCGACAGGCGCCCGAGGAAGCGGCGGTCGTGGCTGATCAGCACCAGCGCGCCTGCGAGATTTGAAAGTTCTTCTTCGAGCCATTCGATGGCCGGTAGATCGAGATGGTTCGTCGGCTCGTCGAGCAAGAGGATGTCGGGCTCAGGCGCCAGCACGCGCGCGATTGCTGCCCGGCGCGCCTCCCCGCCGGACAGCATGTCCGGGTTTTCAGCGCCCGTCAGACCGAGATGGCCCAGAAGATAGTAGGTGCGATTGGAATCATATCCCTTTCCCAATCCGGCCTCGACATAGTCCCGTGTGCTCGCAAAGCCGGAGAGAGTTGGCTCCTGGGGCAAATAGCGGATTGCGGCGCCGGGCTGCGCGAAACGACTTCCAGCGTCCGGCTCGATCAGCCCGGCTGCGATCTTGAGAAGAGTCGATTTGCCCGAGCCGTTGCGCCCCACGAGACAGAGCCGCTCGCCTTCGCCAACCGACAGTTCGGCGCCGTCGAGCAATTGCGTGTTGCCGAAGCGAATCGCGATGTCCTTGAGCAGAAGCAAAGGCGCGGCCATCGGCGGTCTGTACAGCATGATCCCGTCAAATTGAATCAACAGCGCGGCAAACGGCGCAGGCACCCCCGAGGCCGGCTGTTCTCGTTTCACCGCCTTCCGTTTCCGGCCGCGCCTTGTATTGGAGCGGTTAACAGTTCGTATCTTTCCGGCTTTGGCAGTTAACCTGCCTGCAATTCAATTCCGGTAGAGCTTGCGGCGGGGTTCCCAACTTCGCATTTCAAACGAATGTACACCAAGCGCCCGCAAACCCGGCCGATCGCGATCATTCTCGCGATCATTCTCATCATCGGCGCGGCGATCTATGCGGTGCTGATGACGATTGCCCGCGTGGGCGACACCCACCAGCGCGAGATCGAGCAGCGCATTCTCAAATCCGCCCTCACGCAGCAGCGCATGAAGCTCGACGCAATCACGGTGCAGGAGGCCTATTGGGATTCGGCCTACGACGCCGTGGGCGAGCGTCTGAATCTCAAATGGCTCGACGCGAACGTTGGCGTCTCCCCCGCGGCGGGGGCCATTCCGCTCACCGCCATTTTCGATGCGGGCTCGCGCATAGTCTACCGCTCCGCAGCCGCCGCAACGAGAGCCGATGCGGCACTCCTCCAGACAAGCCCGTCGCTGGCCACGCTCGCGCGGAAGGCCCTGGCCTCGCCTCCGCTGCCGCCGAGGCCCGAAACCGCCTTCGTCCGCGTCGGGCGAACGATTTTTCTCGCCGCGGCGCAACGCATCGTTCCCAACGATGGGCGCGCGGCTCATCCTCTTTCGCGGCACTATGTGCTGAGCTATCTGCAGCCGGTCGATGCGGCCTCGCTGCGAGACTTTCAATCGGGATTCGATCTCGCGCAGCTTGCGCTGTCCCCAGCGCCGGGTCCGGAAATGGCGCATGTTGCGCTGACCGATTCGAACGGAACGCCGCTCGGTTATCTCAGCTGGCGCTCAGCGAGGCCGGGCGAGGATTTCGCAAATGCGGCGGCGCCGCTCGCGATCGGGTGTTTTCTCCTCGTTGCGGGACTCCAGCTCGCAGTGCTGAGGTGGTGGATGCAGGCCACCCGCCGCATGCACGACGAAGGCGTCGCCAGAACGGCTTTCCTGGCCAACGCGAGCCACGAGCTGCGAACGCCGCTGAACGCGATCATCGGGTTTTCGGACTGCATGGCCGACGAAATGTTCGGACCGCTCAGCCCGCGCTATCGCGAATATGCGCGCGACATCAAGGCGAGCGGGCGGCTGCTCCTCGAAATCGTCAACGACGTGCTCGACCTGACGCATCTGAACAGCGCGCACGAGATTCCCATGCAGCCGATCAAGGTGGCGGATGCGGTCGCGGCCTCGCTTCGCATGTTGCGCGAATATGGAAAGGGCGACGACATCTCGATCAATTATTTCGACCATACGGAGGGCGCCGAAGTCGCCGCAAACGAAAAGGCGCTCTGCCAGATTCTTCTCAACCTCGGTTCCAACGCAGTGAAATTCAGTGCGCCGCGATCCTCGATCGATATCGTCCTTCAGCGCGAGAACGGTTTCGTCGAGCTCCGGGTGCGCGACCGCGGCATCGGCATCCCCGCCGAAAAACTGCCCCTCGTGGGCCAACCTTTTTATCAGGCCCACCCATCCTCCGCGCGAAGACCGGGCAGCGGACTGGGCGTTGCCATCGTCAAGAAGCTCACAGAACGGCTGGGTGGGGAATTCGCCATCTCAAGCGTGTTCGGCATTGGCACCACGGTTACCGTGCGGCTGCCCGAGCTTCCTGCGCCGCCAGAGGCCGCCCGCGCCCGCGCGGCGTGAGCCGTGCTTTTGTTATTCCAAGCACCGGGCTACGATGACCGCCGGTTGTCGCAGGAATCCCCATGACGGACAGGTTCAAAGGCTTTCCCAGGGATTTCTTTGCGTTTTTCCGGGAGCTGAAGGCGCACAACGAGCGAGCCTGGTTCGAGGCCAACAAACAGCGGTTCCGGGATAGCGTGCAGGCGCCGATGAGCGATTTCATTTCGGCGATGGCGCCCTGGCTCGCGAGAATCTCGAAGCATTTTACCGCCGATCCAAGGCCGAACGGCGGTTCCATGTTCCGCATCTATCGCGACGTGCGCTTCTCGAAGGACAAACGTCCGTACAAGGAGCACGCCGCCTGCCATTTCCGCCACGCGCTCGGCAAGGACGCGCGCGCGCCCGGCTTCTACATGCATTTTGCGCCGGACGAGGTGTTCTTCGGCGGCGGATTGTGGATGCCGCCGCCGGACAGCCTCGCCAGGATTCGCGAAAGGATCGCGGCAAAGGCGGCGGCATGGCAAAATGTGCTGGAGAGCAACGCATTCACCAAACGTTTCGACGGCGTGCGCGGCGAGGCGCTTATCCGGCCGCCGCGCGGTTTCGACGCTGATCATCCCTTCATCGACGACATCAAGCGGAAAAGCTTCTATGCAATGCGTGAGGCGAGCCCGAAACTCGCATCCGCGCCCGAGCTCACCGGCGAAGTCGCCGACACGTTCGCGGCGCTGGGCCCGCTGATGAAATTTCTCTGCAACGCCCTTGGCGTTCCGTATTGACCGCGCTCTTTCTTGTCATTCCCGCGCAAGCGGGAACCCAGTAGCGCGCGTCCGCGCGCACAAAGAGTCATTCGCCCGCAGACGCGGGCGGCCCGGGTTCCCGCTTTCGCGGGAATGACAAATTTGATTGAATGGGCAAGAAACCCGCAGGGGCGAATGCAGTGGTGCCCGAACATTTCGATGTCCTGATCGTGGGCGCCGGGCTCTCCGGCATCGGCGCGGCCTGGCATCTGCAGCGTCGCTGTCCGCAAAAATCCTACGCCATCCTCGAGGGACGCGATGCCATTGGGGGCACCTGGGATCTGTTCCGCTATCCCGGCATCCGTTCCGATTCCGACATGTACACGATGGGCTATTCCTTTCGTCCCTGGACGAATCCGAAATCGATCGCCGACGGGCCGTCGATCCTGAACTACATCCGCGATACCGCGAAAGATGCAGGCATCGACCGCCGCATCCGCTTCCATCACCGGGTCGCCCGCGCCGCCTGGTCGTCGGAAGATGCGATGTGGACGATCGACGTGAAACGCGAGACGACACAGGGCAGCGAGGAGGTGCGATTCACCTGCAATTTCCTGTTCATGTGCTCCGGCTACTACCGCTACGCCGAAGGATACTTGCCGGAGTTTGCGGGAATCGATCGCTTCAGGGGCCGCCTGGTGCATCCCCAGAAATGGCCGGAAGATCTGGACTATGTGGGCAAGCGCGTCGTCGTCATCGGCAGCGGCGCGACCGCGGTGACGCTCGTGCCCGAGATGGCGAAGACCGCGGCGCATGTGACGATGCTGCAGCGTTCGCCGACCTACATCGTCTCGCGCCCGGCGGAGGACGCTGCCGCGAACCGGCTCCGCCGCCATCTGCCGGCCAAAGCGGCATACACGATCACGCGCTGGCGGCTCGTGCTGATGGGCATGTGGTTCTACCGGCTGTGCAAGAAGAAGCCGGAACATGTGAAAGCGCTGATCGCGAAAGGCGTGCGCGCGGAGCTTGGTGATAATTACGACGTCGCGACGCATTTTACGCCGCGCTACAATCCGTGGGACCAGCGGCTCTGTCTCGTGCCGGACGCCGACCTCTTCCGCGCCATGAAGAGCGGCCGCGCCTCCATCGTCACCGATCGGATCGAGACGTTCACCGCGATGGGACTGAAACTTCAGTCGGGCAAGGAGCTCGAGGCGGATATCGTCGTCACTGCCACGGGATTGGCGCTGGAGCTTCTGGGCGGCATGGAGGTGAGCGTCGATGGTCAAACTATCGATTTCTCGCAGACGCTGAACTATCGCGGCGCGATGTATAGCGGCGTGCCCAATCTTGCCTCGGCCTTCGGCTACACCAACGCGTCATGGACGCTGAAATGCGACCTGACCTGCGAGTATGTCTGCCGGCTGTTGAACAGAATGGAGAGGCTCGGCTTTCGCCAAGCGACGCCGCGCAATCGCGATCCCGAGATGGGCACACAGCCCTGGCTCGATTTTTCCTCCGGCTACGTCCAGCGCGCCATCGCCCGCTTCCCCAAACAGGGCACGCGGCGGCCCTGGAAACTCTACCAGAACTACGCGCTCGACATCCTGAGCCTGCGCTACGGAAAGATGGATGATGGCGTTCTGGAATTTTCGAATCCGGCGAAGCGGAATGCTGCGAAGCGGGCGGCTTAAGCACGGGCCTCTCTTCGGCATTGACGACGGTCCTGTGGCGATTGTACAATCCCCTGTACAGAGGACTTGAGTATGAGTATCGTTACCTACAGTTTTGCCCGCCAGAATCTTGCCAAGCTGATGGACCAGGTCGAGCGCGACCGCGCGCCCGTGTACATCTCCCGCCAGCGAAAGCACGGCGCCGCAGTGCTGATGTCGCTGGATGATTATCAGGCGATGGAGACCACACTCTATCTGCTCGGCAATCCTGCGAACGCGAAATTGTTGCGCGAAGGAATTGTGGAGCTTGATGCCCGCAAGGGCGTCAAGCATGAGGTTGTACCCGTGCAGCGTCGCGCCCGCCGGGCATGAATCTTTTCTGGTCGTCTGGCGCCTGGGACGATTACACCGGGTTCCACGAACGAGATCCGGCATTGGCGCAGAAGATCAATGGTCTGATCGCCGATATCCGGCGAAGTCCTTTTGTTGGCTTGGGCAAACCGGAGCCTTTGCGTGGCCCACTCGCGGGCTGGTGGTCGCGCCGCATCAACCAGGAGCACCGTCTCGTCTATCGCGTCGTCGGCACGCGCGGAGGCGACCAGCGCCTCGAAATCCTGCAATGCCGGTTTCACTATCGTCGGCCGTAGCGCTGCGGTTCGCCAGGCAGAATTTGCGCCCGTCCTTCCCCCTACTTAATCCTGACCAGCCAGCATCCTGACCAGCCAGCCCATTTGTTGAAGTTCGGCGGTCCCAAGGGAATCTCCCCCGTTTTGCTTTTGTTCTTACTTTGTTCTAATCTGACCGGTCATGGACCGGACAGCGGACATTGCGGTTTTGCGGGCGCGCCTCGCCCGGGCGGAACTGACAGACAGGGAAGGACAATCCCGCGCGACGCTGGGGCACGCCCCGGCGGATGCCTGCCTCGGCGGCGGGATTCTGCGCGGGGCGCTGCACGAGATTTTCCCGGCTTCCGCCGGGGATGAGGCGGCGGCGGGCGGCTTTGCGGCGGCGCTTGCGGCGCGCGTGGCGGCAAGCGCGCGCGTGCTGTGGCTGAGGACCGATTTTGCCGCGCTCGAGCATGGCGAAATTTCGCCCTTGGGACTGCTCGAACTGGGGCTCGATCCGGCGCGTTTTCTCCTCCTGCGCGCGCCCGATGCGACATCGGTTCTGCGCGCGGCTTCCGATGCGCTTTCCTGCACGGCGCTCGGCGCGCTGATGATCGAAATTCCGGGCGCGCCGAAAATCCTCGATCTTTCGGCGAGCCGAAGGCTGGTGCTTGCGGCCGCGCAATCCGGCGTGAGCGCTTTTCTTCTGCGCCTGGACGCCCAGCCCGAAGCGAGCGCCGCCGAAACGCGCTGGCTTATCCGGGCCGCGCGCTCGCATGCCCCCTCCGCCCGCTTCGCGGGCACCTCCCCCGCAAGCGGGGGAGGAAAAGGGAGGGCGGAGCCGGGGCTCGGTGATTGGGGTTGTCCGCGCTTTGACGCGGAGATGGTGCGCCACCGGCATGGGCGCACCGGTCATTGGGTGATGGAATGGAGTTGTGACGATGGCATCTTCCGCGCGGCGGATTCTGGCGCTGTGGTTTCCGCGTCTCCCGACCGACCGGCTGCAGCGAAAAACGCGCGACGCATCGCCTGAGGCGGCGCCGCTCGTCATTGCCGCGAAGACCGGAAACGCGTTGCGCCTCGCAGCGCTCGACCGGAAGGCGGCCTCGCTCGGGCTTCGCGCCCACATGCCGCTTGCCGATGCGCGAGCGATGGTCCCTGCGCTCGAGGTGGCCGCCGCGGACGAGCCCGCGGATCGCCGTCTTCTCGAGAGCATCGCCGATTGGTGCCTCCATTTCACGCCGCTGGTGGCGCTCGATCCGCCGCGCGGGCTGCTGCTCGACGTGGGCGGCGCTGCGCATCTGTTCGGAGGCGAAGAGGCCCTGCTCGCGCGGAGCCGCGCCAGCCTGCGCCGACAGGGATTCGCCGTGCAGGGCGCGATCGCGGGATCGACTCTGGCGGCGCGCGCGCTTGCCCGCTATCGCGACGGCGCGGTCGTGCCGCCCGGCGAGGAAGCGCGCGCGGTGTCGATGCTCCCCGTCGAAGCGCTCGCTCTCGATCCTGCCATCACGCATGCGTTTCGCCACGGAGGCCTCAAAACGATCGGCCAGGTGGCGGGCCGCAAGCGTTCCGAACTCACCGCGCGGTTCGGCGCGAGCATGGTGTTCGCGCTCGACCATGCGCTGGGACAGGCGGAGAAGCCGATCTCGCCGCGCGCAGCCCTTCCGGATTATTCGGCGGAGCGCATTTTCGCCGAGCCCGTCGTCGCGGAGGATGTGATCCTGGAAACGCTCCGCGCGCTCGCCGCATCGCTCGCCGGCATGCTTGCGGAACGGGGCGAAGGCGCGCGCTGCATGGAAGCGGTCTTCTTCCGCGCCGACGGAATGGTCCGACGCCTCGCCATCGAGATGGGCAGCCCCACCCGCGACCCCGCCATCGTCACGCGGCTCTTCCGCGAAAGGCTGGATGCGCTCGCCGACCCGCTCGATCCCGGGTTCGGCTTCGATCTCGTCCGCCTTGGCGCCGATCGCGCCGAACGCTGCGAGGTCGGGACGGCGGCTTTCGACGCGCGCGGGAAAGAGGAAAAGGAAATTGCTTTCCTGGTCGACCGCCTCGCCGCGCGCTTCGGCTCTCAGCGCGTTCTCGTCTTTCAACCGAACGATACGCACATCCCCGAAGCGGCGGCCGTCGCGCTGCCGGCGCAAAGGGCGGAAAATTCCAAACTCGCCTGGAAAGCCCTTCGAGGGCAGCACGAAGCGCCGCGCCGGCCGCTGCGCCTCTTTGCGCGGCCCGAACCCATCCAGGCGATGGCCGACGTGCCCGAAGGCCCGCCGGTGCGGTTCCGCTGGCGGCGCGCGCTGCACGAGGTGGCGGTGGCGGAAGGACCCGAACGCATCGCCATGGAATGGTGGCGCCACCAGATGCCGCAGCCGACGCGCGACTATTACCGGGTGGAAGATTCGAACGGTCGGCGTTTCTGGATCTATCGGGAGGGACTCTACAACCGCGAGACCGGAAGTGCGCCCTGGTTCCTGCATGGGCTGTTCGCATGAGCGCCGGGCTCCCCTATGCCGAGATCGCGGTCACCACCAATTTCTCGTTTCTGCGCGGCGCGTCCCATCCGCGCGAGCTTGTGCTGGCGGCTTCGCTCCACGGCCATGCCGCGATCGGCATCGCCGACCGCAATACGCTGGCAGGCGTCGTCCGCGCCTATGAAGGGCTGAATGAGGTGCGGGAGAAATTCGGGGCGGCGCCGAAGCTGCTGGTGGGCGCGCGACTCGTATTCGTGGACGGCACGCCCGACATTCTCGCCTATCCCACAGACCGGCCTGCCTATGGAAGGCTTTGCCGCCTCCTGAGCGCGGGCAAGCTGCGCGCCGCCAAAGGCGAATGCATCCTGCGTCTTTCCGATCTGCTCGAATGGCAGGAGGGATTGCTGCTGGTCGTCCTGCCGCCCCATCCGGCGCGGGAGGAGTCAGCTGGCGACCCGTTCAAGAAGGCCTGGAACAACTCTGCTGCACGGATGGATCGCGAGGATATCTCCCAAAATAAACCTGATATTGAGGCACTCCTTCGGCAACTCTCGTCCCTCGCACCCGGGTGCGTGTGGCTGGGCGCATCGATGCCGTATCGCGGCGACGATCAGCGCCGCTTGCGGAAACTCGGGCGGATGGCGGCGGATGCCGCCGTGCCGCTGCTGGCGACCAACGACGCTCTCTATCACGCGCCCGAGCGCCGCGCGCTGCAGGACATCCTCACCTGCATCCGCGAGCATGCGACGCTGGACTCGGCCGGCCGCCTGCTCCAGCCCAATGCCGAGCGCCATCTGAAGAGCCCAAAGGAAATGGCCGCGCTTTTCCGGGATGCGCCGGCGGCTCTCGCCGAGACGATCCGCTTCGCGGGACGCATCGGCTTCTCGCTCGATCAGCTCCAGTACAACTATCCCGACGAGCCGGTGCCCAAGGGCAAGAGCGCGCAGCAGCATCTGGAAGATCTCGCCTGGGAAGGCGCGAAGAAACACTATCCCGAGGGCATTCCCGAGAGAGTGCGGACGAGCATCGAGAAAGAACTCGTGCTCATCGCCAGGCTCGAGATCGCGCCCTATTTCCTCACCGTCAACGACATCGTGGGTTTCGCGAAGAGCCGGAACATCCTCTGCCAGGGGCGAGGCTCCGCCGCGAACTCCGCCGTCTGCTTTGCGCTCGGCATCACTTCCGTCGATCCCATGCAGATCGACCTTCTGTTCGAGCGCTTCGTTTCGGAAGAGCGGCGGGAGCCGCCCGACATCGACGTGGATTTCGAGCATGAGCGCCGGGAAGAGATCATCCAGGACGTCTACAAACGCTACGGCCACCATCGCGCCGCGCTGACGGCGACGGTCATCTGCTATCGCCCGCGCAGCGCCATCCGCGAGGTGGGCAAGGTGTTCGGCCTGACCGAGGACGTGACCGCGGCGCTTGCGAGCGGCGCGTGGGGCAGCTGGGGCGCGAGCCTGAAGGAGAACGAAGTCCGGCAGGGCCGGCTCGATCCCGCAAATCCGCTTGTTGCACGCGCGGTGGCGGCCGCCAACGAACTCATCGGCTTTCCCCGCCACCTGTCGCAGCATGTGGGTGGCTTCGTGCTCACGCGGGACCGGCTCGACGAGATCGTGCCGGTGGGTCCCGCGGCGATGGAGGACCGCTATTTCATCGAATGGGACAAGGACGACATCGATACGCTGCGCATGATGAAGGTGGATGTGCTGGCGCTCGGCATGCTCACCTGCATCCGCAAGGCCTTCGATCTCGTCGCCACGCATGAAGGCCGGCGATGGGAGCTGGCGAGCGTCCCGCGCGAAGATCCCGCCGTCTACGACATGCTGTGCAAGGCGGATGCGATCGGCGTGTTCCAGGTCGAGAGCCGCGCCCAGATGAACATGCTGCCGCGTCTCGCGCCGCGCGAATTCTACGACCTCGTCATCGAGGTCGCGATCGTGCGGCCCGGTCCCATCCAGGGCGACATGGTTCATCCTTATCTGCGCCGGCGCGGCGGCCGCGAGCCTGTCGAGTATCCCGCGCCGTCGCCGCGGCACGGTCCGAAGGACGAGCTCCGCAACGTTCTCGGAAAAACGCTGGGCGTGCCGCTGTTCCAGGAACAGGCGATGAAGCTTGCCATCGTGGCGGCGGGGTTCACGCCGGGCGAGGCGAACGGCCTGCGCCGGGCGATGGCGACGTTCCGCAACGTGGGAACCATCGACCAGTTTCGCCAGAAGATGATCTCGGGCATGACCGCGCGCGGCTACGGCCTCGACTTTGCCGAGCGCTGCTTCAAGCAGATCGAGGGTTTCGGCAGCTACGGCTTTCCGGAGAGTCATGCCGCGAGCTTCGCGCATCTCGTCTACATCTCGGCCTGGATCAAGAAGTTTCATCCCGCCGCCTTTGCCTGCGCGCTCCTCAATGCGCAGCCGATGGGCTTCTACGCTCCCGCCGAGATCGTGCGCGATGCACGCGAGCACGGCATCGAGGCGCGCCATGTCGATGTGAATTTCAGTGCCTGGGACAACACGCTCGAACATCGCCCCGACGGCGCGCTGGCTCTGCGCCTGGGCTTTCGGCAGATCGACGGCTTCCGCGAAGATTGGGCAAGCGCGCTGATCGCCGCGCGCGGCAATGGCTATGCCGACGTGGACAGCCTGGCGCGGCGCGCCCGTCTGCCGAAACGGGCGCTGGTCATCCTCGCGGAGGCCGACAGCTTTCAATCGCTGTCGCAGGACCGCCGGGAAATTCTATGGGCGGTGCGGCGATTGCCGGACGACGATGCGCTGCCGCTGTTCGCCGCGCAATTCGTGGAGGAGCAATCTGCCGAAGAAATCGCGCCGCTTCCGCTCATGCCGCAGAGCGAGCATGTGCTCGCCGACTACCGCATGCTGCGCCTGTCGCTCCGCGCCCATCTGATGCAGTTCCTGCGCGAACTTTTTCAGGACGAGGGCGTGATGAGCTGCGCGGACATTGCAAAGGCGGCCGATGGTGCGCGCGCCAGCTGCGCCGGCATCGTGCTGACGCGCCAGATGCCGGGCGATGCAGGCGTGGTCTTCATCACGCTGAGCGACGAGACGGGCGTCGCCAATGTGGTGGTGTGGCCGAGACTGGTGGAGACGTTCCGACGCGCGATCATGGGCGCGCGCCTGCTATTGGTGGAAGGCAAGATCCAGCGCAGCCCGGAGAATGTGATCCATATCGTGGCCGAACGCATCTTCGACCGCACGGACGAACTGGAGCGCCTCTCGGAAGATGCCGATCCGCGACCCCCGTCCCCGGATGCCACACCCCTGCACCGGCATCCCCGCAACGTCCGCATCGTCCCCCGTTCCCGCGATTTCCATTGACGGCGATTGCCGCCCGAATCAATTGCGGAAATTTTTGATCACCTGGACTGCGGACAATTTGCAGCACCAAAACGACAGCGCGAATTTGTGTGGAGTGGCCGCCGCGCAGCCCGAATCTGCCCAATCCACGAGCTCGCGCAGGCGCGCTTTGGCTTCGGACAAGCTGACGCGCAACGGCCCCGAAAGACCCTTGATTGATGTTCAAAGACGAAGTATTACATTTCCGCAAACGTAATGGAAAAGTCAATGGAATCTGCGATCACCAGCAAGGGCCAGGCGACCATTCCGAAGGCTATCCGCGACCATCTGGGGCTCAAGTCAGGCGATCGCGTGAAGTTTTTTTTGAACCCGGACGGCTCGGTCGTGCTGCTGCCGAAACGGCCGGCGTCGGCGCTTCGCGGCATTGTGAAATCGCATAGGCGCGTGACCATCGAGGCGATGAACCAAGCTGTCGTCGAAGAGGCGGCGGCGCCCTTCAGGCACCATGATCGGACTGGATACAAACGTTCTCGTTCGCTATCTCGCGCAGGATGATCCCGTCCAGTCGCCCGCCGCAACCGACGTCATCGAACGCCGGTTGACGCAAGCGAATCCCGGATACATCAGCGTCGTTGTGATGGCCGAAACGGCGTGGGTGCTCGAACGCGCCTACGGGTTGAACGCGCCAGCGATCGCCGCCTGTATCGAGCGCGTTCTGCAAACGGATGTTCTTGTCGTTGAACACGAGCAGGAGGTATTCACGGCGATGGCGCTTTTGAAACAGGGCAGCGCGTCCTTCGCCGATTCCCTTATCCTCTCGCTTGCCGAGAAGGCGGGTTGCCAGACCACGCTGACGTTTGACCGCAAGGCGCTGCGCCTGCCCGGATATTCGCCTGCGTAGTTACTCCGGCTGCACGCCCAACCAGGTAAGCAGCGGACGTTCGAGGAAATCGACGGGGATTTGCACCAGGTAATGGAAGAGATTGATACCAATCAGCGGCAGAAGAATGAACACGGCGACGAGCAGCAGCATGCCGAAACGATTGAGTTGCGCGAGCGCCGACGAGAAGGGTTGCGGCAGGAGGCCGACCGCGACGCGGCCGCCATCGAGGGGCGGCACGGGAAGCAGATTGAAGACTGCGAGCACGAGATTGATTTCCACCGAAGTCCACAGACAGGCGAGCGCCATCGGCCCCACGGCACCGGATTTCAACGCCAAAAACAGCAGCAATACGGAAACGAGCGCGAGCAGAATGTTCATGCCGGGTCCCGCCGCCGCAACCCAGATCATGTCGCGCTTGGGGTGGCGGAGCGCCGCAAAATTCACCGGCACGGGCTTGGCATAGCCGAAGAGGAAGCCGGCATGGGAGAGCAGCAGCAGGCCGGGAAGGAGGATCGTTCCGAACAGGTCGACATGCCGCAACGGATTGAGCGAGATGCGGCCGGCGCGCGCGGCGGTGTCGTCGCCGAAATGGCGCGCCGCATAGCCGTGAGCGGCTTCGTGCAGCGTGATGGCGATGATGATGGGGACCGCGACCAGCGCGACCTGTTCCACAGTCTGAAGCGGGTCTGCCACGCAAGGCCCTCGGCCGGCGCCGGCAATCGCGCGCAGCTCTACCCTTCCGAAGGATCGAATGTCAGAGCGGCGCCGCTCATGCAATAGCGCAGGCGCGTGGAATCGGGCCCGTCCTCGAACACATGTTGCGGACGCCCGCGTCGCTCTTCGCGACGATGTTTGCTTTCGCCTACATCTTCCGGAACGAAACGCTTACTCGGTGGCGTCGCGGATGGCACTGCGCAACGTCGATGTCAGCGTGCCCTTGTTGCCCAATGCCCAGCTTGCGCCATAGGCAATATCGTCGACCCGCCAGCCCGCTTGCGTGTGCAGAAGATAGATCATGTCCGTCCAGTTCACCGGCTTCGCGTCTTCTCTGGCGCCGCTGCGATATCCCAACGCGACCTGACAATGCGCGGCGCCGGCTGCCACTTCGCAGGCACCCACGTGCCAGGCGGTGGCGCCTTCGAAATTCGAAGTGAACAGGTCGCCCTCGATCAAGGGTGGAGACATGTGTTTGGTCAGTTTCGCGAAACGCTGCTCCGCGGCTTCGCCTTCGATGAGGAGCTGTTCCAGCGCCGGCGAAAGGAAGGGCGCGAGTTCGGCACGTGCCCTGGCATCGGGAATTCCGTCGGAGGGATGAAACGTGGCGTAGACCGAATAAAATCCGTTGGCGGCGGCCGCCGCGCCCGCAGGATACGATGCGGGCTCGGCCGCAGCTGCAGAAATGCCGGCGAGTAGCGCGCCGAGAATGCGGAACCTGTTATTCAAGCGCGCGATTTCAGGACATCGCGGATTTCGCGCAGGAGCAGAACGTCCTCGGGCGTGACCGGCGCGGGCGTGCTCTCCTTCGGCGCCGTAAACCGGTTGATCTGCCGCACGATGAGGAAGAGCGC